>Ga0134121_10005610_pt1 | contig 10187 bp, 10 predicted proteins | sample KB301_FD_96463 | JGI IMG/M metagenome (GOLD analysis project Ga0134121, IMG submission 96463) | Terrestrial soil microbial communities without Nitrogen fertilizer from Kellogg Biological Station, Michigan, USA - KB3-0-1 | ecosystem: Environmental > Terrestrial > Soil > Unclassified ... | reverse complement strand
CTCGCCGCCGCGGACCCGAGCAACCCTGAGTGGCACTACAACCTCTCGATCTGCTACGAAAATCTGGGCCAGATCGCCGTGACCGCCGGCCAACTCGACGACGCACGGGGCTGGATTGAGAAGGACCTCGCGATCGCCAAGACCCTTGCTGCTGCGGACCCCAGCAACGCCGGCTGGCAGAGCGACCTATCGGACTCGTATCAGCGTCTTGGCGAGGTCACCGTGGCCGCGGGCAAGCTTGACGATGGGCGGGCCTGGTTTGACAAGGCCCTTGCGATCCGCATGCCCCTGGCCGCTAGCGACCCGAGCAATGTGGGCTGGCGAAGTAATCTTTCGATCACGTACCACAGCCTCGGCGAGCTTGCGGTGACCGCCGGCAAGCTCGACGCCGGGCGGGCTTGGTTCGACAAGGCGGTCGCAATCCTCAAGTCCCTTGCCACCGCCAACCCCAGCAACCTCAGCTGGCAAAGCAACCTCTCGGAGACCTATCAGAAGCTGGGGGAGGTCGCCGTGACGGCCGGCAAGCTCGATAGCGCGCGGGCCTGGTTCGCCAAGGCACTAGCGATCCGCAAGCCCTTCGCCGCCGCCAACCCCAGCAACGCTGCCTGGCAGCGCGACCTTTGCACCACCCTCGCTCGCATGGCATCGGCGGCGCCGAATCCAGACGAGGCGACGCGCTATCGCCGCGAGGCGCGCATCATCTACGACCAGCTGCAGCAAGCCGGCCTGTTCCGGGGCGACCGCAAGTTCGCTCGGCTCGGCGCAGAGCTCGACCAAGTTGCTGCGCGCGCCGGCAAAGTGTCGGCCCGCTGAAGCGGTGATTCGACGCCTGCGAGCTCATTCGCCGCCGACAGCGTTTTTTTCGAGCTCAAGAATCCGTTCTCTCACGACTAACGCCTCAGGAAACACGTTCCCAAGGCAAGCTGGCTCTCCTACTCCCTTCTTACCTCCTTCCTGCTATCCCCACTGCCTGTGTCCAGACAGCTATCATGCAGCATCCCTGGAATTTGCTCCGCACGGAGAACTGGCCGTGGATTCCTTCGGTTGCGGGCGGCACTCACATCGTGGAACGGAGTCAGTCTGCAGCTTGACGACAGTGAGCGTCCTCAAGGGGCTGTGGAGCATTATTCTTCTGCCGCTGCCTTCGCCACGAGGTCGTCGAACGCCATCACCAACGCCGGTGCATTTGCGACGAGGTAAGCACGACATGCGTCGACATCCAGGCCAGCCTTGACCAAACCCGCGACGTCTGCGCGGTCCTGCAGCCGCGACGCCTTGAGCTTCATGTAGACGAGTCTCGCCACGTCGATGAACGTTCCCGGCGATGCCGCCAGGGCCGCGGCGAGATGGTCTTCGCCTGGACGAGGGGACAGGTAGTCGATCGCGACACCATTCACTTCGATCGGGATCGCCGAGTTCATCGTCACGAGCCCGCCAGCGTGGCGGTTGAATGCCTCATCACCGACGAGAAAGTCGACATCCTTGGTGGCGCGCGGATAGCCGTTGGCGCCGACCGCGAGGCCTCCGATCACGACATGGCGGACCCCTGCTCGTACGAGTGCCTCCGACGCAGCTTTCCATGCGTCGAGCACCTTGGTGGCGACCACATCGACGAGTAGGTTCGGGTCGGGCTCGCTCATACGCTCCGGGAGCCGCCCTCGGATCGACAAATGCCCTCGAGCTAGCATATGCCAAGTATGGCATGCCTTCGCTCGCGATGCGCTGGGGTAGGTCGCGGGCGCCGGCTGGTGCCATCCAGTGGTTCGCGGTAGAGCCTCAACGGCGGCGGATCCTGACCGCGAGGTCTCGGTCTCGATCAGCTTGCGATTACACCGATGCGGCCACATGTCCGAGCTCGGGCGGACATGTCCGATCGGGTTGACCCTGGCGCCTTGTGACGGTGATCTTGCACTGCTAGGGTTCGCCGGGTGCCGCGCTCGTTCAACACCTCGGGACCGTGCATCCCGGGCGAGCACTACATGCTCCCGCCCGAGCGGCGCCTCGGGCGCGTCCAGGAGCTGATCGAGGAGCGCAAGTACTTCACACTGCACGCCGGCCGGCAGACGGGCAAGACGACGTCGCTGATGTGGCTCGAGCAGCACCTCAACGACTCGGGCCGATGGCGCGCGGTATGGATCGATCTCGAGACCGCACGCGAGCAGCCCGATCCGGCGAGGGCGCTGGCCGTGGTCGTGAAGGGCATCGACCGAGCGTTCCGCCTGCGGCACGCAGCGCTCGCCAGGCCCGACATGGCGGAGATCGAGGAGGCGCTCCGCGAGCCAGAGACGGCGGTGCTGAACTACCTCGCTCGACTCTCCGCGCTCGCGGACCGGCCTCTGGTGCTGCTGCTCGACGAAGCGGATGGGCTCGTGGGGCCGGCCATGGTCTCGTTCCTGACGCAGTTGCGCCAGGGGTACATCGAGCGCAGCAAGGCACCGTTCCCCTCGAGCGTGGTCCTGGTCGGGCAGCGACAGGTGCGCGACTACGTGCTCGGCACCGAGGACCGCCAGGCCGTGTCCTGGCTTGGAACAACCTCGCCCTTCAACATCACCGCCGAGGCGGCGACGCTGGGTCCGTTCACCGAGGCCGAGGTGGAGGAACTCCTCGGGGAGCACACCGCGGACACGGGCCAGCGCTTCGCGCCCGCGGCGGTGCACCGGATCTGGGAGCTCGGTCGTGGGCACCCGTGGCTGACGAGCGCACTCGCCGACCAGATCGTTCGCCGGGACGCGAAGGATCGCGGCATCGCCATCACCGAGCTCCACGTCGAGACGGCCAAGGAGACGCTCATCCTCGAGCGACGCTCCCACATCGACTCGCTGGTCGCGCGGCTGCGCGAGCCGCGGGTGCGCCGGATCCTTTCGCCGATGCTCGCGGGGACCAGCCTGCCGGCGGACCAGATCGACGACGACGTGGGCTACCTGCTGGGCCTCGGTCTAGTGCGCGTGGAGCACGGCGAGTTGCAGATCGCTAACCCGATCTACCGCGAGGTGATCCCGCGCGCGCTGGCCTGGACGCAGCAGATCAGCATGCACCACCCGACCGAGTGGTACGTGCGGCCCGACGGCGCGCTCGACATGCCCAAGCTCATGGCGGCGTGGCAGGCGTTCTGGCGCAAGGACGGGCACCTCGCCGCCGAGGGTTTCGGGTACCGGGAGGCAGGTGCGCACCTGATGCTGATGGCGTTCTTGCAGCGCATCGTCAACGGTGGCGGCCGGGTGGAGCGCGAGTACGGGCTTGGCCGCGGCGCGCTTGATCTGATGATCTTCTGGCAGGGAGCGCGCCACGCGATCGAGGTGAAGATCCGCCGCGATACCGAGACCGAACTCGAGGCGCTCGAGCAGATCGGGCGCTACCTGGACCACGCGGTGCTTGGCGAGGGGTGGCTCGTGATGTTCGATCTACGCAAGGATCCGTCGTGGGCCGACAAGCAGTTCATCCGCGAGGTCGAGCACGCGGCAAAGAAGATCTTCATCGTGGGGTGTTGAGACTCGCGCCATCACGGCGTGCTGCGCGCCTGGCGCAGCGCCACCAGTGCCGCCTCGAGCTGATCGGCCGATTCCGCCGCGCCGAAGCGCCGCGCCCGCCGGCAACTCGCGATCGCGCGATCGAACGAACCGCGCCCGCCGGCGCGCACCAGCTCGAGCGTCGCGCGCGCCAAGGCAAGGTGCGGCTTTGCGGTCGTCGCTCCGTCCGCCGCATGGATGGCCGCAGCGTACGCCACGCGCTTGACCTCGATCACCCGGTGCGCCCGCGCACACGCGCGGCACCGTACGGCCGTGATGTCGATGTAGAGGCCGAGGGTCTCGTACAAGTGCTGCTGGGAGCGCGCGCCGAACACGAACGAGATCTTGCAGTCACGGCAGACCTTCTCCAGTGGCCCGTAGAGCATCTCCGGACCGCCCATGCCGTATGCTTGCCGCTCGGGATCGCCCCACAAGAAGCCTTTCGGGAGCTTCTGCCCCGGCAGCGGGACGCGGTCGGTCGTCACCTGCACGCGCGCGATCTCGCGCCAGTCCGAGTCCTTGCCGCCCCGGTAGCGCATGCAGCCCGGGGGCACCGGTTCGACCGTCACGATCCCGCCACGCTGCGGATGGAACCAGACCTGCCCCCAGATCGGGGGCATCGTGGTGCGTGTATTGCGCTTCGCCACAGCGGGTTGCGCGTCAGTCAGGCGTCGGTTCGCGGTAGGTGGCGGTGATGTTGCCGTTCACGATGCGGATCTCGACGCGAGTTGTCGACATGGTGCCGTCGCAGTCGAGATCGCCGACGGAGGTGATGTAGCCTTCCGTGTTGTTAGACTTCGTCCAGTGGTACGTGTATTGCGAGGGCTCGTCGAGCGCGAAGTCGATCGCGTGCCACGCAGGATCGGCCGCCCACGCGCTCGGCGGCTTTGCGGCCATCTTGCCGCCCGCCGCGCAAGCCCCGCCATCAACGCCGGGGAGTGACAGCGTGCTACTCGGCGGCAGCTGGTCAGTCTCGATGTAATGACGCTTGATGCCCCTCTCGATCTGGTGGAGCTGCAGTTCCGACTCGATCGCTTTGCTCCGTTTGAGGTAATCCTTGAACGCCGGGACGGCGAATACGGCGAATGCGACGGCGGCGGCGATGCCGAGGGCACTGCACGCGATGCCGGCGATGGCCTGGCCCTTGCCGCGGCCGCTCAGCTGTTTCGATGTTGAGATCCCGATAATGCCGAAGAAGATCCCGAACAAGGCGGCGGGCCCACCGACCACTGGGAAGAAGAACAGCACCATCGCGTCCAACCCGCAGACGATGCTGGCGATTGCCCAGCCGTTGCCTCCCTGCGCGACGGCCGAATGTTGATTAGCGGATGCGGGCGATTGTGGGGGCATGGCTGCGCTTGGACGCTAACACGGGTCAGCTTGCCCGGAGCTCGGGGCATCCGCGGTAGAACAGGCGGTCATGCGCGCACGACCTGATCGTGCTCACGCGGTGGCGATCCACGCCGCGTAGATCACCACGCACGCGGTGTCGAACACGACCACCAGGCGCAGGCCGCGCGCGAACGGGCGGCGGCGGGCGATCGCGAACGCGACGACGATGCCGGCCTTCTCGACGAGCGCGGCCGTGACCACCGCCGGCCTCAGCGCGGGGTGCGCCGCGGCGAACATGAGGAGCCCGCCAAACGCCGCGGCGAGGAGGCCCCAGTGCCGGGCGAAGAACAGCCCGGCCTCGTCGGTGAGCTCGATGCGATACAGCCGTGCGAGCACCTGCTTCGGGGCGAGGAACTGCAGGATGGGCGTCGTGGTGAACGCCCCGGTGACCCACAACACCGCGGCGAAGTGCTCGGCCAGCATCGCGCCACGATACCTGGGTGATCGCAGGGGCTCAATCGTTGGCGAGGCGACAACGCGCGCGCTGGCCGCTACTCGACAACCAGCACCCACGCGAACCGCCCGGACACGCTCTTGGCGCGTAGGCCGATCGACGGGGTCGTGGTCGTGTACCCGGTTATACCGGGGACGATGGTGGTCCCATCGTTGCACTGGTACGCTGTGCTGTCGCGCCGGTTGATCACCGTCGCCACGGTACCGACGTCGAACGTGCTGTCGAGTTCGTTGATCGCTACTCCGGTGCTGGTGCTGTCGAACAACGAGAGCTTGGGGCCGTTGCCGTTGCGCCGCAGCTCGCACACGATGCCTCGGCTCGTCGATGGTTGGTACATCTGCATCGGACCGAGCGCGCGCGCCCCGCTACCGACCAGATCGTCGACGATCAGCTGGGTCATCACGGTCGTCTTCGCGAGGTGCGGATGCGGGATCGTGAGCGCACTGAGGTCGCCGTCGCCCGACGTCACGACCGCGCTGCCGTTCACGAAGCTCCACGCACCGACCGCGTTCCACCCCGCAGGCAGTGCCGTGCCCCGGAAGCTCTCGAACAGCGCGATGTGATCGCCGGGGACCAGCGGGAACGGGTCGCACAAGCCGGAGACGCCGTCGCCGTCGGGATCGACGACCACGTCGTCGGCGAACGGCGGGCATGGATCGCACGCGTCGCCGAACGCGTCGCCGTCATCGTTGGCCTGATCTGGATTCGCGAGCTTCGGGCAGTTGTCGACGGCGTTCGCCACGCCGTCCCCGTCATCGTCGTTGTTCGGGGCACCGTCGGGGCTCGCATCCGGCGCTGGGCCGACGTCGCTGGGCCGCAGGCACACGCCGCTGGGTGCGCAGATCTGCCCGCTTGGACAGACGCCCTCACCGGCTGGCGGTGGCGTGCATGGCGCACCGGCCAGCGTCGTCGGCGCATAGCAAGCGGCCAGCCCGAGCCCGAGCCCGAGTAGAGAGAGCGGCGCCCACATGGGCGGAAGTATATCCATATGTGGACCGAACCAAGGCCCGCAAACGCACGGAATGGCCTGCTTTGTGACCAACGCACGTTTGGGATCGCTATAGTCCGTTCCACGGGGGACGTGATGGCAATTCTGATCGTGCTTGGCGTTGCGTCGCTGGCCTGGTGGAACGGCGCGAACGACAACTTCAAGGGGGTCGCCACCCTCTACGGCTCGGGGTCCGCGTCCTACCGCGTGGCGCTGGGGTGGGCGACGGTGACCCAGATCGCCGGGTCATTGCTTGCCACGGTGCTCGCGGTGGGGCTCATCAAGACGTTCTCGGCCAAAGGGCTGGTCCCTGACGTGATCGCCGGCGACCCTGCGTTTCTCGGCGCGATCGCCATCGGAGGCATGGCGACGGTGTTGCTCGCGACCGCGATCGGGATGCCAGTCTCGACCACCCACGCGCTGACCGGTGCGATGGTGGGCGCGGGCGTGGTCGCGGTCGGCACCGACATCAACACCGCCGTCCTGGGAAACAGCTTCTTCCTCCCGTTGCTGGTGAGCCCGGTGATCTCGATGGGCCTCACCACCGTGCTCTATCCGCTCGCGCACTACGCGCGCAAGGCGCTCGGTGTGAAGCGCGACTCGTGTGTGTGCGTCGGCACGACGTACGTACCGGTCGCGTCGCTGACACGCAACGTCGCCGCTACAGCGCAGCTGTCGGCCTCGCTTGGCACATCGTCCACATGCATCGATCGCTACGAGGGACGACTGGTCGGCGTCTCGGTTCAGAGCGCGCTCGACGCGATGCACTTCCTGTCGGCGGGAGCGATCTGCTTTGCGCGCGCGCTCAACGACACGCCCAAGATCCTCGCGCTTTGCCTGTCCGCGAAGGCCCTCGGTGTATCGATCGGACTGCCGCTGCTCGGCGCGGCGATGGCGGTGGGCGGGCTGGTCAACGCGCGCAAGGTCGCCGAGACCCTGGCGAAGAAGATCACGCTGCTCAACACCGGCCAGGGACTGGTCGCCAATGCCACGACGGCGCTCCTCGTGGTGGTGGCGTCGCGTGCCGGCATGCCGGTGTCGACCACCCACGTCTCGACCAGCGCCATGTTCGGGATCGGGGTCGTCAAGCGCTCCGCCGATCGGAAGACCATCGTCACCATCGTCGCCGCGTGGCTCACCACGCTGCCCGCCGGCGCGCTCGTCGGAGCGGCCGCCTACTGGATCCTGGCGCGATGAGCGTGCGGCCCATCCGGCTGGTGCAGATCCACCCCGGACGGCCCACGCGGCCGGAATCGCGAATGGCGACATGGTGCGAATCGAGAGCCTGCGCGGCGCGATCGCGTGCTTCTGCGGACCACGCATACCACCATCCCGCCTTCCATGAAGACCAGGCCCCATCGCGGCGGTTGGACGGCGCGCTCGTAGCATGCACTATGGTGCGATGACTGACCGGTGGTTCCTGGTCGCCAGCTGCGTGCTGTCATCCGCGTGTGGTCGGAGCGATACGGTCCGGGCCGGGCACGACGTGGTCGCCGGGATCGCGGAGATCGTCGCGGGCGAAGCGTTCACGTGCCGGCGTGCCGGCGGCCGGGTGACGTGCTGCGGGAACGGCTGGCACGGCGAGCTCGGGAACGGCGCGAGCGAAGACGAAGGCTCGGCGGTCGCGGTGCGCGGCCTCGAGGACGCGACGGCGATCGTCGCCGGAGGGTTCCACGCGTGCGCGATCCGGCGCGACGGATCGGTGTGGTGCTGGGGCGAGAACCGCTGGGGGCAGCTCGGAGTCGAAGACGCCACCGACCGGCGTACGGTGCCGGGTGCGGTGTCCGGCGTCGCGCATGCCACCCAGCTCGCCGCCGGCATCCTGCATACGTGTGCCGTGATCTCCGATGGGACAGCCTGGTGCTGGGGGCGCAACCAGCGTGGACAAACCGGCAGCGGAAGCATATCGGAGATTGCCGCCCCGGCGCCCGTGGGGGGGCTCGACGGTGTCACCGCGATCTCGGTCGGCGGCTTTCATACCTGCGCGCTTCGCAGCGACCGGCGCGTGGTGTGCTGGGGCGAGAACGATCACGGGCAGCTCGGTGACGCGACGACGACCCCGCGAACGACGCCGGTGCCGGTGACCGGGCTGGTGGACGTCGTCGAGCTCGCGGCCGGTTCGTCGCACACGTGCGCGCGCCTCGCCGATCAGACGGTGCAGTGCTGGGGATCCAACCAGGCAGGCCAGCTTGCCGAGCCGGGCACGAGCTCGCGACCACATCCCGGCCGCGTGCCGGGCGTGACCGGCGCGATCGCGCTGCGTGCGCGCAACGATGCGACCTGCGCGTTATCCAGCGACGGGCGTGTGACGTGCTGGGGGGCGAGCCTCGGGCGGCTGGGGGGCCGATCAGATCAACCAGGCCCGTGGATCGTGCGCGATCCCGCGGCGCGCGCGCGTGCGTTCGCGCTCGGTGGCGATCATCTGTGCATCGTGACCGCAGGTGATGAGCTGATCTGTCGTGGCGAAGCCAGTCACGGCCAGCTGTGCGATGGCAGCTCGCCGCCGCGTTCGAACACATTCCCGCCGCCGCCGTGATTCGAAGCTCGAATGCGTTACGATGGGGCATGCGTACCGCTCTGCTCGTGCTCGCCGGCTCGACTGGCTGCATTGCCGCCTTGCACGTGACCACGACGGCAACCGTCACGAGCGATGCGATCGCGCCACCGTTCACGCTGGCCGCGCAAGATGGCCGCAGCGTATCGCTCGCGAGCGAGCTGGCGCACGGGCCGGTCGTGCTCGTGTTCTATCGCGGCTACTGGTGACCGTGGTGCAAGCACCAGCTCGGCGAGCTGGCCCGTAACTACGAAGCGTTCCGTGCGCGCGGCGTGACCGTGCTGGCGATCAGCATGGACTCGCCGGAGGACTCGCGCGCATTTGCCCGCGACTACGGCATCGGGTTTCCGCTGCTCGGCGATGCCGACGGCACGGTCTCGCGCACGTACGCCGGCGTGACGTCGGATGCCAACACGCTGCCGGGTGTCACGATCGTGCGCGGTGATGGCCGTATCGTGTTTCGCCAGGTCGCCTCGGCGAAGGATGACCGCATGTCGTCGGCGGAGCTCCTCGCGGCGGTCGATCGCACGCTCGGCACGGCGGGGCCGGCGGCCGTGCAGGATGGCTTCGCCGGGCTTGACCGCGCGCAGCTCCGGATCGATGTTGGCGGCGGCATCGCCCGCAGCGGCGACGACACGGCCGCGACTGCATCGGGTGCTGGCTCGCTGCTCTTGCCGCTCGGCCGTCACGTGCTCGTCGGGCCGCGCGCGAGCTGGGACACGCACACGGGTGCGCTTGCGCTCGACGGAATCGCGCTGCTACGCGCGCCGATCCTCGGTGGGGCGGGGGCCTTCGAACTCGGCATGTCGGGCGGCTGGACGCCGTATCCGACCCTGCATACGGGCCCGAACATCGGCGGCCTAGCGGATGTGTGGTTCGCGTTCTCGCCGAGACTGTCCGTGCAGATCGGCATGACCACCACCAGGTACGAACGCACCGGTGGGGCGGTGACAGACCTGGCCGTGACGGTCGGCATTGGCGGCCTCTTCCAGATCCGCCAGCCCTGAGACATTGCGGCGGTCAACCGGGGCGCCTCGGGGCCGGGATCAGACGTACGGATCGATCACGGCGAATGCGCGTGCGGTCCACTCGGACTGCTCGCCGATCGGCGTGACGTAGCTGAGGATCTCGGCGGCGACGTCGCGACCGGCGCTGCGCGCAACGAGCCAAGTCGAGAGATAGTGCGAGCTGAGGCAGCCGCCGGCGGTCGCGACGTTGCCGGCGGCGTGGAACGGCTGGTCGAGCACGCGCAGGCCGCGCTCGATCAGCCACGGCCGGGTGCGGTCGTCGGTG
>Ga0134121_10005609_pt1 | contig 10187 bp, 8 predicted proteins | sample KB301_FD_96463 | JGI IMG/M metagenome (GOLD analysis project Ga0134121, IMG submission 96463) | Terrestrial soil microbial communities without Nitrogen fertilizer from Kellogg Biological Station, Michigan, USA - KB3-0-1 | ecosystem: Environmental > Terrestrial > Soil > Unclassified ... | reverse complement strand
GAGCCGCCGAGGGTGAAGTTGCCGCTGGCAGCGGTCGCGATGTAGTGGATCGCGCCGGCGTGGTAGAGGTAGAGGTTGAACGCGCCGTTGACACCTTCGCCGTCGATCTGGCGCGATGCCTTGAAGTAGACGTAGTCGCCTTGCGGGCTGACGACCGCTTGACGAACATCAGCGCCGGCTGTGATGGGTGTGATGGTGTCGCTGGGGACGTCGTAGGCGTAGATGTCAGCGAACGTGTCGATGTCTGAGGCGTCCAGCTGGGAGGCCGTCACGAAGTAGACGGTGTTGCCGTCGCGGCTGTTGCCGAGATACATCGCGCCCCGGTCAGGATTGCCGTTGCGCGGAGCCGAGACGTTGACCGACTGATCCGCGCGGCGCACGTAGACGTCGATCGGACCGGGGCAGCCTGCCGTCGGGTCCGGGCTCTCGAAGAAGGCGGTGTCGCCGTTGGCCGAGATCCCGTCCTGCTCGAATCCGGCTCCGGCCACTCCGTTGGCGAGCCCGGCGCCGCACGGGAGCACATTGCCGTTCTCGTCATAGCCGAGGAACTCGAGCTGCCCATTGCGCGAGGCGTAGAGGCTGCGGCCCTGGGTGTGGGTGTCCTCGGGCAGCAAAGGTGGCTGGCCCACCGGGTTGTGCACGAAGAGCGCTGAGAGATCCTCAGAGGACGCGGCGAGGCTTGGGGGGGCGTCATTGATGCTGAACGGTGCGGCGTGCAGAACCGTCGTGCGTGAGCCGTCGTTTTCGATCCGTTCGAAGTCCACGAACCCGTCGCAGCTGATCAGCGTTGCGGGGCAGGTCTGCACGACCGCGCGGGAGCTGTCCGCGGAGCGCGCGAGCACCTGGAAGGACAGGTTGTTCGGGACGCTCGCGTCCGACAGGTCGCGCACCTTCCAGCCGGTCGCGGTGCGTGTCGCCGCCAGCGAGGTGATGTTGCCGGTATGACTGTCAGCGATCACTGGGATCGTCGAAGCGATCCACGCGTGGTTCCCGTCCGCAGACCCGGCGCCGAAATCGACGTCAGTTCCCGGAGCATCCGCCGGTGAGACGAGCTCATACCCCCAGCCTGGCGCCAACGCGTGAGCAGCGCCAGAGGCCGCTCCGCCTGCGACGGCACACACGAGACAGCCAACCAGCAGCCTCGACAACCTCTTACCCGCACTCGCGACCGATCGCTTCACTGCTCCTCCTCCGACCCAGGCACCCAACCAGAACTCTGCCAACCAATCATAAACGCGCACGGCTCTAAGCGCAACCCCGTTTATTTGCTGCTTTTCGGACTCTTCATTGAGTCTGACCAGCGGCAACGGGGGTTGACTGTCGCACAACCGAGCCCGTATACTGGTCGTTGTCGCGCTCGGGGGAAGGCGCGACGATGCTGACCATGGTCGTGATACCCCATCGCTGAGTCGTGTCGAGCCTTCGACGCGATTCGTCCGGGGCTCCCCGGGCAGATGTTCAAGCCTGAAAAGGAGGTCGCAGCCTGGCAACTCCAAACGAAATGACGCTAGTCATTTCCAAACGTACGCACAGTGCGGCTTAAGTCACGGTGTGCGCTACACGCGAGTCAGTTCACAGTAATGGAAGTGCCTCGCACTTTCCAACGCATTTCAATCAGGAGATAGATACCTAATGGCCAAGTTTACTCGGCTGCTGATCGGTGCGTGCGTGGCGGTTGTCGCGCTCGCGATGTTCGCCGGTCCTGCGCTCGCACTAAGAAGCCTCCAGACCTCGAACCCTGGAGCCCAAGAAGGCACAGGGTCGAACGTCAGCTTCGAAGAAGAAGGCGGATTCCTGAGAACCGTGTGCACCGGGCTGACGCTCAGAGGCTCAGGCAACGAAAGAGTCGCCAAGACAGCAGGCGCCGCGGTCGGAACCATAACGGAAGGTAGAACGACCGGTTGTAGAGCATTCGGCTTCGTTTCAGCGACGATCACCGTCGAAGCTGAAGCCGCAAGACCGTTCAGAATGGGTTACAACTCGATACTAGGAACCCTACCGACCATAACCGGCATACTAACGCTGACTGAAGGCGTAAGATTCACGATAGTCTCCGGTGGTAGAACCTGCAGATACGAAGGTAGATCAGGCTTCCTATTCCCCGTCTCCAGAGGCACCTACGAAGGTGGCTCGTTCCTAGCTGAACCCAAAGCCAGACTCCTTGCTGGCAGCACCAGAGAATGCCCCGCGGAAGGCTCGCTCAGAGGCAGACTCAACTTCGAAAGACAGCGCACAGTAACGCTAGTCTGAGAAGTCTCAGCAAGTAAGTAGTTATCTGCATCGGGGCTCGGGGCCAACGGCCTCGGGCCCCGACGCGTTGGGAATTAGGGGATCCGGAGCGCTCGCGGCGGGCTTGGGACGACGCATGCTTTCAGTCCGCTGCCGGTCGGCGGACTGCGCCGGCAGCGACGAGTTGCGGAGCGCGTCGGCCAGACGTCCGGGTGAGCTGCGTTCTGCGTCTGACGTCGTTCGCGCGGCGCTGTGCGCTCGCCGGGGGCGTCGTGGTGGCATGCGGCTCCGCAACCGATCTGGAACTCGGGGCGCTAGCGGCTTGTGTCGAGAGTCATGAGCGTTTACAGTGGGGGGAGCCCGGCGTCTGCGGCGGGCCGACCTAGTCCGGTGAGCTGGGTCGTGGTCAGGGTTCGAGGAGGAATGAGCGTGGTGCAAATGGTGCGGCGAGTGCGGCTCTTGGGGCTGTCGATGTTGGGGCTTGCGGCGTTTGGCCTGCTCGTAGCGGCGGGTGCTCGCGCGGACTTCGGCGTCGTCCCGGGCAGCTACGTGGCATCGCTGTCGTCAGATCAGGCGGGCGGCCATCCCGACTTCTCGCTGTCGTTCGCGTTCAACACCCACCCCGATCCGACCTTCACGATCTTCCCGGACGCTGATGCGAAGACGTTGGTGGTCGATCTGCCACCTGGCTTGATCGGCAATCCTCAGGTGACGCCGAAGTGTCGTGCCGATGCGCTTCGACTCTTTCAGTCGTGCCCGGCCGACACGCAGATCGGCGTGATCCACTACACCCTTCCGGTGGCGGTCGATCCGCCCGTCGTTCTCGGAACACCCCTGTACAACATGGTGCCGCAGAACGATCGAGTCGCTGAGCTGGGATTCGTGAACACGTACGTCGTGAATCCGCAGATCCACATCCTGGCGTCGGTGCGGACTGGGTCGGACTATGGGGTGAGCACCGAGATCCCGCGGCTCCCGGGCAACTTGCATCCGAGCGATGCGAGTGTGGAGATCTGGGGTGTGCCGTCGGATCCGAGCCATGATGCTGAGCGTGGCTCGGTGCTGGATCCGAATGGCGGATGCTTGGACATCCACGGCGTCTCGACGGGGTTGTGCGCGAGTCACTTGCCGCCGCGTCCGTTCTTGAGCAATCCGACGCAGTGCTCGACGCCGGTGTCGATTTCGATGCGGGTCGATTCGTATCAGGATCCGGGCCAATTCTTTGGGCCGCTGTCGTCGACTCCGGTGTTGATGACTGGTTGTGACAAGTTGCCGTTCGATCCTTCGATCAGTCTGAAGCCGACGAGTGGGCGGGCTGGTGCGCCGTCGGGGTATGCGGTCGACGTGCATGTTCCGCAGTCGGATTCGGCGATCGTGCCGCAGACGGCTGATGTGAAGACGGTGGTTGTGCAGTTGCCGCAGGGTGTGACGGTGTCGCCGTCGGCTGCTGATGGGCTGCAGGGTTGCAGCGATGCGCAGATCCATATTCACGACGCGTTGGACCCGTCGTGTCCGGATGCGTCGAAGATCGGGTCGGTGGAGATCGACACGCCGTTGTTGCCGGGACCGATCTTCGGGTCGGTGTATCAGGGCACGCAGACGCCTGGGCATCTGCTGCGAGTGTTCCTGGTCGCGAAGGGCTTCGGTGTGCTCGTGAAGCTGCCCGGATCGGTCGATCTGAATCAGCAGACCGGGCAGATCACGACGACGTTCGACAACAACCCGCAGGTGCCGTTCGAGGACTTCATCTTGAAGTTCAAGGACGGGCCGCGGGCGCCGTTGGCGAATCCCCGTACGTGTGGGACCAAGACGACGTCGGCGACGTTCACGTCGTATGCGGATCAGGTTGTGAGTACGTCGAGCAGCTTCACGATCTCGAAGGATGGGAACGGGGCTCCGTGCACGCCATACGGGTTCAGCCCGACCTTCGGGGCGCATAGCACCAACCCTGTTGGCGGAGCAAAGGGGTCGTCGTTCACGTTGCATGTGGCTCGGACCGATGCTGATCAGGAGCTGAGCACGATCACCACCAGCCTGCCGCCTGGTTTGGTGGCGAAGATCGCCGGCGTGCCGTTGTGTGGCGCGGTGGATGCGGCCGCCGGGACGTGCGGGGAGGCCTCGAGGGTAGGGTCGGTGCTGACCGGCTCGGGTCCGGGCTCTCACCCGTTCTTCTTGCCGGGGCGGGCGTACATCACCGGTCCGTACAAGGGGCAGCCGTTCGGGCTCTCGATCGTGGTCCCGGCGAAGGCCGGCCCCCTGGACCTTGGGAACGTCGTGGTGCGCGCCTCCGTTCAGGTCCGTAATGACGGCAGCCTGCATGTCATCGCAGATCCCGTTCCGAGCATGCTTGACGGGATCCCGTTGCAGGTGCGCTCGGTCGACGTGACCGTCGATCGTCGTGGGTTCATGGTGAACCCGACGAACTGCGATCCGATGCATGTCGCAGCGAGGATCACATCGTTGCAGGGTGCGGTCGCCCAGCGCAGCACGCGCTTCCAGGTCGGGGACTGCGGGGCGCTGCCGTTCAAGCCCAAGCTCTCGCTGTCAGTCGGCAGGAAGGGCCACACCGGCCATGGGGACTCCGCACCATTGACCGCGACGTTGACCCAGACGCCCGGTCAGGCGGCGGTGCGCAGCGCGACGGTGACGCTGCCGTTGGCGCTCAACGCGCTGCTGAACGTCGTCCAGAACGCGTGCACCATGGCCGAGTTCCGCTCCAACCACTGCGAGAAGGCCCGCGCCGGGTCCGCCGTGGCCGTCACGCCGTTGCTCAAGCATGCGTTGCGTGGCGGGGTGTACTTCGTCAAGGACCCCAACAAGGCGCTCGGGGCCCTGCCGAACATGATGGTCGCGCTGCGGGGCCAGGTCGACATCGATCTGACCGCGCACATCAAGGTCCCCGGTGGCGTGCTGCTGCAGACCACCTTCCAGCACGTCCCCGACGTCCCGATCACCAAGTTCGTCCTCTCGATCGTCGACGGGTCGCACGGCCCGATCGGGATCGCGACCAACCTCTGCAGCAAGAGGGCCCACAACAGCCGCGCGACCGTCGAGCTCACCGGCCAAAACGGCAAGCAAGCCAACACCAAACAACGCCTCCACATCCACGGCTGCGGCAAGCGGAAGCGATAGATCGCAGCGGTCAAGCCAGGACCTTCTGGGGAACGGGCATCAAGCCCGGGCCCCAGGAGGTCCATGCGCGCTGCCGAGAGGCGCCCGAACCCCATGGACGCGGGTGGTTTCGAACCACCGACCTCTCGCGTGTGAAGCGAGCGCTCTCCCACTGAGCTACGCGTCCTACCCGCCGGATTCTATGGGACCGGGCATGCCCGCCGCAGGGACGTCGCGAGCGCGGCGATAGGTCGCGCCCCCTCCTTCCCCGACTTCCGGGAACGACGCGCCTGCGGCGGTCTACTGCAACCCCGACCGCGCTTCGCGCACGAGCGTCACGGCCTCTGGAAACACTACTGCCATCACGCTGCGGATCTGCTGGGCCTGCTCCTCGGTGGTGCCCTGGATGTTCACGCGGTTGACCGCCGCGACCGTGAGGTCGACGGCGAGCTTGATCGCGTTGTCGGCCCACGCGAGCTTCTGCGCCCCCTGCATCTGGTCGGCGAACTCCGCCATCCGTCGCTGCAGGTCATCCGGGTCGCCGAACAGTCCTCCGAAGCCCTCCATGCTCGGCATGCTACCCAGCAGCCGGCGTGACACACACCCGCCATCGGCGGCGCTCCGTGCGGCGAGGACGTCGCGCCGCCTCATGCCGCGCTACCGGCGCAGGTCCTCCGAAAAACTGAGATCCTGACTGTTGGGCATCGACGACGTCGGGGGACACGTGGATTTCCGAGGGGAACGGATGACGCACAGGGTCAGATTGCTGCCGCTCGTCGGCATGCTGAGCGTGCTCGCGCTCGCGACGGCGACCGGGTGCGGCAGCGGCAGCGCGAGAGCGCCCCCACGGACGGCGACCACCGTCGTGCGCCACGATCGGTTCGCCTATGCGCGCGGCCTCTTTCGCGAGATATGCGCGGGCTGCCACACGCTCGCGGACGCCGGCACCCACGGCCCGCGCTCGGACCTCGACACCTCGATACTCGAAAGAATCGACCGCCACGCGCGCGAGTACGTGGCACGCGTGGCGATGTCCGAGGACCCTTCCAGAGGCGGGTTCATGCCGAGATGGAAGGGCGTCCTGACCAAGCGCGACTTCGAAGCGCTCGTCACCTACATCGTCGCCGTCACGGGAAGGAACAGCAGCTCGTGAGCGTGCGCCGAGCGATCCGCAAGGTGAGCCTGCTCTCGCTGCTCTGCGGGACGCTGATGGTTGTGGCCGGGGGATGCGGTGCCGACCGCCCCCGCCTCGTGCACGCGACGCAAACCCCCGTCGCCCGCCACGACCGCTTCGACTACGCGCGCGGTCTCTTCCGGCAGCTCTGCGGGGGCTGTCACACGCTCGCGGACGCCGGGACCCACGGCACGCGCAAGGACCTCGAAGAATCGGGCGTGGCGACGATAGTGCACACCAGGAGCGCCAAAATCGGGCTCGCGCGCTACGCGATCCTCGTGGGGGAGGACGGCAGAGGCTCGGGCGTCGCCATGCCTGCCTGGAAGGGGGTGCTCTCCGATCGTCAGGTGGAGGCGCTGTCGGCGTATCTCGGCGCGGTCGTCGGGAAGGGAGCCCGGCATGGTTGAGCGCGCGCAGATGGCTGGCCGCGCGCTCGCGCTGCTGCTGGTCGCCGTCGGGCTCGCTGCCGCCGGTGGATGCGGCGGCAGCGCCGCGCACGCGCCAAAGCCTGCCGCCGTGACGACCGCACGACACGAGCGTTTCACCGCGGCGCGCGCCCTGTTCAACGAGATATGCGCCGGCTGTCACACGCTCGCGGACGCCGGTGCGCACGGCAAGCGCTTCGACCTCGACACGGAATCGCCGCTCGTGACCTTTCTTCCGAGCGAGGCGAAGAGAAGGCAGCTTGCGCGGTACGCGATCCTGCATGGCGAGGACGGGATGCCGTCCTGGAGAGGCGTGCTCTCCCAGCGCGAAATCCGTCAGCTGATCACCTACGTCGTCGCCGTGGTGCGCGACGAAAACATGAGACGCAGCGGATGATCCCGCGCGCCTGGAGAAGCTGGCTGCCGGCGTGCTGTGCGATGGCTGTGGCCCTGGCGGGCACTGCCGGATGCGGCACAGGCGGCGACGGCGGAGGGCATCCGGCGGCGGTGACCATGGCGCACAGACGCCCGTTCGGCTACGCGCGCAGCCTGTTCAACGAGATATGCGCCGGCTGTCACACGCTCGCGGACGCCGGTGCGCACGGCAAGCGCTTCGACCTCGACAACGATCCGCTGCTCAGCAGAGGGCTCGTCTGGCACGCGATCAAATTCGGCGAATTCGGCATGCCTAGATGGAGAGGCGTCCTGTCCGAACGGGAGGTTGCCGCGCTTGCGCGCTACGTCGACGCCGTGGCCAAGCGCCGCAACGGCGAAACCGGCTGGGGCGCCGAGACGAAGAGACGCGAGGAAGGCGAACCACCGGAACGGCGCAACCAACTCGGGGGGAAGCCCTCGTAGCGGTCTCGACATTCAGCTCAAAACAGAAGCACATCGGACGTAGGAGAGGGGATCATGCACCGGAACGTTGCACTCGCGACCACGGTCGCCGTTGCGCTCGCCGCGGGCGGCTGCGGTGGATCGGGATCGACGCACACGGAGTCGGCGAGACTCGGGAAGTCGCAGCTGGTCAGCAAGGTGAACGCCGTCTGCGCGAAGTTCAACAGACAAACGGAAGTGGCGATGGCGGCGCTCGGCAAGACGACCAGAGGCAGCGCGAGCAAGGACGCCTTCGAACGGGTCGTCGCCAGCGTCGTGAGATACCGCACGGATGCCGCGGATGAGCTTGGCAGGATCACGCCGCCCGACGCGCTACAGCCGTCATACAGCCAGTTCACGGCGGACTTTCGCAAGGGCACGGCGCTGATGCCGACGGGCGCCCAACTGCAAACGGGTCACGATCCCAACGCTGGCGCGCGCACGGCCCTGAACGACCGCATGTCAGGGCTCGCGAAGCGCATCGGCTTCAGGGTCTGCTACTGAGCGGCCGCCCTGCGGCCGGCCGGCGCCCCCCTCGAAGGCGCCGGCCGGCCGAGCTGTCGTCCTCAGCGCCCGTGACGCCTGTGCGACGACACGCCGCAGCCAGCGACTGCGAGGTGCTGGCGGGTGCGCACGAGGTCGCCGTTCTGGCCGCGGTAGGCGATCTGCGCGGTCTCACGACGAGTCGCCGGAGCACAGAGGTTCTCCGCCGCGGCGAGCGGTCCGTTCTTGCCGGCGACGAGGCGCAGCGTGAACTTCGTGACCGGCACGTCGGGGGCGTCGAACTTGGTAGCCAGCTGCGTGCCGTTCGGGAGCGTGATCGCGCCGGTGAGGTCGAAGTCGACCTGTCCGCGCAGCGCGACGATCAAGTCAGGCAGCGGACGGTCGGGATTCTTGACCAGGAACGCCGAGCCCTTCAGCGGCTTCGCGAGCAGCGGGGTCACGGCGACCGCCGAGCCGATGCGCGATTGCGCGCAGTGGCCTGCCGCGTACTGCGCACGGGTGCAGGCGCGGTCGACGACGGGCAGCAGGGCGCTCAGGGCAAGCGGGAGGCTCACCTTGACCGTCTTGAGGTTCGAGCCGCCTCGCGGCATCCGCAGCACGGTGGTGAGCGGCGTGGAGACCCCTCCGTGCGTGCGGCCCTTGGCGCCGACCTTGAGCGACAGCCGCGGGGCGAGCGCGAGGTCGCCGCAGTTGCCCACCTGGAAGCGCGAGCCCGGATGCGCGATTCGCCCGGTGGTCGCCTGCACGGTCGCCGCGAAGTGCTGCTCGGTGCAGTTGGTCGGGTTGATCGTGAACCCAGGCCGATCGATCGTGACGTTGACCAGTCGGACCTGGAGCGGGATGCCCTGGATGATCGTCGGCAATGGATCGGTGGTGATGTGCAGCTGGGCCGTGTGCCGATCGACGTGGATCGCCGAGGCGACCACGACGGTCCCGAGGTCGAACGGCCCGGCCTTCACGGGAACCACGATCGACAGCGAGAATGGGGCTCCCTTGAAGCGGCCGCCGAGGTACACGCTGCCGCTGACCGCGAACGGGTTGGGTCCCGGTCCGGCGGCCGCCGTGACCGTGCCGATGCGGGTGCTCTGACTGCAGGTGCCCGCTCTGACCCGGTTGGCGGGGCAGAGCGTGCCGAGGCTGGCGATCCGCGCAAGGAGGCCCTTGGGCGTGCTGATGCTCTGGATCGCCTTGAGCTCGTCGTCGTCGTCGGAGCGGGTGAGCGTCAGGCTCAACGGCGAGCTCGCGCCGGCGACCGGATTCGCGGTTCCCGCTTTCAGCTGTGGGCTGAAGTGCGGAGCCGGACAGGGGGCGCCTCTGCCGTCGTGGGACGTCGTGAAGCTGCTGTCGGAGGTCAACGTCTTGCCCGACCACGATGTGAGCACCGCATGGGTGGTGTAGGTGCCGCACCGCGGCGGGTTCGCGAGCGGCGCACGCGTGCCGCCGTCGAACTGGAGGTGGAGCTTGGAGAACGGGACCTGCGGGTTGTTGTCGAACGTTGCCGACAGCTGCCCGGTGCCGTCCGCCTGGCTCGCCGAGACGGACCCGGGGATCTTCACGATCACGCCCGGTCCCTTCGCGACGAGGTACAGGGCGAGCAGTGCCCCCGACGGGTTGTCATGCGGCGTCGCCAGGTACACCGACCCGGTGAGCGGCTCGTCGAGCAGCGGCGTGTCGATTCTCAACGAGCCGATGTTCGAGCCGCTCGGGCACGTGGGGTCGGCGAGCGTGTGCAGGCCGAGCTGCTGCGGCGTGCAGCCCTGCAGGTTCTGCGCCGACGCGGGCGAGACGCGCACCCCCGCGGGGAGCGTCACCGAGACCTTCTTGATCTGTGACGGCGCAAGGTGGGTGATCGGGTCGTCGCCCTGCGG
>Ga0134121_10005606_pt1 | contig 10189 bp, 14 predicted proteins | sample KB301_FD_96463 | JGI IMG/M metagenome (GOLD analysis project Ga0134121, IMG submission 96463) | Terrestrial soil microbial communities without Nitrogen fertilizer from Kellogg Biological Station, Michigan, USA - KB3-0-1 | ecosystem: Environmental > Terrestrial > Soil > Unclassified ... | reverse complement strand
TGCCGGCCACCGGATGAGCCGGAACGAAGTGCACACCTTCAGGCACGTGCGGACCGACATCGCGTATCACCACGGTTTTCACGGAGCCGACATCGGAAAGAATTGCTCCGCTCGCAAGATGCGGCGCGATCTGCGCCGCCAGCGATGCGTAGGCGCCGATCGGCGTCGCCAGCACGACAAGATCGGCCCCTTCGAGCGCCGGCTTGAGCTCGCCATGCAGCGAATCGGCAAACCCGGCCGACTCGGCGCGCGCGCGTGTTTCCGGCCGGGGGATATAAGCGGCGATGTGGCCAGCCAGTTGCCTGCGGCGCGCGGCGTGGGCGATCGAGGAACCGATCAGCCCGGCGCCGATGAGAGCTATCTTCTTGAAAATCGGCTGAGCGCTCATGCGGCGGCGTATTCCTTGATGGCGGCAAGTGCGGTCTTGTTCGCTTCCTCGCTGCCCACGGTCAATCGCAAGCATTGCGGCAGAGCGTACGAAGCGCAGCCGCGCATGATGATTCCGCGCGACATGAAGAAGCGGTCCGCCTCGCTGGCGCGGTTGGCATCGGCGAAATGGAGTAGGATGAAATTCCCGGCGCTGTCGTCCACGCGAATGCCGGCATTGCTCAATTTGCGAATCTCATCGATGAGCCATGTGCGCCATGTTTCGTTGTGACGCACAACCTTCTCGACGAAGGCTTGGTCGCCGAGTGCTGCCGCTGCAGCGCGCTGCGCAGCCACATTGACATTGAACGGCTGCCGCACGCGGTTGAGCACTGAGGCGATGCCGGGTGGGCAGTATGCCCAGCCGATGCGAATCCCGGCCAAACCGTAAGCCTTGGAGAATGTGCGCGTCATGATGACGTTCTCGCACGTGCGGACCAACTCGATGCCAGGCCCGTAATCGTCGTGGCCGACATATTCGGCGTAGGCGGCGTCGATCACCAATAATGCGGAGTCCGGCAGCCCGGCTTGAAGCCGGCGCAGTTCCGCGGCCGACAAATAGGTCCCCGTCGGGTTGTTGGGATTGGCAAGGAAGACGATCCGCGTGCGCGGGTTGATGCGCGTGAGCACCCCGTCGATATCCATTTTGAGATGCGGCTCGGGCACCTCGACAGGCGTCGCACTGTTTCGCAGCGTGGCGATCTTGTAGAGCGAAAAGGCGTGCGTGCTGAATATCACTTCGTCGCCGGGCCGAACATAAGTATCGGCAATCAGGTGCAGGAGCTCATCCGATCCGTTTCCGCAAATTATGTTCTCCGCCGTCAAGCCAAAACGCTTGGCTATCGCCTCGCGCAAAATGCGCGAAGTCCCTTCCGGATAAAGTCCCAACGCCGGTTCCGCGCTTTCATAGGCGGCGACGGCCTTCGGGCTTGGCCCGAACGGAGATTCATTCGACGACAGCTTGAATATGCGCCCCGCACCGGCCGCGTCGGATCGACCCGGCACATACGGATGCACATCCAGCACGCCAGGCTTCGGGGCCAGGCTCATGGCGCCTTTATCTCCGACAGGTCGACTGGGTCGGCGAAGCCGCCGATCAAGGCGATGCGGGCAATCGCATCACCCGCGATCTCCTTCAGCAGTCCCAAGCGTTGGTCGTCCTTGGCCACGAAGCCTTTTATTTCGAGCAGGAGCTCGTCAGGCACGGTCATTTCCGAAATGCGGCCGCGCGCTGCCAGCCGCGCCGCGAGGCCCGACTGTTTGAGCATGGATTGGAGCTTGGTCCGGCTCATGCCGGAGGTGATCTCCAGCAGCAGAAGGGTGGTGTCGTCCCCGGTCGGTTCCTGCTCCACGGCGCCGATGACGTAGGCAGCCGGGCTGTCATCGTTGGCGATGACCGGCAGCTTGGCGATCACCCGCGGTCCCTTTTCGCCTGCCGGTGCCAGTTGCGCCCACCAGGACGCGCCGGGCTCCTCCATCTGGGGCAGGGGAACCACGCCCAGCGCATTTGTCTCCTCCGCACAGGCATGCACGACCAGCGACGCCTTGCTGTGGGTCCGGATTGGAATAGCCGAACCGAAGTAGGTACGGGCCATTCCGACATAGGCGGTCTCGTCGCCCTCGGCATAGACATGAGCGCGAAAGTCGGACTGCGCGCGCAGCGAAGCCGCAATGATTTCACGCCAGATTCCGACCACCAGCTGCGGGGGCAAGTCGCCGGTACGGCGGGCCAACAGGCGCCGAAGGATCAGCGCCTCGCGCGCTGGCCGCAGAGCTGCCGACAAGCGAACGGTCTTGGGGCTGGCGCCGCCGTGCTTTACCTTGGCGATCGAGCGCGTTACGGCCGCCCGCCGGATCAAGAGATCCTGCAGGGCATCGTCGATCTGGTCGATCTCGCTGCGGAGATCCTCAAGACTACCGGGCGTTTCCCGCATGTGGTGATCAAATCCAAAGATCCGCGTCGTCGTCCATCGCTAGGGACAGATTTCCCGCCTGCAGTTATTGTTACGGGCGGCGGAGGCCAATAGCAAAGCGCGGGCTTTCTTGCCAGTCGGCTACCCTTTGCCGCAGTCTGCCGCGTGAAATCCAAGAGGCACGGGATGTTCAAAGCCGAGGCAGCCTGGCTGGAGCAATGGCTGCGGGAGCACTCACCCGCCGAGCTTTCCCCGCTGCTCAATGTCGGCAGCAGCACCAGCACGTTCAGGGAGAAGGAGCAGCCCTGGACGGAGCAGCTGCTGTGTGCGCCTTAGCGCCCGCGCGGCATCCGCCTGATTCGTCTGGACGCGCGCGAGGGCGAGGGCATCGACATCCGCGCGGATATCCTGTCGGAAGCAGACCTGCCCCGTATCAAGGCGACCGGCGCGAAGGCCATCCTCTGCTGCAACATTCTCGAGCACGTGACCGCTCCCGAGAAGCTGGCCCGGCGCTGCATCGACATCGTCGGCCCGGGAGGCTTCATCTTCGTCACCGTCCCGTTCAGCTATCCTCACCACCGCGATCCGATCGACACACTGTTCCGGCCGACGCCCAAGGCGCTTTCGCTGCTGTTCCGGCCGGCGGTGATGCTCAAGGGAGAGATCGTCGATGCCGGCGAATCCTACCGCGACCAGATACGCCGCCGGCCCTGGATCTTGTTCCGCCACATCCTCCGTTTCCCCTTTCCCTTCATCGGTTTCGAAGGTTGGAAACGGTCGATGAGCAAGCTCCATTGGCTGTTCAACAATTACCGAATCACGGCGGCGGCCTTCCAAGTGCCGCCGGTGGCGAGCAAGTCCGCAGAGACCCCGGTCGTTGACACCGCGGACCCTGGGATTTAGCACGACGCTCCCGTTGGAGGTGGTGGCTTGGCCGAGATTGTGCATCCGCGTTTCCTGCGTCCGCTGAAGGCGCCGGCCGAAGATCTCGGCCAGGTGCTGAAGTTCGGGCCGGACCACCCATTGGTGCTGGACTCAGGCAAAAATCTGTCACCGCTCACCATCGCCTACATGACCTATGGCGAGTTGAACGCCGACCGTTCAAACGCGATCCTCGTCGCCCATGCGCTCTCGGGCGATCAGTTCGTCGCCAGCACCCACCCCGTGACCGGCAAGCCGGGGTGGTGGGACTTGACTGTGGGACCCGGGAAACCGATCGACACCAACCGCTTCTTCGTCATCTGCGCCAATGTCGTGGGCGGCTGCATGGGGACGACGGGGCCCGGCGATATCGATCCTGCAACCGGCGAACCCTACGGACCGAAATTTCCCGTCGTCACCATCCGAGACATGGTGCGCGCACAAGCCATGCTTCTGGACGCGCTCGGCATCGAGCAGGTTCTTTGCGTCCTTGGCGGCTCGATGGGCGGCATGCAGGTTCTGCAATGGGCCGCGTCCTATCCCGACCGGATTTTCTCGGCGATGCCGATTGCGACGGCCGCGCGGCACTCCGCGCAGAACATCGCCTTCAACGAAGTCGGCCGTCAGGCGATCATGGCCGATCCGGAATGGCGTGGGGGCAATTACGCCGTAAGCGGCAACAGTCCCTCCAAGGGACTCGCCGTCGCGCGGATGGCCGCCCACATCACCTATCTTTCCGAAACGGCGCTGCAGCGGAAATTCGGCCGGCTCTTGCAGGATCGCGAAGCGCTCTCCTTCGGTTTCGATGCGGACTTCCAGATCGAGTCCTACCTGCGCCACCAGGGTATGACCTTCGTCGACCGCTTCGACGCGAACTCCTATCTCTACATCACCCGCGCGATGGACTATTTCGATCTCGCCGCCGATTACGGCGGCGTGCTCGCCGAAGCCTTCCGCGGTTCGAAGACGCGTTTCTGTCTCGTCTCGTTTACAAGCGACTGGCTCTTCCCGACGAGCGAAAACAAGCGCATTGCTCATGCGCTCAATGCCGCGGGTGCCAATGTCAGCTTTGTCGAGATCGCCAGCGACCGCGGCCATGACGCTTTTCTGCTCGATGAGCCTGAGCTCTTCGACACCATCCGCGGCTTCTTGAGCTCGCAGGCTTACGCCAAGGGCGTGAAATGAACGACGCCTCGAAGGTCGGTTCCGCGATTGCGCTCCGTCCCGATCTTGCCGCGATTGCGGACATGATCCCCAACTCCACGCGCGTGCTCGATATCGGCTGCGGCGACGGCGCATTGCTGGAATATCTCGTGCGCGTCAAGAACATCGACGGCCGCGGGCTCGAGCTCAGTCAGCAGAACGTCAACCAGTGTGTCGCGCGCGGGCTCTCCGTCGTTCAGGGCGACGCCGATACTGATCTGGGCGAGTATCCGTCCGGTGTGTTCGACATCGTGATCTTGTCCCAGACCATTCAGGCAACGGAGCGGCCAAGTTACGTGCTCCAGCAGCTGCTCCGCATCGGCAAGCGAACGATCGTTTCGTTTCCCAATTTCGGCCATTGGCGAGTGCGGCTGTCGCTTGCCCTTCGCGGCCGCATGCCCGTGACCAAGACGCTGGGCCATGAATGGTACGACACGCCCAACATCCATCTCTGCACGATCGCGGATTTTCTTTCTCTGGCGCGCGACGTCGATGCGCGCATCGACCAGGCGCTGTCATTAAACGAGGGCGAGCGCACCAAACCGATGCAGCCCGACGCCTGGGGGCCGAATCTGTTCGCGCAGGGCGCGATTTTCCTGCTGGCCAAGAAATAGCGGGCTCCGCGGCCGGGACGACGGGCGTTTTCCGCGAAGCCCGCTTACAACCTCAATGATGCTCAGGTGCCGCCGGGGGGGCAGTTTTGGAAGATGCGGGCTTTCTTTTGGCTGACCGCTTCTTGATCACCTTATGCTTCACTGGGGTGTTGTCATGACTCGACGACGCTGCGGGAGGCGCCTGCGTCGTCGTACCGGCCGCCAAAGCGGTTCCGCTCGCAGCGACGGCAATCGCGAGAGCGGAAAGAGCAGCCTTCACCATACGCATCACAATTACTCCTGTGTACGAAGCCACGCACACGGCTTCATGGCCCGGAGCATGCGCGCAAAACCTGTCGCCACTCTGTGAGAGCAATGAATTCGACGAAATCGTTACGCGGGCGTAACGGAACGTGAGCCTGAGCCAGCGACGGCGGGCTTGAGCGCGCGGCGGCGTACTTCTTTGACCGGCGCGGGCACGTAAAGCGATTTGCTTGCTTCGACGATGTGCACGCCGGCGAACCGCGGCCACAAGGAATGGCCAAGCCGTTCCCAGCCATTGCCAGTCCGTATCGATCGGCGGCGTCCGAACGGCGGCATATAGAGCGCCGAGTCCCACGCTTCGGGAAGAAACAGCGATTGCACCAGCAGGCGCTCCAATTGTCCCCGGCTGTAGGGTTGCCCGTGACCAAAGGGCGACGTCTCGAACTGTGCCCACAGACTGGCGCGGTTCGGCACGACAAGCATAAGCCGCCCGGCAGAGGTGAGCACGCGCCACAATTCGCGGAGCGTCGGACGTTGGGCTTCGGCAAGCTCCAAGCCGTGCACCACAAGCAGGCAATCGAACGACGCATCGGGAAACGGCAACGCCTGTTCGTCGACCAGCGCGGTCTGCACGCGGCCGGTGCTGCCCCAGGGCAGCGCGCCCAGCCCCTCGGGCATCGCGGCGAGCACGCGCTCCGCTTCGGCAAACGAGCGCAAATAGGGGGTGGCGTGTCCGAATCCGAGCAGCCTCTGGCCGGCAAGATTGTTCCAGCGCAAGCGCAGCCGCCGCGAAATCAGCCGGCGCGCGACCTGCCCGATGCGGCTGTCATAAAACTCCTCAAGCGCGTGCGAATCGAGCGCCATGAAACCAATGCATAGAGCCTTTCTTGCCCGCTGGAAACGTCTTACGCCAGCGCCTCAAACACAATTCCGCGCTGGAGCGCAATTCGGCGAAGTGGACACCGGTTCGCCGCTAGATTGCGCGACAAATCAAGAATCTAGAGCGCGCATCCGATTCAATTAAATCGGATCGCGCTCTAGACGGTAGGCCGCGATGGGTTAATTTGGTCACCATGAGCACGCTCCAAATCGACCCCGTTCCCTGCCTCAAGGACAATTACGCCTACCTCGTCTACGACCGCGGCGAGGCCGTATGCGGTGTGGTCGACGCCTCGGAAGCCGAGCCGGTCAAACGCGCCCTGGAAAGCCGCAAACTCAAGCTCACGCATATCCTCAGCACCCATCACCACATGGATCATGTCGGCGGGAATCTGGCGCTGAAGCAGGCCTTCGGCGTCCAGGTCGTGGGAGCCGCCAAAGACGCGGCACGTATTCCCGGCATCGATATCGGGCTCAAGGAAGGCGAGACTTTCAGCCTCGGCAGCCACCGCGCGCAAGTGCTGGAAATCCCTGCTCACACGTCGCAGCACATTGCATTCTGGTTCGAAGACGATCGTGCGGTGTTCACCGGCGATACGCTCTTTGCGATGGGCTGCGGCCGCTTGTTCGAGGGCACGGCGGAGATGATGTGGGCGAGCCTGTCCAAATTGATGCGGCTTCCCGACGACGTGCGCATCTATTGCGGTCACGAATACACCGAGGCGAACGGGCGGTTTGCGCTGAGCGTCGAGCCGGACAATCGCGATTTGCAGGTGCGTATGGTCGATGTCAAAGCCACTCGCGCCAAGGGCCTGCCGACGATTCCCTCAACGATGGGGTTGGAGAAGAAGACCAATCCCTTCCTGCGCGCGCAATCGCCGGAAATCCGCCGCGTGCTCGAGCTCAATGACGCGAGCAATGTCGATGTCTTCGCCGAAACACGGCGCCGCAAGGATAAATTCTAGTCCGTTTCAATCGTCGGATTTCTTGTCTTCGTCATCGTCGTGATGGGAGCCGCCGGCGCCGGTGACCGCGCGCGCGGTACCGCTGACCACGGATCCCGTGACGTTCGCCGTGGTGGATACCACCGTGCCGGTGACGCTCGCAGCCGTACGCACCACCGTGCCCACGACGCACCCGCTGAGCGCGACGGTCATCGCACACACCAAACCGAGCTGCAGCCAACGCATTTTGTTCAACCTCTCGACTGAAGCCAATCACATCAGAGATGCATTGGCTGCAACAGGCGAAACCCAGTCGAGCGGTTAAGGCGCAGTGAATACAATTGCGGGAATGAAAGGCGAATTTAGCGCGAGCAGGTGAAATCCTGGCCGAGCAGCATGTACTCGCCCGCTTCGGGATTGATCTGCCAGGCGCTGTTTTCCGGATCCGACGTGACGATGCCCTTCGCCTCGACACGATCGCCGACACGGCACCGCAAGGCGTCTTGCTTCAAGACCTGCATCCACATCCGCGTGCAGCGCTCGGGACCCGAAAGGAAGATATCCGCGGACTTGAATGGCTCGGGCGCTGGAACGATTTCGAGAATCCGTCCGATGATAGTGTCGACGGTCACGTAGTCGTCGGAACAGAATTGCGCGCGCGAAGGCTGCGCCGGAAGCAATACCGCAGCGACAACAAACGCAGCAATGGCAAGACGGATCGCGACGCCCATGTCCACATGACGCCGGAAAATCGTGTCCTGCACAAGTCCCTTGTTTTCCGCACAATCGTTTCGCGGTCGAGACTGCGCGTATAAGCTCAGGCCGCGATATTTGGCGAGGCAGCGCGCTTATGATCGTCGGACATTACGCGGTGGCCATGGCCGCCAAGAAAGTCGCGCCTCGAACCTCACTTGGCACGCTCATCGCCGCGGCGGCTTTGCTCGATCTGATCTGGCCATTTCTTCTGCTCCTTGGCCTCGAACGCGTGGTGATCGCGCCCGGCATCACGGCGTTCACGCCGCTCGATTTCGTCTCCTATCCCTGGTCGCACAGCCTGTTGATGAGCATCATCTGGGGGATCGTCTTCGCGGGGGTCTACTACTCGATCACGCAATACCGCGTGGGTGCTTTCGTCTGTGGTGCACTTGTCCCCAGTCACTGGTTTCTGGATTTTGTCGTGCATCGCCCGGATCTACCGCTAATTCCGGGAAGCGATGCCCGCTATGGCCTTGGCCTGTGGAGTTCGATTCCACTGACCCTTGTTGTCGAGCTGCTGATTTTCGGGGCCGGTACTTGGCTTTACATGAGCGCGACACGGCCACGGGACCGCATCGGCAGCGTCGGCTTCGTTGCGTTCCTGGTGTTGATGCTTGTGCTTTACGGAGGCGCAGTGTTCGGCCCACCGCCGCCCAGCGTATCCGCGATCGCCTGGACCGATATGGGCCAATTCCTTTTCATCGCCCTCGCCGCCTGGATCGATCATCACCGCGACGTCAAACGATGACTGCCCCCATCTTCACGATCGGCCGCTCGAACCACGGCTTCGCGCGCTTTGCCGAATTGTTGAACGGAGCCGGCATCGAGACTGTGATCGATGTCCGTTCGCAGCCCGTGTCGCGCTGGGTGCCGCACTTCAACCGCACCGCGCTTGAGAGTGCGCTCGCTGCTCTAGGCATCGGCTATGTGTTTCTGGGCCGCGAGCTCGGCGGCCGCCCGGCCGATCCAGAATTGCGCCGGAAGGGAAAGCCGGACTACGCGGCCATGGCGCAGGCGCCTTCCTTTCGCTCGGGAATCGAGCGCGTGATCGAGATGCGCAACGATAAGCGGATCGCGCTGATGTGCGCCGAGCGCGACCCCGCCGACTGCCACCGGTTTATGCTGATTGGCCGCGAGCTCGCGGCGCACGGCCGATCGGTGGCACACATTCTTGCCGACGGTACGCTCGAGGATCAGCAGTCAACCGAGGAGCGCGTCGCAACCGCGCCGCACCCCCGGCTGCTGTGACTACATCGCTGCGTGGCTACGGCCCCGCGATGAACGCGAAACTTTGCGCTTCCGGCCGGAGCCGCTCCGGCGCGTCGCTCCGTTGCTCTTCATCGCGCGCGAATTGCCGCGCCGCTTGGAGGCCTTGGTTTCGTTGTAGCCGCCCATTGCGCGGCTGCTTTCGGGGCGGCCGCGCGCACCGACATGCGACTTGCCTTCCTTCTCCTGCTGACCGGTCCGGCCCTTGGCTTCTTTGCTCTTCGACTTTGCGAAACTGCGCTTTCGTTCCGACTTGGTGTCGTATTTGGATGCCCCTGCTTCGTGTAGCGCGATGGCGATGGCTTGACGGCGGCTCTTCACCTTGCCGCCTTTGCCCGCGCGTCCGCTCTTCAATTCGCCATGCTTGAATTCATGCATGACGCGGCTCGCCGTTTTCCTCTGCCGTGGTGATGTTTTCGCCATTGTCTCCTCCTGGCCCTCGAGCCCCTTGACCCGCAAACGCGAACGCGCGCCGGAGGTTCCGCGTTTCTAAAAGAGCGGAATTATTTGGCGGGGCTGGATTTGACCAAGCTGGAGAGACTGCTTCCGACGACGGCGGCACCGAAAAGAAACGCGTATGCCGGCAAGCCGATGATCATGATCGCAAGGGGAAGAAGTGCCATACCGTTGCCCAACGGATGAATCAGTACGATGGCGAGCGCGTGGCCTGACAGCATCCAGAGCGGTGCACGCCAAAGCCGTTCATGTGCAGCGGTCGCAGCCACGACCTGAAGCACGAGCATGAGCGGCATGCCGATGTTCCAGTAGGTGGGGTTGTCCCAGCCCTCACGGATGCGATCCGAATGGGGAATGAGGGCGCTCATTCCCCAGAGCAAGAAACCGGCGGAAAACAACATAGCCCGGGCAATGATGAGCTTCATGACGCGCCTCCTTGAGGAACGCATCCTGCCCCGGCAATGCTTGCACAAATGTTGAGAGAAGCGCGCTGTAATGGCAGTTTAGGAAGGTCCACACAAAGGAGATACCCCATGCCGGCGTTACAACCCCCCATCTGCGAATTCGG
>Ga0134121_10005604_pt1 | contig 10191 bp, 10 predicted proteins | sample KB301_FD_96463 | JGI IMG/M metagenome (GOLD analysis project Ga0134121, IMG submission 96463) | Terrestrial soil microbial communities without Nitrogen fertilizer from Kellogg Biological Station, Michigan, USA - KB3-0-1 | ecosystem: Environmental > Terrestrial > Soil > Unclassified ... | reverse complement strand
CTTCGCCACGTTGCGGGCTTGGCCGTACTCGGCAATCGCGGCGCGCAGATCGTCCAAACCTGCACCGGTACGCGCGCTCACGAAGACGCGGGAAATCCTACCATACTGGTCTCGTTCGACCCCGGGCGAGAGCTGCGCCGCGTCGATCTTGTTCCAGACGTGGATCTGCGGCGTGGCATCGGCACCGATTTCAGCCAGCACCTTGTTTACTTCCGCGGCTTGAGTCTCGCGCACGGGGGAGGACGCGTCGACAACGTGCAGCAGCAGGTCCGCACGCACCGTTTCCTCCAGCGTGGCACGGAACGCGGCGACCAGCGTATGCGGCAGGTCGCGGATGAAACCCACTGTGTCGGACAGCACCACCGGGTTCGCGGGCGGCAGCCATATCCGGCGCGTTGTGGTATCGAGCGTGGCGAACAGCTGATCGGCTTCGTACGCCCTGGCATTGGTGAGCGTGTTGAACAGCGTCGACTTGCCGGCGTTGGTGTAGCCAACGATGGACACCGAGAGCACGTCGCCGCGCTCGCGCGCGCGACGCTGCACGCCGCGCTGCTTCTGCAGCTGGTGCAGCTTGCCTTTCAGCGTCTTCACCTTGGTAGCGATGTAGCGCCGGTCGAGCTCGAGCTGCGTCTCGCCCGGGCCGCCGGTGCGCCCGAAGCCGCCGCGCTGGCGCTCCAAGTGCGTCCAGCCGCGCACCAGCCGCGTCGACAGGTGCTCGAGGCGCGCGAGCTCCACCTGCAGCTTCCCTTCGCTGGTCTGCGCGCGCTGGGCGAAGATCTCGAGGATGAGCTCGGTGCGGTCGAGCGTGCGCACGTTCAGTTCCTGCTCGACGTTTCGCTGCTGTGCGGGGGACATCTCATGGTTGAACACCACGTAGCCGGCGTTCAGCTCGGCGGCGGCGGCGCCGATCTCCGCGACCTTGCCGCGGCCGGCATAGAACTTGGGGTCCGGGCGGCTGCGCCGCCCGCGGATCACGCGGTGGCGCGTGACGCCGGCGCTCTCGACCAGACGCACGACTTCCTCGACGAGCTCCTCGAAGTCGTCGTCGCCGAAATCCAGGCACACGATGATCGCCGCGCGGTGATCGGCGGCGGGGGCGGCGGTTGCCTTAGCGCGCTGCTTGTGCGCGGCTCTTGCGCTTCTGTCGGCGGGCAACCTACTCCGGGTCCTTCTCCGCTCCCAGGTTGATCGGGCGCGAGGGCACGACGGTGGAGATAGCGTGCTTGTAGACCATCTGGGTCACCGAGTTGCGCAGGAGCACCACGTATTGATCGAACGACTCGATCTGCCCTTGCAGCTTGATGCCGTTCACGAGATAGATCGAGACCGGGACATGCTCCTTGCGCAGCGTGTTCAAAAACGGGTCTTGTAGCAACTGGCCCTTGTTGCTCATGTTCTTCTCTCTTGGGGGTTTTGTACCCATAACTGTAATTGATTTCCCTACGCCTTACTACCTTGCGGCGCCGCCTGGAAAAGCAAGCGGCGGCGTCACGTCGCCGCACTGCGCTCGGTGGCGCAGCGCATGGTCCATGAGCACGCAGGCAAGCATCGCCTCGGCGATCGGCGTGGCGCGAATCCCGACGCACGGGTCGTGCCGGCCGGTGGTCTCGACGGTGGTAGCGCGGCCCTGGCGATCGATGGTCCGGCGGGCTAGCCGGATGCTCGAGGTCGGCTTGAGCGCAATCGATACGGTGATGTCCTGGCCGGTGGAGATGCCGCCGAGCACGCCGCCGTTGTTGTTGGAGAGAAAGCCCTGCGGGCTCATCTCATCGCCGTGCTCGGAGCCCTTTTGCACGATGGCGCCGAAGCCGGCGCCGATCTCCACGCCCTTGACGGCGTTGATGCCCATCATCGCCGCGGCGATGTCGGCGTCGAGCCGCCCGTAGACCGGCTCGCCCCAGCCCACCGGCACGCCTTCGGCCACCACGTAGACGCGCGCGCCGCAGGAGTCACCCGCTTCGCGCAGCGCATCCATCTGCTTTTCCAGCGCGGCGACCATGCCGGCATTGGGCGCGAAGAACGGGTTCTGATCGACCGCGTCCCACGACTCGAACGGGATCGCCGTGCGCCCGAGCTGCGCCAGATAGCCGCGGATGCGAACGCCGTAGCGCCCGCCGAGCCACTTCCGGGCGATGGCGCCCGCCGCAACGCGCACCACCGTCTCGCGCGCCGAGGCGCGGCCGCCGCCGCGCGCATCGCGCAGACCGTACTTCTGCAGGTACGTGTAGTCGGCGTGGCCCGGGCGAAACTTCTCGGCGATCACCGAATAGTCCTTCGAGCGTGCATCTTCGTTGCGCACCAGAAAGCCGATCGCCGTACCGGTGGTGCGGCCCTCGTAGACGCCCGAGAGCAGCTCGATCGCGTCGGATTCGCGCCGCTGCGTGACGTGGCGCGAGGTACCGGGCTTGCGCCGGTCGAGCTCGCGCTGGATGTCGGCCGTGCTCAGCTCCAGGCCGGGTGGACAGCCGTCGACCACGCCCCCGTAGGCGGACCCGTGCGACTCGCCAAACGAGGTGACGCAGTAGAGGAGACCGAAGCTATTGCCCGACACGCACCGATTCTACCGGGGCGCGAATGCCACCCCGCTACCCTGGCTAGGCGGGCCAGTTCTTGATGTAGCCCTTCAGCATCTTGTTCTCGAAATCCTGCTCCTCGAGCACCGCCTTGGCGACATCGCGAAACGAGATCACGCCGATCAGCCGGCCGTCCTGTATCACCGGGAGGTAGCGCGCGCCGCTTTCGAGCATGGTGCGCCGAAGATCGTTCACTTCCATATCCGGGGTGGCGCTCACCGGGTCGCGCACCATGATGTCGGCAACGCGTACTTCGCCAAGGGAGCCAGAACGTTGCGCGAGCGCGAGAAGCAGCTCGCGGAAGGTGAGCATGCCGGTCATGCGGCCGGCATCCATGACCACGAGCGAGCCGAGGTTCTCCTTCGCCATGGTCTTCACGGCGTCCGCCGCGCGTCCCGCCGGCTCGATGCTGACCAGCCGGTTACCCTTGACCCGCAGGATTTCCTTCACTTGCATGGCGCGATCCTCCCATGTCGGGGCCCGAGAGTATCTTCGAGGCTTGGCACGAGAATACTCCCGAAAAGCCGCCGTGGTCACGGGTGGCGCGCAGGGCATCGGCCGCGCCACCGCCGAGCTGCTCGCGGCGCGCGGCTACGAGGTAGTGATCGCCGATGCCGACGTCCAGGCGGGGCGCGAAGCCGCCGCCGCCACCGGTTTGCTATTCGTCCGCTGCGACGTGGCGAGCGAGCGCTCGGTACACGCCCGCATTAGCCGGATACTGCGGCGCTACGGCCGGCTGGATGCGCTGGTGAACAACGCCGGCCTTGCCTCGCCGGAAACCGGCCCGGTGGAAAAACTTGCGCTGCGCGAGTGGAATCGCCGGCTGGCGGTCAACCTCACCGGCATGTTCTTGATGGCCAAGCACGCCGCGGCCCCGCTGCGCCGTGCGCGCGGCGCGATCGTCAACATCGCCTCGACGCGCGCGCTGCAGTCGGAACCCGACACGGAGGCCTATGCTACAAGCAAAGGCGGCATCGTGGCGCTCACGCATGCGCTCGCCCTCAGCCTGGGCCCGCTAGTGCGGGTCAATTGCGTGAGCCCCGGCTGGATCGACGTCTCGGCGCTGAAGAAACGGGCGGCGCGAAAACCGGCCAGACTGTCGCGTGCCGATCATGCACAGCATCCGGCGGGGCGCGTCGGCCGGCCGGAGGATGTCGCCGAGCTGGTAGCGTTTCTTCTTTCGGATGCGGCCGGCTTCGTCACCGGCCAGAACTACGTGCTCGATGGCGGTATGACGAAGAAGATGATCTACCTCTAGCGCACCAGAATCGTGGCGAGCAGGAGCAGCGTCCCCATACTCACGCAGTCGGTGGCGGTGGTGAGAAAGATGCTCGACGCGGTAGCCGGGTCGAAACCGAAACGTTTCAGCGTGAGCGGGACGAGCGCGCCCGAGAGGCCGCTCGCGATGCACGAGAGGACCATCGCCGCGAACACCGCGAAAGCGAGCATGAACGGCCGTTCCTGATGCTGGCCGACCGCGGTGATGTACATGCCGAGCGCGGCCATCAGGCCGACGCCCGCCCCATTGACGCAGCCAACCCAAGTTTCCTTGGCGACAAGCGGCCGCGCCAGGCCGCGCTTGAGCTCACCGAGCGTCATGCCGCGGAGCGTCACCGCGAGCGCCTGGCAGCCGGTGTTGCCCGCCTGGCCGGCGAGCACCGGGAGAAAGAGGGCAAGGATCACCAGGCGATCGAGCGTGTCCTGGAAAAAACCCACCACCGCAGCAGCGAGGAACGCGGTGAGCAGGTTGAATTGCAGCCAGGGATGACGCAGTTTCAGACTGCGCCACCAGTGCGTGGCGACGCGCTCCTCCTTTTCCAGGCCGACCATGCTGCCCGCCTGCAGCGAGATCTCGATCGCCTGCGCCTCGAACATGCTCTGCCCGCGCAACAATCCCACGAGACGCTTGTCCGCATCGATCACCGGATAAACCGGAAAGTGGCGATCGAGCACCAGCTTCATCGCATCCATGAGCGGCATCGCCGCCTGCAGCGCGAACGGATCCCGGAACATCACGCTGCGCAGCGTCGCCTCGTGGTCGCTGAAGAGGAGATCGCGCATCGTCACCAGGCCAAGCAGGCGCTCCTGTGGATCAAGCACATAGACGTACGTGATGAAGGTCGTCTTGACGAGCTCGCGCAGCTTGTCGATCGTCTCGGCGACCGTCTGCTCCGGCAGATAGCCGGCGACCACCGGCTCCATCATGCGGCCGATGGTCTCGGCCGGGTAGGCGGCGTTCCTCTGCCATTGGCGCGCGAGCTCGCCGCTCGCGGCGCCAAAGGCGCGTTCGCGCGCCTCGGCCGGCAGCGCGGCGAGCACGTCCTGCGCGAAGCCGGGCGCGAGACGGCTGAGTGCGCTGGCGATCGCTGCGCCGCCGTAGTGCTCGAGTTTCGCCGCCGCCGCGGCCGCCGAATGGCTCTTGATATCGTCGGCGAGATCGGGAATCAGCTCTTCGCCGATCGCCTGGTTGACTGCCGCCATGGCCGTCGCCCTCCCCTTTTCCCCCTTGTCCGCGCCTCCCGCGCGGCGCCAAGTCTAGGACGGATCATGGCACAATGTGCTCGTGACCCCACGGGCCATCACCATCCGGCTCGCAGAGCCGCGCGACGCGCAAGCGATTGCGATGATGTCGCGCGACTTCATCGAGGCCGGACTCGGCTGGAAGTACGACGCGTCGCGCGTGATCCGCGCCATCCGCGATCGCGAGACCCTGGCGTTGGTGGCCTGCGACGCGAAGTCGGGCGCACCGCGCGCCGCGATCAACGGCTTCGCCATCATGGAATTCGGCGATGAGCGCGCGCATCTGGTGCTTCTCGCCGTGCGGCCCTCGCATCGCCGCACCGGCATAGGCCAGCGCATGCTCGAGTGGTTGGTCGAGTCGGCGCGCTGCGCCGGCATCGCCAGCATCCACCTGGAGCTTCGCGCCGGCAACGAAGCGGCGCGGCGCTTCTATCGCGCCATGGGGTTCTACGAGACGGTGCTTGTCCCCGGCTATTACCGCAGCGGCGAAGGGCGCAAGGAAGGCGCGCTGCGCATGCTGCGCGTGCTGCGCGTGCCGGGCCCGTTGCCCGCGGCCTGGCGCCCGCCGCGGCTCGAAGACCGCTGAGCTTTCAAGGCACGATAGCCAGTCCCACCCGCAATTGCCAGGGCCGGCGCACGTTGTAGTCGAGCAGGCTCTCGCCATAGCCATTGAAGTACTGCAGATGCAGGTAGCCGCTTACCGGCCCGACCTTGATGTCGCGCGTGCGACGCGACATGTCGACGAGCAGGCTGCCTTTGCCCGCGGTACCGACACGCGCAACCGCCGTGGTGATCCATTGGCCGCCCGCATCGTGCCGCACGCGCCAGTCGACGTAACCGCGATAGCTGGCGATGTCGGGGTTCTCGCCGTTTGACAGATAGGCATAGAACTTCGGCGTGAACTCGAGCGCGCCACCGCGACCGGCGCCCCAGCGCCACTCCGGCCGCACGAACAGCGTGTTGATCGAGCGCGACGTCGGCTCCGCCTGCCCGTTCGATTCGTGCTCGAAGCCGACGCGCACGCCGTCGATCCAGGTACGCTGATCTACGCGCTGCCAGCTCCAGAAGAGTGACGGACGATAGGCCGTGTCGTGGAAGGGCTTTGAGTCCGCCGAAAGATCCCAGAGCGAAGTCTGCGTGTAGGCGAAGAAAAAACCGACCAGCCAGGGCTGCGCGGCGCCATAGCCGGTGGTGGGATCGAACAGGCGATACTTGAATGAGAGCTGAAAACGCGCATTCGTGCCTTCATGCACGCCGAGCACGAAATACACCGGCTCTTCTTCCGAGAGCGGCGGCTCGGCCGCGGCCTCGTCGCGGCCGGTAAGGCGCTGCATGGCGTCGCGGCGCGCGACGACGACGGCGACCACGTTCGAGTCGCGCTCGGCGAGCGCGAGCGTCGCCGGCCCACCGGCCCGCGTGGGCATCGTTGCGCCATAGCGCCGCCGCGCGCCCTGCGGCTCGCCCACCGCGTGTGCGGCAATCTCGAGCTCCGTGACGTCGATCTTCGCGCGCAGCGTGAGCTCATCCGGAAGCGTTTCTTCCACCGGCGCGACCACGATCACCTCGAAGGGCTCGCCGGCGACTACACGCTGAGGCGCCACCAGCAGCCAGGCCGGTTCTGCAGCGCGCGCACAAAACGTGGCGAAGACCAAAACGAGCCCGGCAAGCCTCACGCCGCGCTCCAGTCCTGCGCGTGCGAAAAGCGCTCGATCAGGAACTCGACGAAGCGCCTGACCTTTGCCGACAGATGCTTGCGGCTCGGATAAAGCGCATAGATCGGCACCGGCGTTGGTACGAAATCCTGCAGCAACGGCACCAGACGCCCGGAGCGCACTTCAGGGCCGACGATGAAGGCCGGCTCGAACACGATGCCGGCACCGCTCGCCGCGGCCTCGGCGAGCAGATCGCCATTGTTCGAATGCAGCCGCCCGCTGACGCGAACCGTGCGCTCGGCGCCGGAGCGATCTCGGAAGCGCCACAAATGGCGCGGGCTCACGTATTCATAAGTGAAGCAGTTGTGGCCCGCGAGGTCCTCCGGGGTTTTCGGCGCACCATGCTCCGCCAGGTAAGCGGGCCACGCGCATGGCACGAGCCGCGTTTCGCAGAGTTTGCGCGCCACCAGGTTGTCGGCGGCCGGAGCGCCAATGCGGACGGCAAGATCGAACCCTTCCTCCACCAGATCGACGATGCGATCCGAGAGCGAGACGTCGAAGCGCACATCGCGATGCTCGGCCAGAAAAGCCGCGATGGCCGGCGCGACATGGCGCACGCCGAAATTCACCGACGTCGTAAGCCGGATCGTGCCGCGCGGCACCACCGCCGCGCTGGAGGCTTCCTCCTCGGCTTCGGCGAGATCGGCGAGGACTTGCACCGCCCGCTCGTAGAAAGCGCGCCCGCTTTCCGTGAGACTGACCCGTCGGGTGGTGCGATTGAGGAGCCGCGTCTGCAAATGCGCCTCGAGCTCGGCGAGATGCCGGGAGGCCGCCGAGGTGGAGAGCGCCAGGCGTTCCGCCGCCTTAGCGAAGCTGCCGGTTTCCACGACTTGAGCGAACACCCGGATGGCAGCGAGTCGATCCATTCTCGTCGGATACTATCCCGATCTCCGGAATAATGTATTTACCGGTTAGGCCTTTATCCCTGATTCTGGTGCAAGCAAACTTCCGCCCCTCTCTTTTAATGCGAGGAGCCACGGAGAGCACGAGAGCCTACGGCGCCTCGGTGCTGCGGCTCGCACTAGTATGTTCATCACGCATGCCGGCCTGAAGTACTCCGTCCGCGCTGCCCGGCAGCGGACGCCGTGAAGGCCAAGCGCTGCTGGGCGATGACGCCTGGGCCCTTGCAAATCGCCCCCAGCACACAAATTGCCTGAAGAATCTGCAACGGCCCTCCAGGCTTGGTCCTAAATCGCATCGCCAACCGAAGGAAGGAGAAATCGTATGAAGCTTTACTACGCCCCTGGTGCCTGCTCCCTCTCGCCGCACATCGTCGCGCGCGAGGCCGGTATTCCGGTCCAGCTGCAGAAGGTGAACACGAAGGACAAGACCATGGAAGGCGGCGGCGACTTCTGGCAGGTCAACCCGCGCGGCTATGTGCCGGTGCTCGAGCTCGACAATGGCGAGCGCCTCACGGAAGGCCCGGCGATCGTGCAGTACCTCGCGGACCAGAAGCCCGATAGCGGTCTCGCGCCGAAAGCGGGCACGCTCGAGCGCTACCGCCTGCAGGAGTGGCTGAACTTTCTCACCTCGGAACTGCACAAGCAGTTTTCGCCGCTCTTCAAGCCCAACACGCCGGAGGACTACAAGCCGATCGCTAAGCAGAACATCGCCACGCGCTTGGACTGGCTTGACCAGCAGCTCGCGGGCAAGGACTACCTGACAGGCAAGAACTTCAGCGTGGCCGACGCGTATCTATTCGTGCTGCTCAACTGGACCAAACCGACGCAGATCGACCTCGCCAAGTGGCCGAACCTGGTCGCGTTCCAGAAACGCGTCGGTAGCCGTCCGAAGGTGAAGGAAGCCCTGCAGGCCGAAGGCCTGCTGCCGAAGGAAGCGCAGCGCGCGGCCTGACGCATACCGTGATCCCGCTGCCGAGCGTCTTCATCTCGCATGGCTCACCGATGCACGCCCTGCAGGCGGGAGCGGCGGGCCTCGCGTGGGCGGCACTCGGCAAGCGGCTCGGCAAGCCGCAGGCGATCCTGATCGCCTCCGCACACTGGGAGACGAGCTTGCCGATGGTCACGGGCTCGGCACGGCCGGAAACGATCCACGATTTTTCCGGTTTCCCCGAGCCCCTTTATCGCATCCGCTACACAGCGCCGGGCGCACCGAAGGTGGCTGCGCGGGCGCAGGCGTTTCTCAAGGAGGCGGGCTGCAGCGCAGCGATCGATGGCACGCGCGGCCTCGATCACGGTGCATGGGCGCCGCTGCTCTACATGTATCCAGAGGCCGACGTGCCGGTCGTGCAGATCTCGCTGCAGCCCGAGCTCGGCACACGGCATCACTTGGGACTCGGCCGCGCACTGCGCAAGCTCGAGGAGGACAACGTCCTTGTCATCGGCTCGGGGCACATGACGCACAACCTGCGTGACTGGATGCGCGGCGCCGGAGAAGCGCAGCCCTATGCGCGCGAGTTCGCCGAGTGGGTCCGCGAGCGCCTGGAAGCGCATGAGCTCGAAACGCTCGCCGACTACCGCACGCGAGCACCGCAGGGAGCGCGCGCACATCCGACCGACGAGCATTTCCTGCCGCTCTTCATCGCGCTTGGCGCGGCGCGCGAGGACTATAAGCCCGAGCGCATCTACAGCGGCATCGACGCCGGCGTCCTTTCCATGGATGCCTACGTCTTCACCTGAGTCAGCGCACCGCCTCGGCGGCGCGGCGCACGATTTCCGGTGGCGTGGCATAGATCTCGGCGACCAGTCTCTGCACCGCCGCGCCGTCGACCGGCGTGATTTCCAGCTTGATTTTCTCGGCCTCCGCGAGGAACGCGGCGTCCTTCATCGTCTCCATGAAAGCGCGGCGCAGGAGCGCCAGCCGCTCCGCCGGCAGGCCCGGGGGCGCGAGGAACGGACGGCCCATCACCTGGCGCGCGAATACGAGCCGCAGGATGGCGCGCTGCTCCGGCGACCTGACGAAGTCCATGATGAGCGGCACGTCGGGCAGGTCGGCATGCTTCTCGAGCGAGAGCTGCACCAACAGCTTGATCGTCCCATCCTTCACCCATTGCGGATGATTGGTCTTCACGCTCGACCACGACCAGCCGCAGCGGGCCTCGACCTCGCCGCGCTGCATGGCGAGCGTGATGTCGTTGCCACCCGGATAGCCCGTAACGAGCTTCAGCTTCGTGCCGAGGATGCTGTTCATCACCTTCGGGAAGAGGTCGGTGTCGGCACCTGCGCCGGTGCCGCCAACGAACACCGGTTTCCTGCTGAGATCCTCGAAGCGCGCGATGCCGGTTTTCCCCCAGGCGGCGCAGACGCTCACTTCATCGTTGGCGCTGCCCAGCCAGCCGTACTCGGTCGCCTTGAATTGCGCGCCCTCGGTGCCGAGGAGCGGATCGAAGGCGATGCCGCGGCCGATGGTGCCGAAGACTGTGCCGT
>Ga0134121_10005603_pt1 | contig 10192 bp, 6 predicted proteins | sample KB301_FD_96463 | JGI IMG/M metagenome (GOLD analysis project Ga0134121, IMG submission 96463) | Terrestrial soil microbial communities without Nitrogen fertilizer from Kellogg Biological Station, Michigan, USA - KB3-0-1 | ecosystem: Environmental > Terrestrial > Soil > Unclassified ... | reverse complement strand
TAAGCGTAAAGCAGCGCGAGCGCGTGCTTGCAGGGGAACTGATGGCTGGGACACGTGCAGCGATAAACAGGCTTGGTCGGATCGGAAAAATCGGCGGACGGACAATAATTCTCCGCTCCACTGCCCTTGCAATCGCCGAACAGCAAGGTGCCATCGGTTGAACGGAACAGTCCGACCAACTTCTTCTTGATGACCACGCCACGCGCGTTCTTGATTGCGGCGGCGTTGGGTGCCTGGGAATCGGCGAATGCTTCGTCAATTTGCATGTCGGTCTCCGCGTTGGTCCTCGAAACCAATGCAAGCGTAGAAACCGTGTTACGACGTGACAAGGCAATTTGCCACCAGCGGAATGTATGCAATGTTGCCTCAAAGGAGTCTGGTGAGTTTGTGAAGGGATAATACCCGCAACGAGAACCTCAAGATGTTGCGGGTTCGGATGGCCTGTTCCCGAATTGTGAAAATCAATTCGCGGTTCGTGGCGCCTACGACTCGAAGGCATTTCTAGTCGTCAAATCCTGCCGCTGGTACTGTAAAAGCCGCTGCGCTTCGCTGCGAACGGAACGGACAATTCTATCAAGGATTCAGCAGATAAACATTGGTCTTTGGGCGGATTTTCTGAAGCCGTCCAACTTTGTTAGTAACGTCGCCAAATCTTTGAAGTGCTAAAAGCAAAAACCACGCAAATTAGAATTTGCGTTTCGGAAAGGATGTGCTAGCAGTTAAATGTCCATCGAAAAGGTTTCCAGAAACCTTTAGACCGGACAAAAATCTAGTCGCTCTTTCCTAACTTTTTTTCACGCACCTGAAAACGGTGCGACGATGAAGAAGTCTTCTTGGATAAAACAGCGTGACTAGATTTTACAAGTTCGAACGATGTTCGCGTCTCCGGTACCAGGAGCGTAAGGGGGGTAGCAATTCCTTGCGCGCCGGGACACGAATCTGGTTTCGTGATCCCAACCTCCTGCTGAGAGGCGTGTCACGAATTTCTCCTTCCTTCATTTCATCAGGATTTCTCCTGTAATGCGTCACCTCTAAAAGGATCCACCCCAACGGCCCGCTTCCCATGAAAATCAAAGACCAACTTCCGGATCCAAGCACATTTCGCGAACCTAACGGCCGACACAACTGGTGGGCATGGACAGCCGCTCTACTCGTTTGTTGCGCTTTAATCCTAGTATTCGCAATGTGGGATCACCAGATCATCATGTACGTTGCGAGGATATTTCACTTAGGCTCAACTCCAACTAAAGTCGTGCGACCGATCAACGAGTTCGGTGAACCTGTGGCTAACGTTATTCTGTCCGACGGCCAGCGTGTCTGGGAGCAGAATGGACTCCAAGAATTCGCCGTTGAACACACTTATCGGGGGAACACCTTCACTGTGAATCAAATCCACCCGCAGGAACCTATAACGACGGTCGTGATCAACTTCGAGCCAGTGCAGGATGTTGTCATTAGAGACCGCTATGCCAAGTTCGTAGATGAGGCCGGGTCCCCGATGCCGAACCTAGACGTCCGTACGGCGTTAGAATCGGTGGGGCATCCGGGAACGAACGGCACAATCAAAATCAATCATTTCTATTGCAACCAGTTCATCGAAGCGTATTGCCTCGCTTGTAATGAACTTCTGTGCCGACAACGTGTATCACACCAAAACGGCGAACAGAGGATCCTTGTTCCGGGAGGGGACCTGATATTCACGTGGTCTGACAGTGAAGCTGGGACAGAGGTTCGGCTCCGGTCACCGGAAGGCAAGACCAACATTTGGCCAGTCAACGAAAGCCGGCGCATGCCGCACGAATGGTGCGGAAGGATGATTGAGTTGTTGCTTCCTGGCAGAACAGAACCATTGCGTGTAGTGGTGCGGCACAACGCGCGCATCGATGTTGGCGACCTTATACGTGGTTTGAATGTTAATCGGCTGTAAGGTTTCTTGTTCATTACGACGGTAAGTCGTTACCTATCATGAAGTCACCTTTCGTCCTAGATGATCAAGTGCCTTGTTTTCGTTTCCGACCAGCGCTAGCGGAAGCTGTCCTTGTTTTGGGGTTAGTTGACCTGCGGTTATGGAATGAAGAAATGAGTGTGATGAGAGCAAACGACCTATGAAGGATGACACAAAACCTATTGCCGATCCGGACGGCCGACCATCGCGTCAAGCGAAAGTGACGATTGATAGCGATCTTTTTACTATTGGTGAAGAGAGCGTAGTGGGCAAGAATCTTAAGGCGTTTTTTCAGGAGTCTTTCGCCACCCCCATCAGAATCGCACCAAGCGGGGTGGATTCCTTCGGTTTGGACATGTACGTGACACGCCGCTTCCAGTATCGGACGCCTGCGGAAGCTGCCAATGAGCCAGAGAGCAAGCCGGTCGATTTGTTGTATGAAAAGATGTTACACAACTCTTTCTGGGTGGATGAAGCGAATAACATCCCTATCCAGTTTATCCTCGGTGTGGTCGGCAGCGGCAAATCGACCTTGCTGCGATACTACCTCCACGTGCATTGTCCCAAATACTGCCAGAAACCGGAGGATTACAAGCGCAAGCTGATCGTGTATGTCAATCTTCGCAACACCCGAACAGTGGACGATCTGAAGAAGAATGTTTATCACCTCCTACGGCTGCGTTTACTTGATGCCTGCAAGGAGCGCGAATTCGATTTGCTCACGGCGGATAACTTTGCCATGTGGCACCAAGTCATGGGACTCGAGAGCCCGGCCTATGCAAGTTGGGGGATTGAAGACAAACAGAAGTGGGTAGCTGAAAAGATGCGCCAAATAGATGACGAGCAATTCGTAAAACTGGTACTAACTTACATCTCCACGAAGATCGGGAAGAAAGCTGATCCGGGCTTTCCGTTTTCGTACTTGGTTCTCGCACTGGACAACATCGACCAATCGCCCTACCCAGTCATGGAGCGCGCGATGGAAATCGTACACGAATGGATCGAGATGGGATTGAAGATATGGAAAATCTATGTGCCGATGTGGCCAGCCACGTTCTATCAGCTTCGACACAACTATTCGCGCTTCCCGAATGCTTACCATGTGCTGAGGATCGGCCCGGTGGACGAGGACGAACTGTTCAAACTGCGAAGCGAGAAGGCTCAGGGCATGATTCGAAGTGCAGACCGAAAACTCGTAGTCCGGGACGATGTCCACAATTGCGACTTAACTCTCGAAGCCGACGAGTTGAGCTGTTATGCTTACTTTGGCCACAAAGACGCGCCACGATCGTTTCTGCGGCTGATTCAATCACTGTCCGGGGACTCTACTCACCGCGAGTTGCTGCTGTGGATGGAAGTGCTGGTAAGCCAAACGTTGGAACGCCATTACCTACGGGAACGTCATCGCCGGCTGATCAATTCCGAAACAGTATTCCTCGCCAATACCAGAACCTCGCCCTTTGAGTTCATTACCAATTATGCTTGGAGTGACGCACTCTGCGCCGGAACGAGCCGCTACCATCACCGCCTGAGTAGTCCAATCCCCAACATATTTTACAGCGTGAATGAGGTTAGAGATTGTTTCGATGTGTTGGTCGGCCCGCACATCCTTTACGTTATGAACCGCAAAGGAGCTCGGCGTCTCGATACGCTCATTTCTTACCTCTGCCCGTTTGGGCATAAGGAAAACAACATCAAAGAAGCCTTAGAATACCTTCGGCGCAAACACTTATTCGAGTGGTTTTTTAGTGAGCGAATGGATTTCGACCTGTACCCTGATATGGGGGAGTCTTACTGCAATCTAATTACCAATCCGGCTTATCTCGACAATGTTGCCGTGACGACGCCAGTAGAACAAAAGCGATTGATTGGTATGAACCTGACGCGCTCTGACGACCCTGCACATTTCGTGGCCCGGGTCCGCACCACTATTCAGTTCCTAGAGCAGATACGGTCGGATGAAGATGAGTTCTGTACTTGGCGGCCCGAACGCGGCGGCTCCGGCTTCGAGGAGTTTAGGACAAAATTCGACGCGGCGAAATTCCCATCCGTGTTCGACCGCATGGCCGGCGCTTATAAGTGGCGCTTGCAGTACTTGCTCAAAGAGAATTATCTGTCCAACGAGGTTTCGGCGTCGGAGTGGGATGGACTTTTTGGGTCGCCGGTATTTGCCGATATTCCGGACCTCCCGGAGACCAAAGGACATTCGCCTTTGCGGTGGCGCTATCTGTTAGCAAAGCGGGCGACTTAGTGTAACTAACCGAGGAATCCGACATCAATTGCGGCCACGCCGCAAAGTCCAATATGAACTCGGCGAACGTACCTTCGGTCACGGGGACGGACAGGAAGCAGGGGGAAGGCAGAACTAGACCTCCGAAAACAGTTATGGCTACTATGCTAACCCACATCGACGCCTCACAAACAAGGTGATGGCGTGCGGGCGTGTTCTTCAGCTTCACGAAGGTTGCCGAACGAGGCAAAGTGGAAAATCTTGTGATCAGGTCGTTTCAGTCGTCCATTCGACCTGTCTCCAATATGATTGACAGCTCTACGGAATAGAACTACTCGTTTGAGTAGTCTATGCTGGAACTGACCAGACGACAGCGACAGGTCCTCGATTTCATTCAGTCGGTGCACCAGGCCGGGGGACCTGCACCGACGCTGCGTGAGATCGCTGCCCACTTCGGCTTCAAAAGCTCCAGGGCCGCCGCCGACCACCTGGAGGCACTGAAGTGCAAAGGCGCGATCCAAGCAGATGCTCGCAAGGCGCGATCGCTCCGCGTCACTTCCCCGCTGACAAGACTCCGCAGCCGCATCGTGGACATCCCGCTGTTCGGTTCCATCCCAGCCGGGTTGGCAGAGGATCGTGTCCAGGAAGCCAAAGGCTGCGTCTCGATCGACATCCAGAGCCTCGGAATCAAACCCTCTCCCGTCGCGTTCGCCCTGGAAGTCAAAGGCGATTCCATGATCGGCAAATACATAGCGCCGGGCGACCTGGTGGTCATCGAACCGCGGGCCGAACCGAAGACCGGCGATGTGGTCGCTGCGCTGATCGACGGTGACAGCACCTTGAAGACGTTTGTGCAGAGAAGCGGCAAACCGTATTTGCGGGCCGAGAATCCTCGTTACCCCGATCTGATTCCCGCTCAGGAACTGGTTATCCAGGGTGTCATGGTCGCGTTGATCCGCAAACGAAAATGAGGTCCTGTGCACCGCGCCATCGTCCATCTGGACGCGGATGCCTTCTTCGCGTCCGTTGAGCAGGCTTCCGACCTGCGGTTGCGCGGCAAACCGATCGCGGTGGGCGGTGAGAAACGGGGGATCATTGCCTCGGCCTCCTACGAAGCCCGGAAATTCGGCGTGTTCACGCCCATGCCCACCGTCCGGGCGCGCAAGCTCTGCCCGAAACTGATCGTCCTGCCCGGTGACTTCGAGAAATACGAACGCTTCTCGCGGGTGATGTTCTCCTTCGCCCACGACTTCACGCCCGAGGTGGAGCAAAGCTCGATTGACGAGGGTTACTTCGACCTCACGGCAAACCACCGGAAACCGCCGGTCGAAATCGCGCTGACGATCCGCAAGGCCATCGGCCAGTCCCTGAAGATTTCAGTCAGTGAAGGCATCGGGACGAACAAGCTCGTCAGTGCCGTCGCCTCCAAACTGACCAAACCCGCCGCGTTCAACGAAGTGCCGGCCGGTGGCGAGGCCGCGTTCCTGCATCCGCTTCCGAACAAGTGGCTGCCCGGCATCGGCCCGAAGACGAGCGTGCGGCTTAATTCAGCCGGACTCGCGCAGATTCGGCACGTTGCCGCCACCCCCCTGGAAATGCTGGAACTGCTGCTTGGCAATCAGGCCGCCGGTATCCGGCAATTCGCCCACGGCATTGACGAACGTCCGCTCATTCCGGCGGGTGAACCGCAAAAGTCGTTCAGCCAGCAGGAGACGTTCGGCGCCGACCTGACGGATGAAGAATATGTCGAAGCCACGCTGCGTCGCATGGCCGACAACCTCTTCGCCAAGGTGCGCGAAGAAGGCCGCAGCATCCGCACATTGACCGTCAAGGTCCGCTACAACGACATGGCGGAAGACCAGGTGAGCGAAAGCCTCTTCGAGCCGACCGACCTGGAGACCGACGTGTATGGCCGGCTGCATCAGATGTTGCAGCGAGCGTGGAAGCGGCGTGTAAGCCTGCGGCTCGTGTCGCTCAAGCTGTCGAACGTCTATGACGGCCGTTTCCGTAGCGAGTTGCCTTTGGAAGTCTCCGCGCAACGACTGGGTGCGCAAGTGCGGCTCGCACTGGTGATTGATGAACTCCGCAAATCGCGCGGGCATTCCGTCATTCTCCGCGGCCATGACTTTCGATTGCGTGACGCACCACGCGAAGCCGTAGCAGCCGAGGCGACGAGGCCCACTCTTCACAATCGGAAATCGCAAATCGGAAATCGCAAATTGACAGGGAGCTACGTTCCGCTTCGGTGTCACAGTCACTATTCGTTCCTTGATTCAACGCTGTCGCCCACTGCAATTGTGCAACTGGCGAAGCAGCACAACCTGCCCGCCGTCGCGTTGACGGATACGGGCAACCTGCATGGCGTTGTGGAGTTCGTGCAGGCGGCCCGATCGGCAGGCATCAAGCCGATCATTGGCGCGGAAGTGAGTATCGGGGAACATCCACTGTTGTTGTATGCGTCGAACGCCACCGGCTATTTGAATCTCTGTCGCATCCTTTCAAGTCACGCTGAAGGTGCGGTAGGGGACGAGACTTCTGTGGCAACGAAACAACGCTCGTCGTTGAATCGGTCTCTCCTGGCTGAGTTCAGCGACGGTCTGCTGGCCGTGAGTTCCGACGCAACACTGGCCGGGTTCTTCCCCGGTCGCTTTTATCAGGCTGTAACGAAGCGTGAAGGCACGGTTGCCTGTCCCGAGGTTCGCTACGCCAGACCCGAAGACCGCCAGCGTTACGACATCCTCCAAAGCATTCGCACGCTCACGCTCCTTGAACACGATCATCCCGAGAAGCGGCGCGGCGGCCGCTACCACTTCCGCACGCCGGCTGAGATGGCGACGGGATGTGCGCAGCATCCTGAATGGCTTCGCGCCACGCACGAGATTGCCGAGCGCTGTGAGTTCGACTTTCCATCCGGCAAACCTCAGTTCCCCGCGTTTGCATCGCCGGACGGTTCGAAAGAACTTCTGCGCCGACTCGTATTCGACGGTTTGGAGCGGCACTACGCGAACAGGCGGATCGTTTCGGACCCCGGGGCCGAAGTTCCATTCTCTCAGGTAAGAGCCCAGGTCGAGGAAGAGTTGGGCATCATTGCCGACGTGGGTTACGAGGACTATTTCCTCATCACCTGGGATTTCCTGCAGGATTGCCGGCGCCGCGGGATCGAATGGATCACGCGCGGCAGTGCGGCGGACAGCCTGGTCTGCTATTGCCTTGGTATCAGCAGCGTTTGCCCGATCCGTTTCGGTCTCTACTTCCGTCGTTTCCTCAACCAGGAGCGCATGGCGTTGAACAAACTCCCCGACATCGACATTGATTTCGCGCACGACTTCAAAGACGACGTGGTGAAGCTCATCTTCGAGAAGTATGGCCGCGAGCATTGCGCCGTGGTCGGCGGGTTTTCGGCGTTTCAGGCGCGAAGCGCGTTCGCGGAAGTGGCCAAGGTGCTCGGTGTGGGAGAACGCGATGTGCGGAAGTTCACCGAACATTTTCCATGGGGGTTTGGTGGCGGCTGGGTGCCCGACGAAGCGGCACCGAAAAGTGGTGAGGGTCTGATTGAACTGCTCCGCGCCAGTCCGGAAACGCGTGGGCTACCGCTCGACGAGGAGCCATACAAAACCGCGTTGCAAATGGCGGAGTTCCTCGATGGCATGCCGCGTTACCCAAAGATGCACCCGTGCGGCCTCGTGCTTTCACGCCAACCAATGCACGAGTTGACGCCTACCTTCATCGCCAACAAGGGCTATTCCACGGCCCACTTTGACATGGATGCGGTGGAAGCAATCGGGCTGGTGAAGATGGATATCCTCGCGCAAGGAGGATTGGCCGCGATGCGCGACGTGAAGACCACGCTGCCGGCAATCGAACTGGACCTGGATCACTGCGTCGCACGGAACAAATCAAACGGACAATTGTTGCTTGGCGATCCGCAGGCGACTGAACCGTGGCAGGACCCGAGTGTGTGGGAAATGATCGCCAGCGGCGGCGCCCGGGCGGTGCATCATATCGAATCGCCGGCGATGACGAGCCTCTGTCGGATGAGCAACGTCCACGAAATCGACGGGCTCATCGCCATCGTCAGCGTCATCCGTCCCGGTGCGGCCAATGAAGGCAAGAAACTCTCATTTACTCGGCGCTATCAGGGCATGGAAGCGGTGACGTATCCGCATCCATCGCTGGAGGCGTGCCTACGGAGCACTTACGGTCTGGTCGTCTACGAAGAGCATATCCTGCAACTCAGCGAAGCCTTCGCCGGCCTGCCGCCTGGCCGCGCCGACGTTCTGCGCCGTGCACTCAACAAACAGAAACGTTCTACTATCGAGGAAATTCGCGGGGAGTTCTTCGCATCCGCGCGGGCGCGTGGTCACTCGCTGGAGAAGATTGAAGAAGTGTGGGGATTGGTCACGGGTTTTGCGGGCTACGCCTTCTGCAAGGCGCACAGCACCGCTTACGGCGTCGAGGCGTATCAATCGGCCTGGCTCAAGCGCTATTTTCCAGCCGAATTCATGGCGGCGGTGTTGACCAACGGCAAAGGCTTCTACCATCCGCTGGTCTATGTCCTCGAATGCCACCGGCTCGGATTGAAGCTTCTGCCGCCATCCGTGAACGAGCCCGGACCGGCGTTCGTGCCGCACGGAAAACTCATCCGTGTGCCGCTGACGCGCGTGAAGGGACTCACGACTCGCACCACGGATGCGATGCTCAACGCACGCGAGCGTGGTCCATTCACTTCGATAGCCGACTTCTTCCATCAAGTCGCACCGTCCGGCGAAGAGATCGAAGCCATGATTCGCGTCGGTGCTTTTGACGAGTTCGGGGAAACACGCACGCGCCAGTTCTGGCAGGCACAGCATCTCCTCAAGACATTCGGTGGCATGGAGCCGGACCAGGGCTGGCTCATCCCGCCACCTGGATTGGAGCACCTGCCCGGAATCCCGCTCAACGAACCGACTCGTCGCGAACGATTGGAATCCGAAACGGACTTGTTCGGCTTTACCGTCAGCGGTCATCCTCTCGAACTGTTCGCGGACGTCGCGTGGGACACATACTGCCCGGTGGCACGGCTGGGCGAACACGTCGGCGAAGAAGTCACGACTTGCGGTTTGATCGTCGAGCAGCGCGTCCATCACCAGGTCACCGGTGAGCCGATGAAGTTTCTCACACTGGCCGACTGGACCGGCATGGTCGAAACCGAACTGTTCGCGGAGACGTATCGAAGTTACGGCCTGGCGACGGTGCGTTACCCTGTGCTGGAAATCGCTGCCACGGTCGAGCCGTTCGAAAATGGGCGCGGGTTTTCGCTGCGGGCGCTCCGGGCGGGGAAGCCGCGCGTCGCGAACAGCCGGTAGTGGTATAATACCACTACCGAACAGCCAGAAGACTGGACAGCCAGCATCCGACCTGTTTTCGTAGGTTTTCCGCATGGCTGCTGGACAGTTATGGCTGTTTCCACCGCCGAAGCCGCTGGTCGAGCGGTTCGGTAACGAATTCTTTCACCAGATTCCTGCGGTGCCCGGCGTTTACTATTTTTGCGGGCGCGCGGAGGGCGTGCTCTACGTGGGCAAAGCCAAAAGCCTGCGCAAGCGGCTGACAAGTTACCGCGTGGCCAACCCGGAACGACTGCCGGGCCGGATGATCCGACTTTTGTTCCTGGTGGAGAGAATCGAATGGGATGAATGTCCCGACGAAGCGGCGGCGGTCAGGCGCGAGAAAATGTTGCTTCGAGTTCTCCAGCCACGGTTCAACCGGGCCAATCGCTATCCGCCTTCACGAGTGTATCTCGGGGAATCCACGCGGCAGGGTTGACTTTGACCAAGTCAGTTAGCATTTCTAACGTTCCTCGGACTTCGACAACCAGGCTCGGTGCCGTTTCCGTTCGACTTGAAGCAGCCGATCGACCTTCGCGGCCTCAACGCCACTGAACCGGATGCTCGCCGGGAGCATCTGCTCGCAGACTCCGCACCGGTCGTGGCGACGGCAGTAGATGATCGAATTGCAGCATGGGCAACGTTCAAGGCTCG
>Ga0134121_10005600_pt1 | contig 10194 bp, 12 predicted proteins | sample KB301_FD_96463 | JGI IMG/M metagenome (GOLD analysis project Ga0134121, IMG submission 96463) | Terrestrial soil microbial communities without Nitrogen fertilizer from Kellogg Biological Station, Michigan, USA - KB3-0-1 | ecosystem: Environmental > Terrestrial > Soil > Unclassified ... | reverse complement strand
TTCCGCATTTTGCCCAACCAACCTGATCCCCAGATTTGTGGCACAGGCGACTCGCCTGTTCGAGATTCCAGACAGGCGAGCCGCCTGTGCTACGGAAAATTAGCCCGTGTATTAACCGGCTGTGCTTGACCGTTGCCGCCTCCCTCGCTATAAGCTCACCCCGCGCTCGACGCGGCAGAGGAGGGCATGTCAGCATGGGCTTTTTCGCATGTGGATTGGGCGCCAGGACCGACAGGGTCGTGGTGGATTGGGAAGAGCCGCGGTGTCTGCTGTGCAACAGCAGCGATGGTTCCTTCCTTGTCGAGGCTCCCGATCCGTTACCTGACAGCGGCGGACTCTGGTTCGCCGTCACCCAGTGCCAGGACTGCGGCCTGTGCTTCACTTCCCCTCGGCCAAGCGTGGACAGCATCGGTCAGTTCTATCCCAACCATTATCCGCCGCACGGCAAACGGGCCAAACAGCAAGTCAACCGCTGGAGGCCGTTGTCGTTTGCGCGCCAAAACCGGCATTTCAACCTGGAGCGACTTGCCATTCACGGTCAGGGGCGACTGCTCGATTTCGGCTGCGGCAGCGGAACTTTTTTGATGCGCATGCACGAGCGTGGTTGGAAAGTCACCGGCCTGGATGCTTCCGAACAGGTTGTGCAACGCATTCGCACGCATTTGGGTTTGAGCGCCCTGGCCGGCTCCTTGCCGCATGCCGAGCTGGGCGATGAGAGCTTTGACGTCATCACTATGCGGCACTCTCTTGAGCATGTGCATCAACCGCTTGAAGTGCTGCGGTCGGCACATCGGCTACTGGCGCCCGACGGCCAGCTTATTATTGCGGCGCCCAATATTGACAGCTTGCCGTTCAAATGGTTCGGCCGCAACTGGCGCGGCCTGGATTTACCAAGGCATTTGACACATTTCACACCGGACACGCTACAGCTGATGTTGGGACGGGCAGGGTTCGACGTTGGCCCGGTGCGCATGGTACGTCAGCCGCAAATGGTGCGCTATTCGGCGCAGCTGGCTAGTCGGCGGCCGGGTGCATTAGGCTGGCAGCGCTGGTTGCGCAATCGGTTCATGGCCGGTCTGGCGACATGGTATGCTTACTTTGCTCGCCGCTGCGATGCGATGGTCGTCACGGCGATCAAGAACATTCCCATGCAATGGGACCCAGTTCCGACGTTCAGCCAGCATCGTTCCGAACGCTCGCAGTTCCCTGGCGACCGATGGCGTAATACACGAAACCAAGACCTGCCATGACGCGCGGCTCGTAGAGATTACGACCGTCGAACACCACCTGTTCGCGCATGAGCCGGCGCACCAAGTCAAAATCGGGCCGGCGAAACTCCGGCCACTCCGTAACAATCACCAGGCCATCGGCGCCTTCCAGTGCGCCATAAGGGCGCTCGCAATACTCCAAACGATTGCCATAGATTGCTCGTACATTTGCCAGCGCCTCGGGATCGTGCACGCGCAACGGCACGCCTTCGGCCAACAGCGCGTCGATCAGCGTCAAGGCCGGGGCTTCGCGAATGTCGTCTGTGCGGGGTTTGAACGCCAGGCCCCAGATGGCCAGCGTCTTTTCTCTAAGCGCGGGGCCAAAATGTTGCTTAACCTTGCGAAACAACACCTGTTTCTGGGCGTAGTTAACTTGCTCCACGGCATTCATCAAATGGGTTGGAACGTTCCGCTGCCGAGCCATGCTGAGAACAGCCTGCACGTCTTTGGGAAAGCACGAGCCGCCATAACCTGCGCCGGGGAAGAGAAACTGAAAACCGATGCGGACGTCATGACCGATGCCGCGGCGGACGTCGTTGATGTCGGCGTCCAGCGCGTCGCAGAGGTTGGCCATCTCGTTGATGAAGCTGATCTTTGTGGCCAGCATGGCGTTGGCGACGTATTTGGTCATTTCCGCGCTCTCGGGCGACATCGCCAGGAATGGCCGTTCCGTCCTCAGGAAGGGGGCGTAAAGCTCATTCATCACCTCGGCGACACGCTCATTGCGGACACCCACGACGACGCGATCGGGCTTCATGAAATCGTCGACAGCAGCCCCCTCCTTGAGAAACTCGGGATTGCTGACTACATCGTGCGGGATTTGAGTTCGTGAAGCCAGCAGCTTGGTCAATTGATGGTTGGTGCCGACGGGGACCGTGCTTTTGATGATGACGATTTTGGCATCCTTGGCCGCGGCGGCGATGGCGTCACCCACGGCCCAGACGGCGCCCAAGTCCGGTTCGCCGTCTTTGCCCGGCGGCGTACCGACAGCGATGAAAATAAGTTGCACATCCGCAATCCCGGTGGCCAGGTCGGTGGTGAAAACGAGCCGGCCTTCGCGGCGGTTGCGCTGCACAAGCTCCAGCAGCCCCGGTTCGTAGATTGGCAGCTGGCCCGCTTCCAGGCGAGCAATCTTGGCGGCATCCTTGTCGATGCCAATCACATCGTTGCCGCTTTCAGCCAAGCAGGTGCTGGTAACCAAACCGACGTAACCGGTGCCGATAACTGCGATTTTCAAGGCGGACTCCCAAGTTGGCTGAAACCTGACGCGGCGCGGGCCGTGGTGTCTATGGTTGGAGTATAGATTTTCAATTTATCCCCTGCAAGAAGCGGCCAGGAATGGCAATTATCGTCGCAATTTCGCAACCCAGGCCGCGTTGGCTTTGTACCACTCAACCGTCTGCTGCAGCCCCTCTTCAAACGTCACCGCGGGCTGCCAACCAAGGGTGGTTTCGATCTTGGTGCAATCGATCGCATAGCGGCGATCGTGCCCGAGGCGATCCTGCACATATTTGATAAGGGCAGGTGTCTTGCCCACGGCTTTGAGAAGCGCATGGGTCAGTTCCAGGTTGGTCTTTTCGCACCGGCCGCCGATGTTGTAAACCTCCCCGACTTGCCCCTTTCGTAACACGGTCAGGATCGCCGCACAATGGTCGCGGACGTGAATCCAATCACGGACATTCAAGCCGTCCCCATAGACTGGCACTTGTTGATCGCGCAGTAGGTTGGTGATGAAAAGGGGGATCAATTTTTCTGGATACTGGTATGGACCATAGTTGTTGGAGCAGCGTGTGATGACTGCCGGCAGGCCGAATGTATGCACGTAGCTTCGCACCAGCAGATCGGCGGCTGCTTTACTGGCCGCGTAAGGGCTGTTCGGCTCAAGTTGGCTTTGTTCGGTGAAGTATCCAGTCGGTCCGAGGCTGCCGTAGACTTCATCGGTGGAAATTTGCACAAAACGGACCACTTTGAATTCCCGGGCGGCGTCAAGAAGCACCTGCGTGCCAAGGACGTTGGTCCGGACAAACGGACTGGCATCGTGGATGCTGCGATCCACATGGCTTTCGGCTGCGAAATTGACGATGGCATTGACGCCGCCTTTTAGCGCCGCGCGCACCGCATCGCGGTCGGAAATGTCGGCGTGAACAAAGCGATAGCGAGGGTCAGTGGCCAGATCGGCCAAATTGTCGGGGTTGCCGGCATAGGTCAAGGCGTCGAAATTGACGACCTGTGTGCCCGGTTCCGTTGCCAGTACATGCCGCACAAAATTGCTGCCGATGAAGCCGCAGCCTCCCGTCACCAAGAGGATAGACATGAACATTCTTTCACGTAATAGTGGCCAAAGTGAAAACGCACTTGACTTGCGGAAAGCATATGCCGCCGCTGCGTCCAAAGCCACTCTCGCTTTTTGCTTGACATTAACCATTGCGGCTTATACAGTTAAACACCGCAGTTCACATGCCCTCAGCCTTCCTTCTCCACCAATTGGCGGGAGGGCGGGGTAGGGCCAGTTGGGAGTACAAAGCGGTGACTAAAAAAGAAATCGTCAAACAAATTGCCGACGACCTCGACCTGACGCAACTTCAGGTCAAGGATATTGTTCAAAAGACCTTCGACTCCATTGTCGAAACGCTGTTATCCGAGAAACGGATCGAACTGCGGAACTTTGGCGTCTTCGAGGTGAAATGTCGCAAGGCCCGCAAGGCGCGCAACCCTCGCACCGGTGAGGCCGTCGAAGTCGAACCCAAGAACGTCGTCGTCTTCAAGGCCGGCAAGGAAATGGAAGACCGCGTCCGTCAAATGCCTTTGGTGGCTGATATGGACCATGACGACGACTTTCAGGACAGCGACGAAACGGGGGACCTTGACGGCAACGTCGCCACCAAGCGCGCCCGCACGCGGAAGGCTCCCTAAATTGCCGCTTTTGCCTGATACTCAAAGTCAGCGCTTGTGTGTTGCGCACATCCGTCACAGATTTGCTCAAGCGCACAAGCCGCAAGGCCGATAATATCCGCAGACTCCCGCTTCGTTCGCGGAGGCGTGCGAGTTTCATAGGTGCCCAGGACGGCAGGGAGGCTGCAAATGGGGAGACTGCGTACGCTGTTATTGCTGGCGGGCGGAATGTTGGCCCTGTCCAGCGCTGGCTGCTTCGTCAATCAGTATCCAGGCGACCGCAACGACCGCCTGGATGTGCTGATGAACCAATCGGAAAACCTCCGCCAAATCTACGGCGAGTGGCGGCGTTTCTGGATGAACGATCAGCCGTCCCACTTGACCTATGATCGCGTGGACGGCGGCATTGCACCGCGTCAGTAATCTTCTGCCGCGCCGGCCAAGCGCCGTCATACAATGGCGCTTATGCGCATTCTGCCTGTCCTTGACTTGATGCACGGCCAAGTGGTTCGTGGGGTTGCCGGCAAGCGCGAGCACTATCAGCCGATTCGCAGCCCTTTGGCCGCGTCTGCCACGCCTTTGGCAGTGGCGCGGGCTTTTCGCGAGCACTTCCAGCTGATCGAGTTGTACCTCGCCGATCTCGACGCCATCGCCGGCAGTCTGCCGGCGATAGAGGTTTTCCTCACCCTGCAATCCGAAGGCTTCAAGCTGCTTGTCGATGCAGGCTTGCGCTGCGCTGCAGATGCGGCGCCACTGCTCACAGCTGGAGTTTCGGCCATTGTTGCAGGTTTGGAGACCGTGCTAGAACCCCTTGCCCTTGAAGAAATTGTCAAGCAGGTGGGTTCCGACCTGCTGGTTTTTTCCCTCGATTTGAAAAACGGCCAGCCTCTGACAACTTCGGCCGCTTGGGGCACAACAACACCCTTTGGCATCGCCAGCAAGGCCATTGGCTTGGGCGTTCGGCGTTTGCTCATCCTCGATTTGGCACGCGTAGGCGTCGGAACGGGCACTGGCACCGAGTCGCTTTGCGCTCAGCTGAAACAGATGTACCCCAATATTGAATTACTTGCCGGTGGCGGCGTCCGCGGCGGCCAGGACTTGGAACGCCTACGCCAGTGCGGTGTTGACTGCGCACTGGTCGCTTCCGCGCTTCACGACGGCCAGTTAAAACGCGAGGACTGGATTTAGCTCGTGTGTGATTCCCAGGTTGCTGACTGGCCAACACTCTCTTCAACCTCGACACGCAGGACTTCCGGGTCGAAGTGATGGTGCTTGCGAAGCTCTTCCCGCAGCCGCTGTCCGATGTAGCGCGCCAGCAACTCCGCCGTGGTGTTCTCAATCGGCAACAACACGCAATCTTCCCGCGGAAAGACCCATTCTCGGTCTTTGTAGCGGACGCGCACCGCCCGGCCTTCCTCGGATAAAAGAATAATGCGGCTCCTGGTCGGCAGCATCATGCGATGATCGAGTTCGTCGGTTATGAGCTTGGTGCGATCCTTAAGGGCGATGAAGTCGAAGACGTAGTGATTGTTGTCCAGCGCCCCTTCCACCTCGATGGCGACGCGGTAATTGTGACCGTGCAGCCGTTCGCACTTGTCGCCTTCATAGCTGATGAAGTGGCCGGAGCTGAAGACAAGGTAGTCCTTGGTGACGCGGATTTTGTAGTTTTCGCTCATGTTGTCTTTCCGGAGCCGTTCTGTTTGCCGGATTTCGTTTTGTGCGCCAGCGGCTCAACACGATTGATGTGGAGCAGATCGAGCGTGACCATCCGGTCAAACAAGGTCGGGTCCGACTTAAGTGGCAGCCCCACAACTGCTTGTCTGATTCCGACCATGAGAAAATCTGGATGGCGAACTTCGTATCCCGTTCCGTCGCTTTGGACGAGGCGGAACGGTTCAAAAGGTTGTTTGTGGAGAAGATCTTTAAGGCCTTCGGGAGTCATGACAATTATCTCATTTCTTGATGATTCAACCTGCCGACCACGGGACCTTCGGCGGCAAGGTTATGATACCCTCGCGCAAGGCAACGAACAAGCAAGCCGCAACAAGGTCGGCGGTAGTTCCTGGGTTACGGCGATGCCCGTCGGCACGCAGCCATTTGTCGAAGTCGACGATGGCGGTGCGGCCAGCGGTAGTGTGCGGCCAACCGGCGGCAACTACGGCGGCTGCGCGTTGACTGGCCTCTTCGGCCAATTCTTTGCCGCATTTGCGGGCGATCAGACTGTCGGGATGCCGGGCCATGAGTTGCAAATGGCAATGTATAATGGCGTCTTCGAGCGTGACAATTTCCTTGAGGCCTTGTTGCAAAGCCGGCACGCCTTCGTCGAAAACCTCGCGGAAGCCATTGGCGTATTGGCGTGCGATGAGATCGCGGTCGGCGGCGAGGGTCATGACTTGGAGCAGCGTTTGCGTCGGCGGCTTACTTAGGTCTTGGCTATCAACCTTTCCCATGCCGGCCGGCCGCGCCAACGCAGTTGCTTTGTAAACATCTTGAGCGTCCTCGATCGTAAGGTGATTTAGTACACGCAAGATGTCCAACCTTGGACCTTTGGCTCGATGAGTCTTGGCCAACGGCACGAGCAGGAGCACGATTCCAAGATTGGTGTTGGTTTTTGTAACTTCCTGAGTAGCCTCAATTGCCCGCAGAATGCGAGCTCCAACTGGAAAGTCAAACTCGTTGGCGACGTTGTTTGCTAATGCAAACATGTCAAATACCTTGCCGAACGCGATAGCGCTGGCAACGAAATCTAAGTAGGTGGTGTCCTCGAAATCGGCGAAGCGATGCACGTTGCCTGGTTTGCGAGCCGTCGCTTCCCAGAGACATGCGAATTGAGCGTATTCCCTGATAGGCTCAGGCGCTGCATCGATGCCCATAGGTATGCTCCAATGCTGATTTCAGCTTCTACGCGCCTACGCTTCGCCAAAAAACGACCGCCCCAACACCTCCCCCATCACCCGTCCAAACGCCTGGCTCCTCCCGCTCCGCAAATTGCAAATCACCACCTCCGCCGGGCTAAACAGCAATGGATCAATCTTGTAAAAGTCATGATCATAGCGCTCAAATATTTCCGCAAACGGCGCCCCATGATCCGCCGAGGACGATGACGGCACCTTTGCTCCGATCTCGGCAATCACGTCATCCTCGGCGTTTACCCAAAGAATCACACGGCCGCCGTACAGAATCGCATCGTTGGTACGGCCAATGGCGGTGATCTCGTCCTTGGCCACCGGCGGCAGTGGCGCCGAGCCGAAACCTGAAACCACATTGGCCAGATCGAATTTCAATTCGTGCAACTTGTGCAGACACGTTTCTACCGACCGGGCCACGACTTGCAGATTGCCCACCATGCTCGCGGCAGGGGCGGCAAGCAGCGTCAGCTTGGCCGGCGGCAGTTTGATCGCCTCACAAATATGGGCCACCACGGCGTCGTCGGGCAGCTTTTTCGTTTCCAAAACTCCAACTGCCACCGGCGGCTGTTCGCTGCCTTCGATATCGTTGAAAAGCTCCTCGACCCCACGTGCTGCACGCATGGGGCCGGAACCCATCGCGAAGTACTTGCCCACGGCAATTGGCCAACCGGCGTATTGTGATGCCATGCACGCCAACACGGGATAATCCGTTGAGACCTGAACAAGAGGACAAGCGACCCCCGCGACTTCGCCAGGCACGAGGCCCACTTCCGCAAGGTTGGCAAGGCAAACGCGAGCCATTGCCAAACCCGCCTGCAAGCCGCCTTGCGCGTTGATGCCGCAGTCCAGCACACGGGCGCCGGTGGCGGTGGTGTCGACGCGAATCCGAAGTTGGAAGGCGGTCATGGCCATGTGGTCGGCCAGGCGCTGGGCCCGTTCATTCAAAGTCGGAGTCAAAGACACGGATCGTTCTCCCAAGAAGACGTGAAGTTGATTGGTAATCTACTTGCCAAACAGCCAGCGGTCGAGCTTTTCGGTCCTTTGGTGTAACATCTGAAGGCATCGGCCGTTGGACCTGCCCCGGGCGAAAAGGCTGACGATGGGCCGGCCTTTTTCGATGTGCCGCCCAGGATGCGGAACGTCGGAGAAATCGCGCATTTGCATAACTGATTGGTCCAGGGCGGCATTCCAGGGTGCGTCCGCGGGCACAATCAACGTGTCACGGGCGAAAAGGATTACTTTGCCGACATGAATATTCACGGGCGTGTTTGTGAAGTTGTCCTTCAATTGGCTACCTTCAAAAACTGCTCGATGCAATCCTATCGCGTTGATTGCGAGCGCGTGTTCCAGCACCTCCACGGAAGCCGTATAACGCGGGTTGATTTCGATCGGGTACGGTTTGCCGTCTCGCACCACGAAGTCGACGCCGAACAAGCCGCGCAAACCAAACTCGCTCGCCAACACCTCACCAATTTGCACAAAAGTTCGGCGTTTTTTGGGAGTCAAGGACAAGGGCCCGACACTGCCACAGTAATGAAATGGTTCTGCATGCAGCCAGGCCTCGCCCACCAGTTGTCGCGTGACGCCAAGCAAATGTGCCGTGCGGCCGTCGCCAACGTAGATTGCCGCACAGGAATCGCCTTCGATGTATTGCTGAAAATATACCTTGGCACGAGAGCTGCAGCGCGTTTTAGGCAACCATAGTTCCACACCGCGGCCGCCTGCGCTTTCGAGGCGTTTGAGCAGCCAATGGCCATCCCGGGGCGGCCGCTTGGTAACCCGGCGAAACTCCGGACACGGCAATCCAGCACGATTCAATGTATCCGCCATTCGCCAAGGTTGCCGGACTTGCCGGAGCACGTCACGGTCGTTGCCCCACAAAGGCCGCGACTTGGCGATTTGGCGCACGACGCGAGGCCAGTTCTCCATGCCGCCAGCATACATCCACGGTCCGGGCGGCGCCTGTTTCAGTAGATGTGGCAGACCGGCAGGATAGCGATGTTCGGGCAGACGCAGCGCAGGACAGACGCTCTCCAAGTCGGCGTCCGCAAACAAATCGGCGCACCACGGCCGCAGACCCGCCCGCAGCGCGGAGAAAGCAGCGGCTCGGGCACTGGCGCCAACGATCACAAGATGATGGGAAGCAGTTGAAACTGTCACCGCCGCGTATTGTTTCCCTTTGGAGCATAGCTGCGTTGATCCCGCAACACGCGCTTCTCCAACCGCCGTGCCGACGAATTCGGCGATTGGCCAAGGACCCGTATCGCCTTTTCCGCGTTGGACAACTTGAAGATGCCGACGACCTGGCCATTGCGGCCGCCGGAGCTGCAATAAGCATAATCGATGTTGATATGTTCTTGCGCCAGGACTTCACAGACGTGCGACAGAGCGCCGGGTTGGTTCTTCAATTCCACCACCAGCACCTCCGTTTCCGTAAAGGGCGTATTGATCGCCTGAATGATGCGCATCGTCTTCGCCGAATCGTCCGTGACCAGCCGCAAGACGCTGTGCTCGTGTTTGTCCATCACCGACAGCGCGGTGATGTTGACCTTGTCGCTGGCCAACGCGGCCAGGACGTTGGCCAACCTGCCCGGCTTGTTTTCCAGGAACACCGTGATCTGCTTGGACGTTTGCATGGCTGGACACTCCGCACGTTGATGAGACAAGACGAGGCCATTCTATGGGTGGCGGGCAGCAAGCAGAAGACTGCCCCATTGAACAAAGCCCCGTCCCCGGCTAGAATTGCGTCCGTTGACCCAGTTAACGGCCTGATGGAGGAGAGTCTGTGCAAATCAAGATCTCGGCCCGACATGGCCATTTGGCGGAATCCACCCAGCAATTCATTCGTGAAAAGGCGGAGAAACTGCTGCATTTGTTTTCCCGCTTGACGATGATCGAGGTCACCGTCGATCTGCAGGACGACTTGAAGGTGGTCGAATTCAACGTCTCCGCGGAGCACAAACACGATTTTGTGGCCAGCGAGCGCAACAAGGACGTAGCCGCCGCCGTGGACCTGGTGATGGCTAAGCTCGAAGGGCAGCTTCGCAAATACAAAAACAAGATTCAGGAACATCGCCGCAGGCCGGGCGCCGGCGATGTGGCGGGGGAGGCCCCTGCTGAAGACA
>Ga0134121_10005599_pt1 | contig 10197 bp, 7 predicted proteins | sample KB301_FD_96463 | JGI IMG/M metagenome (GOLD analysis project Ga0134121, IMG submission 96463) | Terrestrial soil microbial communities without Nitrogen fertilizer from Kellogg Biological Station, Michigan, USA - KB3-0-1 | ecosystem: Environmental > Terrestrial > Soil > Unclassified ... | reverse complement strand
GCCTGACCACCCAGTTTCCCTTCAGTTCCAACTTCACGCGCGACGCGGCTGACTTCGGAAGCAAACGCGTTGAGCTGATCCACCATCGTATTGATGGTGTTTTTCAATTCCAGAATCTCGCCCTTGACGTCGACCGTGATCTTGCGCGAGAGATCGCCCTTTGCGACCGCTGTGGTGACTTCCGCTATGTTTCGAACCTGGGCGGTGAGGTTTGCTCCCATCGCGTTTACGGAATCGGTAAGATCCTTCCATGTTCCGGCGACGTCGGGCACTTCCGCGCGTCCTCCAAGTTTTCCTTCGGTACCCACTTCGCGGGCGACGCGGAATACTTCCGAAGCGAACGCATTGAGCTGGTCGACCATCGTATTGATCGTGTTTTTCAGCTCCAGGATTTCGCCTTTTACGTCGACCGTTATTTTCCGGGAGAGGTCACCGCGCGCAACGGCGGTCGTCACGCCGGCGATATTGCGAACCTGCGCCGTGAGGTTGCCGGCCATGGCGTTCACCGAGTCCGTCAGATCCTTCCAGGTGCCCGCCACTCCAGGCACGACGGCCTGACCACCGAGTTTGCCTTCGGTTCCGACTTCGCGCGCGACACGTGTCACTTCCGCTGCGAAAGAACGAAGCTGATCCACCATGGTGTTGGTGGCTTCCTTGAGTTGAAGGATTTCACCGCGCACGTCGACCGTGATTTTCTTGGATAAATCCCCATTGGCAACCGCGATTGTCACATCGGCGATATTTCGAACCTGGGCCGTGAGGTTGCCGGCCATTTGATTTACCGATTCCGTCAAATCCTTCCAGACGCCGGAAACTCCTTTGACCTGCGCCTGACCGCCGAGTTTGCCCTCGGTTCCAACTTCGCGCGCAACGCGCGTCACTTCCGACGTGAAGACCGATAACTGGTCAATCATCTTGTTCACGAGTCTTGCGGAGCGCAAAAATTCACCTTCGAGTTCGCGTCCATCCACTTCCAGTGCCATGGATTGTCCAAGGTCGCCTTTGGCTACCGCGCCGATTGCACGGGTTACTTCCGTCGTCGGCCAGACCAGGTCATCGATCAGAATGTTGATGGCAGCCACTTCGTCCGCCCAGCCGCCAACTCCCTCCGGCACATTCATGCGCTGCTTGAGTTTCCCCTCTTTGCCAACTGCTTTGGACACGCGCACGGTTTCCCTCGCCCGGCGATCGCTGAACGTCACAATTTCGTTGAACGCGTCGGCGATCTTGCCTTCAACACCCATCAGGTTGCTCGGCATGCGGATGGAAAAATCGCCGTCCCGAAACGACAACATCGCAATCAGGAGATTGTTGGAGAAGTTGGTGTTGTAGCCGCCATTGGCGCGTACCCGCGACACTGCCGCAGCGACGCCTGAACCGGGATCGGGAGCGGCCGTTGGACTTTTACGACTCATGTTGGACTCCTGCTTTTGAAACGATTATCCAGATACCCGGCCAGCCTTGGATTGATCCATCTGGTCCAGAACCTCCAGAATCGATGTTGCGTCAACCGGCTTCACCAAATGAACGTTGAAACCCGCCGCTGCCGATTTGAGCTTGTCTTTCTCATTGCCCCATCCCGTGACGGCAATGAGCACCACGTCACGGCTCCACGACAGTTGGCGAATACGTCTAGCAGTTTCATAGCCATCCAGCCCCGGCATTCCGACATCGAGGACGATGGCATCTGGGCGAAATCGTTCGGCCTTCTCCAGGGCTTCCAATCCGTCGAGCGCGGTTTCGACCTCATGGCCGAGAATGTGAAGCATAATCTGGAAGCTCTCAACGACGTCCCGGCTGTCGTCCGCAACCAGAATGCGGCGTTTTGAAACCGCTCGTTCGGTAACTTCCATGGGCTTCTTGCCGCTGCTTTCTGGCGGACGTGACACTTTGGGAATCGGAAGCCGGACAGTAAAGGTGGATCCCTTCCCTAAGCCGCCGCTGCTGGCTTCGATGCTTCCTCCGTGCATTTCCACGAGGCGCCGCGCCAGCGACAAGCCGATGCCCAATCCGCCTCCAGTTCCAGCCGAACGGCCGCCTTGACTGAACATTTCGAAAATCTTCGGCAGCATATCCGGAGCTATACCGGCGCCGTCGTCCTTTACGGAAATGACGGCGGAATCCCCTTCCTGCCGGACACTGAACCAGATCTTTTCTGCAGTGGCTCCACTCCTGGTGTGCTGGGCGGCGTTATTGAGAAGGTTCGAGAAGACCTGGGACAAACGCACAGAATCGGCATTCAGGTAAATGGGATCCGATGGAACATCCAATACGAGTTCAAGATTGCTTTCCTCAATCAGAGGCCGGCTGGTTTCAATGGCTACTGCAATAATCGATGCCAGTTCGACGCTGTCCTGGCGCAGTTCGAGCATATTGCGGCTGATGCGGTTCAGGTCGAGCAAGTCGTCAATCAGTCGAGCCATATGCTGGATCTGGCGCTCGATGATTTCCACTGCCCATCGCAGGTGTGGCGTTTCAGGTCCCTTCACATCCAGGACTTTCACGGCGTAACGTACCGGCGCGAGGGGGTTGCGCAACTCGTGAGCAAGGGTCGCGAGGAATTCATTCTTGCGGTGATCGGATTCGACTAACGCTTCCTCAAGGTTCTTGCGCCGTGTCAAATCAACAGTGACACCGACAATACGCGTCGGTTGATTGGCGGCGCCTACTACGACGCGACCGCGTTCGGCAATCCAAACGATACTGCCGTCGGTCCGGACTGCCCGGTATTCCGCCTCATAGTTTCCAGACTCTATTGCTCTTGTAAACGCGGCTTCAAGGACGCCGACATCGTCGGCGTGCACTGCGCGTGAGATTCGAGAATCGACGCCAAAGGCGCCAGGAGGAAAACCGAAAAGAGCCTCCGGATCCGCGGACCATCGCATGCTTCCCGATGTAAGATCCCATTCCCACGTTGCGACCTTGGCCACGGCGAGAGCCAGACGTAACCACTCTTCGCTGTCGCGTAATTCTCGATTCGCCAGCGCCAGCTCTGCTGTTCGTTCGAGGACCCGGGTTTCCAGTTGATCCTTGGCCAGCCGAAGTTCTTCCTGAGCTTTCTGACGTTCGCCCACCTCGGCATTCAAAGCTTCAACAGCAGACGCCAAAGCTCGAGTTGTGCGGAAGAGATTGACGAATACCGCCACCTTGGAGCGAAGAATGTTCGGATTGATTGGCTTACTGAGAAAATCGACGCCGCCAACGCCGTAAGCCTGCAGTATTTCCTTTTCGTCCAGGCTGTGTGCCGACAGGAAGAGAATTGGTACGTGCTGGCTGCGTCGGCGTTGTTTAATCAGCTGCGCCAGCTCGAGCCCATTGGTGCCGGGCATTTTAATATCGAGCACAATCGCAGCAAATTCGTTCTGCAATATTGCGAAGAGGGCCTCATCGGCGTTCTTCGCACGTATCAGAATGCATCCGCTCGATTCCAGGATGCTTTCAAGGGCATCGAGATTGCGCGGCTCGTCGTCTACAAGGAGAATCTTGACAGTTTCATCCATGGATTCTTTTTCGCGACGGACGGGCACTTTTTGTGGACGTCGATTATTAACATCTTTGGTGGACTGATTTCAATAACGCAGAAGAGAAAAACGAGGGTTGCTTCTCAAAGACTAAAACCCGCGGCTCATCGACACGTATACCTTATTCCCCTCATTGCTGTGGCCGATCTCGAATCTTCCCGCGAGTTTCCGAGAACGCCTGTATTGGATGCCGCCGCCAACGCCCGAATGCCAGTTGCTCGAACTGAACTTCGCGTTCATCCGGACCAGAGGATCCTCAAGAGAACGGGAATCGCCCCATACCTGGCCCGAGTCCGCAAACGCGAACACATCCACTCCTCGGACATCCGATTTTGCCCGAATCGTCCGGCGCAATTCGATCGTACCCATTAGAATATTTTGCGCACGAAAGCGATAAGTTTGATACCCGCGGACATACTCCCGGCCTCCGAGCCATGAAAGGTCATAAAATGGAATTTGACTACCACCTTTGGTGCTTTTGAACTGCCCGCGCGACCGCAGTGCCAACGATGTTCTCGGGGTGCCAAGCGGAATATAACCCCTGACATCAAACTCTGCTTCATTCCATCCATAGTCTTCAAACGCGCTGTGGTTCTTCAATCCATCGTACGAAGCGAATCTGCCAAAGAGTTGTAAGCCACGAGTCAAACCCACGGTGTTGTCACGCGTGTCATAGAGGACGTAGGTGCCGTAGGACAGGATCTTCGTATATGAAAACAAACCGGGCGCCCATCGGCTATGCGGAGCGACATCGGCCGCTGAGAAATGCGCATCGATTGGCGGGTCTGTCTTGTTCGATCCCTGAGAGGAATGTGAATTCACCACCTGAGCATAGATGCCGGCTTGCCAGTGGTTCGCGATGTCGCGAAATAACGAGGCCTGATAGCTGCGTTGTTCGTTTGTGAAATCCGACTTGAAATCCATGGGAACGCGCGGTCCGATGCCAAAGAAATTATGAACGGAACGCGAGAAGCTGAACCACAGGTCCGCATGATTCCGGCTGCTGCCGACGCGGGGCACGAACGCTTCAAAATCGACACGGCGGGCCAACTTCGTGGACACCAGAAAGTTGGCTCGCAGTTTCAAATTCGGAATGGCCTGCCTGGACGTGAGCTGGACACCACCGCTTGCGCCGGCGCCCTGTTCAAATCCGCCGACAATTCCCCTGATGTTCCTTTGGCCAACGGCTATCAGTTTTTCTCGAATTGGGACACTCCGGCAGGTCGATTCCATACATCGTAGCGAATCACCTTCGCTATTCGGCGGATCAGGTGTCGATGGATTGCTTTGAGCCGAAGCGATGTTCGACAAGCCATAAGTCCAAAGGACCAACACCAGTCCGCCAGACCATGCCCACCGTAGTATCCTTGAGAACACGGATTTTTCTTTGCGACGCAAATGATTTTTCATGCCGGCGTCGAGTACAGAGCACGCCGGATTCCTTGTTGATTTATCGAATCACGAAGGAGGATGGCTTAAGACGGGTTCCCTGCTTCGGCTCTGCAGGTTCCACTTCTTCAGCTTATTTCGAAGTGCCTTATACGAAATGTTCAGTACGCGTGCAGTTTGCTTGCGGTTCCAGTTTGTCTCGTCGAGAGTCCGAAGTACGACCTCCCTTTCGGCTTGTTCGGCAGCATGAGCGCCCACTTCCTTCAGGTACACATGTTGATGATCTGGTTCAATGCTGCTCGGCGTGTCGACATTGTTCGTGTTGTGATTGTTGTTGGTTCGAAGTTCGGCAAAGGCCATCGTGATATCCGGAAGAATCAGGAAACGACGGACGGAGTTTTCGAGTTGGCGAATGTTTCCGGGCCAATGATAGTTTTTGAACGCTTCGAGGAGTTCCCGAGGCAGTTCTTGAACGGAACTCTTGTACTTGTCGCGATATTTGCCCACAAAGTGGGAGGCGAGAACCGGGATATCTTCACGCCGCTCTCGGAGAGGAGGCATCTCGATGGAAATCACGTTCAATCTGAAATAAAGATCCTCGCGGAATTCGCCTTTTGAAACGGACTGTTCCAGACGGCGATTCGTCAATGCGAGTACGCGCGCCTGAACCCGAATCGTACGCTTTCCTCCGAGACGGCTGTATTCGGAGTCCTGCAGTACGTGGAGGAGTTTTGCCTGCAGGTGTGGACTCATTTCACCGATCTCATCCAGAAGGATCGTCCCTTTTCCTGCAAGTTCAAACTTCCCGGGCTTGTCGGAGAGGGCGCCGGTAAAGGCGCCCCGATCGTAACCAAAGAGCTCGGATTCCAGCAGATCGTCCGGTAATGCCGCACAGTTGACCTTCACAAAGGGCTGATCGCCTCGTCCCGATTGCGCGTGAATGTATCGAGCGATGACTTCCTTACCAGCTCCGGATTCCCCGAGAATCAGAACAGGTACGTCCGTCTCGGCGACCTGCCGGGCGATTTCTCGAATCCGAATTATCCGGGGATTTCCGGAAATGCCAAAGTCGTCTTCGTCGGTTTCCGCCAGCTGCCGCCTCAGGTTCTTGACCTCATCACGAAGCTGCACTTTTTCAAGCGCGTTCTTGATGGTGAGTTCCAGTTCCTCGTCTTCAAACGGCTTTGAAAGATAATCCGCAGCCCCGAGCTTGATTGCTTCGACAACAGTCTTGACACTATCCACACCCGACAAAATGATGACGGGAACGGCTGCATTCAGCCTTTTCAATTCTGAAAGCACATCGATGCCATCTACTCCCGGCATCATCACGTCCAGCAATACCAGATCCGGCAGCGGGGACCGGCTCATCCGGGAAATCGTATCCGCACCGGATTCCACAGATTCCACTTCATATCCGCAGGAACCCAGGAACCGGGCCAGATAGGACCGAATGGAAGCTTCGTCGTCTGCGATAAGTATCGACGCCTTCTTCATACTTCGCATCCCGGCATTAACAGGGTGAATGATGATCCATTTTCGCGCGACGCGTTAAAGGTCAATTTCCCACCATGGAAAAACACTTTGGAGAGCAATCCGGATACCACCGCTTCCAGATCCGGCTCCGGAGATCCGCAATCAAATGCCATTCGTAGAACAATATCGCCGGACTTGAGACTGGAAAGTTCCACCAATAATTCTTTGCCGTAACTCGCCAGCGCAACAACGATCAATTCAAGGATGATTTCTGTCAGGATCCGCCGGTCCCCGCAAACCATCGGCCGCTCCGCTGTGAATCGTTCCTTCAGAATCACACCCTTTTCCAGGGCTTGAGGCCGGATGGATTCCCACGCTTTCAACCAAAGTTCATGAAAATTCAAAATCTCGGGATGACTCTGCTCCGTCAATCCGGAAACTTCTCCGACCATGCCGGCAATTCTGGAGAGCTGGTTCGCGCCGGTCATGGCGCCTTCGAGGCACTCCTGCTGCTCTGGCGTCATGGGGCCGATTCGCCCACTCAATAACATTTTGAGGTAGCCACGGATGACAGTGATCGGAGACCGGAGATCATGGGCAATGGTAGCGGTCAGCCGGGTCGAGATTCGAGACAGCGGCACGAGCGAACTTTCAGCTGTCCCAGTTGTCTTTTTTGCTCGAAGTTTGGCTATCACCTGCTTCGAACGGGCAGTCGATATCATGCAGACTCCTTCATTCGCAGGCAAATTCTTTCCGGAATACCACCGCAATTCCTACATCGAACCGGGCGTTGGCGACAGCCTACCTGAATCCTTCTTTTCAGGCAATCCGCTGATCGACATTTATCGCAAGAGCATTGCGATTGGAACAACAGGGTATGCCAGACAGGGATCCTTTCCACCCGCCACTTTGGGGCAGGGCAAGGGAAAAAGTGATACTTCACGACCACGAGTGGTAGTGAGGTATCACCCGGCGCGCCCTCCGTCAGCCACAGCTCACTGAGTTTGTGGAGCAGAATGTTGGCACAGCAAGTGCTTGGTGGGAGAGTTGAAACAGAAACGGCAAGTGGAGAACGCGCGATGAACAAAGACGTCTATGCAGACAAATTGCTCGAGCTCAAGACGGATATTCAGCGGTGGTTGGGAATACGGACCGAAGACAGCAATGACGTCGAACGGGCTCAAAGAAACGCGGAAGAACTCATCTGGAAGCTTCAGGAACGCTATGGCTATGTTCGAGTGAGACAGGACCGAGAACAGTAATTGCTCAACAACGGTCCACTCAAGGAATCTTCAGGAGGAAGTTATGAAAACCGGCGAGAGCGTACTCGAATTGGGGCTGTATGCTTCGGAATGCTGTCTACAGGAAGCACTCTTTGATAAGGGAGATTCCTTCAGTCGATGTCCGCGTTGCTCGAACGTTTCGGCTTGGGAAGTGGTTGATGTGGTGCCCTCGTCGGAGGAAATGCGGCTTCTGAAAGCGAACGCCGGCCGGAAGCACTGAGCCGGAAAGTTGGATCTCCGCAAGGAGCCGGCGAACTTGAGTAAACCGAAAACACTCCGCATTATTGAACTTGTGCGGCCGCACTGGAAGGCCATGACATTGGCCTTTTTGGCCGTCGCCGTGGAATCCGGAACAGAATTGCTCGAGCCTTGGCCCCTGAAGATCGTTCTGGATTATCTCCTCCAAGCCAAACGACTGCCGGACTGGATGATGTCCACCGTGCACTGGATCGGCAACGACAAGCTCGCGGTGCTCAACTTTGCCGTGGTCGCTGTTGGCGTCATCGCGGTCGCGGGAGCCGCCAGTTCCTATGCCGAGAACTGGATCACCGCCAGCGTCGGTCAACGCATCATGCATGACCTGCGGCGTACGGTCTATCATCATATCCAAAGGCTCTCGCTCGCGGAGCACGAAGAAAAGCGGACCGGCGACCTGATCGGCCGGGTGACGAACGATATCGAAAGTGTTCAGGATTTTGTAACTTCGGCCCTCCTGGGGATCGTCACCAACGTCCTCACCCTCACTGGAATGATCGGCATCATGTTCTATAAGAACTGGCGATTCACGCTGATTTCACTTTCCATTGCGCCCATTCTTTTCACTGTGGTTTATTTCCTCACGCGACGGATCAAGAAGGCGTCGCGCGATGTGAGGAAGAAGGAAAGCGAGCTGGTATCCACAGTTCAGGAGGTATTTTCGTCGATCCGAGTCGTCAAGGCCTTCGCGCGCGAAGACTACGAGCAACGCCGATTCGAGCGTCAGAGTTTGGAGAATGTGGAAACTGCGATGCGTGCGCAGAGTCTGAAGATGAAGCTTTCGCCGGTTGTCGAAGTCATTGTCGCAACCGGAACTTGCCTGATGCTGGGTATCGGCGCCCGTATGGTCCTGGCCAATCAGCTGACACCTGGCGACTTGGTTCTTTTCCTCATTTACCTGGGCAAAATGTACAAGCCGATGCGGGACTTGTCGAAGATGGCCAACACTGTTTCCAAAGCGAGTGTGGGATTCGAACGAATTCGGGAAATCCTGGAAACCGAGAGCCGGGTCCGGGACCTGCCCCGCGCGAGGCGTGCGCCGGCCTTCAAAGGTAAAATCGCATTTGAAAACGTGTCATTCGGATACACGCCGGACGAACTCATTCTCAATAACGTCAGTTTCGCGGTCGAACCCGGACAAACCGCGGCATTTGTCGGTCCCACCGGAGGAGGCAAGACCACGATAATCAATCTGGTCGCCCGCTTCTACGACCCCGTGTCGGGGAAAATCACAATTGACGGAACGGATATTCGAGAATTTAAGATCCGCTCCCTTCGCGAACAGATCAGCTTCGTGTTGCAGGAAACGCTGCTGTTTTACGCGCCAGTCTGGCAGAACATTGCCTATGGCCGCCCGGAAGCAAAACGGGCAGAGATCATTCAGGCAGCCGAAACGGCGAATGCGGATGAATTCATCCGGGAAATGCCGCAAGGATACGACACCATGATCGGCGAGCGGGGTGTCACCCTCTCCGGTGGTCAGCGTCAACGCATTGCGATTGCGCGGGCCGTGATTCGCCAGACACCGATTCTGATTCTGGACGAACCCACCTCTGGATTGGATGCGCAATCCGAGCAGGTTGTATTCGAAGCTCTGGAGCGATTGATGAAGCACAAGACAACCCTCGTCATTGCCCATCACCTCGCGACAATCGTGCATGCAGAAACCATTCTTGTCGTGAAAGACAATCAACTTGCGGAGCGGGGAACCCACGAAGAATTGTTGGCAGCCGGGGGATTCTATTCCGAACTGTACAAGGCTCAATATTCGGCGGTGGGCTAACCGTTATCGCTCTAAAGATTCTTTAATGCCGCGATCCGCTGCATCACCGTTCGGACGTACAAATCCACCTCCGACTGCGAATAACCGGCGGCTCGAAAGCAGTCGCTGATTTGGGAAACGGACAACCGGCCGAGCTGATCGCCAATCCAACGGGCATCATCGATAGGAATGTGTTTCGCCACTTTCTCCATTTTTGTTCGCGTACGGTAATATTGAAAATTCGTAACAAATGTGATGAAGAATGGCCGGCTGTGCATTACGAAATCCACGTAGTTTCCATTCACTTTCTGGATGAATGGAGCGTCCGCATAATCCTTCGCTATCCCCTTACTGCGACTCAACAAATTACCCGTCCGGCCCAGCGAACCTCCCAGGTCGGTCACTACGTATACGCTGCCGTCGGGTTCCTGGTAGACGGCGTTGTTGATTTCTTTCAAGTCCCAGTTGTTGATGAGCGCCATGATGACGCGAAGTCCGTTGAACTCCCGCG
>Ga0134121_10005598_pt1 | contig 10197 bp, 10 predicted proteins | sample KB301_FD_96463 | JGI IMG/M metagenome (GOLD analysis project Ga0134121, IMG submission 96463) | Terrestrial soil microbial communities without Nitrogen fertilizer from Kellogg Biological Station, Michigan, USA - KB3-0-1 | ecosystem: Environmental > Terrestrial > Soil > Unclassified ... | reverse complement strand
CGGCGTCAACCCCCGCGGCCTCGCCGCGGAAGTCTTCGACCTGGTGAAAAGACTGCGGTCCTGATGCAGGTCGGCCGGGATACGGTCGTCGGGCTGAAGATCCAGATGTACGACGCGCAGGGCGAGCTGCTGCACGCGCCCGAGGATGCGCACACCTACCTGCACGGCGGCTACGGCGGCTTGCCCGAGGCGCTCGAACGCTCGCTCGAGGGAAGGCAGCCCGGCGAGACCGTGCGCGTGCAGCTCGAGCCCGAGCAGGCGTTCGGCGAGTACGACGCGGAGCTGGTGCGCGTCGAGGAGGCCGGGCGCTACGGCGAGGGCGTCGAGGTCGGCATGCAGATCGAAGAGGGCGAGCGCCTCTACACCGTCACCGATGTGGCGGCGGGCAAGGTGGTGCTCGACGCCAACCACCCGCTCGCAGGAATTGCGTTACGTTTTTCGTGTGAAGTAATTAGCGTCCGGGCTGCCAGGCCCGAGGAAATCGAGCGCGGGGTATCATTGCCCTAGGGAGAGGGGCAATGCCGCGCACCGCCGCAACCATACTGCTTCTCGTTTTTCTCACGCCGCCTTGGTGGCTCGCGGGCGCACGCGCCTCCGAGATCACCGAGCGCGTCGTCAAGGTTCCGGTGAAGATCGAGGACACGTACCGTAAGGTCATCGCGCGCGAGATCACCGTAACGGTTTTCCAGCAGGCCGGACGCGCGCCTTATCCGCTCCTCGTACTGAGCCACGGCCGTGCTCCCGACTCCGCCGGACGTCAAAAGCTGGGCCGCGCGCGCTATTCGGAAGCGTCGAAGTACTTCGCCTCGCTCGGCTATTCGGTGTGGGTTCCGACCCGCATCGGCTACGGGGTAAGCGGATCGGACGAAGACCCGGAAGACAGCGGCGCCTGCGGCAGCAAGCTCTACCCGCCGGCCTACGCCGCCTCCACTGAGCAGGTGCTGCAAGTCATGGCGTATGCGAAGCGCCTGCCCGAGATCGACGGCACGCGCATCGTCTCGGTGGGGCAATCCTTCGGCGGCACGACCAGCATTGCACTTGCAGCCCGAACCCCGCCGGGCCTCGTCGCGGCGATCAATTTCGCCGGAGGCGGCGGCGGTAACTCCCAGACGCGTCCGGGGGAGCCATGCGATCCGTTCAGGCTCGCCGAGCTTTTCGCGGGCTACGGCAAGGGCGCGCGCGTACCCACGCTGTGGATCTATGCCGAGAACGATCGTTACTTCGCGCCGCGGTACGTAAGGAGCTGGTACGACGCCTTCCGCGCCGAGGGCGGTAACGGCGAGCTCGTCCTCTTGCCGCCCTTCGGCGAGGACGGGCACCTGCTGTTCTCGCGCGGGATGCCGGTCTGGCATCCGATCGTCGAGCGTTTTCTGGTTGCCCACATTCCGACCAAGGACATGAAAGCGCAATGAGATCCCCGTTGCTCGCCGCAGCGCTGACCGTGGTTGCAATGGCTTCGATGCCGGCGCACGCGCAGCCCTATCCGAATCGCCCGATCCGGGTGATCGTGCCGCAGCCGCCGGGCGGCGGGTTCGATCTGGTCGCGCGCGTGATCGCCGAGCCGCTCGCAAGAGTGATGGGCAATCCGGTGGTGGTCGAGAACCGGCCGGGCGCGGGCATGCTGCTCGGCACCGAGGCGGCGGCGAAGGCCGAAGCCGACGGCTATACCATCCTGCTCGGGGCGAAGCCCAACATCGCGTTCAACGCGGGCCTCTACGACAAGCTGCCCTACGACCCGCGCGCGGACTTCATTCCGGTCGGGATTGCGAGCTTCAATCCCTACACGCTGGTCGCGCGCAACGATCTGCCCTTTGGTTCCTTGAACGAAATTTTGGCCTATGCACGAGCGAATCCAGGCAAGCTCACCTACGCGAGCGCGGGCAACGGCACCGGCCAGCACATCACCGCCGCGGTCACCTTCCATCTCGCCGGCGTGCAGGTGACCCACGTGCCCTATAAGGGCGCGGCGCCAGCGTACCAGGACCTGCTTCCCGGCCGCGTCGACCTCTTCTTCGACAACTCGGCGACCGCGCAACCCCAGATCGAGGCGCGGCGGGTGAAGCCGATCGCCGTGTCCAGCGCGGAGCGCCTCGCCGCGCTGCCCGGCGTGCCCACGGTGCGCGAGAGCGGGCTCGACTTCGAGAACGAGACCTGGATCGGCTATTTCGTGCGCGCCGGCACGCCGGCGCCGATCGTCGCGCGGCTGCGCGCCGACTTCGACAGGGTGCTCGCGATGCCGGAGATCGCAGCGGGCCTGGAGAAGCGCGGGTACCGCACGGCGCGCCTTTCGGGCAAGGACACAGAAGCCATGGTCGCTAGGGATATCGACAAATGGACACAGCTGATCCGCAGCGCGGGCATCCGCGCGGCCGACTGAGCGAAAATTCGCCGCCCCGGCCCGCTGATCACCGCCGCGCGGGCATCAAGCACCGCCGCGCCTCGGCGGCGAGCGCCGGGCTGCGCTACGTCACCGACGACCAGGGCGGCATCACGCGCAAGCGCGTCGGCACCGGCTGGGCCTACTATCTGCCCGACGGCCTGCGCATCACCGATCGGCGCGAGCGCAAGCGGATCAACTCGCTCGCTATCCCGCCGGCGTGGACCCAGGTCTGGATCTGTCTCGATCCCGACGGCCACATCCAGGCGACCGCGCGCGACGCGCGCGGCCGCAAGCAGTACCGCTACCACCCGGCGTACCGCGACGCGCGCGACCACTCCAAGTTCCGCCACATGCTCGAGTTCAGCGAGGTGCTGCCGCTGCTGCGCGATCGCATCGAGCACGACCTGCGCGCGCCAGACCATTCGCGCCGCCAGCTTCTCGCCACGGTGGTGCGGCTGCTCGACCGCACGCTGATCCGCGTGGGCAACGACGAGTACGCGCGCGAGAACAAGTCCTTCGGCCTGACCACGCTGCGCCGCCGGCACGTGCGCGTCAACGGCGAGAGCCTTTCCTTCACCTTCCGCGGCAAGAGCGGCGTCGAGCACAGCATCACGCTCGAGGAGCCGCGCCTCGCGCGCATCATCCAGCGCTGCCAGGACCTGCCGGGGCACGAGCTGTTCCAGTACCTCGACGCCAACCGCAAGCGCCAGGCGATTTCTTCGGACGACGTCAACGCGTACCTGCGCGAGCTCACCGGGCGCGATGTCACGGCCAAGGACTTCCGCACCTGGGGCGGCACCATGCTCGCGGCGGTGGAGCTGCGCGCGATGGGACCCGCCGCGAGCCGGCGCGAGGCCGACCGCAACGTCCTGCGCGCCATCGACGCCGTGGCCGAGCGCCTCGGCAACACCCGCGCCGTGTGCCGCAAGTACTACGTTCACCCCGAGCTCCTGCGCGCCTACCTGATGGGCGTCACCGTGCCGCTCCCCGAGGTGCCGGGGCGCCGGCGCGATCGGCGCCGGCAGCGCGAGGCGGCGCTGCGCCGCGACGAGATCATCGTGCTCCAGTTCCTGCAGGAGCGGATCCGCGAGCCGTCGTGAAGGGCTGCGAGCTCTGCGCGCCGAAGGACGCGCTCTTCGAGAGCGACTTCGCCTACGTGTGCTACGAGGCCAATCCGCTCAGCAAAGGGCACGTCATCGTGGTTCCGAAGCGTCACGTCGCCGATTTCTTTGCGATGAGCGGCGCCGAGCAGGGCTCGATCCTCGCGCTGTTGAATCGGGCGAAGAAGTTCGTCCAGGAAAAACACAAGCCCGACGGCTACAACATCGGCGTCAACGTCGGCGCGGCCGCGGGCCAGTCGCGCATGCATGTCCACGTCCACTTGATCCCGCGCTACGCCGGCGACCCCCACGAAGGAAAAGGGGTCAGAGCAATTTTCTCGTAAGCCAGCCGTTCCAGAGACGCCGCGCAACATCCGGAAGCTCGCCCGCGGTAAGCCCGACCGGGCCAACGCCGTCGGCTGCGAGCGCATCGGCCGCGGCGCCGTGCAGGTGCACGCCGAGCACCAGCGCCGACTCGCCGGAGAGACGTTGCGCGAGCAGCGCGCCGAGGATTCCCGAGAGCACGTCGCCCATTCCGGCGCTCGCCATGCCGGGGTTGCCGGTGGTGTTGATGAAGAGATGGCCGTCGCGTGCGACGAGCACGCTCCCGTTACCCTTCAGCACCACGTGCGTGTTGTAGCGCTCCGCGAGCGCGCGCGCTGCGGCAATACGATCTTCCTGAATCCTCCCCGTGGTGGTACCAAGAAGCCTTCCTGCTTCCGCAGGATGCGGCGTCAGGAGCGTATCGGCGCTGCGCCGCGCGCACGCGTTGCGCAGGTCCTTGTCGTCGGCGAGGAGGTTCAGCGCGTCGGCGTCGAGCACGCACGGCAAGTCGCTCGCGAGCACTGCGCCCACCAGCGTCGCGCCGTGCTCGGTGCGCCCGAGCCCCGGCCCGGCGACTACCGCGTCGAGGTCCTGGCCGAGGACGTCGTCGACATGGCGCAGCATCAGCTCCGGGGCGCCGAAATCGACGGCCAGGTGCTCGAGCAGGCCGACGTAGACCCGCCCCGCGCCGAGCTTCAACGCCGAGCGGCCCGAGAGCAGCGCCGCGCCGGTCATCCCGCGCGCGCCACCGATGACGCCGAGCGAGCCGGCGTTGCCCTTGTGGAAGTTGCGTGGGCGGGGCTTCAGCGCGCTCTCGAAGAGCGTCCGCTCGGCGACCCAGGCGTTCGGCTTCGCGCCCGACAAATCGAGATCGAGCCCCGCCACCCGGATCTCGCCGCAGTGGTCCGGGCCGTCCAGCGTGAGCAGGCCGGGCTTCAGCGCGATGAACGTGATCGTGTGCGTCGCGCGCACCGCACAGCCGAGCGCCTGGCCGGTGTCCGACTGGATCCCGCTCGGCACGTCGAGCGCGAGCACCGGGCAGCTCTGGCGGTTCGCATACTGAACGAGCTCGGCGTAATCGCCGGTGATCTCGCGCGCGAGGCCGATGCCGAACAGGCCGTCGATTACCATGCCCCAGCTCCGGTCGGGCGGCAGCTCGCGCGGATGGCTCACCACCTTGACGCGGAAGAAGCTTTCCTCCAGGCGCGCCGCCGCGATGCGCGCGTCGCCGCCGTTATTCCCGGGCCCGGCGAGCACCAGGACGTCTTTTCCCGCGCAAAGCTCCGCCGCCATGTCCGCCGCGGCGCGGCCCGCGCGCTCCATGAGCGGCAGCTCGCCCGCCTTCCTCTCGATTTCCCGGATCTCGCGCGTGAGGTAGATCGCTTGGGGCACGGACCGATTCTATTTCTTCGTGACGCCGATCAGGGCGTCGGGGAGCCAAGTCGCCGTTTCCGGGAAGAGCGTGATGATCGCGATGCACAGCACCATCATGAGGAAGAAGGGCGCCGAGGCGAGGGCGACGTAGTTGCTGTCGCGGCCGGTCATCGTCTGCAGCACGAAGATGTTGAAGCCGAGCGGCGGGGTGAGCTCGGCGATCTCGACCAGGAGCACGATGAAGATGCCGAACCAGACCAGGTCGAAGCCGGCCTTCTCGACCATGGGAATCACGACCGAGGTGGTGAGCACGATCATGGACACGCCGTCGAGCGCGGTGCCGAGCAGGATGTAGATGCCGGCGAGGATCGCGATCAGGGTGTACTTGTGCGGCTCGAGCGAGGCCACCCACTCGGCGAGCACGCGCGGGATGCCGGTGAAGGCCATGCACGAGGAGAGGAAGCTCGCCCCGGCGAGGATGAACATGATCATGCACGAGAGCCGCGTCGCGCCCATCAGGCTCGCCCAGAAGCTCTGCCGGTCGAGGCCGCCCGACCACCAGGCGATGACGAGGGCGCCGAGCACGCCATAGGCCGCGGCCTCGGTGGCGGTGGCCCAGCTCATCGCCATCACGAGCACGACGAAGGCGATGAGGGCGAGGCAGGGGAGCAGCAGCCGGGTCTTGGCGAGCTTCTGCGCAAAGGTCAATCGCGCGTCCTCGCGCGGCGTCTTCGCCGGGTTGGCGAGCGCCCAGACGATGATGTAGCCCGAGAAGAGCGCGGTGAGGATGAAGCCGGGGATGAAGCCGGCGAGGAACACCTTGATGATCGAGACTTCGGCCGCCACCGCGTAGACCACCATGATGATCGAGGGGGGCAGCAGGATGCCGAGCGTGCCGGCCGCGGCGAGCGAGCCGAGGCAGGTCTTCTCGTCGTAGCCGCGGCGCTTCAGCTCGGGCAGCGCGACCTTGGCGATGGTGGCGCAGGTCGCGGCCGAAGAGCCCGAGACGGTGCCGAAGATGGCGCAGCCCAGGATGTTCACGTGCATGAGGCGCCCCGGCAGCCACCTGAGCCACGGCGCGAGCCCTTCGAACATCTCCTCGGAGAGCTTGGTGCGGTACAGGATCTCGCCCATCCACACGAAGAGCGGCAGCGCGGCCAGCGTCTCGGAGGCGGTGGTGCGCCAGAACGCCTGGAACAGGCTCGGCGCCGGATCGGAATTGGTGAAGAACTGGAATCCGACCCAGGCCACCGCCGCGAGCGAGATGGCGATCCACACGCCACCGACCAGGAGCACGATCAGGATGACGAAGAGGACCAGGCCCGCTTCGAGCGGTGTCATCTACACGGTCTCGCTGAAGTCACCCGCGGCGCGCCGTGCTTCCTCCTCGACCTGGTAGGTCGGCTTCTGCCGCCGGAGGACGCGCGCGGTTTCGTCGATCAGCGCGACGAGGAACACGCTCACGCCGAGCACCAGGCTGAGCTGCGGGATCCACTCGGGGATCACCAGCAGGCCCTGCGTCATGTACTTGTCGCGCCAGTTCCCGTAGACATAGTCGACGATCGCCCACAGCATGTAGGTGGTGGCGCACAGGGCGACGCCGAGGGCGAAGAGCTCCGCGAAGCGGCGCCAGCGGCTGCCCAGGTGCTCTAGCCACAGGCCGACGCGCACCAGCTCGCCATGTCGGAAGGTGTGGCCGAGGGCGAGGAAGGCGGACGCGGCGCAGAGCCACCCGGTGATGTCGTCGGCGCCGCGGATCAGGATGCCGAAGCTGCGGCCGATGGCCTGCGCCAGCATGACGACGCCGATCAGCACGAGGCAGATCGCCGCGGCGACGGCGGCCGCGGAGTTAAGGCGGTCGAGGAACCGCCTCAAGACACTATTTGCCGCGGTAGGCTTTGATGATCGATTGACCCTCGGCGCCGGACTTCTTCAGCCACTCGTCGAGGATCTGCGCGCCGACCTTGGCGTAGGCCGTCTTCATCGCCGCGTCGGGCTGGTGCAGCGTCATGCCGTTCTTGGCGAGCAGCTCGTTCGCCTCCAGCGTGCGCACCTTCGACATCGCCCAGCCGCGCGTCTCCGCGGTCGACGCCACCCGCACGATCGCGGCCTGGTCCGCGGCCGACAGGCGCGAGAAGGCACGCGAGTTGACCACCACGGCGTTCTTCGGATGGAACGCGCTGGTGTCGTAGTAGTTCTTGACGTATTCCCAGGCCTTGGTCGCGGTGCCGGTGGCCGAGGAGGTGATCATTGCCTGGATGCCGCCGGTAGCGAACATCTGCGGCACGTCGGGCACCTGCACGACCGTCGGGTTGGCGCCGAGGAGCTCCGCGAGCCGCGCGGTGAGCGGGCTGTAGGTGCGGAACTTGGTGCCCTTGAGATCGGCGACGCTTTTCAGCGGCTCCTTGGTGTAGATGCCCTGGCCGGGCCAGGCGACCGAGTACAGGAGCTTCAGGCCGCGCCCCTGCAGCTTTTTTTCGAGCAGCGGCTTCTGCGCCTGGTAGAACTTCCAGGCGTCGTCGTAGCCCGCGGCGACGAACGGGATGTTGTCGGCCTCGAACACCGGGTCCTCGTTGCCGAACTGCGAGAGCAAGAACTCGGCGATGTTGACCTGCCCGGTCGACACCGCGCGCAGCATGTCGGGATGCTTGATGAGCGAGCCGTTCGAGTGGACCACGATGTCGAGCCGGCCTTCGGTCGCCTTCTTCACGTCCTCGGCGAAGGACTTGACGTTGCGCGTGTGGAACTCGCCTTCGGAATACGGCGTCGGCATGTCCCACTTGGTCTGCGCTTGCGCTGCGCCGAAAGCGACGGCGGCCGCGGCGAGCAATGCGGTGCGGGCAATCATCGGTCCTCCTCCCGTTCTGGAGGCCGCATCTTAGCCTAGACTGCCGCCATGCCCGATCTCTCCCTGCAGCTCGACGAGCTCGCGCGCGCCGGGCTCGCCCGCCACCGGCGCGTGGTGGAAAGCACGGACGGGCCGCACCTCGTCGTCGAGGGCCGGCGCTACCTCGCGTTCTGCAGCAACGACTATCTGGGCCTCGCGCATCACCCGGCGCTCGTGGAGGCGGCATGCCGCGGCGCCGAGCGCTACGGCGTCGGCGCCGGCGCCTCGGCGCTCATCAGCGGGCATACCGAGGCCCACGAGGCGCTCGAGGCGCGCCTCGCCCGGTTCGTGCGCCTGCCGCGCGCGCTGCACTTCGGCGCGGGCTACCTCGCGAACCTCGGCCTCGTCGCCGCGCTCGCCGGCCGCGGCGGCTCGGTGTTCTCCGACGAGCTCAACCACGCCTGCCTCATCGACGGGGCTCGCCTTTCGCGCGCGGAGGTGCGGGTGTATCCACACCTCGACCTCGTCGTGCTGGCTCGCATGCTCGAGCGCTGCGAAACGCCCGGGAAGCTGGTGGCAACCGACGCGGTGTTCAGCATGGACGGCGATCTCGCTCCGCTGCCGGAGCTCCTCGCGCTGTGCGAGCGGCACGACGCGTGGCTGGTGGTTGACGACGCGCACGGATTCGGCGTGCTCGGCGAGGGCGGACGGGGGGCGCTCTCGCACTTCGGCATCGCCTCCCCGCGCATCGCCTACATGGGCACGCTCGGCAAGGCGGCCGGCGTCCACGGCGCCTTCGTCGCCGGGGAGGAGGTGCTGATCGAATGGCTCGTGCAGCGCGCGCGCACCTACGTCTTCACGACCGCGAGCCCGCCGCTCCTCGCCTGCGCGCTGATGGCGAGTCTCGAGCTCATCGAAGCCGAGGAGCACCGCCGTACACGCCTTCGAGAATTGATCGAACGAGTCAAAACCAAGTTGGAAGGGTTGCAGTGGCGCCTTGGTGCTTCTGAAACCCCAATTCAACCACTCATCGTCGGCGACAACCGAGCGGCGCTCGAGCTCGCCGAGGGGCTGCGCGAACGAGGCATCTGGGTGCCGGCGATCCGCCCGCCGACCGTGCCGGCGGGAAGCGCGCGGTTGCGCATCGCGCTGTCGGCGGCGCACAACGCCGAGCACGTCGACGAGCTTGCGGCCGCGCTGCACGAGCTCGCCCGCGGAAAATGAAAAGCCGCGAGCTCCTCGAGCGCAGCCGCCGGGCGGTGTGGCATCCGTGCACGCAGATGAAGGCGCACGAGCGCTTTCCGCCGGTACCGATCGAGCGCGCCGCCGGGGTGTGGCTCTACGACTTCGACGGCCGGCGCTACCTCGACGCGGTCGGCTCCTGGTGGGTCAACATCCTCGGCCACGCCCATCCGCGCATCAACGCTGCGTTGCGCGAGCAGCTCGAGCGGCTCGAGCACGTGATGCTCGCCGGCTTCACCCACGCACCGGTGGTCGAGCTTTCCGAGCGACTCGCCGCGCTCACTGTTGCACTAGGTGGTAAGGGGCTAGGGCATTGCTTTTACGCCTCCGATGGCGCCTCGGCGGTCGAGATCGCGCTCAAGATGAGCTTTCATTACTGGAGGAACACCGGCCGGCCGGAGAAGCGATCGTTCGTGGCGCTTTCGGGCGGCTACCACGGCGAGACGCTGGGGGCGCTTTCGGTCACCGACGTGCCGCTCTTTCGGGACGCCTACGCACCCTTACTGCGGCAGGGCGCGACCGTACCGAGCCCCGACTGGCGCGCCGCCGACCCGGGTGAATCCCAGGTCGAATATGCGATCCGGCGCGCAGCCGACCTGGAAAGCTATCTGGAGAAAAACCATGCCCAAACGGCGGCGCTGATCCTCGAGCCGCTGGTGCAGTGCGCCGCCGGCATGGCGATGTACCACCCGGAGTATCTGCGCCGGGCGAGGCGCCTGTGCGAGCGCCACGAGGTCCACCTCATCGCCGACGAGATCGCCGTCGGCTGCGGCCGCACGGGCACCTTCCTCGCCTGCGAGCAGGGCCCGGTGCGGCCCGACTTCCTGTGCCTTTCCAAGGGCCTCTCCGGCGGCTACCTGCCGCTTTCGGTCGTGCTCACGACCGAGGCGGTGTACCAGGCGTTCTACGACGACGAGGTCGCGCGCGGGTTCCTTCACTCGCATTCCTAT
>Ga0134121_10005595_pt1 | contig 10201 bp, 6 predicted proteins | sample KB301_FD_96463 | JGI IMG/M metagenome (GOLD analysis project Ga0134121, IMG submission 96463) | Terrestrial soil microbial communities without Nitrogen fertilizer from Kellogg Biological Station, Michigan, USA - KB3-0-1 | ecosystem: Environmental > Terrestrial > Soil > Unclassified ... | reverse complement strand
TGGCAAAAGCGTTTTGGCGGTAAACAGGAAATTATCGGACAGCCGCTTAGCTTAGATGAGACGCCTTTCACCATCATCGGAGTGCTTCCTGAGAACTTTCATTTCGCCCCAGTAGAAAACGTCGAATTCTGGACCGCGCTTAATCCGAGCGGCGGCTGCCTTTCGAGACGGAGTTGTCACAGTCTGCATGGAATCGCACGTCTGAAAGATGGCTTAACGATCGAAGCGGCGCTCGCTGATGTCACGCGGATCGCGAAAGACCTCGAGGTCCAATATCCCGACTCAAATCGCAATCAGGGCGCAACCGTCGCGCCGCTGTCCGAAGTAATCGTCGGCGACGTCAAACCAATCTTGCTGTTGCTACTCGGCGGCGCTGCGTTGTTACTGCTAATCGCGTGCATCAACGTCGCGAGTCTCCTGCTTGTGCGCTCGGAAACGCGTCGCCGCGAGCTGTCCGTGCGCCGTGCGTTGGGGGCGACCAGGGCGCGATTGATGCGCCAGTTTGTGATCGAGGGCCTGGTGATTGTTGTCGCCGGTAGTGCGGTCGGTCTGATTAGCTCGCATTGGGCCATGAAGATTTTGAAAGGGTTGATTCCTAGCGACATGATGGCCGGCATGCCATATCTCAACGATCTCGGTTTGAATCCCCGCGTGCTCATCTTTGCCCTTGCGCTCGCCGGATTTGCAGCAATTGTCTTTTCACTTACTCCGGCTTTTCGGCTGTCGACTTTAGAGGTGCGAGAAGGGATGGCGGAAGGCGGACGTGGCAATGCCGGTAAAGTCTGGACGCGAATCGGTTCGAAGCTCGTTATTCTGGAATTGACTACGGCGATGGTGTTGCTGGTCGGAGCTGGTTTGCTGGGCAAGAGTTTCTATCGCTTGTTGCAGGTTGGACCAGGGTTTGAAACGAAGCAGTTGATCACGATGAAACTCAGCGCTCCGCTCTCCGCTTACGGAGAAGATCCGAAAGCAGTCGCGCTCCAGCGGAGAATTGTCGATCAGGTTAAGAATTTACCCGGAGTAACGTCAGTCGCTCTGGCTGAAACTTTGCCCTTGCGCTCGAACGGCAATACTAACTGGATCAGGTTTGTGGGCCGCGCGTTCAACGGCGAGCACAACGAGGTAAATCAACGCGGAGTGAGTTCGGAGTATTTGGCAACGTTGCAAGCGAATCTCTTGCGCGGTCGAATGTTCACGGACGCGGAGGATCTGAATAAGCCTCAGGTAGTTGTAATCAATCAAACGTTGGCGAAGAAGTTTTTTCCCGGTGAGGATCCGATCGGTCAACGATTCGGCGATATCGATTTGGAGCCGAAATCGATAAAAGAGGTCATCGGAGTCGTCGACGATATTAGAGAAGGATCGTTGGATTCGGAGATCTGGCCCGCCTACTATTATTCACTCAATCAACGTCCGGACGTCGAATATTCGGTGGTGGCCCGGACATCGCAGGCAGGCGAGTCAGTCATACCAACGGTTGCCGACGCGATCCGCCGGATCGACTCGCGGATCTCCATCTCAGGTGAAACCACGATGACGGCGCGAGTGAACGACGCGCCGGCTGTTTACTTGCGCCGTTCTTCGACGTGGCTGGTGGGAGGTTTCGCAGCGGTGGCATTGTTGCTCGGAGTTATCGGGCTTTACGGTGTGATCGCTTATTCGGTGAGTCAACGTACTCGCGAGATCGGAGTGCGAATCGCGCTGGGCGCACAACGCGCTGCTGTCTATCGGCTCATCATGAAGGAAGCGGGCACGTTGGCACTGGCCGGAATCGTGATCGGGACGGGCTGTGCGATCATCGCCGCCTCATTGATGCGCAAACTACTCTTCGGCACTCCACCGTGGGATCTGACAACGCTCATTTGCGTGGCCGCGGTGTTGGGAACATCGGCGTTGTTGGCGAGCTTCCTCCCCGCGCGCCGCGCCGCGTCAGTCGATCCGATTTCTGCCCTGCGCGCGGAATAGAACCTTATCCACAGATTACACAGAAATAATCTGTGTAATCTGTGGATGGATTTCTCCAAAATGTTGTAGCGGCCGAAAGACTCATCACCTCAGCAATCCATTATGAGCAACTTCCTCACCCGCTAATCCAATTCCGACAATTACGATTATTTGGTTTCTGCTACGAGTCGGCCTGACGGCGTGACGAACTGGCTTCATACAAAGCCAAAGTAACGGGCACGGTCGTTGCACATTTCCAATCTCTCACGCAATGGACCACTCCAGCTTTTTGGAGAGGCACCAGGTCCCGTTACATTAAAGGAGAATGCCAAAATGAAGTTTACAAAAATCTGTATCCTCCTGGTCATTTGTCTTTGCCTCGGCGGCATCGCTTATGGCCAGGAAACTACGGGCGTTATCGAAGGCACTGTAGTTGACGCACAGGGTGGACGAGTTGCTGGCGCCACCGTGCTTGTGGAAGGAAATGCTTTCAGTCGCACCGTCACTACCGACAGCGAAGGCACTTATCGAATCTTACAAGTCCCGGCCGGTAAGTATTCGATCACGACCAGCGCTCCCAACTTCGCGAGCGAGAAAAGTGAAAACGTGACAGTCACCCTCGGCCGCACGACAACCGCCGACATCACGCTGAATGCCGGACAGGTTTCGGCAAACGTGGTCGTGACCGCGGCTGACGTCGCAGCCATCGACACTACCTCCAACAGAATTCAAACCAACATCACCACTGACATCATCAACGCGGTCCCGCGCGGCACCAGAGTTGACAGTGTGTTGGAGCTTTCCGGCGCAACCAGAAAAGAACCGCTGAGCCGTGGTTACCAGGTCGACGGCGCGAGCGGCGCAGAGAACACTTTCGTCATCGACGGTTCGGAAGTGACAAACTTCCGCACCGGCCAGTTGCGCGAAACCAATAACATACCCTTCCAGTTCGTTCAGGAAGTGCAGGTAAAATCGAGCGGTTTTGATGCTGAGTTTGGTGGCGCCACCGGCGGCGTTATCAACGTTGTCACCAAGAGCGGTGGCAATGATTTTCACGGCGACGCCGGGATGCAGTTTGAGACGAGCAGTCTCAGTGCGCGCCAAACGCTCACCGGAAAAATCGCAAACAGCGACCCGCAGTTTCAGGCCAATCCGCTGATTCAGGGCACCAGTGCGGCCGTCCTGAGCTACATCAATCCACCGGGCGACAGCTTTAACAACACGTACCCGAGCTTTACGCTTAGTGGACCAGTCGTCAAAGATCGACTGTGGTTTCTCGCGAGCGCCGCGCCGCAGTTTTATCACGCTGATCGCTCGTTCCTGTTTCCGACAGGCCAAACGGTCGACTACACGCGCAACCTGCGAAACGATTATGAGTTTGCGCGCCTCGACTCGCAGATCACGAGCAACCTGCGCTTGTCCGGCACGTTTACTTACAGCCCGCAGCGCGAACACGGACAAATTCCTTCGTACACAACCTCAGCTCCGCCTTCAAATGACTTCAGTCAGCTAGGTGGACGCGTGGCGGCAAACAACGTCACCGGCAGCGGTGTTTGGACGCCGTCGGCCAAGCTCGTGATCAGCGGTCGCTTTGGTCGTAATTATCTGAACGAGAAGGACAGCTCGTACGGCGTTCCGGTTGGACCACGAATTCGCTGTCTGAACGGCGGCAGTCCCGCTGGTGTGCCGGCGACGAACCCGTGCGCGTCCGGTTTCAACAGCACTTCAGATATCACGAAGACGAGCAAGGACATCTCGATCCGCAAGACGGTAGAAGCTGACGCGAGTTATCTCGTCGATAGTCTGGCCGGTCGTCACAACTTCAAGTTTGGCTACCAGCTCAACAAACTATCCAACGATGTGGACCAGGGGTATTTCGGTATCGGTGAAGTACGCTTGTTCTGGGGACAGTCAGATCGCGGTATCGGTCCCGGAGTTTGTCCGACTGGACCATGCACGTCGTTCGGTTATGGTTATCTTCAGGATTTTGGCACGGTCGGTCTGGCCAAGAGCACGAACACGGGTCTCTACGTTCAGGATAGCTGGCAGCCAAAGTCGCGCCTGACCTTGAATCTTGGTCTGCGTCTCGAGAACGAAGACGTGCCTTCGTTTTCCGAAAACGGCCAGGCCATCAAGTTTGGCTGGGGCTCCAAGCTCGCGCCGAGATTGGGTTTTGCTTACGACGTTTTTGGCGATGGCCGGATGAAGGTGTTTGCCAGTTTCGGCCGGTTCTACGATCGGTTCAAGTATGAGCTGCCGCGCGGATCATTCGGCGGCGACCGGCTGCTGCGCTACTTCTTCCCGCTTGCCGATCCAAACTACACCACTTACACGAGAGCTTACACGCTCGCGCACACGTTGGTTGGACCACTCGATTTCCGAGTTCCATCCAATGATCCTTCTGACAACCGCGTCGATCCGGATTTGAAACCGGCGCGACAGACTGAATTCACCGTGGGTACTGAGTATGGATTAACCAATACTCTGGTATTCAGCGGTCGTTACACGCGCAAGAACCTGGACCGCACGATTGAAGACGTTGGCTTCATCGATGCGGCAGGCAATGAAAACTTCTTCATCGCCAATCCGGGCATGGGCCTCGTGTCTCAGCCTTTTGCTCCGGGACTGCCGGCGTCACCGCTGGCGAAACGTCTCTACAACGCGATGGAACTGCGACTCGACAAGCGTTTCACCAGTAATTACTTCTTCAATCTCAGCTACACGTACAGCCGGTTGACTGGAAACTACTCGGGGCTGTCGAGCTCGGATGAGCCGGACGCGCTCGGCGTCGGTCGCTCGAGTCCAAACGTCAACAGGTTCTTCGATCTGCCGTTCCTCGGCTTTAACACGAACGGAGATCCGGACAATGGGCTGTTGGCGACGGATCGTCCGCATGCATTCAAGGCGTTTGGTTCGTACACGCTCGATTGGAAAGACTTTTTCGGACACCGTCTCGATAGCTCGGGTACGAACAGTACTGAGTTTGGCGCGTCGTTCATCGGCTTGAGTGGAACGCCGTTGTCGAGCCGCGTACAACTCTATGGTGCTTATACCTTCCTGACGACGCGTGGAGACCTCGGAAGAACACCTGCGTACACGCAGACGGATTTCCAGGTGACGCATACGATCAAGCTGGGAAGTGAAGGACGATTTGCGTTGAAGTTTGACGTAAATCTGCTCAATGCATTCAACGAGAACAACGTGTTGAGTGTCTTTACCCAGATTTCGCCCGACTCTTTGACGGCGGGAAATTTTGGGATCAGTGATGATGACGGGCTTGGTGAGTTGAATACCTTCCGGGCTGTGTTCAATGGAGGATTGACGAGCCAAATCCTGGCCGGGCTTGCTAACGGTAGTATCGCGAGAGATGCGAGATTCAATCAGCCGCTCACGCGACAGATACCACGGCAGGTTCGCTTTGGTTTCCGATTCGTGTTTTAGGATCGGATAGCCCGCGGAGCGGGCGAGAGCATAAAGCCTGGGGCGCAAGCCCCAGGATCAGAATCAAAAAAGCGATTGAGCCCGCGAAGCGGCCGACAGCCCAAAGCAATCACGCGCTGTCGCCCGCTTAGCGGGCTCAATCATCTTTTAATTCCGCGATCCTGGGGCTTGCGCCCCAGGCTTTATGCTTTCGCTCGCTTCGCGAGCTCTTTTTGAGTTTTACAATTCACGGTTTCTCGGCCACGCTCTGCTGGCGCAAACGTTGGATGAGTTTCTTTATCAACTCAGCGTCTCGCGCATCGGGTTGGACCTTCAAAAATAATTCCAACTCATCTGCCGCTTCCTTGTACCGCTTCAGTTGATTGAACAGCAGCGCTAGCTGCCAGTGCGCATCCGCCAACTTCGAATCAGCCAAATTATCTGCCCGCTTCAGGTAAGCCTCTGCTTCCTCAGGCCGGCTTGTTTGACGCAGTGCGATACCCAGCCACAGATTAGCGTTTATCGATCTCTCATTGAGCAGAACTGCGCGTCTGAAAGACTCGATTGCGGGTTGTAACTGCTTGAGATTGTACTGGGCCACGCCGAGGGCAAAAGCGCTCGCAAAGGCCCTCGAGTTAACCTCCAACGCTTTTGTGAGTGATGGAATAGCAGCTTCATACTCACGATCTTTCACCTGCTCCGTACCTAACAACTCAAGCGCGTCAAAGTACTGCGGAAAAAGATCGATGGCGCTCTTCAACGCGACGAATGCTTCCTGTCGCTTGTTTTGCTTTTCCAGTAGCTCGGTTGCTTTCTGAAATTGCTTCCGAGCTGGTTCCGGCACTTCCTGCACAAACACGACACCGGGCTTCGTTGTGCTACGGCCTTTTGTTACGAGTACAAAATCGAGTTCTTCGAAGGCAGCTCCAAACCCATGCGGCCGCGCGAGCTCCACACGTTTCGTTTGGCTGATGTAGTTTGTATTTGACGTTTGTATTCTGACTTGAAACGTTCCATCCGAGAGTTTGCGAAAGACGAAAAGTCCCGAGCCGTCAGTCTTGACTGTTCGAATAACGGAATCGACTTCGTTCAGCAGCTCGACGCGAACGTCAGCAACCGGCATGTGCTGATCGTTCGACACGTGACCACTGATCGAGTTGGAGTTTGTTTGCGTTGCCGGCAGGAAACCGAGCGTCAATACAATGATCAATATATGCGGAGCCATCATTCTCTAGCCTGCTAAAACACAAACGGGAATAACGCTGCACTGTTGTGACGAGGCGGCCTGTGCGCATGACGAGCAGGCTGAAGGTTCTAAGTAGTTGTGACACAAAAAACATTTGACATGGGCCAGGGCAGGGTATAGCCTGCCGCAGTTTTTACTCGACTCGAAACATCGATGACTCCTCTCTACTTCATCCTTGCGCAATCCGTAGCCGGAAGCTCCATGCGAAGTCTGAGAAGAGCCTTATGTTTCGGACCAGACATTAGTTAACTCAAAAGTACCGAAACACCGCATCGCCCCTGCGGTGTAGCGCGAATGTTGGCCGCATAATCCCAAATGGCGGCTGTTGGGCTTTCAAATCTGACTGACTCTTTCAGTCTCTCACCGCTGGCCCCTGCTTGGCCGGTGTAAGGAGGATGTCTATGAAGAATTTCCGTTCCATTTTTGCTCGTTTTCGTTTGCTCAGCAGTGTAATGGCTCTGGCTGTGTTGCTAAGCGCTTTGGCCGTAACGCCTGCCCGCGCCGACGTATGCGATAACGTCTGCTCGGGTTGGACCAGCACGTCCGGCTGCACCAGTTGTAGTTATTGCTGTGTACGTCCGGATAGTAGTTATTATTGCGTCCCCAAAAATGACCGTGATTGTGGCACCGGTGGTCCGGGGCTAATCGATTGACACGCTGCGTCCGCGGCCCAGGTTTTTCGTTAAAACACGAAAAAGCTTGACCGCGGGCGCCTGTTCATGGCAAAAGGTGAGATACTCGCTTCTGCGAGGTTCAAGATAGGGAGTTCGGTCCGCTCCGTTCTCAACCGTCTCCCAACCTTGCGGAATTGCATAACTCACCTGGAGTTGTTTCCTGTCCAACTCCATATCAGCGAGTGCTCGCTCCACTGATATTAGCGAAAGTGATCCCGACCACTTGGAGGCTGGAGAAATGCTCACACCCAAACGACGGTCCAGGCGAAAATCGCTATGGCGGACCGTTGGTTCAGTCGGTTGTTTATTGGTTCTTTCCTTATCAGTTCTGTCACAAACCGACACTCAAACCCGAGTTGTAGCAGAACGGACTAAAGACAAAAACACTACTGTCGATGCGAATGCAGCCGAAGCACAACGGCGCAGCTTTGCGACATCGACAGTGATCTCGCTCGCTACAGACGCAAGGAGCTACAAAGATCTGGAGCTGAGATCTCGTGTGCTGGCTCGCGCGGCTGATGCGCTGTGGGAGGCGGACAACACCACGGCACGTGCGCTGTTTCTGCGCGCGTGGGATGCTGCCGAAGCCGCTGACTCAGAAGATCCGAAGATCGATACCAAACGTCTTCCCAAAGGTGTTCCAGCGGCTTTCATAATTGGTCTCAAAAAGTTGGGCGGCAACGATCTTCGTGTTGATGTGCTGAGCCTCGCGTCACATCGAGACAGAGCACTGGGGGAGCAATTCCTCGCGAAACTGAAACTTGAAAACGCACGAACGACCAGCGACCCCAAAAACACCATCAGTCCGCGAGATGTTTTTTCAGCTCCCGAGGCAAGTCAAAAAAGATTGCTGGTCGCTAACAAATTACTCGCCGCAGGTGAGGTCAAAGCGGCAAAAGAGTTTGCCGCTCTGGCACTGACAGAAGTTAACGCACAGTCGATCGGTTTCCTTTCTGAGTTACGCGTCAAGGACGCAACGACTGCAGATATGATTTTTGCAGATCTGTTAGCGCGTACCGAAGCAAATCCAATGGCGGATGCAAATACGATCTCAGGCTTGTCGTCTTACGCCTTCACGCCGGGCTTTTACATAGTCTTCATGCCGAGTAGTAGCCCGTGGACGCAACCCGAAGGACCGACAGTCGCTCCCAATCTGGCCCCTGCCTTGCGACTTCGATTTTTCCAGGTTACTGCTAACGTGCTCTTACGACCGCTGCCGCCTCCCGATCAGGACACAAGCTCGTGTGGGCGCCGAGGCCGACTGATGGTTATCACACGTTTACTCCCGCTCTTTGAACAGTACATGCCCGAGACAGCGGCAGCGCTTCGTGCCCAGCTCACCGCTAAGGAAGGTCGCAACATCGATCCTACTGACTCGTTGTTATCGGAAGGCATCCGTCCTGAAAACTTCAGTTCAGAAGTTGGTGACATTGACGAGCAACTTGGTCGCGCCAGGTCGTCACAGGAGCGCGACGAGATCTATGCGGCTACAGCAGCGAGAATAGCCGCGACGGGCAACAAGCGCGCGCGTGAGTTCGCCGATGCTATTGAGAAAGCAGAGCTCCGGGCTAAGATCCGCAATTACGTTGACCTTGAATTGATCAAATCCGCCATTCGAAAAAAGGACGCTGTTGACGTGGTCCAACTTGCCGGCGCCGGTGAGTTGAATCACATCCAGAGATCCTGGTCCTACACGCAAGCGGCCCGTCTGCTGCTTGAATCAGATCGTGACGGTGCTCTGGATCTCCTCGAGAAAGCTACCGATGAAGCCGAGCGTATCAATGCGGATGACGGCGATGCCAGTTTTGCGCTCATCAATGTCGCTAATCAATTCCTCGCCATCGATCATGCGCGTGCGTGGGAAGTGATGAATAAGACAGTCAAATTCGCAAATTCCGCGGAGGACTTTACTGGCGACGACATTCACATGCCGTCAGGCGGGATGATCGCGACCAGAAACGGCGCTAGATTCATTCGCCTGCCGGACGCGGACTTCAACTTCTCGCGTGTGCTGCGGGCGCTGGCCCAGGACGATCTGTTCCGTTCGATCGAGCTTGCGAAGGGTTTCAAATACGATGCTACGCGCGCCTACGCGACGCTTGCGATTGCAAGGGCTGTTCTGGAGAAGCCTATCGGTACGGTTGCCGCAAAGAACTGAAAGGGTGAACTAACATGCGGGCAAGTGTCAGGTCTAACATCGAGTTGGCAGCACAGGTTGTGATCGCGATTGCGGTTGTGATCGCCGCGGGTGTGCTCGTGAAGCGGAACATTTGGCCTGGATCAGCGAGCGGCAGAATAGCAAGCATTAGCGCCGGAGAGCGGCTGAATCTTCCCAACGTCGACTGGGCGCAGAACAAAAAGAGTCTCGTCTTCTTTCTGAAGAAGGATTGCCCTTACTGCACTTCGAGCGCTGGTCTGTATCGTCAGTTAGTTGAAGACGCGACAAAGCGGAACGTGAAGTGTATCGCGGTCTTCCCGAACACTCCCGAAGAAGCTCGCAAATACCTCCAGTATATTGAGCTCCCGATTGATAACGTTCACACCGGCCCACTGGGCGCGTCCAAAATCAGCGGCACGCCAACCGTCGTGTTTGTAGACGAAGGCGGCATCGTAAAAAGCGTCTGGATCGGCGCGCAAACTGATCGAGAGCAGGAAATGCGCAACAAACTCGTGGCACTCTTCGACTCGTAATAGTCCGCGAAGCGGACGGCAGCAAAGCTCGCGAAGCGAGCGACAGCATAAAGCCTGGGGCGCAAGCCCCAGGATCACGAAACAAAAAATATTTGGAGCCCGCGAAGTGGGCGACAGCGTGACCATTTCAGGCTGTCGCCCGCTTCGCGGGCTCCACCAATATGGTGGCTCGTAATCCTGGGGTTGCGCTCGCAAAGCCTCGCTCCACCCCAGGCTTTATGCTGTC
>Ga0134121_10005594_pt1 | contig 10203 bp, 9 predicted proteins | sample KB301_FD_96463 | JGI IMG/M metagenome (GOLD analysis project Ga0134121, IMG submission 96463) | Terrestrial soil microbial communities without Nitrogen fertilizer from Kellogg Biological Station, Michigan, USA - KB3-0-1 | ecosystem: Environmental > Terrestrial > Soil > Unclassified ... | reverse complement strand
TGGATGGTGCCGAAGTTCTCCCACATCAGCAGGTCGCCTTCGCTCCAGTCGTGGCGGTAGCGGTACTCGGGCTTGAGCTGGTGCTCGAACAGAAAGGCGAGGATCTCGTCGCTCTCCTTTTCAGGCAGCTGGTTGATGCGCATCGAGTAGCCCGGATTGGCATACAGCACCTTGCGGCCGGTGATCGGATGCTTGAGGAAGATCGGGTGCGACACCGGCGGCTTCGCCTTCTTCTGCGCTTCGGTGAGCGGCGGCCGCTTGCTGCCCTTTTCGTTGCGCATCTTGTCCCAGAACTTGTTGAAGTCGTGCAACACCGTCATTCCGGCAAGTTTCGATTTGAGATGTTCTGGAAGACCTTCGTAAGCGGCGTGCATGCTGCTGAACTCGGTCGAGCCCAGCGCCTTGCCGTCGCGCCGCGGCACTTCCAGCGCATAGAGCACGTTGGCGAACGCGATGGTCTTGCTGTACGACATGTCGGTGTGCCAGTCCTGGCCGGCGTCGGCGAGACCGATCGGCTTGCCGTCCTTGACGATGTTGGAAAGGATCATCACCTCGGGGATGCCCGGCTCCTGGTAGGCGCCGGAGGCGACATTGATCTCGAGCTGGCCGAAGCGCGCGGCGAAGTCCTTGTGCTGGGGCGCGGTGAGACGCTGGCGCGGAAAGCACAGCGCGCCGTAGCGGCCGATGGCCTGGATGATTTCCTCGACCTCGCGCTCGGCGAGCGGCCTGGAGAGATCGAGGCCCTCGATCCTGGCGCCCAGCATCTTGCCGGTAGGAACGATCTGCACGGTCAGTCCATCTTCAGGCCGATGTCTTTCACGATCTTCGCGTAGCGCGCGGTGTCGGCACGCACCAGCGCGGCGAACTCCTCCGGCGAGCGCGATACGGTGCCGTCGGCGCCGATGCCCTCGAGCTTGGACCTGGTATCGGGCGTCTGCATTGCCTTGACCAGGTCGGCATGCAGGCGCTTGACGATCGCCGGCGGCGTGCCGGCCGGCGCGAACACGCCGTACCAGGTGGTGACCTGGTAGCCGGCGAGCCCCGCCTCCTCGGCGGTCGGCACGTCGGGAAACGCGGGCAGGCGTGCAGCGCTCGAGGTGGCGAGCGCACGCAGCCTGCCCGAGCGCACGTGCGGCGCCGAGGCCGGCATGGTGTCGAACGCCACCAGGTGCTGGCCGCCGAGCAGGTCCTGCATCGACTGGCCGGAGCCCTTATAGGGAACGTGGACCAGCTTCACGCCGGCCAGCGCGCAGAAGATCTCGCCCGCGAGGTGCGGCATGCTGCCGTTGCCGGCGGAAGGAAACGTGAGATCGGGCTTGCTTTTCAGGAACTGGATCAGCTCCTTCAGCGACTTCGCCGGGACCGAGGGGTGGACCGTCACCAGGTGCGGCACCGCGGCGGCGATGCCGATCGGCGCGAAGTCCTTGATCACGTCGTACTGGAGATTCGAGAACAGCGCCGGCGCGATCGCGTTGACCGAGACGTGACCCATCATGATGGTGTAGCCGTCGGGCGCCGATTTCGCCACCTGCCCCGCCGCCATGGTGCCGGTGGCGCCCGGCCGGTTCTCGATCACCACGCTCTGGCCGAGCAGCTCCGAATAGCGCGGCGCGATGATGCGAGCCACCACGTCCGTGCCGCCGCCCGGCGGGAAACCGACCACCATGCGAACCGGCTTGCCGGGATAGTCCTGCGCGTGAACCAGCCCGACCAGCAACGCCCAAAAAAGGACAGCCCTCATAGAATGCAATTATGAAACGCTTTCTCCTCGCGGCAATCGTGTTTTGCCTCTCTGCTGCGGCGCACGCACAGAGCTACCCCAACAAGCCGGTGAAACTGCTGGTCGGATTCGCCGCCGGCGGTCCGACCGACGTGATCGCGCGCATCCTGGCCCAGGACATGACCGGAACGCTCGGCCAAACGGTGCTGGTGGAGAACAAGGCCGGCGCCACCTCGATGATCGCGACCCAGGAAGTGAAGCGCGCCCCCGCGGATGGCTACACGCTCTACATGACGACGCTCACGCACAGCGTGAACGCGGTGCTGCATGCAGACAAGAAGCCCTACGACCCGATCAATGACTTCACGCCCGTCAGCCTGGTGTGCCACCTGCCGCTCGTGATGGTCACCAAGGGTGACTCGTCGTTCAACAGCGCCGCCGATGTGGTGAAGGCCGCGAGGGAGAAGCCCGGCGAAATCAGCTATGGGTCCTCGGGCAACGGCGGCTCGGCGCACCTCGCGGGCGCGCTGGTCGAAGCGCTCACCGGGACCAAGATGCTGCACGTGCCCTTCAAAGGCAACGCTCCGGCGCTCACCGAAGTGATGGCCGGCCGCGTCAGCTTCATGTTCTACCCGATGGTCGGCATCGCCGAGCACGTGCAGGCAAAGCGCCTGAAGGTGCTCGGTGTCAGCACCGAGAAGCGCCACCCCGACTATCCCGGCGTGCCGACCATGTCGGAAAGCGGCTTCCCCGGATTCGAGCAGTACACGCAGGGCCTCGGCATCGTCGGTCCCGCCAACCTGCCGGCACCTGTGGTCAACCGCCTGAACGAAGCCATCCGCGCATCGCTCGTGAAGCCCGAGACCAAGGAGAAGATGAGCAAGCTCGGCGCGATCACCGAGGGTGGCAGCACGCCGGCCGAATTCCGCACCTTCCTGGTCAAGGACCTCGAGCGCTGGGAGCGCGTGATCAAGACCGCCGGGGTGAAGGCCGGCGACTAGAGCTTGATCCAGTCGCTCAGCGGCATGCCGGATTCCAGTTTCGCCAGTCGGTCTCCTTCGCGCTTCGTCAGGCGCTGAGCCACCGCCAGCACTTCGGCGGCGCGCTCGAACGGCACGAAGCACACGCCGACCTCGTCGGCGACCACCAGGTCGCCCGGGCTCACGCTGATGCCGCAGATGCTCACCGGGCGGTTGATCGCCACGGTCTGGATGCGCCACTTGCCGGTGATCGGGCTCACGCTCGAGCACCACACCGGATAGCCGATGCCGCGGCTGTGGTCGATGTCGCGCACCGCGCCGTCGACGATCGCGCCGGCCTCGCCCTGGCGTTTGCCGACCGACGCGGAGACACCGCCCATGCTCGATACGCCGCCGATGCCCTGGATCACCAGCACGTCGCCCGCCTCGGCCAGGTTGTGCGCTTCGATTTCACCGAGGCCCGAGGTCTTGCGCTCGGAGCCTTCTCTTTTCTGGTTGAGGACGGTGACCGCCTGCCCGACCACCCGGGCCTTCGCGTCAGTCGGCCGCAAGGTCGAGCCGGGGACCACGCCGTTGATGCGGCATTCATCCATCGCGTCGGAGGTCGTGCCGGTGAGATCGCCGAGCGCGCGAAACCCGTCGAGGATCGCGCGGTCCAGTCTTGGCAATTCCATCGGGCCGAAAGCCCGCGCATCCAGCCGGCCGAGAGGAGTTTTCGCCATACAATGCTTGCCCCGCTATGAGTGAACCCAAGCCTTCCTATCACAACAACCCGACCGAGCCCAAGCTGAAGCTTCCGGCGGGCTCGGCCGATTGCCACTTCCACGTGTTCGGGCCGAAGGCGAAGTTTCCCTTCGCCAAGGACGCGGCCTACCTCCCGGCCGATGCGCCGAAGGACGTGCTCATCGACCGCCACATGTTCCTCGGCATCGACCGCGGCGTAGTGGTGCAGTCCGCGGCGCACCGCTTCGACAACTCCGCGGCGGCGGATCTGCTCGCCGACATGAAAGGCAAGTACGTCGGCGTGGCGCTGGTTCCGGTCAACATCGACACGTCGGAGCTGAAGAAGCTGCACGAGCAGGGCTTCCGCGGCGTGCGCTTCAACTACATGAAGCACCTCGGCGGCGGGCCGCAGATCGCCGATGTGATGAAGCTGTCGAGCAAGCTCGCCGGCCTCGGCTGGCATTTGCAGATCCACCTCGAGCCCTCGCTCATCCTGCAGATGATGCCCGAGCTCAAGTTCTCGCCGGTGCCGGTGGTGATCGACCACATGGGGCGCATCGACGCCTCGCGCGGCCTCGACCAGCCGGGCTTCACCCACCTGCTCAAGATGCTCGAGGACAAGCGCTTCTGGGTGAAGGTGAGCGGCCTCGAGCGCGCCTCCAGCGTCGGCGCGCCGTACAACGACGCGGTGCCGTTCGCCCGCAAGCTGGTCACCGAGTTCGGCGACCGCTGCGTCTGGGGCAGCGACTGGCCGCACCCGAACCTCAACGCCATTCCGGACGACGGCCGGCTGGTCGACCTGATCGGCGAATACACCGACGAGCCGCAGCGCCAGGCGCTGATGGTCGACAATCCGATGAAACTCTACAAGTTCAGCGCGTGAAAAAAGCCCTGCTGCTGCTGGCCCTGGTCCCGCTCCTCGCCTGGGGGCAAAGCTACCCCAACAAGCCCGTCAAGCTGATCGTCGGCTTCCCCGCCGGCGGCCCGGCCGACATCTTCGGCCGCGCGCTCGCGCAAGGCATGGCGGCCGAGCTCGGCCAGCCGGTGATCGTCGAGAACATCGCCGGCGTCGGCGGCGTGCTCGGCGTGGACCGCGCCGCCAAGGCCGCGCCCGACGGCTACACCATGGTGATCAACAGCGCCTCGCCGCTGGTGATCGCGCCCTACTCGCTCAGCAAGATTCCGTACGACGTAAAGAAGGATTTCGCCTTCATTACGCTGGTGGTGCGCGTGCCGGAGGTGCTGGCGGTGCATCCGTCGGTGCCGTCCAACTCACTGCAGGAATTGATTTCGTACGCAAAAGCAAATCCAGGCAAGGTCAATTTCGGCTCTGCGGGCAGCGGCAGCATCACGCACCTCGCCGGCGAGCTGCTCAAGGCCGAGGCGAAGATCGACATCGTGCACGTGCCCTATAAGGGCGCCGCGCCGGCGGTGAACGACCTGCTCGGCGGCCAGGTGCAGATGGGGATCTTCGACGTGCCGGTGCTGCTCGGGCACATCCGCGCCGGCAAGCTGAAGGCGCTCACCATCACCAGCGCGACGCGCGCGCCCGCGCTGCCGGAAGTCGCAACCACCACCGAGCTCGGCTACCCGAACGTCAATTCAGACAACTGGTACGGCCTGGTGATGGCGGCGGCGACGCCGCCCGAGATCCAGCGCCGCGTGCACGCCGCCGCCACTGCTGCGCTCAAGTCAAAAGCGGTCGACGAGCAGTTCGCGAAGGTCGGCGGCATCGCCGCGCCCAGCACGCCGCAGGAATACCAGAGCTTCATCGCCGCCGAGCAGGCGAAGTGGTCGAAGATCGTCAACGCGATCGGCTTCAAGGAATAGATTCGCAGGCGGTCCATCAGCCGAGCATGGCGCCAAGCCGCGCCAGCGCGCGCACGCCCGCCTCGGGGTCGAGCAAGCGGGCCTTCATTCCCAGCAACGCCGCGGCCCGCTGGTAGAGCAGCGCCAGCTCCACCGTCCCCAGCACGCTGAATTCGCGCGCGCCCTGGGCGCGCAGCTCGTGCCCGATCAGGATGCCGGAGAGGTACGAGGCCGATGCGGCGGCCGCCAGCTCGCCCATCAGGCCGCGCGTACGCACTCCAAATAGGTGGTGCAGCATCCCGCCGCCGTCGCCCGAGCGCTTCACGCCGTCGGCGAACGCGCCGGCATCGGGCTTTCCCTCCTCCATCATGCGGCCGAGGATGCTGTGCTGCCTGAGCACCGCATACACCTCGCCGGTCATGAAGGTCGAGAAGCGCTCGATGCGGCCGTTTTCCACCTCGGCCCACTTGCTGTGGGTCCCAGGCAAGCAGATGGTTCCCTCGGCGCCGCAACCCAGGATCTGGGTCTCTTCGCCGCGCATCACGTCCGGCACGCCCGCGGTGTCGCGGCAGGAAAGGCCCGGCACGATCCAGGTGCCTTGCCGCACCTCGACCAGCTGCGCCGCGATTTCGTCGAAGCCTGCCGGGCACTTCACGTAAGGCGCCTCTTTCCAGCCCTGCCGGCTGCCGACCATGCCGCTCATTACGATCGGCGTTTCCTTCCAGCCCGCGATCTGCTCCTCGAGCACGCGCGGAAACTGCCCGGCCGCGACATTGAGAATCCCGTCGCCGGAAGAGCGCGACTCGACGATCTCTCCTCGAGCGTCGAGCCGGTAGCAGCGCAGACTGCTCGTTCCCCAGTCGACCGCGATCACGGCTGCTCGAGCTCCGCCTGCTTCGCCAGCCACTCGGCTTCGACCTGCGCGATCTCGCGCGCGACGTAGGCCTGGTCGTGCAGCAAGGCCTTCAGTGCCTCGCCATCCTGATAGACCGCCGGATCGCCGAGCTTCGCGTCGATCTCGCTCTTTTGCGTGTTCAGCCGCGTCATCAGCTCTTCCAGGCGCTTGATGCGCGCTTCGAGCGGCTTGCGGTTCTGAACCTTCGGCTTCCTGGCAGCCGGCTTCTTTTCGGGCACCGGCTTGGGCGCGATGTTCCGCTTCAGCAGCCACTCGCGGTAGTCCTCGAGATCGCCGTCGAAGGCCTGCAGCGTGCCGTTGGCGACGATCAGGAACTGGTCGGTGGTCGCGCGCAGCAGGTGCCGGTCGTGCGAGACCAGGACGAGCGTGCCTTCGAACTGGGCGAGCGCCACCGCCAGCGCCTCGCGCGTCTCGAGGTCGAGGTGGTTGGTCGGCTCGTCGAGCAGCAGCAGGTTCGGCTTCTGCCAGACGATGAGGGCAAGGGCGAGCCTCGCCTTCTCGCCGCCCGAGAAGTGCTCCACCGGCCCGGTCGCCATGTCGCCCGGGAAATTGAAGCTGCCGAGGTAGTTGCGCAGCTCCTGTTCGCGAACCTCCGGCGCCAGCTTCTTCAGGTGCCAGAGCGGCGACTGGTCGTCGCGCAGCATCTCCACCTGGTGCTGGGCGAAGTAGCCGACCTGCAGGCCCTTGTTGAACACCGCGCTGCCGGAGAGCACCGGCAGCACGCCGGCGATGGTCTTGATCAGCGTCGACTTGCCCGCGCCGTTCACGCCGAGAAGCCCGTAGCGCTGTTCCGACTGCAGGGAAAAACTGATTTTCGATAAAACGACTTTCTCGTCATAGCCGGCCGACGCGTCCTCGAGCACCAGCAGCGGATTCGGCGCCCGGTCCGGCTCCTTGAACTCGAACGAGAACGGCGCGGCGACGTGCAGCGGCGCGAGGTCCTCCATCTTCGCCAGCATCTTCATGCGGCTCTGCGCCTGGCGCGCCTTGGTCGCCTTGGCGCGGAAGCGGTCGATGAACGACTGCAGGTGGGCGCGTTCGCGCGTCTGTTTTTCGATCAGGTGCTGGGTCAGCTGCACGGTCTGCGCACGCTGCTCCTCGAAGCTCGAATAGTCGCCGGTGTAGCGCCGCAGCTTCTTCTGGTCGATGTGCACGATCGACTTCACCACGCCGTCGAGGAAGTCGCGGTCGTGCGAGATCACCATCAGCGTGCCGGGATAGCGCGCGAGCCAGTCCTCGAGCCAGATGATGGCGTCGAGGTCGAGGTGGTTGGTCGGCTCGTCGAGCAGCAGCAGGTCCGACGGGCACATCAGCGCCTGCGCCAGGTTGAGGCGCATGCGCCAGCCGCCGGAAAAGCTCGAAACCGCCTGGCTCAGTTCCGCTTCCGAAAAACCCAGGCCCAGCAGCAGCGCCTCTGCGCGCGGCCTGGCGGTGTAGGAGCCGGCGTCGCCGAGCGCCGCATGCAGCTCGCCGAGACGGTTTCCATCGTGCGTTGCCTCCACCTCCCTCTCGAGCTGCCGCAGCGTGGTATCGCCGTCGATGACGTACTCGACCGCCGCACGATCGAGTGCCGGCGTCTCCTGCGCCACGTGCGCGATGCGCCAGTGCGCCGGCAGCTCGGCGTCGCCCTTGTCGGCGTGCAGCTCGCCGCGCAGGAGCGCGAACAGGCTGGTCTTGCCGGAGCCGTTCGCGCCGATCAGGCCCGTGCGATCGCCGGCGTGGAGGGTGAGGTCGGCGCCTTCCAGCAGCGGCTTGGCGCCGCGCCTCAAGGTCACCTGGGAGAGTCGGATCACGCTGAAAAGTCGGCGATTTTACTTACAATACGCGCGTGCTGATCGATTTCTTCCTGAAGCTCAAATCCCACAAGCTGCCGGTCTCCATCAAGGAGTACCTGACGCTGCTCGAGGCGATGGGCAAGGACGTCATCGGCCCGTCGATCGACGAGTTCTACTACCTTTCGCGCGCCGCGCTGGTGAAGGACGAGGCGAACTTCGACAAGTTCGACCGCGCGTTCGGCGAGTTCTGGCAGGGCGTGGAGACCATCCCCGGCATCGAGACCGAGATTCCGCTCGAGTGGCTGCTGAAGCAGGTCGAGCTGCACCTCACCGAGGAGCAGAAGAAGGAGATCGCGGCGCTCGGCGGCTGGGAAAAGCTGATGGAAACCCTGCGCCAGCGGCTGGAGGAGCAGAAAGGCCGCCACCAGGGCGGCAACAAGTGGATCGGCACCGGCGGCACCTCGCCGTTCGGCGCCTACGGCTACAACCCGGAAGGCGTGCGCATCGGCCAGGAAAAATCGCGCAACCGCAGCGCGGTCAAGGTCTGGGACCAGCGCGAGTACCGGAACCTGGATGATTCGGTCGAGCTGGGCACGCGCAACATCAAGGTCGCGCTGCGCCGGCTTCGCAAGTTCGCGCGCGAGGGCGCTCCGGAGGAGTTCGATCTGGACAACACCATCGCCTCCACGGCGAGGAAAGCGTATCTCGACATTCACATGCGCCCGGAACGGCGCAATGCGATCAAGGTGCTGATGCTGATGGACATCGGCGGCACCATGGACGACCACATCAAGCTCGCCGAGGAGCTGTTCAGCGCGGCGAAGACCGAGTTCAAGCACCTCGAGTTCTACTACTTCCACAACTGCCTTTACGACTTCGTGTGGAAGGACAACCGCCGCCGGCATGCCGAGCGCACGCGCACCTGGGACCTGCTGCACAAGTACGGCCACGACTACAAGGTGATCTTCGTCGGCGACGCCACCATGAGTCCCTACGAGATCCTGCAGCCGGGCGGCTCGATCGAGTACTTCAACGAGGAGCCCGGCGCGGTGTGGATCAAGCGCTTCATCGAGATCTACCCGAAGTGCGTCTGGCTCAACCCCGAGCCCGAGGAAATCTGGTCCTACCGCCAGTCGATCGGCGTGGTCAAGGAGCTGATGAACGGCCGCATGTACCCGACCACGCTGAATGGACTGGAGCGCGCAATGAAGCTGCTGGCGAAATAGATGGAACGGCGAAAGTTCCTCGGCAAGGGCATCAACACCAGCTTCCTGCTCGGGCTGGCGGGCGGCGCCGCGGCGGGCGTCGCCGGCACCGTGGCCATCGCGCCGAAGTTCATGCAGCCGCAGTTTCTGCCCGGCAAGCTCTCCTATGCCCAGCAGGGCGAGGACATCGTGCTGTGGCAGATCCTGGTCTACGTGCTCGGCATCCCGCATCCCACCTACATGGACGTCGGCGCGCACCACCCGGTGTTCAACAACAACACCTACCTGTTCTACGGTCTCGGCTCGACCGGCGTGCTGGTGGAGCCCAACCCGGGGCTGCACGAAGTGCTCAAGCAGGTGCGGCCGCGCGACGTGCTGGTGGGCGCCGGGATCGGCGTCACGGCCCAGGCCGAGGCGGATTTCTACATCATCGGCGGCTCCGAGGACGGCCAGCTCAATACCTTCTCGCGCGAACAGGCCGAGACGCTGGTCGCGCGCTCCCGCGGCCAGTACAGCATCGCGAAGGTGCTGAAGATCCCGCTGCTCAACATCAACGACCTGATGCGCAAGCACTGGAACGGGCCGCCCAACCTGCTGTCCATCGACACCGAGGGCTTCGACCTGCAGATCCTGCGCTCGATCGACTTCAAGCGCATGCGGCCCGACGTGATCTGCGTCGAGACCCTGGAGATCGGCGGGCGCCGGGTGCTGACCGAGATCATGCAGCTCATGGCCAAGAACGGCTACGAGGCGCGCGGCGGCTCGTTCGTCAACACCATTTTCGTCGACCGGCGGCACATCACTTGAAGCTGGCCGCTCTCGCCGCAGCAGGATGGGTTTCCATCGGGACTGCCCTGGGGCAGGCCTACCCTGACCGAGCGGTGAAAGTGATCGTGCCCTTCACGCCCGGCAGTGCGACCGACATCCTCGGCCGCCTCACCTCCGAGCAGCTGGCGAAGTCGCTCGGCCGCCCGTTCGTGGTGGAGAACCGGCCGGGCGCCGGCGGCATTCCCGGCACCGAGGCGGCGAAGAGCGCGCCCGCCGACGGCTACACGCTGATCATGTGCACCAGCGG
>Ga0134121_10005593_pt1 | contig 10204 bp, 8 predicted proteins | sample KB301_FD_96463 | JGI IMG/M metagenome (GOLD analysis project Ga0134121, IMG submission 96463) | Terrestrial soil microbial communities without Nitrogen fertilizer from Kellogg Biological Station, Michigan, USA - KB3-0-1 | ecosystem: Environmental > Terrestrial > Soil > Unclassified ... | reverse complement strand
TAGGCCAGCGTGCGCGCGCGCTCGGCGTACGTGGGCTCGGGCACCACGGGCGCGTCGTCGCGCCGCGGCGGCCCCGCGTGCCGATTCATCAGCGCCTCACGATCTGGAGCGTGTCGGTGTGCACCTGGCCGTCACCCTGGACCGAGAGTACCAGCGCATTCGAGCCCGCGCTCACCGGCAACCGCACCGTCTCGGCGCCGCCCGGCTTCGGCTTGAAGCGTGCGCTGACGTCGCGCCCGTCCAGCGTGGCACGAAACGTCTCGCGCGCGATGCTGGGCGCATAGACGATCACCAGCGTGGCGGCCGTCTCCGTACGCCCGAGCTCGATGCGCGTGGTGAGCGGCCACGCGTAACTCAGCAGGCGGGCGTCGTGGCCGAGCGCGCCGGCGATCCGCGGTGCGGCGTCGTTCTGCAGCAGGTAGCGATGCGTCTCCCCCACCCGCGTCGGCACGCCGGTGATCTCCAGCGGGATGCGCGACTGCCCCGCACGATCCGCCACGGACACGGCCAGATCGTAGGCGCCGACGGCGGTGCCGATGACCTCGAGCGTGTAGGCGCCGGCGGCCGGCCGCATGACCTCCAGCTCCCGGCTCTCGACGTCCCCCGTGCCGTTGTCGTACATCGCCCGGGGGATCTCCTGCAGCGGCGGGGCGATCCGCGCCATGCGGCCGAGGCGGCGCCCGCGCGGGTCCGTCAGCAGCAGCTCGGTCATCGCCTTGATCGTGCTGTCGCCGCGGCGCCCGTACGCGCGCACGGACAGGTAGGAGTCGTCGCGCTGCTCGCGCAGATCGAAGGCCGGGCGGTTGGCGGCGGTGTACGGCAGGTCCCAGCGATCGACGGCGCCCGGTTCGCTGGACGCGCGACTGAAGTGCGCCCAGCGGCGCTGGCCCGCGCGATCCCACTGCTCGATGGCGAGGTCGAGCTCGACGCGCTCCGTGCCCGTGATCTCGACGACGTACGCGCCATCTGCTGCATCGTCCAGCACGACCGCGGTGCCCAGGAGGCCGCGCGGCCCCACGGGAGCGTTGGGCTGCGGGTTAGTCGCCAGCTCCCAGCGCGCGCCGGGAATCTCCGCGTGCAGCGCGCCGCTCGCGTCCATGCCCACGCGCCGGCCCTGGGCATCGATCACCAGCAGGTTGGCGCCGAGCAGCGGCGGCAGCGGACGCCCGTCCGGGGTGCTGACGTACGCGCGCACGGTGAGGCTGTACGGCGGCGTGAACGTCGGCTGGATGACCGTGACGCCGCTCTGATTGGCGCCCGGCTTGATCAGGGTTTGCGCGACCAGCACGGGTGCGTGGAGGGCCAGGATGGCGCCCAGGAGGAGCGCAGCGCGCCTGGAGGACCGGCGTCCCCACGTCACGCCGGTCATGGTAACGCGGCCGCCCGTGAATGAGGTTGCGCAGGGGCCCGTCCCTGCGGGCGCGGGCGGATCACATCACCGCGTGACTACTCGCGCGTGGCGGTGAACGGGCAGATCTGGTTGTACGCGCAGTAGCGGCAGGCCTGGCGCGAGGGCGTGGCCTCGAACCGGCGCGCGCGAATGCCGGCGGCGGCGGCCTCGACGGCGTGACGCGCCTCGTCCAGGTCGGCCTCGGTGGGCTCGCGGCGGCCGATCACGGCGGTCTCGATGAAGCGTAGCTCCACGCGCTGGGGCAGCCGGCCCGTCATCTCGCGCCAGGCGAGCGCGTACATCTTGAGCTGGAGGTTCTGGGCGACGCGGCGGTCGGCGTCCTTCTGGCGGATGACCTCGCTGGTCTTGTAGTCCACGATCACGGCGCCCAGCAGGTCCTCGTCCACGCGGTCGTAGCGGCCGCGCACGCGGTTGTTGCCCACGGTGAACGCGAAGTCCTTCTCGATCCACGTGGGTTTGAGCCCTTCAGCCTCTTCCTGGTGCCAGAAGCGCGTGAGCGCCTCGCGGCCGGCGGCCTTGCGCGCCTCCTGGTGCTCCCAGGTGAGGAACCCCTGGTTCAGCCACTTGCGCTCGTACTCGGCCAGCAGGTCCTCGAGCGCGGTGTAGTTACCCTCGACGCGTCGCTTCAGATAGAACTCCACGACCGAGTGGATGGTGCTGCCGTAGACCACCGTGTGGTGGCGAAGGATCGGCACGCGGAGCTGGTGCACGTAGCGGTACTTGAGCGGGCACGTCTGGTAGTCATCCACCTGCTTGTGGCTGAGCAGCAGCTCTTCCGACTCCGGCATCGGCGCGGCCGCGCCGGCGTCCGGGCCCGTCGGCGGCGCGAAGCGCTCGATCTCCTCGACGGCCTTGCCCTTGAATGGCCGCGCGGCGTCCTTGGGCAGGTCGAGCGCTTCCAGCACGAACTGGCTCACCTTGCGCTCGCGCGCGCCGCCGTAGTCTCGGGCGCTGGTGAAGAAGAGCTCGCGGCGCGCCCGCGTCATGCCGACGTAGAAGAGCCGGCGTTCCTCCTGCGTGTGGAAGTCACCGACCGGCAAGATATCCTTGATGAGCTCGGCCGGCAGCTCCAGCGCATCACCGCGCCGCTGCACGGGGAACTTGCCCTGCACGCAGTTGACCATGAACACGACCGGGAACTCGAGGCCCTTGGCCTTGTGCACGGTGAGCACGCGCACGGCCGGCGTCTCCACGTCGGCCTCGGCGACGGCGGGATCCTCGCCCGCGTCGATCAGCGCGTCGAGGTGCTTGACCAGCTCACGCACGTTGTCGTACTTGAGCGTCTTGGACGCGTCCTGGATGCGGCGGAAGAACTTGGAGATGTTCTGCACCTCCGCCTCGTCGCGCGCGGTGGCGGCTTTCGACATCCGCGCCAGCCAGCCGGAGTCCACCAGGAACTGGTAGAGCAGCTCGCCGGTCGGCATCTCGCGCCCGAGCTCCATGTAGCGCGTGAGGTCGGCCACGAGATGGCGGACGGCCAGCCGCGCCTCGTCGCCGATCTCGCCGGCCAGCTCGGCGATGGACTCCGTCTCGCGGAGCACGTCGAAGAGCCAGCGGTGCTTGCGATCGGCGTGGGTCGCGCAGCGCGTGAGGTCGGCGATGGGCACCTGGTAGAGGTCGGAGGAGGCCAGGTAGTGCATGCTCACCGAGTCGTCGGGATGCGCGACCGCGCGCAGGAACGCGAGCAGCAGGCGGACCTCGGGGCGTCCATAGAGCCCGGCGTTGCCCGAGAACGTCCACGGGATGCCGCGCAGGTTGAACGAGCGCAGGAACTGATCGGCGTCGTTGTTGGAGCGCACCAGCACGGCGACGTCGCTCACGCTCCACTGCCCCTGCTCCACGCGCTCGCGAATGAGCGTGGCGACGGTGTCGGCCTCCTGCGTGGCCGTCTCGTAGTGCAGGTGGTGCGGCTCCGGTCCCGCCGGCTCGCGCACGGCGATCAGGTGCTTGTCGATGCCGCTGCGGACTTCGAGACGATCGGGGTTGTTATAGAGGATGCCCTTGTAGGCGGCATCGAGGATGGCCTGGTGCGAGCGGAAGTTCTCGGTGAGCACGACCTGCCTGGCGCCCGAGTAGTGATCGAGGAACTGAATCACGTTGGAGATCGCGGCGCCCCGGAACCGGTAGATCGCCTGGTCGTCGTCGGCCACCACCGCGACGTTGCGGTGCCGCGCGCCGAGCAGCTTCACGAATTCGAACTGCGCGTAGTTCGTGTCCTGGAACTCGTCGACCAGGATGTACTTGAACCGACGCTGGTAGTAATTCAGCACGTGGGGGCGCCGGCGTAGCAGGCCGAGCGCCAGCACGATCTGGTCGCCGAAGTCGATGTTGCCCGCGCGGCCCATCACGTCCTGGTAGGCGGCGTACACGGCGGCCAGCTCCGTCTGCGCCTCGGCGCGATCGCGCGCGGCCTCGTCGTCGGGCGCGGCGGCCGCCGCCGCGCGCAGGCGCTCGGCGCAGGCCGCGTAGTGCTCGGGCGCGATGTCCTCGTCCTTGCAGCGGCTGATCAGCGTGATGATCGCCTGCAGGTGGCGCGTGGGATCGCCGAGGGGCCGGTAGCGCGCAAGCGGCAGCTCGAACAACCGATCGCGCAGGAAGATGACCTGCTCGGCGCGGCTGAGCACGCTGAAGTCGTTCTGCAGCCCGATCTCGAGCGAGTGCCCCCGCAGCAGGCTGTCGCCGAAGGCGTGGAAGGTGGCGATCTCCACGTCCGCGTAGCCGTAGGGGACGAGCTGGTCGACGCGCTCCTCCATCTCGGCGGCGGCCTTGTCGGTGAACGTGAGCGCGAGGATCTCCTCGGGACGGGCGCGGCGCTGGGAGATCAGCCAGGCGATGCGACGGGTGATGACGGTGGTTTTGCCGGTGCCGGCGCCGGCCACGATGAGGAGCGGCCCGGCGTCGTGGGTGACGGCTTCATGCTGAGCAGCATTGAGGCCATCCAGGATGCGGTCACCCGCCATGCGCGTAAACTATAGCCGCAAGGAGGTACGTATGGCAAAGGTCCTGCGGTGCGGAGACTTGATGCCGGGCTGCAACGCGGTCATCGAGGGCAAGGACGAAGCCGAGGTCATGAGCAAGGGCGCCGAGCACGCCAAGAACGCCCACAAGATGAACTCGATCCCGCCCGACATGGCGGCCAAGGTCAAGGCCGCGATCAAGGACAAGTAGGCCGGCCCTCCCGGCGTGACGGGCGCCGAGACGACTCGGCGCCCGTCCTGTTCTCTTCGGCGGCACCATCAGTGCAGATGTCGGAATCATGCTCAACGAGCTGCTGAACGGGTTCCACGTGCTGATCGTGTCGGACCACAGCGACCTCGCCAACCTGTTCGCGGCCCTCGTCACGGCGTGTGGGGCCACCAGCGTGCGCGCCTCCTGCGTCCGCGAAGCCGTGGACGCGCTTCGGGCTCGGCCGCACGCCGTGCTGCTCGACGTGGAGCTCGAAGGCGACTCCTGGGCCGTCCCCGTGGAGGCCGACACCCGCAAGATCCCCGTGGTGGCGCTCACCCTCCGCTGCGAAGAGCCGCGCCGCCTCGGCGGACATCTCCGCGCGCTGTCCAGGCGGGTCCTGTACTCGACCGAGCTCGACGAGGTCTGCGAGGTCCTGCACGACGTCGCGTCGACGGCGTGACGCTCGCGCGTTCGCCTGCGCGACATTGCAGATATTTCCTTCGCGCGTAACTCCGCGCCGCTGAAGTCCTTTGGCGCGCGCCCGGCGAGGCATCAAGCTTGCCTTGCCGCCTCTCCCCCATGCGCGCGACGACGCGGCTGCGCAATGCTGCAATCGACACGGGCCTGGCCATCACGCGCGGCGAGCTGGACGCAGCCAGCCGTCTCGTCCACCGGTGCTATCTCGATCGCGGCTACGTGCAGCCGTCGGCCGACGGCCGCCACGTGAGCCCGTATCTGGCGATGCCCTCCACCGCAGTCTTCGTCGCCCGGGCCGACCACGACGTGGTGGCCACTGTCTCGCTGCTCGAGGATTCCGAGCTGCAGCTGCCCTGCGACGAGCTCTATGGGGCCGAGATGGCGGCCCTCCGGCGCGCGGGACACCGGCTGGGCGAGGTCTCCGCGCTGGCGGTCAGCGAGGATCACCGCGGCGTGGCGCTCCAGGCCATGCGCGAGCTGGTGCACGTGGTGGGGGTGTACGGCCGGGACGTGGTGGACGTGGACTACCTCTGCATCGCGGTCAACCCGCGGCACGCCTCCTTCTATGAGAGCCGGCTGCAGTTCCGCCGCTTCGGCGGCCTCAAGGCCTACGCCGCGGTGAACGGCGCGCCCGCGGTCGGCCTGTTGCTGGATCTACAAGGGATGGATCGCCCGCTCGACGGCGAATCATTCGCCGGCACCCTCTTCGGCGCGCCGGCCCGCGCGCGCACACGGGCGCGGCTGCGGCGTGATCGTGCCCGCGCGGCCGCATGGCGCGCTTTGGAGATTTTTCAACCGCCGATGCGATTCGCCACCGCGAGTACCGCCGCCGTGTGATAGCCTCCGAGGTCGCTGGATGGAATAGCTGTTGGTTGTCACCGTCGTCGACGCCCTCATCACGCTGGCGCAGAACATCGCGCTCCTGCTCTCGCTCACTCTTCTGTACAGCGTCATCCGTCCGTACGTCGCCCGGTTGCCCGCCGCCACGCAGCCGATCGCGACCGGAGTGCTCTTCGGGCTGATCGCCACCGCGGCGATGCACACGCCGTTCGTGATCGCCCCCGGCGTGATCGGCGACGCGCGCCTCATCCCCGTCTTGCTGGCCGGCCCGTTCGGCGGGCCCACCGCCGCCCTGAGCGCGGCGGCGCTGACGGCCGGCTATCGCGCGTGGCTCGGCGGCGCGGGCAGCGCGGCCGGCATCGGCTCCATCCTGACGACCGGGCTCTTCAGCATGGCGGTGGCGCTCTGGTGGCGGCGACGCCCGCGGCGTCACGAGGCGATCACCTTCCTGCTCCTTGGCGTGGGGCTTGACGCCATCGTGCTGGCCTGGGCCCTGGCGCTGCCCGATATCGAGCTGGCCCAGCGCGTGCTCTCGGCGGCGGCGGTGCCCATCGGCCTGTTCCTGCCATTCGGGACGCTCGTGCTGGGCATGCTGCTCGTCCACGAGCGCAGCCGCCACGAGGAGCGCGAGCACCTGGCGCTGACCCAGTTCGCCATCGAGCGCTCGGCGGAGGCGCTCTTCTGGATCGACGCCAGCGGCCGCATCGTCAACGCCAACGCCGCCGCCGGCCAGCTCACCGGCTACCTGCGCGACGAGCTGTTCGGCCGCCCGGTGTGGGAGCTGGAGACCGAGGGCTCGCCCCAGACGTGGCAGACCTTCTGGACCACCGTTCGGGCGGGCGCCCGCCACGCCGACCGGCGTTACCGCCGGCGCGACGGCAGCACAGTGCCGGTGGAGACGTCCAACGACTTCGTGGCCCACGGCGGCCAGGAGTGGATCAGCATCTTCGCGCGCGACGTGACCGAGCGGCGGCGGCTGGAGCGGGAGCGCGCCGACCAGTTCACGCGCGAGCAGGGCCTGCGCGTGCGAGCGGAAGAAGCCAGCGTGCTGAAGGACCAGTTCCTGGCCACGCTCTCGCACGAGCTGCGCACCCCGCTGACCTCGATCCTGGGCTACGCGCGCCTGCTGCGGAACGGCCGGATGCCGGCCGCCGACGCCAGCCGCGCCCTCGACACCATCGAGCGCAACGCGCTCATGCAGGTGCAGATCGTCAACGACCTGCTGGACGTCTCCAGCATCGTGCTCGGCACGCTGCGGCTCGAGCTGCGCCCCGTGCGCTTCGTGGAGATCGTCGACGCCGAGGTGCAGGCGGTGCAGCCGGAGGCCGAGGACGGCGGGGTCGCGCTGGAGAGCACGCTGCCGGAGACTTTGCCGCCGGTGGCCGGCGACGCCGCGCGACTGCAGCAGATCGTGCGCAACCTGCTATCGAACGCCATCAAGTTCACGCCGCCCGGCGGCCGCGTGCGCGTGAGCGTGGAGCGCACCGGTGTCGAAGCGCGCCTGGTGGTGAGCGACACGGGTATCGGCATCGCGCCCACGTTCCTGCCCCACGTCTTCGACCGCTTCCGCCAGGCCGACAGCTCGATGACCCGCGCCCACGGCGGCCTCGGGCTGGGACTGGCCGTCGTGCGAGCGCTGGTGGAGCTGCACCACGGGATCGTCACGGCGGAGAGCCAGGGGGATGGCGCGGGCGCGACGTTCACCGTGCGCCTGCCGCTGGTGGCGGGTGCGGCATCAGAGCCTGGGCTCGATGAGGCCGCCCGCGGTCGTGAAGCCAGCGAAAGACGTTAGGCCGGGGATGAGTAGCCCCTTGCAAGGCATTCGTATCCTGCTTGTCGAAGATCACGACGACACGCGTGAGGCGATGCGCGAGCATCTCACGATGTCGGGCGCGCTCGTGCTGACGGCCCAAACGGCGATCGAGGCGCTCCCGCAAGTCGTGATGTCCGATGTCGTCGTGACCGACTTGGCGATGTCGGGCAGAGACGGTCGCTGGTTAGTCGATCAGGTCCGGACGAGTGCTCGCCCGGTTCCAGTGATCGCAGTGACTGGCTACGACGAAGACTACGACTTGAGCAGGGCGCCGTTCGCGCGCGTCCTCACGAAGCCCGTTGACCCCGACACCCTCAGTACCGAGATTCTCCGTGTCGTCGGGCGCAAGAGCGTCTGATTGCGGCCGACCGGCTCGACGTTCGGGCATCGTGCCCTCAGGGTCAAATGCCGGCCGGGCGGACTGGAGACCGCGATGCTGTGCGCGCCGGCGATCGCCGCATAATCAGGGCGCACTCTCGGGAGCAACGCGCTGGCACGGTCGTTGCCGACAGCACCTGCCGTGGGCGGCGGCCCACGGGAGGCTTCCATGAAGAGTCAGGGAAAACGAGCGTTGACCACGAAGCGTGCGAAGATCCGCGATTTGACTCCGACGGACACGGGTCACGTTAAAGGCGGGTCCACGTTGGACGGCAGGATCATTCTCTTTCTTGTGCCCCCAAAGGAACTAGCCGGGAAGTGACTTACGACGGCGGCGCCGGCCCGCGAGGTGGCGGGCGAAGCTGGTACAGTCGCACCGGAAACGGGACGCCGGGCGGTGATCGATAGATCTGCTTATCGTCGCTGAGGCCCGTCTGGAGTCGCACACCTTCCAGGTAGGGCGCGAACGCGTGAGGGTCGATGGGCGGCGGCGGCGGCTCGAATGAGCCCCAGAGCACGTGCGTGACGTGGTACCCGAACGGGCCGTCACCGATCGTCTCCAGATTGCGTCGCGCGTTGAAGTTGCGCGGCATGAGGATCGTCGTGCGCTGGCTCATGACACGCAGCTCCCACGGAAACCAGGTCATGATCCGGGCGTCGGCGGGAACCGCCTCAGGGTGCTCACGAATCCAGGTCCCCGCCGCGCGCAGCGCGGGCAGGTGCAGCTGAAACGGCTTGGTGAGCCAGGACGCGTCGTACGCCCACGTGGGATCTGACCACAGCAGCGATACCAGGGTGGCCGCGGCCATCAGGCGCATCCGCGGCGGGACGTGTGCACTCCAGCTCCGCAGCGTTGCCGCGGCCATGGGCAGGAGCAGACAGTACACCGGCAGGTAGTAGCGACCGAGCTGGGCGACCTGGGTGACATCGGCGACGTTGATCAGGGTCGCGAGCACGAACGCGGCCGACAGCAGCCGCGACACGCGATTCATGTCGCGCGCGCTCGGGTCGCTCTCGTCGTGCCGCCATCGTGCGAGTGCGGCGGCCATGACGGGCACGCTCAGGATCATCGTCGAGTAGAGCGCGATGATGAGGAGCGACTTGAGCTTGACGCGAACAATCTCGGGCGCATTCGCGACCGTGAAGAACTCGGCGGCGGTCGGCGCGCCGGTTTGGTAATGGTGGACCGTCCACGAAAACGTGTACCGGAAGAACCCCGTGTAGGTGAAGAACGGCTCGCCATACGCCTGGTAGGTCATCCAGGCCCACGGCGATATCGTGGCGGTGACCGCGACGGCCCACATGCCCATGGCCACGCGGTGCGTCCGCCAGTGGACGAGCACCCCGTAGACCGCGGACGCGGCGAGCAGCGCCATCGCCGTGTTTCGCGCGAGTATCGCGAGACCGCCGGCGGCGCCGGCCGCGACCGCCCACGCGAGGGCCTGACCACCCCGCGCCCGCCACGTCTCGACGATCGCCCACACGGCCAGAAGCGACATCAAGGCGACCAGGCTCTCGCGCAGCTCGAACCCGGCATAGATCGCATGCACGGGGAGGATCGCGAGCAGCCACATCGCGGCGAGCCCGGTCTCACGTCCGTACAGCCGGCGCGCCAGACCGTACAACGCCGGCAGGCACAGCAGGTTCAGGACGAAGCTCGTTCCCTTGGCGACGGCAAATGTCGCCTCCAGGGAGTCGCCGGGCAGGACGCCGACGAGCCGATATGCGCCCGCGACAACGTAGGCGTAGAGCGGCGTCGCCCAGTCATCCAGCGTGCCCCCTCCCTCGCGGAGCGCCGGGTACGGGATGAAGAAACTTTCGACGTAATGCTTGACCGGTCCCTCGCCGCGATACACCGAGCTTGCGACTTCGACATAGTGCGAGCCGTCTCCCGGGACGAGCGGCAGGTTGCCTCCCGCGATCCAGACAGCGGCCCGGATCGCGTAGGCGACCAGAAACGCCGCCCACCACCACCGTCGGTGGCGGTCGAGGCGCGACCACAGCAGCAAACCGAGCGCGACGATCAGCCCCAGCGTCAGGACGTGAACCCGAGCCAGCGCCAGCTGGCTCGGCCGGCGAAGCGCGGCCAGCAGCGCGATCTCGTAAAATTGGTGCGC
>Ga0134121_10005592_pt1 | contig 10206 bp, 7 predicted proteins | sample KB301_FD_96463 | JGI IMG/M metagenome (GOLD analysis project Ga0134121, IMG submission 96463) | Terrestrial soil microbial communities without Nitrogen fertilizer from Kellogg Biological Station, Michigan, USA - KB3-0-1 | ecosystem: Environmental > Terrestrial > Soil > Unclassified ... | reverse complement strand
GGTGGCAAGCGCGTGCGACCGGCGCTGACTATCCTGTCGAACTATGCGGTGGGCGGCGACGGTAGTAACCAAAGTTCGATTCGCATGGCGACGGTGATGGAGTTTCTCCACACCGCGACGCTGGTCCACGATGATGTGATCGACAAAGCCGAAACGCGTCGCAACCGACCTTCAATAAACGCGGAGTTCGGTAACCAAACCGCCGTGCTGATGGGCGACTGGCTCTACATGTCCGCGTTCGAAACAAGTCTGGCCGAACGCTCGCTCGAGATTCTCGACATCCTGACCGCGGTAACGCGAAAGATGACTGAAGGCGAGTTGCTCCAGCTAACCTTGCTCAGTCGCACAGACATTTCCGAAGAGCAGTATTTCGACGTCATCGCGCGCAAGACGGCGTACCTGTTCAGCGCATGTTGTGAAATTGGCGCGCTCATCGGCGGCGCCGATCGGCAGACCCAAAATCTGTTGCGCGATTATGGAATGAATCTGGGCATCGCATTTCAGCTGGTTGACGACCTGCTTGATTTCACGAGCAGCGAAGAAGTTCTCGGTAAGCCTGCCGGCGCGGACCTGCTGGAAGGCAAGGTTTCGTTGCCATTGATTTTCCTGCTCCAGCGCAATCCAGACATGCGCACGGCAATTCAAACCGTGATCGCCGACGGCAGTTACGCGCGAGTCTCTCGTGATTCTTTGTTGGCGTCCCTTGATGAAAGCGGGGCCCTCGCCCTGGCCCAGGAACGGGCAATTGAGTATGCGGAAGCTGCGCGCGCATCCCTGAACGGCTTGAATGGCTCGCCGCATGCGGCTGCCCTTCGCTCAATTCCTACCTATATCGTCGAACGCGATCGATAAAAATCGTTGCCAACTGGAGGCGGCCAATCTACAATCTCAGTCAATGCCGACGGTGCTCCGAATCGGACCGTATCGGTTCTTTTTCTATGCGGGAGATCGAGACGAGCCCCAGCATGTCCACGTCGAACGTGATGAGTGTGTCGCGAAATTTTGGCTCGATCCGGTCCGCTTGGAGCGCAGTGGCGGCTTTAGTAGTAGCGAAGTAAATCGGCTTGAGAAATTGATTGCCGAGCATGTCGAGGAGTTAGTCAACCACTGGAATGAGTTCTTTAGTCGCTGAAGTCAGAGCACAGAGTTTGGTGATCACGGACGATACTTTGAGTGTCGATCTTAACGACGGTCGCTCAATCTCAGTTCCGCTTTCGTGGTATCCGCGTCTTAATCATGCGACGCTCGGTGAGCGCAGTAACTGGCGCTGGATCGGGGATCGGGAAGGAATACATTGGCCAGATCTCGATGAAGACATAAGTATCGAGAATCTGGTTTTCGGCAAGCCCTCAGGCGAAAGCCAGGAATCGCTCAAACAATGGTTAGAAGAACGAAAACGGATCAATGGCTAACGAAACTTTAATCGCCAAGCTCGAGCTTAATCTTCGTCAATCGCGAGGCGCGCGCACGCGTCTGGCTGCACGTTTGGCTGAGTTGGAATCGGAAGCCGAGATTGTCCGGGGTGAGTTAGCCGAGATGGACACTTTGGCCGGACAAACCGAAGCGGCGATTCTGAGGTTGCTTTCAAACGTGATGACAGGTCCGGCGACGCAGGTGGGGACGCGCTCAGTTGGTGACCTCGATATTGAGTTCGAACGACGATTGGCTGCCGCAGAGTTGTCGCGTCAACAGTCAGCCCCGGTGCGACACAACGTACCGCCGGTCAAGACAAACATCACCGCCATCGACGATCGTTATTACGATCGGACGATCCCTCAGGCTACGACCTTGATTTTGCGTGAGGCCGGTGGCCCGCTTCATGTGAACGATATCTACAACAGGTTAATGGAAGGTGGTTTCACTTTCACTGGGAACAACCCCACGATTAGTATCGCGGTCTCGCTCAATCGCAATAGCCGTTTCCGTAAAGTCGCGCCGGGCACATTCGACCTGGTCATTCGCGATGCCGCGAAAGCTTCATAGTATTTTTCCACAGATTACACAGATTAGAAATTTGGAAAGCCTCAAGGTGTAGTTCGGGCGACCAGCAGTTTGAGATGTCCTGGTTCTCTTACTCTTCAATCTGTGTAATTTGCATAATCTGTGGATTAGATCAGTTTTTTCTTCACCTCTGCAAGCAAAGCCTTAGCCTCGGCATCAGACAACTTCTCAACCTCTGCATCCCGCAATTCATCGACAACCTTTTGATTCGCCAAATCGAATAGCGAACTCTGCGCGGCAATTCGCCGGCGGGCCGCGCGCGAGGCCGCACTGGTCAGCGCGACACTCGTATCAGTCGCAGCTTCTGCTCCGGCCGCAACCGCGGTCGCCTGTTGCGCCTCAATCGCAATTTCATCAGCGAAGACATCTAGTTCATAGCGCTCAAGCCGGTGCAACACTTCGCGGGCACGATCGAGAGTTGCCGGCGGCATGCCGGCCAGGCGCGCGACTTCAATTCCATACGATTTCGAAGCGCGGCCACGTTCGAGCCGGTGGAGAAAGACGACTTCACCTTCGCGTTCGGTGGCGGTGATTTGGTAGTTCTGCGCACCGGGCAGCCGTTCAGCGAGTTCAGTCAGTTCGTGATAGTGCGTGGCGAACAAAGTCTTAGCGCAGTGTTCCGGGGAATCATGCAGGTACTCAGCAACTGACCACGCGATCGAAAGACCATCGAAGGTCGCTGTGCCGCGCCCGATCTCATCCAGTAACACCAGCGAGCGAGGCGTCGCGTTGTGCAGAATCGCGGCTGTCTCAATCATCTCGGTCATGAATGTCGAACGACCGCGAGCAAGATCATCTGAAGCACCGACCCGCGTCCAAACTCGATCGAGCAAAGGCAGGCGCGCCTTCTCAGCGGGAATGAACGATCCCATCTGCGCGAGAATGGAGATGATTGCTGTCTGTCGCAGGATGGTGCTCTTGCCGCCCATGTTGGGCCCGGTGATGATCAGCAATCGATCGGTTGAGTTGTTGAGATAGACGCTGTTCGGAATGAAAGGCTCGCGATTGAACACTTCGATTACCGGATGACGGCCGTGAATGATTTCGATCTCGTCACCGTCATGCATCGTTGGTCGCCCGTAGCGACGTTTGATTGCCGTTTCCGCGAGACCGCCCAACGCATCGAGGCAGGCCAAGGCCCGCGCGCTAGCGAGAATGCGAGGAGTCTCAGCCGAAACGGCGCGGCAGATCGCGTTGAAGACTTCCGCTTCGACTTGCAGCATGCGCTCTTCCGCGCCGAGCACCTTCGCTTCCCATTCCTTCAGAGCGGTCGTGGTGAATCGTTCAGCGTTCGCCAGCGTCTGGCGTCGTTCGTAGTCATCGGGCACGCGCGCGGCATTCGCCTTCGAAACCTCGATGAAGTAGCCGAAGACGTTGTTGTAGCGGATGCGCAGGGTGCCAATGCCTGTGCGCGCGCGTTCTTCGGCTTCCAGGCCGGCAATGATCTGCTTGGCGTCGCGACTGATTGAGCGGAGCTCATCGAGTTCTGATGAATAGCCGTCGCGAATGACTCCGCCATCGATGAGCTTCGCCGGTGGATCATCCTGAATCGCGGATTCAATCAGCGCACGGACATCGGCGAGTTCATCGAGCGCGTCATGCAAAACCTGTAGTAGAGAGCTTTCAGAATTCGCGAGAGCTTCGCGGACTTGCGGCACCTGATCGAGCGAACGCCGCAAGGCGACGAGATCACGCGGCGTCGTTGAGCCAAGATTCAAACGCCCGGCGAGTCGTTCCACGTCGGCCACTTCCTTCAGCAGCAGGCGTAGCCGATCGCGTTTGATTTGCGAAGCGTGAAGCTCGGCGACCGCGCCCTGACGCGCTTCAATCTCTCCGCGCTTGACGGATGGACGCAGCAACCACGAGCGCAGCAGACGGGCGCCCATTCCGGTCACCGTTTCGTCAATTACTTTGAGCAGGGAAGTCGCGCCTTCGCTGAGCCCTTCGATCAGTTCGAGGTTGCGGACGGTGACGCTGTCGAGCACCAGATGATCCTGCGGCTCGAAATAAACGATATCGGTGATGTGCGAGGCGGCCGCGCGTTGAGTCTCCTGAGCGTAACGAAGACATGCGCCGGCGGCGCGAATCGCTTCGGTCTTCTTCGTCAGGCCGTAGCCATCCAGCGATCGCGCGCCGAACTGCTTCAAGAGGAGGGCGGCGCACTCGGGCTCTTGCCACAGCCAGTCATCGACTGATGTGAGCGTTGCTCCGAACAAGAGGCTGGGGTCGGGAGTTGGGAGTCGGGAGTCGGCAAAATCACCTGCTCCGGCTCCCGGCTCCTGGTCCCCGGCTCCTTCGATCGGCAACGGCTCTGTCCGCTGCGACTGCACAAAACCAGATCGCACCAACGCCGCGATCGCGTTTGGAAACAACAATTCCTTCGGTCGATAGGATTCAATGTCCGCGGCAATCACCGCCCAAGCGTCCTTTCCGCTCGCTTGCGTCGCGCGAAATTCTCCGGTGGATAAATCCAAAAAGGCGGCGCCGCAGGTTTCTCCTCTGGCGCAGACCGCTGCGAGGTAAACCGTCTCACGTGCTTCGAGCAACTGCGGATCGATTGGCGTCCCCGGCGTGACGATCCGCACGACATCGCGCTGCACCAGCTTCCTGGTTTTCGTAGCGTCTTCCGTTTGTTCGCAAATGGCGACGCGATACCCCTTCCGTACCAATTTCGCTATGTAGTTCGCGGCCGAGTGATGCGGGACTCCGCACATTGGAATCGGATCCCTGCTTTCTTTGTGTCGGGCCGTAAGAGTAATTTGAAGTTCGCGCGCGCCAACGATCGCGTCATCAAAGAACAGCTCATAGAAGTCGCCCAAGCGAAAAAAGAGCAGGGCTCCCGGATGTTGAGCCTTCAGCTCACGGTACTGCCTGACCATCGGGGTAGCGGTTTGCGAATTTGCTGAGGTTTTCATTAACTTCCTGTCTTTTCAAGCAGATAACTTTCCCCATTTCCTGCCCCTGTAGTCCCGCTGTTACGCAAAGTCCCTCACGGAATCGGTGCATTGTGCACCAAGTATGTGAAGTTTCATAGGTGACGTCATAGGCAATTAAAGTATCGCCAGGAACGCATACTCACGCAGAAGCTCTAGCGGCTGGAGGATATCGAAGCGAGGGTACGCGACTTCGGACCGATTGGGGAGTTGTGGCGCTTGGAAGTTAGAATGTCGCATCGTCGGTCTGCATATCAGGAGCTTCAAAGGAGTCTAGAAACACGGAGCTGAGGCATACCAACAGCGCAATATCGAATCCGCTTTAGCGGAAACTCTGGGTATTTCCAGAGTGCATTCGTAGTTCACTGAGGTAATGGTTACGGTTGCTAGACTTTCATCGAACGCGTGACTTGGCGTGCCAGACTCACCAGAGCAGAGTTCTGCTTGATATGGTCTTGGCAAGAAAGTGGTTGACTTTAGTCTTGACAGGGCTATAATTGCCGCCCTCTGCCAAAGCCCTTTCATGCTGAGCTGCCCGCCCAGTGAAAGAGCCTACTCACCGTGTTCCGCGACCAGGCGAACATGCCTGAGGCAGAATTAGGTACTCATTTTTGAGTTATTCCGATTGAAAAACGACGTGGGAGACTCCCTGTGGGATTCTCTTATATGGGTTATCGTCTTTTGGCCACGGATCTGTGACTTTCCGTCAGATCGAGCAGAACCGTAAATCAATCAGGGATGACCCAGCGCGTTGACTGACTTGATTGTGATCAAGCATGTCCAAATCACACGCAATAAAATTAGATAGAGTGCTGCTCCTGAATCTGGGCCTGTCGGATAAGGTGTGCACGACTTTGGCAGAGATCTTATTGCCGTACTTCAGACTGAAAACGATTGACTTCTACTCGGGCTGCGGCGACCGCGTCACCCACAGCGATTACGATCTATCTCAACTAATATCGCGCCATAGTCCCGCGATCATCTTTTTGGCTTCTGCTACAAATTTGATAACGCAGACCAGAGAACTGCTCGAATTGATTCGAAAAGATTTTTCGGCCATCCCGGCAATGCTCTTGACGGAGGTGGATGATCCAGACGAGATGTTAGCCTGGCTCAAGCTTGGAGCTGCGGATTTTCTCACGCTTCCCCTGCGAGCGATTGATGTTCTACCCAGGGTGTGGCGACTTATGAAGCATAACGATTGGGAGATTCCGGTCATGGGCGCGTGCGGAACTAAGTCGGGGTTGAATGAACTGGTTGGAGAGAGCGAAAAATTCCTGAAGGAGATCGAAAAGATCCCCGCGATCGCTAGATGCGACGCCAGCGTCCTTATTTCTGGGGAGACAGGAACAGGCAAAGAGCTTTGCGCCAGGGCGATTCATTATCTGAGCTCTCGTGCCGGGCAACCATTCATCCCAGTGAATTGCGGCGCGATTCCGTCTGATTTGGTGGAGAACGAATTATTTGGACATGAGTCCGGAGCTTTCACCGGCGCAAAAACGACCCGCCCAGGTTTGACACAAGAAGCAGACGGAGGGACTTTGTTCCTGGATGAGATAGACTGTTTGCCGCTTCTGGCCCAAGTCAAGCTGTTACGCTTCCTGCAGGAAAAAGAGTTTAGGTCCTTAGGCTCTACCAAGATATCCCGAGCGAATGTGCGGGTTATTGCCGCGACGAACGCTGACTGTGAGGACGCGGTGAAAAGCGGAAAGCTCCGCCGCGACCTCTATTATCGATTGAATGTCATTCCGCTAGCGCTTCCATCGCTTCGAGAACGGGGCGAGGATGTTTTACTTCTGGCGCGCCATTTCCTGGTTAAGCACGCCACTGAGCTCAACAAGCAAATAGCGGGATTCTCGCCCAGCGCAATCCGGAAACTTTATTTCTATGAATGGCCCGGCAACGTCCGCGAGTTAGAGCACATTATTATGCGCGCAGTCGTACTCTCCGACGCTGCCGTCATCCGGGCCGACGACATCACGCTTCTGGAATACGTAGATCCAACGCGATCCGAATCGTTTCAAGAGGCCAAAGACCGGATAGTGGCAGACTTTGAAAAGACTTACATCAGGTCTCTGCTATTGAAATCTCACGGCAATATTTCGGAAGCAGCTCGATTGGCGCACAAGAATCGGCGGGCGTTCTGGGAGTTAATTAGGAAACATCATATCTCCGTGAAGAGCTTGCGTGCGAGCGTCTCTTAGTCGGCGGCCCGATAACGCGAAAAAGCATTGTGCTACATAGAAAATCGATGACGAAGTAGATTGTCTTCGCCTTCGGCTCCCTGCTACTCATAAATCACAACCTTGGAGTTTAGTCGCAAAGGCGTGGCGCGTAGCTTGCCAGCAAGTTGGGGGCGAAGGTGTGAGCAGCTGAAGGCGACAGCAATGGCTGATGAAAGCGTGGAGCAGATTGGTCATCGCATCTTGAAATACTTAGCTGAAAATCCGAACGCACAGGACACGCTTGAGGGAATCGTCGAATGGTGGCTGCTGGACCGTTTGACCATCACCAACGTCAATAAGGTGAAGGAAGCACTTGCTCTTTTGGTTGGGGCGCATCTTGTTTTGGAGAGAAAAGGAAAGGAATCGCGAACTTACTACAAGATCAATTCGCACAAACTCCGGGAAATCTCCGAACGTCTCCAGAGTGTGACTAAGCGAAAGTCATATTGAAGTAATTCGGAAACACCAAACAAGAATTTGATGACACAAGGTTGTTTATTGAGATGGCAACTCAGACACTGACATCTGATGACGGTGCTCCGTTCCGCGTAGAACCAGTCCTTATTGCGTCGAGCTCAGACGCCATTTTGCAACCCAGGATAAGGACTTGGGACAATTCTGTCCTGATTGCATTTCAGCGTTGGAGTGTCCCCGCATTGCGGATTGCGATGGGACTAGTGTTTTTATGGTTCGGTGCGCTCAAGGTGTTCGGGGTGAGTCCGGTCACGCCGATGCTGAAAGCAACCTACTCTTTCATGGCGTTGCCGGCTTTCACCGCCATGTTGGGAGCATGGGAAATACTAATTGGGATCGGATTGGTCTTCAAACTAGCATTACGACGTGTGTTGCTGCTTTTGTGTCTGCACTTGATGGGGACGCTGGCGGCGGCCTTACTGGCACCGTCATATTTCTTCGTTCACGGCAATCCTTTCGTGCTAACCGTAAGCGGGGAGTTTGTCGCGAAGAATCTGGTGTTTTTGATGGCGGGCTTTGTAATCGCGGGCCATGAATGTTTCCTTCAAAAAAACGACCGGGCGAGCGACGCGCCAGCCAAATTGAGGATCCGAAATAGACTCTAACGTTCAAACAACAGCTAAGATCGGGGTATTCCCTTAGGACAAAACTGTCGCATGCTATCCAACTGATGGATATGGACCTTTTCGATATGACGCCGTGTTGGGATCGGACAAAGATCTCTCAGTTATGAGGGAAGAGGCCTCACTAGTCTCGGTATTCAAGCTGGCATGACTGTTGCCCGGCACTCATTGCGGACGGACATACGCTGCGCTCACGCAATCAAGAGCTTTTACGAAGCTGACACCTTGCTCCATTCCCGTGAGCAGTTTGAGTAGCTGTCGCTCGCCGGACGGAAACGTTGATCTGTAGTGCCATTCTCAGCGAAACGAAGGAGTGTTCGCTGGCAGTTTTTGCATAACTGGTTTACCACATTCCGGATGCTGTAACCCGACGTCGTTGAATCGCCGATAAAGTTGAAGAGTTCGGGTATTGACGCGCAGAGATAGCGGGAGATCTCAGTGCGGGCAAGCCCACAAGCACAACCAAAGTTCGGACCCTAATCGTTGGTGTCTCAATTCAGGTGAAGTCATGACAAAAAGATTCGCACTTAACGCACTGATCGTTATGTTGTCAGTTATTGCCCTCGGCTTGGTAGTTGATCCGCGAAGTTATTTGGTTCAAAGGACCTCGGCCCAAGGTACCAAAGACGCGAAAGTTGTAGCTGCTGTAAAACCAGCGACGACTGCGTCGGCGCCCTCAGCCGAGGAAAACCAACTGACACCAAAGAGTCCCGCGGCATATGACCCGAATTGGGAACGCGCTGAATATCCTCAGGATCAGCGAAACAAGTTGCTGGCGTTTCCGAATCTGCGACCCGGCGACATAACGCCGGTAAAGCTGTATCTATACGGCGGACCTGGAGCATCTTCGTACGCTTCAATCGACGATGTTGGAGACTTCAGCGAGTTCTACAAACGGTTGAGCGATCAAAAGCCAGCGGTGATGGCGAGGTGGAAAGCGTATCTCGACACACGGTACGAGTTCAGCGGTAAAACTGATCCCGTTGTCACGATGTCCAGAGGCAAGCACATCCCGGTGGGGCCAGTCGTTAAGCTTCCTGACGGAGTCAAGAGCTGGGAAGAGTTGGCTAACCTGACACCGGCAGAAATCGTCAAGCGCGACTTGTTTCCGGAAGGTTTTCGTCCGTTGGCCCACCCACTGCAATCAACCGGTCACATGCTCTTTCCCCAGACGTGGCTAGCCGCGCATCCCGAAGATACCCGCTTCGATGTAGACTTTGATATTCCTGATGCTTATCTTCCCGAGTTCCCGCCGCCATTGTTCCTGACGACTCGACCGGATCTCGGTGACGTGTCGCGCGGTGAAGAGATCACCGAAGCGAATTACTACAGATTGCTTAACGGCATCATCACACCCGAACAATTAAAAGGACTCGAGAAACTTGTGATCAAGTCGAACTCGAGTTGGTTCAATCAAACCAAGCATCGTCTTACAAAGCTTCCGTCGCAGGGCATTGCTTGCTTTGATTGCCACGTCAACGGTCACACGAACGGCGCGTTCGCGATGGATCCCGGCACGCGGCCAACGCTAGCGCGCGTGCGAATCGATACGCCAAGTCTGCGCGGAAATAACACCTATCTGATGTATAGCCTGCGCAGATCAATTCGCTCGTTAGATCATTTTGCCGAAGTGGAAGAGTACTTTGACGGTGACATCGCCCTGGCGCAACAGATTGGTGGGCGTGAGTTCAACAAGGGTACGACGAACATCATGGGTGACTTCAACTCGATCATTGCGTTTCCACCAGCGCCGAAACTGGATCGGCTTGGCCGGCTCGATCCAGCTAAGGCGACGCCGGCCGAGTTGCGAGGCGAAGCGATCTTTTTTGGCAAAGCCCAATGCAGTTCTTGTCATACTCCTCCGTATTTTACCGACAACCAAATGCATGATTTGCGGGTGGAAGAGTTTTATCCGGGCAGAGCCGAAGGCTGGGCGAAGACCTTTTCACT
>Ga0134121_10005588_pt1 | contig 10210 bp, 8 predicted proteins | sample KB301_FD_96463 | JGI IMG/M metagenome (GOLD analysis project Ga0134121, IMG submission 96463) | Terrestrial soil microbial communities without Nitrogen fertilizer from Kellogg Biological Station, Michigan, USA - KB3-0-1 | ecosystem: Environmental > Terrestrial > Soil > Unclassified ... | reverse complement strand
GACTCTTGAATAACGTGCGTTTCCAGGACGCGAAATTCCAGGAACTGGTGGCCCATTACCAGGAAACCGTGCTGACGGCTCAGCAAGAAGTGGAAAACGGCTTGGTCACGTTTCTCAAAGCGCAGCAGCGCACGAAGCTCCAGGCAGAGAGCGCAGCCGCGGCCGACAAGGGCGAAAAGCTGGTCGCGGGCCGATACGAAAACGGCCTGGAGAACTTCACGCGCGTTACGCAGCTGCAACAGTTGCTGGTTCAGGAGCAAGACATCCTGGCTCAAGCGCAAGGAGAGATCGCGCTGGGATTAATTCAGGTTTACAAAGCGCTGGGCGGTGGCTGGGAGATCCGATGCACCGGATGCGAGGCTGATCTGCCGGAGCAACTAAAAGCGCCGCAAGCCGCGCCAGGTGTCGGACCGTCGCGTCCCGCGCTCACAATCCCTCCTGCGGCGCCAGTATTTGACCACCTGCCTGAGGCATTGCCACCGGCGCCCGGCAACGTTCGCGCCCGGTTGGGGAATCCCAGCGTTTTTTGACAGCGCTTGGCAGCACCATGGCGGACGGTTTGCCAAAACCAGTTGCTGTTGCCTCGTTTCCTGATTCCTCCCTTCCAATCTTCCATTAGTGTCCTTCCACGCCTCGGCACCAGATGTCGAGAAGGACGGGCGTGAAGCGCCTTTTTAATTCCCGGCTGACCCGGCCTTGACTTCACCGATATGATTCCATGCAGGCCCAATGGCTTGTTGGACAAGACAACTGGGTGGATTGCGTCGAGTTTGCCGGCGCGGCCATCTAGGGAATGTTGCCCAATCTTGCCGGCTGAGCCAATTCTGCCGCTTGGTGAAACCACTGCATTGATTTTCTCCCGCTCCCTTCGCTGCTCATGGCGCTGCCGCCGGGTAGACTTCCGACGCTCGATAATGTTCTCCTCCCCAGGAGTGCGTAGATGGTGCGTCGATTTCGGTTGGTCATTGTGTGTTTGCTGGTTGCCGCCACTGGGCCGGGTTGCGCCCTCGTCAACACGCAATCGCACCGGCCGCCGGCGGAGTCGTCAGTACAGGGCATGACCTTTGTCGCCGACGGCTCCGGCGATCTGCGGCAGGTTTCCGATGCGCTGGCCAATGTCGCCAAAGAAGACGGCGCCCCCATGAGCGTGCAGCGTGTTCAATGGTCGCACGGCAAGGGAGCGGTTTTCCCGGACCTTTACGACAACGACCACCACCAGGCCCAAGGGCAAAGCCTGGCGAATCAGGTTATCGCATATCGCAAAACCCATCCGTATGATCGCATTTGCCTGATCGGTTACAGCTCCGGCGCCAGCGTGGCGTTGGCGGCCGCCGAGCGCATGCCGCCGAAGACCATTGATCGACTGATTCTGCTGGCGCCGACCGTCGCGGCCGAGCATGATCTGCGGCCGGCATTGCGCTCTAGCCGTGAAGGGATCGATGCATTTCACAGCGAATGGGACGCCATCTGCCTGGTGCTGTTCGCGATGGGCACCGGCGACGGTGTCGGCCAATCAGTTGCCGGCCGCAACGGCTTTACGCCGGCGGGCAACTCGGCTGAGGACCAGCAGCTTTATAAAGGGCTGCGTCAGCATTTCTGGCAAGGTGCGGAGCGCTGGTCGGGCCACGATGGCAGCCACTTTGGTTGTTTCAAAGAGCGGTTTCTGCGCGATCAAGTGTTGCCGCTGACGTTGGGGCGGAAATAGTGGCGAGTGGTGAGTGGCGAGTGAGTAAGCCCGAAATTTTGTGGAGTGGGGAACTCGGGCATGTTATTCAATCTGCAAGAAGGCACTCGCCACTCGCCACTCGCCACTCACTCTCCGTAAGATGACTCCTTTATGCAAAGGAGCATGCCATGACTGTTGGATATGACAGACCTCTTTACATTTTGCCCTTCGATCATCGCGGTTCATTTCAAAGTAAGATGTTTGGCTACAAGGACCCCCTGAGCGCGGCGCAGACTGCGGAAATCGCCGCGGCGAAGCAGGTGATTTACGACGGCTTCAAAGCGGTCGTCGCCGGGGGGCTGGCCAAGGACAAGGCGGGCATTCTCGTCGATGAGCAGTTTGGCGCCGCCATCCTCCGCGACGCGGCCAAGAACGGTTACAACACGGCCTGTCCCGCCGAAAAGAGCGGCCAGGACGAGTTCGATTTCGAGTACGGCGAGGATTTCGGCAAACACGTCGAGGCTTTCAACCCGACCTTCCTCAAAGTGCTGGTGCGCTACAATCCCGGCGGCGACAAGACGGTCAACCAGCGGCAAACGGCCCGTCTCAAACGGCTGTCGGATTATCTGCGCGGCAAGGGCCGCAAGTTCATGTTCGAGTTGCTGGTTCCCGCCGAGAAGGCGCAACTCGATCAGGTCGGCGGCGACAAGAAGAAATTTGACCGGGAATTGCGGCCTGGGCTGATGGTGCAAGCAATTCATCAACTTCAGGACGCCGGCATCGAGGCGGACGTGTGGAAGATCGAAGGCCTGGACCGTCGTGAAGATTGCGTCAACATGGTGACGGCGGCGCGGCGGGGGGGCCGGAATCAGGTTGGCTGCATTGTTTTGGGCCGCGGCGAAGACGACAAGAAAGTGCGGGAATGGCTTACGGTTGCCGCGCCAGTGCCCGGCTTCATTGGCTTCGCGGTTGGCCGCACCACATTCTGGGATCCGCTCGTTGATTGGCGGCAAAAGAAGCTCACCCGAGAAGCGGCTGTGGCGGAAATCGCCCGCCGTTATGGTGAGTGGGTGGCGATCTTCGAGCAAGCGCGGCCGGGCCAGTGACCCATGGACCTCGCGTCAAAATCTCTTTGCATGTGAATCGGAGAGGGCGGGATTCGAACCCGCGGTGAACTTTCGCCCACACAGCATTTCCAGTGCTGCACCTTCGGCCGCTCGGTCACCTCTCCCAAGTTTCAATCGTGAGGTTCCCTGGGATCAACTCCTCCAGGGGAACTCCACTTTCGGTTCTTGCAAGTGAATTAGCCATTTCGGATCACGCAGTCCATCATACGAAAACTCTGTTAGCGTTTGCAACGGGCGTTCACAGGGCCAAGCCCACAAGAACGAAGTGCGGTGGCAAGCAAACAGCTCGGTTGTAGGTGATACGTAGTATTACATCTTTATGCGACGAAGGAAATCATAGCCAGGCCAAGATCTTCGCCACAAGTCCTTGTTTAGTAAAAAGATAAAATCTTGAAAAAAGTGCTGGTTTTTGGGTCACTTTTCGACCACTTTTTTCGATTGGATATGCGACAGAACTGACCCATTCAAAAGCAAGCCTTGGCGTAAAAACCAATGCGCATGGTTCTGGGACGGGTGAGGCTGCGCTGTACTTTGGCCCCGTGCGTCGTCGAATTTGGGCTGTGCCTGTCGTGGTTTTACGGCACACGTTGGCGCTCGGGTGTGGCTGTCAAGTGTCATTCGCTTTCGCGGTGCCCGTCAAAACAGGATGTGTAGTTACTCCAAAGAGGTGCAACATGAGTGGTTGGTTTGGTCGGTCGGGTCGGCCCAAGGCACGGGGCGTCCGGCCTTGGTTGGAAGAGTTGGAAAGGCGTGATTGCCCAGCCGCTCCTGTCATCAACACGATGAGCGTGCTTCAAACCACAGGCCGAAATGTCCAGGTCAGCGGAACCTTGACCGACGAAGATCCGGGCATGGTGATGGTTTACTTCAACGGGGTAATCGACGGCGGCATTCAAGCCGGCGCCGACGGCGCGTTTAGCTTCAGCGCCCAGGCTTCGGCGTTGGGCAGTTTCACGGCAACGGCGTACGACATTGAGAGTCTGTTTTCTCAAAGCGTGACAGGTTCCGTGTCGAGTCAAGCGCCGCTGGTGATTGATTTTTCGGCAACGCGGCTAAGCGCCAGTTCGTGGCGGTTGTCCGGTCAAATCCTCGATGAATCGCCGGACACGGTTTCGGTCCACCTTGCAGGTTTGGGCGCTCAAACCACGACATCGGTCGATGCGGACGGGCTTTTTTCGGTGACGCTCACCAACGTCCCCTCCGGCACGAACTCCTTTGGCGCCTTGGCGGTCGACAGCTGGGGCCGGACTTCAGCTCAGGCCGATAGCGACGGCTCGCACGATAACCCTGACCTACCGTCCATCGCCAACCTGTCGGTCGTCAACACCACGGGCCGCATGTACCAGGTCTCCGGAACGGTGAATGGCGTTTTCCCTGCGATGGCGACCGTGACCTTCGACGGTGTTTTGAGCGGCACGGTACATCCCAATCCTGACGGCTCTTTCTCGTTTACGGCGCAGGCCAGCACATTGGGAGATTTCACGGTAACCCCCAGTTATGGGAAAATCCTGGTGGGCGACACCATAGCCGCCACGGTGGCCAATGATGCGCCGACAATCACCGACTTTGCGACCTCGTGCAACGGCGATGGCACCTGGACGATTTCCGGGCACATCTGCGACGAATCGCCCCAAACCTTGACATTGGTGCTGTCGGGTGCGTCGGTGGTTGACAACTTGAACGTGACGCCCAATGGCGACGGCACGTTCTCCGCAATCGTCAGTTGGGGTTTGACCAACCATGCACGGATCTCGGTCGAGGCGACCGACAGTTGGAATGCCACTTCGGCCACCGTGACAACTTGGCTGGGCACGACGCCGCCGGCGATCATCACCGTGACGGCGGTGAACAGGACCTGGCATGACATCGAGGTAAGCGGCACCGTGAAGGCGGGAACTTCCACGCATCTGGCGGTCATGGTTGGCGGCGTGCTGGGCGGAGACGTGTATGTCGACGACGATGGTACGTTTTCCTTCACCCAGGAAGCCACGGATTTGGGCGACATTCAGTTGATCGCCTACGACGATCTGGGGGGGCAATCCGACCAAGTTACGATCGAGGCCACCACCATGCCGCCGACGATCTCCAGTTTGACCATGACTCGGACCAGCAACCAAGACGAATGGGTGATTGCCGGGCAACTCTCTGACGAGACGATCGAGGCAGTGACAGTGGTGTTGAGCGGCCCAGGACCACTAAACAACAGGCAACTGACGGTCACCAGCGACGGCAGTTTCGGGTGTGTGGTGACGCTCAGTTGGAACGCCACGGGCACGCTGTCGGCCCTGGCAACCGATTGCTGGGGAATAACGGCGACCCGGGGCTACCTTCTTGGATGAGCGTGGCGGCGTGGCAATTCACCTTTGAGCATGAAAGCGAGGACGGCGATGCCAATAACAACAAGCGAGTATCGGGCCTTGGCACACCGCGTGAGCCACGGCGACCGCGAAGCCAGCGTGATTCTGAAACGGCAACTGGGACCGCAAATGGTGTATGTGGTTTGGCACGAATTGCGCTACGGCAAGGGCCGTACGGTCATCGCCAAACAGATCCGGGCGGAGGCGCGGCGGGTGGCGTTGACCTCCTTTCGGACTGAGCGAGATTCACCGGAAAGGTTTGTCAGCGAGGTGGCGGAAGGAATGTGCGACTGGGTGTTGGATGCTCTGGCTGCCACTCCCGGACCCCCACAATCGCTTTTGGACACCGTCGTGGCCTGGTCTTGAGCGACTCCGGCCACGAAGGATTTGGTGGCAGAGGATCGGGGATCCCGCCCACCTGAAACACTGGGGTTCGGTAGGCCAATAAACCGTGACGCGCCTGGGGTTCCGAAGAGGGTGGGCCTGACCGTTGATTTGGAAAGGACAAGCATGCGCACATTTCCCGAATGGCAGTCCACCGGGTTCAAAATGGCATTGTCTGCACGGTCCGCAGCTTCGCCGCCAAGTCTGCGCGCAGTGGAGAGATCGTGGCAGCCATCAAGGCCGCCAGGCGGGGCGGGCCAAAACTCCAGTGAAATGGCAGCGAAACTGGCTAGCTTACTGTCCGGCGTCGCCAGCCATTGCCAGGAAGTGCTTGGTCGTTGTGGCTTGGAAGCGTTCACGCCCCAAGAATTGCAGAACCTACGAAATGCAGTGGCACTGGGGGCACGGCTGACTACCGAATTGGAAGCGATGGCCGATCTGCACTCTCAAGGCAACCCGACATTGTTGTTGGACCTGAATGATTTGATCGCCACACACGCGCGTGCGCTTCGGTCATTGGTCGGTGATCGCGTTCATTTCACGACGCTGCTGGGATTACAACTGCCAGCAGTGCGGGCACGATCGAGCGAGGTTTTGCAAATCTTGTTCAATTTGGCGGCCAGCGCCCGCGACGCCATGCCATCGGGGGGTGAGTTGCTTTTCGCAACTAACTGTGAACTGCCGCCAGCAGACAGCAGGGACAAGGCAGCGGGCAGGAGAACGAACGACATGACAGCTCCAACCTGTGTTGCAGGCTACAGGAGGGAGGTATCGCCGTCTCTGCCCGCTGCCTCGGCCCCGCTTTCGGAAGACAACGCGCTTGTGACACTACGAATCCAGGATACCAGCCGCGCAACGGCCGACCAACTTCAATGCAGGCTCCACAAACCGTTTTTTGCGGCCCGGCCCAACGGCATTGGCCTTACCTCGGTAGCCGAGGTTGGAAAGGATTTGGGCGCCATGATTTCGGTGGATGGCTCCAACAGCCAACAAACCACCGTGACCATTTACTTGCCTGGCACGCACACAAACCCATTCGGACAGCACGCGCCAAATCCCGTTTTCCGCCAGACGGGCCGATAGCCGTGACAAGGGGGAATTGGGGCACCGCTAAAGTCGCGGCAGATGTATTTGTTCGTTTATACGGCCATCCAATCGGCTTGTCCAGCATTAACTGGTGATCGTGGCGTTTTTTTGTCTTGATAAATGGTGGCGCCCCACTGGCGAAAAGTGCGCGGGTCTCATGGGGTCAGCGGCATTGCTTCATGCTAGTGGTTGCCGCCAGCCTGCGTGCTCGCACTGTTGGCCATGCGAAGCTGGGCACGCGCTCGCGCTTGTTGCTTGAGGGCGGCCTCCAGGGCCTCGCCGGTGGCCGGTTTCAAAGCGGCCTGAAGTGCCTGCCGAGCGGCATCCGCTGAGATGTCCGCAGCAGGAACCGCTTTTCCGGTCAGCACTGTTACTACATTGTCCCGCACTTGAGCAAATCCGCCATCCACATAGAAGTGCTGCGTTTGATGGCCGTTGCGGACGCGCAACTCGCCATAGCCGAGCCGGCCAATGAGTGCAGCGCGGCCGGGAAGCACGCCAAGCTCGCCGTCGTACATCGGCAGCACCACGAAATCGGCAGGCTCATCGAGCACCGCGCGTTCGGGGGTCACCACCACGCATTGCAGAGGTTTCGTGCCTGCGGCTGCTTGCAATTCGGCCATGAGTCATACTCGCTCGCTATTGGTTACCCGGCGGCTTCCGCCGCCCGGCTCGCCGTTATTTCTGTTCCGCAGCCAATTTCTTGGCCTGTTCCGCCGCCTCGTCGATGCCGCCCACGTACATGAACGCGTTCTCCGGCAAATGGTCCCACTTGCCGTCACACAACTCCTTGAAGCTGCGAATGGTCTCGGCCAACGGCGTCACTTTGCCGGGCTTGTTGGTGAACGCCTCCGCCACGATAAACGGCTGCGACAAAAACTTCTCGATGCGGCGAGCGCGAAGCACCACTTGCTTGTCTTCCTCGCTCAATTCCTCGACGCCAAGGATGGCGATGATGTCCTGCAACTCGCGGTAGCGCTGCAGAATCTGCTGCACGCGACGGGCCACGGCGAAATGCTCCTCGCCGACGTATTGCGCTTGCAAGATACGGCTGTTGGAGGCCAACGGATCGACAGCCGGGTAGATGCCCTTTTCTGAAATTTTGCGTTCCAGGTAAATGAACGCGTCCAAATGCTGGAAGGCATTGGCCGGAGCCGGGTCGGTCGGATCGTCGGCCGGCACATAGACGGCTTGCACCGATGTGATGGCCCCGCGAGCCGTGCTGGTGATGCGTTCTTGCAATTCGCCCATTTCGGTGGCCAAGGTCGGCTGGTAACCCACGGCGCTGGGCATGCGGCCAAGAAGCGCGGACACTTCCGAGCCGGCCTGCGAAAAGCGGAAAATGTTGTCAACGAACAATAGCGTGTCAGCCCCGGTCGAGTCGCGGAACCACTCGCACATTGTTAGCGCGGACAGGGCCACGCGAAGACGGGCGCCCGGCGGCTCGTTCATTTGGCCGAACACCATGGCCGTCTGCGTGATGACCGAGCGATCGGTCTTGCCGATCTTGGTTTCTTGCATTTCCAGCCAGAGATCGTTGCCTTCGCGGGTGCGCTCGCCGACGCCGGCGAACACCGAGAAACCGCCGTGCTGGCTGGCGATGCGGGCGATAAGTTCGGTGAGGATGACGGTTTTGCCTAGACCGGCACCACCGAACAAGCCGGCTTTGCCGCCGCGGACCAGCGGAGTCAACAGATCGATGACTTTGATCCCGGTCTCGAAAAGCTCGGTTTTTCCTGACAAATCACTGAACGGCGGCGGATCGGCATGAATGGGGCGCGTTTCCTTGGCGCCAACGGGACCGCGGCCGTCAATGGGTTCGCCGAGCAGATTGAACACGCGACCAAGCGTTTCCTTGCCGACTGGCACCGAAACCGGGGCACCAGTGTCCACCACCTTCATGCCGCGGACCAGGCCGTCGGTGCTGCCCAGGGCGACGCAGCGAACGCGATTGCCGCCCAGGTGCTGCTGCACTTCGCCGACCAGATGGATCGGCGTGCCGCTGTGTGTGGCGTCGATCTTGCAAGCGTTGTAGATTTCGGGCAGATGGCCCTCGTCAAATTCGGCGTCGAACGTCGAGCCGATGACCTGGACGATGCGACCAAGTTTGTTGCTGGTATTGGCACTGACCATGTTGACTCCGTAAATCAAAGTTCAAGCGTTCGACCGGCGTCGATTGTGTTGATCATTTCCAGGATTTCTTTACCGGCACCTCGGTACACTTTTTCCGCAAGGCGTCTGAGTTTTTTGAGGTCAATGTGTTGGCGATTAAACATGACAACATTCATGAAATCGCCGCCGTCGATCATCTTCTTGTCAGGCCGACGGTTGGGCGAAACCATTGCCGCGAATTTGGATACCAAGGTCATTTCCAAATCCGGAACGTTGTGCATTTGGTCAACTGCTCGCGTGTAGCGAAAAGCGATTTTTAGCACTCCCTGATTTGGCTTCATCACGTCCAAAACAACTTTTTCAGTGGCCGGATCGACAAATCGCGCCACCACCGGTGTGTGGTTGATCGTCAAACCCGGGAATGCCTTGCTCAAGGCTTTGATTGCTTTAGCCACGTCTTTTGTTCGGACCAAAACATCAACATCCTGGGTTGCCCGAGCCTGCTCACGGTAAACATTCACCGCATGGGTGCCCATTAGCATGAACTTTATACCGGCTTTGCTCAGCACCTCAATCACGCTTTCAGGTTTTACGTCAATGGCCATGGGATGCTGGTAATTCTTGCGAAAATGGCTTGATAGCCAGCTGCTTGTATGCAGTGCTTGAAGGTGCGTGCGCACCAGCGTCTTCAGGGTTCCCGCCGCTAGTTGTACCATGATATTTCCATGCTAAGCCGCAAGAGGCAATTATTCCAGCGCCGCCGCCCCGCCGATGACTTCCGAAATCTCCTTCGTAATGTTCGACTGTCTTGCTCGATTGTACTTCCGCGTCAACTGCTTGATAATCTCGCCAGCGTTCTCGGTGGCGCCCTTCATGGCGACGCGGCGGGCAATCTGTTCGCTAACGGCCGCGTCGAGGAAGCATTTGAAGAGCCGCACCTTGAACGACATTGGCAAAATCTCTTCGAGAATCCCCTTGGCGCTGGGCAGAAACTCATACTCGACTGCCTTCGCAGCTTTCTTGACGCCCGTGGGTGCAACTTCCGACAAGGGCAACAGAGTTTCCACCACTGGCGCTTGCCGGGAACTGCTGATGAATTTCATGTACGCCACTTCGACGCGGTCGAGTTTGTGGGCCGCATAGGCCGCAATGTAGCGAGTGGCCAGCGTGTCTATTTCCTCGAAAGTGACCTTGTCCTCGAATTGCGTATAGGTCGCCTCGGCGGGGATCTGCTGGAATTTGAAGTAATTGATGGCCCGCTTGCCCGAAAGCTCCAGGTGGAGCGTGATGCCATCCTTGCTGTTTTGCTGGACGCGATGCATCGCTTCGCGGATGATCGACGAATTGTAGCCGCCGCATAAGCCGCGATTGCTGGTGATGACCAGGAGCAGGCTGTTTGAAATCTTCTCGTGTTGTTTGAGCAACGGGTGTTGCACGTCGGTGGCGCTAGCGCTGAGGTCGGCGGCCAGCTCGCCGAT
>Ga0134121_10005587_pt1 | contig 10212 bp, 9 predicted proteins | sample KB301_FD_96463 | JGI IMG/M metagenome (GOLD analysis project Ga0134121, IMG submission 96463) | Terrestrial soil microbial communities without Nitrogen fertilizer from Kellogg Biological Station, Michigan, USA - KB3-0-1 | ecosystem: Environmental > Terrestrial > Soil > Unclassified ... | reverse complement strand
CTGGCAGCGAGGTCTCCTTCGAACCCGAGGACGTGGCCGGTCCTGGACGGGCGGGTGAAGCCCGACGGCATCACCCTCAACCCGAGCCGCGTGCATCCTTCGGAGCTGTTCTGGCGCCAGTTGCGGTTCGCGGATTTCGACGTCTCGGAGATGTCGTTCTCGTCGCTCCTCATGGCCAGGTCGAAAGGGGACGACCGCTGGATCGGCCTGCCGGTGTTCACCACGCGGAAGTTCTACCACGCCGCGATCCTGGTGCGGCGCAAGGCGGGCATCGCCTCGCCCGCCGACCTGAAGGGCAAGCGCGTGGGCGTGCCGGAATACCAGCAAACCGCGGCGCTTTGGGCGCGTGGGGTACTGCAGCAGGAATTCGGTGTCGAGCCGCGGCACATGGAATTCTGGATGGAACGCGGCGCCGCCCGCAGCCACGGTGGCGCGGTCGGCTTCACGCCTCCGCCGGGAGTAACGATACACACGGTGCCTCCCGAAAAAAATCTCGGCGGCATGATGCTCGCGGATGAAGTGGACGCCCTCCTCCACTACATCGTCGATGACAACCTGGTGGACCGCAGCACCGCCGACCTGTGGAACCATCCCGACATCGGCCGACTCTTTCCCGACCCGTGGGCCGAGGGCATCCGCTACTACCGCAAGACCGGCATCTTTCCCATCAATCATGGCATGGTCATCAAGCGCGAGATCGCCGAGAAGCACCCGTGGGCAGTACTGAACCTGATTACCGCGTTCAACCGCGCCAATGACATCGCCGACCGCGAGCGTATACAGCACGCGGAATATCACGTCGCCACCGGCCTGCTGCCGCGTGACGCCGGCGAGGCCCTGCGCACTCCGATCGTGCGCCACGGCATCCGTGCCAACCGCGTCACGCTTGAGACCGCGGCCCGTTACTCCCACGAACAGGGCCTGACGCCCCGGGTGGTCAGGTTGGAAGAAGTGTTTGCCGCAAGCGCGATGGAGCAGTAACAGCGGTGACGAGTGACAAGTAATTGGAATCACGCGCAGCGGGTGTTCCTCATCCCTCATCCTTCCGGTTGACGCGTAGCCAAAGCGCTAACCCCGCGGCCATCAGCACAATGATCAGCGCGAAGTAAGCGCGGAAGCCGAAGGCCGGGCCGATCAGTCCCGCCAGGAACGGGGCCATGCCCATGCCGAAAAACTGGAACGCGGTCGCGTAGGACAAGGCGCGCGCGTCCATCCCCTTCGGCGCCTCGATCCGGATCAGGTAGACGAGCGCCGCCTGCAGGCCCGCCGAGCCCAGGCCGAATGCGACGCGCGCAAACACCAGTTGCAGCGGCGTTTCCAGGAACAGCAGCGGCAGGTGCGTGATAGTAGCCGCAGCAGCGCAGTACACCAGCACGCGCCCGGCCCCGATGCGGTCGAGCACCAGCCCCCACAAGGGCGTGGCGATCAGCATGGACAGCGACGCCGCCATCGCCGCGGCGCCCACCCAGAATGCCTCCGCGCTGACGTCGGCGGCGCCTTGCGCTTCCAGCAGTTGCAGGATGAAAACACTGATGTTGGTCACGCTGCCGTGCCACATGAGCGAGTACAGGAAGCCGAGGAAGATCAGCGGGCCGATGCGTGGCACGGCCAGCAGCTCTCGCAGGCTGCCGAGCCAACGCGGGCGCCACTGGCCGGGCGCGAGTTGCTTCACCTCGTGCACGAACAGGATGACCAGCAGTCCGCCGCTGAGCATCAGGCCGCCGCTGATCCAGAACAGCCAGTGTTGCCGGTCCACCAGCGCGGCCAGCACGGCGCCGATGACGGGCCCGAGGACCTGCCCCACCAACCCGCCGGTCTGCGCGATCGAGACCGTGCTGCCGATGCGCACCGGGGGCGTATTGGCCACCAGCAGCGCCACGCCCGCCGGCGTGAAGCCGTTGAAGATTGCGACCACCATGAGCAGCGCCGCGAACCACAGCGGTGTCGGCGCGAACGGCACCAGCATCATCGTGACGCCCATGCCGAGCATCGCCCGCAGCACCATCGGCTTGCGCCCGTAGTGATCGGAGATGCTGCCCCAAAGCGGATTCACCACGAAACTGACCAGGTAGAACGCGAGCAGCATGTGGCCGATCCAGGTTTCCAGGTGCTCGCGCACGCCGAGGTCGCGCACCATCAGCGGCAGGAACGGCCAAGCCAGGCTGAAGCCGAGCCCGCAGATCAGGTTGGCGAGTGGAAGGACCTGGCGGTTACGGCGCCAGTAGGGATACTGCCGGGATTCCTCGTCGTCGGCCGGCGGGATTGCTGAACTCATGGAGTTTGCCAGTCTACCGCAGCGCGGACGAGACTAGCCCAGCTCGCACTGCGGGGGATACACTTGCAGCGCGACGAGCAAGTGAACAGGGGCGGACTCAGTTTTAATTTGTGGAACGCGGATTGTAACAATCAATCCGATCCCATCTTCCTATACTCGCGGGAAACAGAGCGGCATTATGAAATCATCCTGGTTCCTGTTTCTTCCCATCCTGTTTTTTTCCATCAGCTCTCCGGCTCAAGGGCCCAGCAAACAGGAGATCGAGCAAATTTTCCGGGATGCCAATGAAGGCAACCCCAAGGCACAGTTGTATCTGGGAAGCCTGTACGGCAACGGCAAAGGAGTGCCGCTGGATCATGCCGAGGCGGCAAAGTGGTATCGCAAGGCTGCCGAACAAGGTTACGCCAAGGCGCAATGGTATCTCGGGCTCGAGTACTACCGTGGCAGCACTGGTCTGCCGCGTGACTTTGCGGAGGCCGTGAAGTGGCAGCGCAAGGCGGCGGATCAGGGCCTCGCCGAGGCGCAAATTGAACTGGGGAACATGTACTACCGCGGCGAGGGGGTGCCTCAGGACCTGGCGGAAGCCGAAACGTGGTATCGCAAAGCAGCGGATCAGGGCAACGCCAAGGCTAAAGACTATCTGCGACGAATCGGCGCGAGAGAGACGAAAAGCAGCGGCGTTATTAATATGGAAACGATTTTAGTCGCCCTGTACTTTCCATTTCTTTTGTTCATCTTTTGGGGACCCTTTGCATTTGTTTATGCAGCAAAGGTAATCATAAAACGCCTGAGAGCGCGGTTTGGCGCCACACATGCAGTTCAATTGGCATTTGTCATACTGGCATTGATCTTCTTGCCAGTGGCCGTGACCAGTAAAGGCGGGAATATCCCCACGATATTTCCCTGGTGGCTGACCGTGCCGGGAATGTTTACGTCACCCGGTATTGATTTTTCGATAGCCTCCTTTATTTTTGCGATCCCATTTCTTCCGATTACGTGGTTTTTTGTCTCCAGAGAAGTTCGTCGCCAGGAGAACGACAAGCAATGAGGTTGGTGTCAATTTTTGATTGGCGGAACGCGAATTGTGAAAATCACTCCGACTTCATTTGCGTATTTGCTCTAGAATGAATATTCCAGTAGCGACGAACGGTGGTATGAGCGACTACAAACGCATGTCCCGCGGTGAATTGATCGTTGCGGCGCGCGAACTTGAAGTCTCGCTGGCGCGAGCCACTGCGCAGGCGCCGGAGCCATCCTCGCCGTCCCGCACCCTCGATCTCGGGGACGACAGCCTTGCGCAGTTCGAGCAATGCCCGCAGCCGATGTACATCTTCGATCCGGCAACGCTCGAATTTCTCCAGGTAAACGCCGCCGCGGTGAACCTCTACGGCTACTCGGCCGACGAATTCCTGGGCATGAGAATTTCGGACCTCTGGATCGAGCACGGGGACGCGGAGGTACTGAAGCAGATCCGCGACCGTCCCGCCAGTTATCTTTATTACCGCGGGTTGCGGCAGCACCGCGCGAAGTCCGGCGACCTGCTCGATGTCGAGATTGTGGGGCAGGATGTCCTGTTCCACGGGCGCAGGGCACGCGTGGGGCTGGTGATGGACGTCACCGAGGAGCATCGCGCGATGCGCGAGCTGCGGGAGAGCGAGGAGCGCTATCGCGAACTGGTGGAACTCTCCCCGGATGCCATCTACATTTCGAGCAATCGCAGGATCACCTACGTCAACGCCGCCTGCGTAAGGTTATTGGGCGCATCCTCCCCCGACGACCTCGTCGGCAAGGGAGTACAGGAGATTACTCATCCGGATTTCCACGAGGAAATCAGGAGGCGCGCGGAGCTGCTGAGGGACCGGGACGAACCCTTGCCACCATCGGTGCAAAAGAAACTCCGGCTCGACGGGACGCCGGTGTACGTCGAAGTGATGGCGGGACCATTCGTCTTCCAGGGCAAACGGGGGACCCAGGTCGTGATGCGCGACATCACCGAGCGCAAGAAAGCGGAGGAAGAGCTGGCGCGAACCAACGCCGAGCTCGAGAAATTCGTGCTGGTCGCTTCGCACGACCTGCAGGAGCCGCTGCGCACTACCGCCAATGCTGCCCTGCTCCTCGATGAGCGCCACGGAGAGAAGCTGGTCGGCGAAGCCAAGGAGCTTCTTCAGTACGTCGTGACCGGCGTCATGCACATGCGCCGGCTCATAGACTCGCTGCTGGTCTTTTCGGGGATCGGCGCGAAGCCCGCGGCCATCGCGGCAACGGATTGCCGGGCGGTGATGACCGACGTGCTGGCCCATCTTCGCGCCGTAATCGAAGAAAGCGGCGCAGTCATCGCCTGCGGACCACTGCCGGTCGTGCGGGCGGACCCCTCGCAGCTCGAACAGGTGTTGATGAACCTCATCAGCAACGCGATCAAGTTCCGCCGCGGCGCGCTGCAGATCCGGGTCGAGGCGCAGCGCGACGATTCAGGCTGGATCATTTCAGTTGCCGACAACGGGATCGGAATCAATCCGGCGTATGCCGAGAAAGTATTCGAGATTTTCGAGCGGCTCGACACGCGCTATCCCGGCACCGGCGTGGGGCTCGCCATCTGCAAGAAAATCGTGGAAAGCAATAACGGGCGCATATGGGTCGAGTCGCAGGAAGGAAAAGGCGCAAAATTTTCTTTCACCGTCGCCGCAGCCGACGCGGGCAGGAGACCGAATGTTTGAACGATGGACCACGGAAATCCTGCTGGTTGAGGACAACCCCGTCGACAAGATGATGATCAGCGAAGCGCTGCACCTCGCGGAAATCCGGCATCGCCTCTCCCACGTGGGCGACGGCGAGGCGGCGCTTCAGTTCTTGCGCCGCAAGCCTCCGCACGAGAACGCGGCGCGACCCGACGTGGTCATCCTCGACCTGAGGCTGCCGAAAATCGACGGGCACGGAGTGCTGACGGCCATGAAACTGGACCCGGACCTGAAGCCCATTCCCGTTCTCGTCCTGACCACTTCCGCTGCGCAAAATGACATCGCCAAGAGCTACGACCTGCAGGCCGACCAGTTCGTTACCAAGCCAATGGGACTCCAGGTGCTCGCCGGCGAGCTGAGGATCATCGAAGGCCTGGTAAAGCGCACCCGGAAATAACAGGGCGGTGATGTGCCGTCATGACGCGCATGCATCGATCCGCACTTGCAATTGCCCTCCTTGCATCGGCCATCCTGACGACGCCCGTCTTTGCACAGCAGTATCCCAGCAAGCCCATTCGCCTGCTCATCCCCTCGCCACCCGGTGGTGGTACCGATATTCTGGGTCGTATCCTGAAAGAAGGCCTCACCGACCTGTGGTCGCAGCCGGTAGTAGCCGACAATCGCGGCGGGGCAAGCGGAAGGATCGCTGCAGCGGCGGTCGCCAAGGCAGCTCCGGATGGCTACACGTTATTTTTTACCTACGGCGGTGTCTTGACCACGGGGCTACCGTTGTTTCGCCAGCTTCCGTACCACCCCATCAAGGATTTTGCCCCGGTCGCGATGATGGCCCATGTCCCGGGCGTGCTCGTCGCGCAGCCCTCTTTTCCGGCGAAGACGGTCGCGGATCTCATCAAGCTTGCCAGGGCCAGGCCCGGGGCGCTGACGCACGGCGCGTCCAGCATCGGCTCCAGCAGCCATCTCAACATGGAGCTGTTCAAGCAGATGGCGAGAATTGATATGCTGCTTGTATCGTATCCCGGCGATGCGCCTGCCCTCGTGGCGCTCCTGGGCGGCCAGGTGCCGTTCGCGTTAAATAACGTCGTGGTGGCATTGCCGCATATTCAATCCGGCAGATTGAGAGCCTTGGGAGTCGCCACCGCCCAGCGCGTATCCCAGCTGCCCGAGGTGCCGACCATCGCCGAGAGCGGACTGCCCGGCTACGAGGGCTTGCTTTTCTACCTGGTCGTGGCACCCGCAAAAACGCCGGCGGCGATCGTAAACAAGCTCAATGAGGCCGTAAAGAAAATAAAGCAAAGCGCGGACGTGAAGCAGCATTTCTCGCGATTGGGAGCAATTTCAATGGACATGACGCCCACCGAAATGGGGATATTCCTGCAGCAGGAACTCGAAAAATGGACGAAAGTAATCCAGGCCAGGGGAATTCAGCCCGATTAAGGTTGTGACCACGCGGGCAATCATGCCCCGTCGCTATTATTGCTAATCGAGAAAAGAAGAGGATGACAATGGACACTGGAATCTTCCTGCTCCTGCAATCGCCTTCAACCCGCTCCTCGCAGGAAATCTACGCGCGCGGGCTGGAGCAGGCGCAGGTTGCCGAATCTCTCGGCTTTCGCAACGCATGGCTCGCGGAGCATCACTTCTCGACCTACGGCTACCTGTCCCGCCCCTTGCAGCTCGCAACCTACATTGCTGCGAAAACCACGAAGCTGCGGGTGGGCACGGCGGTCGTCGTGCTCCCGCTGCACCATCCCCTGGTGATCGCCGAGGAGATCGCGACGCTCGACATCCTGGCAGGCGGGCGCCTCGACATCGGGCTCGGGCGCGGCTACCAGCGCTACGAATTCGAGCGCCTCGGCCTGCAGCTCGATTCTGGCGGCCAGCGTTGGGATGAATCGATCGACATCCTGTTGAAAGCGTTCGAGGGCAAGCCCTTCACTTACGACGGCAAGATCTTCAAGATTCCCGAGACGTCGATATTCCCGCAGCCGCTGCAGAAACCGCATCCGCCGATCTGGGTCACGGCGCAGAGCCCCTATTCCCTCGAATACGCGGCGCGGCGCGGTTTCAACGTGCTGACCGGCGGATTCGGCGTCTCGTTCGACCGGCTCGCGGAATTCGGCCAGGTATTGAAGAAGACGTTTGCCGAGGCGAAGCACGCGCGGCAGCCGACCGTCGGCGTGCAAAAAGCGTGCTACGTGACCAAGGACAAGGCCGACGCTCGCGACGCCGCCGAGCACGCACGCTGGAACATGCGGGTGACGCTCTCATTGCGCAACAACTACGAGCGGGTGGAGAACGGCAACGCCGTTCCCGTGCCGGGCAAGACCGAACCGGTCCTCGACGAGCTCATCGAGAACTACCTCGTCATCGGAACGCCGGAGACGTGCATTCGCCAGATCAGGCGCATCAATGATGCCGTGGGCATCTCGTATTTCAACTGCAACTTCTGCTTCGGCGACCTCGACCAGAAGCGCGTCCTGCGCTCGATGGAGCTCTTCGCGAAAGAAGTCATGCCGGCGCTTTGAGCAACACGTGACGAAGACCGGGCCGATGCACGATCCCCGCAACTACTATAGGGACTAGGACGGAGCTCATATGGATGTCAATCCGCTGGATTCGGTAGAAACGAACGACGACAGACAGGCGTCCGATCGCCGCACCGCGCGCCTGAACATGCACGTGGCGATTACGGTCGCGATACTCGCCACATTCATGGGCATCTGCAAGGTCAAGGACGACAATACCGTGCAGGCCATGCAGCAGGCGCAGGCGAACAAGATCGACCATTGGGCGTTTTACCAGGCGCGCAACATACGCGAGGAAGTCGCCAAGTCCACCATCGTGCAGTTACAGCTCGCCGCCGTCGGGCGCCCGCCCAAGGAAAAGGCGGAATACCAGGCGGCGATAGAGAAGTACGAGAAATTCGCCGCCGAGCAAAAAGCGAAGAAAGAAGAGCTGATGAAGCAGGCGGAGCAGGATCAGAAAGACTACGACGCGGCAAATTTCATCGACGACCAGTTCGATCTGTCGGACGCTCTGCTCGCGATCGCCATTTCCCTGCTGGCCTTGACGGCGCTGACCCATCAGCGCTGGCTGTTTTACGTCGCGCTGGTCCCCACCGGCTTCGGCATTCTCATGGGCCTGTCCGGCCTGTTGAACTGGGGCATCCATCCGGATGCGCTGACTCGGCTGTTGTCGTAGCCCGTTATCGACAACAAAAAGACTCGTAATAACCACGAGGAGGAGTCCGATGAAGCACGCCTCGCTGAAAATGCTGTTCGTGCTTGCCGCTGCAGGTGTCTTCGGCCACGTTGGCGCGCAGGCAATACCGGCCGCATCGGAGTATCCGAGCAAGCCCATCCGCATCATCGTCCCGTTCACGCCGGGCAGCGCGAACGACATCATCGCGCGCATCGTCTCGCCCAAGCTGGCGGAGCGCTGGGGCCGGCCGGTGGTGATCGACAATCGCCCGAGCGCCGGCGGCGTCGTTGCCTGCATCATCGTCGCGGAAGCGGCGCCCGACGGCCACACGCTCATGGTGACCGGGTCCAACTTTGCAGGCAGCGCGGCGCTTTATACGAACCTCCCCTATGACGCCGTACGGGATTTCGCCGGCGTCAGCCAGTTTGCGAGCACCCCGCTCGTCCTCGTAGTCGCGCCCAGCCTCGGGGCCAGATCGGTCAAGGAATTAATCGCGCTCGCGCGCGAAAAGCCGGGGCAACTGAATTACGGTTCGACCGGGCTCGGCAGCGGTCCTCATTACGGCGCCGAACTGTTCAAGCTCGTAGCCGGCATCAACGCGGTGCACGTGCCATACCGCGGCTCGCCCGAATCGCTCACCGACCTCATGGCCGGCCGCGTGCATTTCATCCTCTCGCCCGTCCTGGCGGCGACGCCCCTCGTCCGGGGCGGGCGGGTGCTGGCGCTGGGGGTGACGACGACGTACCGCGCGCAAGCACTACCGGAAGTGCCCACCATCGCGGAAGCGGGGCTTCCGGCCTTTGAATACCAGGGCTGGTACGGAATGCTGGCGCCGGGTAAGACGCCGCGCAAGCTCGTCAACCTGCTGTCCGCGGAAGTTGGAAAAATCCTTGATCTGCCCGAGATCAAGGAGCGCATTGCGAGCCAGGGCGCGATTGCCAAGGCGAGCAGCCCCGAGGCCTTCGACAGTCTCGTCCACAACGAGATCAAGACGCGCCGGAAAGTGTGGAAGGCCGCCGGCGTAAAGGCCGAATGAGAGCAAGGCGGAAGGCAGAAGGAAAAGGCCTCAAATAAAGACCAGCGGGTGTAGAGTCGACCCACAAGCCACGACCCACTACCCACGCAGTTAACTCCGGGAGAGATGCATGCGACTTGCGGGAAAGACGGCACTGATTGCGGGCGCAAGCCGCAATATCGGCAAGGCCATCGCGCTGACGTTCGCGCGCGAAGGGGCCAACGTGGTTCCGGTGGCGAGCAAGATGACCGAGGAATTGAAGCAGGTTGCGCGGGAATGCGAAGCTTTCGGCGTCAAGGCGCTGCCGCTGGCGGCGGACATAAGCGACCACGAGCAGGTCAACCGCGCGGCGCAGCAGGCACTGGAGCGCTTCGGCAACGTGGAAGTGCTGGTGAGCGTAGCCGCCATCCGGCCGCACAAGCCATTCTGGGAAATCGATTACGACGAATGGCATAAAGTGCTCGCGGTGAACCTGCACTCGACTTTTTACCTCGCCAAGGCCCTGGCCCCGGCCATGATCAAGGCCGGCAAGGGCGGCAGCATTGTCGCCCTGGGCGGCATGGCCTCGCTGACCGCGCAGCCGAAGCGCGCCCACGTCATCGCGGCCAAGACGGGACTCTACGGACTGATCAAGGCCCTCGCCCTCGAGCTCGGGCCGTACGGCATAAGGGCCAACCTGCTTGCCCCGGGACTGATCGTCACCGAGCGGCGCAACCCGGAGTGGTACAAGGAGGGCGGCGGCGTGCCTCTCGGCATGATCAGCTCCAAGTCCGACGGCACGCCGATCGGCCGCGAAGAAGGCACGCCCCTCAACCGCAAGGGCACGCCGCAGGAAGTGGCGAACGCCGTGCTGTTTCTGGCTTCCGACGAGTCTTCCTTTGTTACCGGCGATCGCATGATCTGCGCGGGCGGTCGTTACATGTAGATTTGGCGATGCATTTTTCGCACGTCATCGCGGGGTGGCTCGCGCTCGGCATGTTCGCCGGCGCAGCGTCCGGACAGAACTACCCGACCAAGCCCATCCG
>Ga0134121_10005586_pt1 | contig 10214 bp, 12 predicted proteins | sample KB301_FD_96463 | JGI IMG/M metagenome (GOLD analysis project Ga0134121, IMG submission 96463) | Terrestrial soil microbial communities without Nitrogen fertilizer from Kellogg Biological Station, Michigan, USA - KB3-0-1 | ecosystem: Environmental > Terrestrial > Soil > Unclassified ... | reverse complement strand
GGCAATCGCATCGGCATCGCGACGCTGGTCCTCCTGATTTCGCTGATCGGCGGCCGCATCATCCCGAGCTTCACGCGCAACTGGCTGGCGAAGTTCCGGCCGGAGGTGCCGGTGCCGGCGCCGCACGATCGCCTGGACACGATCTGCCTGCTCGTCATCATCGCGAGCCTCCTCGCCTGGGTCGCAGGTTCCAGCACGCTCGCGATCGCCGGAGGCATCGCCGCGGCGGCACGCGTTGCGCGCTGGCGCGGCCTCGCCACCTGGCGCGAGCCGCTGCTTTTCGTCCTGCACGCCGGCTATGCATGGGTGGCGATCGGCCTCTTGCTTCTCGGTCTCAACGGCTTCTTCGCCTGGGCACCGCCGGGGGCGCCATTGCACGCGCTCACGGTCGGCGCGATCGGCACCATGACTCTTGCCGTGATGACTCGGGCCTCGCTCGGTCACTCCGGGCATCCACTGGCCGCAGGCCCGGGCACCATCGCCATCTATGTGCTCGTGACGCTTGCGGCGCTGCTGCGCGTCGCGGCGCCGTTCACGTCCAGCGTCGCCGAGTTCACCGCCTTCGCCGGCCTCGCCTGGAGCGCGGCATTCGGCTTGTTCGCCATCCTCTATTCACCGCTTCTCTTCAGGAAAAAAACATGAAGACCAGACTCCTCGTCCTTGCTCTCGCACTCTCGCTTGGCGCATGCAATCGCACCGAAGCGCCGCAGGATCCCTACGACATGAGCAAGATGGATTTGAAGCCGACGCCGGCCAAGATCGGCGGCGAGCGCCATAAGGGCGCCTTCGCCGAAGGCGCGGCGCTCAGCACGGGAGCGGAGCTGAAGCCGCTCGATCCGTCGCCGGTCAAGACGATCCGTCTCGACACCACGCACAAGATCATCGAGATCGCGCCGGGCGTGAAGTTCAGCGCCTGGACCTTCGGCGACCAGGTGCCCGGCCCCACGGTCCGCGCCCGCGTCGGCGACAAGATCCGCTTCTCCATGACCAACCGCAGCGACGAGCCGGTGCCCGGCGTGCAGCTCACCGCCGCGCCGATGATGCACTCGATGGACTTCCACGCGGCGATGGTCTCGCCGCAGGACAAGTACCGCTCGGTCGCGCCGGGGCAGACGATCGAGTTCGAGTTCACGCTCAACTATCCGGGCGTCTTCATGTACCACTGCGGCACGCCGATGATCCTCGAGCACATCGCCTCGGGGATGTACGGCGCCGTGGTGGTCGAGCCGCGCGCGGGCTATCCGACGAAGGCAAACCGCGAGTACGTCGTGATCCAGAGCGAGTTCTACGCCAAGGCGCCGCCGAAAGGTGCCAAGAGCCAGGTCTACGTGCTCGACAGCGACCGCCTGCGGGCGGCGCAGCCGACGCACACCGTCTTCAACGGCGTGCATAACGGCATGGTGACGAATCCGCTCCCGGCCAAGGCGGGCGAGCGCGTGCGCCTGTTCGTGCTGAACGTCGGCCCGAGCAAGACCTCGAGCTTCCACGTCGTCGGCACGATCTTCGACCGCGTGTGGTTCGAGGGCAATCCGGACAACCAGATGCGCGGCATGCAAACGGTGCTGCTCGGCTCGTCGAACAGCGCCATCGTCGAGTTCATGATCCCGGAGGAAGGCTCCTACATCATGGTCGACCATCACTTCGCCAACGCCTCGCAGGGCGCGATCGGGCTCGTCTCGACGGTGGCGAAGCCCCCGCGGCAGGAGCTCGAGCACCACAACCTCGATGCCTCGAGCGTGCCGACCGACCCGGAAGCGCTGCGCGCCAAGCAGGACTTCGAGTCCAAGTGCTTCGCCTGCCACTCCCTCGGCCACGGCAAGAAGCTCGGGCCCGACCTTGCCGGCGTGACCAAGCACCGCGACGATGCGTGGCTCACGCGCTGGCTCAAGTCGCCGGAGAACATGCTCAAGACCGACGAGCATGCCAAGGCCATGCTTAAGGAGTACAACAACATCCCGATGCCGAACCAGAACCTGACCGATGCCGAGATCCGCGGCTACCTGAAGTACTTCCACTGGTACGACTCGCAGCCGGCGGGCTCGGTGCAGTCTTCCGGCGGGGGGCACTGAGATGCGCGCCGCGCTCGCCGCGCTCGCGCTCGCCTGCGGCCAGGCCCTGGCCTGTGGCTACTGCGTGGAGGACAAGATCGCCGCGACCTACGACCACGCGGTCGTGACGAAGGCGCTCGCGGCGCAGCACCACGTGGCATTCCTGCACGTCGACGGCGCGGCGAAGAGCCGCGCCGTGCTCGAGAAAGCGGCCTACTCGGCGCCGGCGGTGGATCGCGGCACGGTGCGCGTCTCGGCCGACCTGCTCACCGTCTCGTTCGCGTTCGATCCGGCGCGCGCCAACCTGGGCCTGATCCACGCGCGCATGGAGAAGAGCCTCGGTGTGCCGCTCATGCCGTTCCAGGTCATGGAGCGGCCCGAGGACCTCAAGCTGATCAGGAAGTAACTACAGGCTCGGCTTCGGCTCGCCGCCGAAAGTCTTCTCGTGGCGTTCCTGGCACTGGATGCAGCGGATTGCAGCCGGGGATGCCTTCAGCCGCTCGAAGGCGATGTCGCTGCCGCAGTCCTTGCAGACGCCGTACTCGCCGCCCTTGATGCGCTCGCGCGCGGCTTCGAGGGCGCGGAACTCATCGAGGTCGCGCGTCAGATCCGCCTGCTCGAGGTCCGCGATCAGCGTCGCCACCGATTCGTCGCCCGTGTCGGGCGCCGGGCCGGCGTGCTCGGCATACGGCTGCTCGCGCGTGCGCTCGGCATCGTCGCGCATCTCGTCGAGGAGCACGTTGCGGCGCTCGTTGATCATCTTGCCCAGTTCCTTGGTCTGCTGTTGTGTCAGCGACATGGCGTCTCCTTGCCTTGAGGTTAGACGCCGTGGCAGCAAAGGACGTTCCATGCGGATTGACGTGAGTCAACCTGCCGGTCGGGCGCCGCCCTACAGTGGCTGCTGAGCCGGCCTGGTGAGGACCTGCTGCTGGAGCTCTAGGCCGCTTTGAGGCGAACCGGCCGCGGCGCGGCGGCGCGCCGGCCGAGATGCCGGAGCTCGGTCGCGGCGCGCAGCAGCACGGCATGGAGCGCCGTCTGCGTGGCGTTGTCGGCGGCGTTGACGATGACGTGGTGCGTCGGCAGGAACAGCTCGAGCCGCGCCTCTACTCGCTCCGCAGCGGTGCGCGCGAGCTGCAGCCGCCCGCTGGTGATGGCAGGGTGCCGCGCCGTCAGGTGGGCGAGCTCGCGCTCCAGGCGGCGCACGTCCGTGTCGGCCTCCGCGAGATCGTGGGTCGAAATCTTGATGTATGGCACGGCGGCCCTACCGCGTGGCGCTGAGGATGGCTTCGAGCCCTGCGATATCGACGATGCGCACGTGCTTCTGCTCGACCTCGATCAGGCCGTCCTTCTGGAACTGCGAGAAGAGCCGGCTGACCGTCTCGAGCTTGAGGCCGAGGTAGCTGCCGATCTCCTCGCGCGTCATGCGCAGGTGGAAGTCGGAAGGCGAGTAGCCGCGGCGCACGAAGCGCTTGGAAAGGTTCGACAGGAACGCGGCCAGGCGCTCTTCGGCGCGCATCGAGCCGAGCAGCATCATGACGCCGTGGTCACGCACGATCTCGCGCGAGAGCACCGAGTGCAGGCGCCGCTGCAGCTGCGGATAGTCGTGCGCCATGGACTCGACGAGCGAGTAGGGCATCACGCAGATTTCGCTGTCCTCGAGCGCGATCGCGGTGCTCGAGTGCCGGCCGGCGCCGATGCCTTCCATGCCGAGGAGCTCCCCGCCCATGAAGAAGCCCGTGACCTGCTCGCGCCCCTCGCCGTCGACCACGCTCGTCTTGAAGAAGCCCGAGCGGATCGCGTAGATCGAGGTGAATTCGTCGCCCGTGCCGAAGAGGCTCTCGCCGCGCTTCACGCGCCGGCGGGCGTAGACGATGTTCTGCACCTGCTGGAGGTCTTCCATGCACACGCCGCCCGGCAGGCAGATCTCGCGCAGGTTGCAGCTCGAACAGTTGACTTCGTGCTTCTGGGCCACCGGCTGGTTCATGAATCGTTCCTTTCTTATCGGTGTCAGTGCGACGACGGCTGGCATGGCTTCCCCCTTGAATTCGCGACGACGTCGCGGACACGTTCGAAATCCCTGGTCTTGTCGAAAAACGCCCGCGCGCCGAAGCGCTCGGCGATCTGGCGATATGGGTCGGACGAATAGTTGGACAGCATCACCACGTCGAGCTCGGGCGCCTGCGCATGCAGCGCGCGCAGCACGTCGAACCCCGAGCCCTCGGCGAGCTGCACGTCGAGCACCACGAGGTCGGGCCTGGTTTGCAGGATGTCGCGGATCGCGGCCTGGGCGCCGGCGGCGCGGCCGACGATCTCGGTGCCGGGAACCTCGGCGAGCAGCGATTCCAGCCGCTGCCGCAGCATCACTGAATCTTCTACGAGGAAAACTTGCATGCCGGCACTGTGCCCGCCGGCCCGGCGCCGCACCATCGGCGCCGGCTGAAAATCAGTGTCGGACGATTCCTATGCGCCCGCCTGCATCAGCGCCTGGCGCAGGCGCTCGACTTCCGTGCTCTTGTCGAAAAAACCGCGCGCGCCGAGGCCCTCGGCCTTGCGCCGGTAGGCGTCGTTCGCGAAGTTGGTGAGCACGTAGACCGCGGTGCTGCCGCCCACCGCGCGCAGCACATCGAAGCCGTTGCCGCTTTCCAGCTGGATATCCAGCACCACGACGTCGGGCTTCGCGGCCTGGATGGCGGCAATCGCTTCGGCCGCTCCCGCGGCATGGCCGCAGGACACCGCGCCGGGGACCGAGGCAAGGATGGCAAGCAGGCGCTGGCGCAGCATCGCCGAGTCCTCGACGAGGAAGACCTTCACCGGCGCAAGTTTGCCCGCGCCGGCGCCGCGCGTATGTCGCCGACATTCCGATTCTGCGGGTAGGAATTTTCCGAAAGTGCGCGCCCCGGCAATAAGTGAAAGCGCTTTGTCAGGCAAGCGATTCATAATCTTCCGGCGCGTACTGCTACTGGCACTTCCCAAGGGTTTGGACGAAAGGGGACGCGCACTGAGGCCCGCCCCGAAGTCGGGCCTCTTTCATTTCCGCCGGCCGGCGGCGCTTATCCCCCATTCAGTGGAAATTTTGGGCGAATTGTTTCCGGGGAAAACATCTGCCGGGGCTGGCGGGTGGCGCGCTGGCTATAGTGCGCGCCCGATGTCGAAAAGCACCCGCCAGCGCCTGCTGGAACTCATGATTGCCCGTGTCGGCCGCAGCGCGCTTGCCGCGAGCCTCGGCGTGCCGTGCGCGATCCTCGCCGACTGGATCGAAGGCCACAGCGTGATGCCGGACGTCAAGCTGATCGCGCTGATCGAGCTGATCGACGAGACGGCCGAAGGCGGGCCCGCCTCGAACCGGAGTTGACGCAGGTCAACTCGGCCTCGGCTCCGAAGCGCAGCATGCAGGCGTTCATCCACAAACAGGGAGACGCACCATGCTGGGCCTTACGAGAGACGACTTCCGGATCAAGGCGGAGAGCTTCGATCTGACGAAGGGCGGCAACATCCTGCGCATCGCCGCCGGCGCATTCATGTTTCCGCACGTCGCCGGCAAGTTCGCCGCGATCGGCTCGCTCACGCTCAAGGCAGGCACCGTCGGCTTCTTCGCCAAGGCGGGCATGACGCCCGGCGAGTTCTGGGTCTATCTCGCGGCGCTGGCCGAATTCACCTCGGGCATCTTCCTCGTGCTCGGCCTCTGCACGCGCTTCGCGGCGCTCGGTGCGGCGGCGATCCTCGGCATGGCGGTCTATGCGCTGCAGGTGGTCAAGGGCTTCCAGGGCTGGACCTGGAACACCGGTGGCTACGAGTACCCGGTGTTCTGGGCGCTGACTTGCATCGCGATCTCGATCGAGGAATTCAAGCGCGTCTCGGCCTCCGCAGCCAGGCGAGTCAGCGCCTTCGGCGGCGCGAAGCTCGCGGTCTAGCGCTACCCGACGAGCTTGTGCTCTATCGCATAGCGCACAAGCTCGGCGGTGCTTCCCAGGTTGAGCTTTTCCAGGATCCGCGTCTTGTGCGTGCTCACCGTCTTCACCGAGAGGTGCAGCCGCTCGCCGATCTCGGTCGGCCCGAGCCCGTCCACCAGGAGCCGCAGCACCTCGAACTCGCGGTCGGATAGCGCCTCGTGCGGTGACTTTTCCGCGGCGACCAGGCTCGCCGCGGCGGCCTCGCCGATGTGCATGCCGCCCGCCGCGATCTTGCGCAGCGCGCCGACCAGCGCGTCGGCGGCGCTGTCCTTGTTGAGGTAGCCCGAGGCGCCGGCCTTCAGCACGCGCGCGGCATATTGCGTCTCGCCGTGCATCGACAGGACCAGGATGCGCAGCTTCGGCTTCTCGTCCTTCAGGCGCTTGATGAGCGCGATGCCCGAAAGCCCGGGCATCGACATGTCGACCACCGCGACGTCGTAGTCTTCCTTCCGGACGAGCTGCAGGAGCGCGTCGCCGTCGGCGGCCTCGGCCACGACCTCGAGGTCGGCGGTTGCGGCGAGGATGCGCTTCAGCCCGTCGCGCACGATCTTGTGGTCGTCGGCCAGCACGATGCGCGTCATGGCTTCTCCTGCGGCGGGACGCTGACGCGCACCCGCGTGCCGCCGCGCGCCGCGCGCCCGACCTCGAAGGAGCCGCCGAGGTAGGTGACCCGCTCGCGCATGCCTTTCAGGCCGAGGGAGCGCGATTTTGCGATGTCCGCCGGAGCGATGCCGCGGCCGTCGTCCTCGACTTCGAGGCTCACCATGCCGCCTTCGACGCCGAGCACCACCCAGGCATTCTTCGCCGAGGAATGGCGGCCGATGTTGGTGAGCGATTCCTGCAGCGCGCGGTACATGGTGGTCGCCACCGGCTTCGCCAGCTGATCGAGCGCGCCGTCGCCGAACTCCCGGTAGGTGCAGCTGATGCTCGAGCGCTTGGCGAACTCGTCCACCAGCCAGGCGGCGGCGTCGGCGAGCCCGAGGTCATCGAGCATCAGCGGGCGCAGGCTCGCCGAGATCCTGCGCGTCGCGCTGACCGTCTGGTCGAGCATCGCGTCCATCTCGCCGGCCTTGCGCGCCACCTCGGCATCGGCCACCACGCGCTCGCGCAGCCAGGAAAGATCCATCTTCAGCGCCGTCAGGAGCTGCCCGAGCTCGTCGTGCAGCTCGCGCGCGATCAGCGTCTTCTCCTCCTCGCGCGCCTCGAGCACGCGCGCCGAGAGCTCGCGCAGCTCCTGTTGGCTCCGGCGCAGGTCGTCCTCGTACTGCTTGCGCACGGTGATGTCGCGCAGGATCACGGTGTAGAAGTGGCGGCCGCCTTCGGCGGCCTGCGAGATCGACGCCTCGATCGGGAACTCGCTGCCTTCATTTTTGTCAGTGGCGCGCAGCGCCCACAGCGTCGTGACGTCGCCCATGCGCCGGCTGGTCACGCCGGTCTTGCCGAACTGCTCGACATGGTGGCGGTGCGCGCCGCGAAAGCGAGTCGGGATGAAGCGGTCGAGCAGGCTGCCGATGGCCTCCTCGCGCGGTACGCCGAACACCTGCTCGGCGGCGCGGTTGAACAGCACGATCTTCTGGTCTTCGTCGACCGTGATCACCGCGTCCATCGCCGAATCGACGATCGCGGCGAGCCGCGCCTGCGTCGAGGTGAGCGCGGTGCGCATGCGCTCGGCGTCGACCTCGGCCTGCTTGCGCAGCGTGATGTCGCGCAGGATCACGGTGAAATAGCGCTGGCCGGGCAGGCCGGCCTGCGAGATCGACGCCTCGATCGGGAACTCGTTGCCGTCGGCGCGCAGCCCCCACAGCGTGGTGACGTCGCCCATGCGGCGGCTGGTGACGCCGGTGCGCGCGAAATGCTCGATGTGCGCCTGGTGCGAGCGGCGGAAGCGCTCCGGCAGGAAGCGCTCGAGCGGCGTGCCGATCGCGTCGCGGCGGCCGACGCGGAAGAGCTGCTCGGCCGCGCGGTTGAAGAGCACGATGCGCTGGCCCTCGTCTACCGTGACGATCGCATCCATCGCCGAGTCGACGATGGCGGCGAGCCGCGCCTCGCTCTCCTCGAGCGCGTTGCGCACGAGCGCCGTGCCGTGCTCGGCGGTCCTGACCTCGCGGGCGGCGACCAGCACGCCGACGCCGATCACCAGCATGTCGGCGACGATCACCGTGCCGAGGAGCCACGGCGAGTCGAGGCCGCGCATGAAGGCGACGGCGTTCGAGATCAGCAGGGCGACGAGCGCCGCGGCGCCGGCGCCCACGACGGCGGGATGCCGGAATAGCCCTTTATTGACCGAAATCAAACGATTCCGGTTGCCGGCGTCCATAGTTGCCCCAATGAACTATCCCGCATCAGAACTCGTCATCGACCCGGTGCTGATCCGCCGGCACGACGTGAGCGGTCCGCGCTACACGTCCTACCCCACGGCGGATCGCTTCGTCGAAGCCTTCGGCGAAACCGCGCTCAGGCAGTGGCTCGCCAAGCGCAACATCGGCGGCATCAGCCAGGCCCTGTCGGTCTATGTGCATCTGCCCTTTTGCGAGAGCATTTGTTACTACTGCGGCTGCAACAAGGTCGTCACCCGCGACCATGGCCGTTGCGCCAAGTATATCCAGTACTTGGAGAAGGAAATGGCGCTGCTCGCGCCGCTCCTCGGAGCCAACAACCATATCTGCCAGCTGCACTGGGGCGGCGGCACGCCGACGTTCCTCACGCGCGATGAGATGAGCGCGCTGGTGGGCGCGCTCGACTCGCATTTCAGGCGCTCGGCCGATTTCGAGTGCGCGATCGAGGTCGATCCGCGGCATGCGCCACCGGGAACGATGGAGTTCCTCGGCGGACTCGGCTTCAACCGCGTCTCGCTCGGCGTGCAGGACTTCGACCCGGACGTGCAGAAGGCGGTGCACCGCATCCAGCCCGAGGAAATGACGCGCCGCGTCGTGGCCGAAGCGCGCGCGAACGGGTTCCGCTCGGTCAACTTCGACTTGATCTACGGCCTGCCCAAGCAGACGCTCGACAGCTTCAACCGCACGCTCGACCGCGTGATCGAGCTCGCCCCGGATCGCATCGCGCTCTACAGCTATGCGCACCTGCCGAACGTGTTCAAGCCGCAGCGCCGCATCGTGCCGGCCGACCTGCCTGCGCCGGAAGCGAAGCTGCAGATCCTGACGCTCGCCATCGGGCGCCTGACGCGCGCGGGCTACCTCTACATCGGCATGGACCACTTCGCGCGGCCCGACGACGACCTCGCCATCGCGCAGCGCCAGGGCCGGCTGCAGCGCAACTTCCAGGGCTATTCCACCCGCCCCGAGAGCGACCTGATTGGTCTGGGCATCTCGGCCATCGGCCGCATCGGCCCGACGTACTACCAGAACCAGAAGCGCCTCGACGATTACTACGCGATGCTCGACGATCGCCGGCTGCCGGTGGCGCGCGGCCTCGAGCTCGGCGCCGACGACCTCGTGCGCCGCGCGGTGATCCAGGCGCTCGCCTGCCACTTCCGCCTGTCGATCGAGTCGATCGAGGACGCCTACCTCGTCGACTTCCGCCAGTACTTCGCCGCCGAGATGAAGCACCTGCGCAAGCTGCAGGAAGAGGGGCTGGTCGACCTGACCGAAGAATGGATCAGCGTCACGCCGCGCGGGCGCCTCCTCGTGCGCATCGTTTGCATGGTGTTCGACCGCTACCTGCGCGACGCGCAGGCGCGGGCGAGCTACTCGCGCGTCATATAGGAGAAGCCCGATGAAAGCCATCCAGAAAATCCGCGAAGAGCACCGCTCGATCTCCGCCGTGCTGCACGGGCTGAAGCAGCTCGCGCGCGACGCGCAGAACGCGGGCGTGAAGCCCGAGTTCGCCGTATTCCGCGCCATGATCCATTACATCGACGAGTTCCCCGAGCAGCTGCATCACCCGAAGGAGGACAAGTACCTCTTTCCGCCGCTCGCGGCGCGCGCCCCCGAAGCGCAGCCGATCATCGATGCGCTGCGTGGCGAGCACAAGCAGGGCATCGGGCTGGTACGCGAGCTCGAGCGCGCGCTCGTCTTCTTCGAGGATCGCTGGCCGCTCGGCGCGGCGGAATTCCTGCAGACCGTCGATGCCTATGCCGACTTCCACTGGAAGCACATGCGCAAGGAAGAAGAGGAGATCCTGCCGCGTGCCGAGCGCCATTTCACGGCGCGCGACTGGGAAGTGATCGATCGCGCCTTCGACGTGAACCAGGATCCCG
>Ga0134121_10005584_pt1 | contig 10217 bp, 10 predicted proteins | sample KB301_FD_96463 | JGI IMG/M metagenome (GOLD analysis project Ga0134121, IMG submission 96463) | Terrestrial soil microbial communities without Nitrogen fertilizer from Kellogg Biological Station, Michigan, USA - KB3-0-1 | ecosystem: Environmental > Terrestrial > Soil > Unclassified ... | reverse complement strand
CGAGAAGACGCCCTCGGCTGGCTTGCGGCTGTCCACCCTGGGCGCGAAAATCTGGTTCTACATCTACCGCTCCCCGGTCGTGCGCGACGCTCACGGCCAAGCCAAGCAGCGGCGCGCCTACCTCGGGTATCACCTCTCCGGCCGTTGCCCCGAGCGGCCAACCGCCGGACGGGATCTCGCCCCTATGAGCCTCGAACAGTTCGAGAGCGCCTACTACGCTTTCCGGGCTGAGTTGGGAAAGGGGATCGATCCCCTCAACGTCGGCACCACCGTGCCGCAGGCGGGGCGCTGGCTGGGTCCTGAGACCATCCCCGACCTGGTCCGGCACCTGTACCCGGAGGGCTACCGCGAGGGGACTTTTGCCGCTCTCCTGGTGGAGTACTTCCGCCATCACGCGGCGGTCAACCTCAAGGCGCGCACCGTGGGCAATTACAAGCACGTGGCCAAGTCGTTCGCCTCGGTGCTCGGTCCTCGGGTGCCGGGCGAGATCTCCGACCTTGAGGTGCGGGCGGTGATGACGGCGGTTGAGAAGCGAGCACCACAGATGGTGCGCGAGGTTAAGAAGGTGCTCTCGGCCATCTTCGAGTATGCCCGGAGCCATTGGCACCTGTCGGGCAACCCGGCCCGGGGCCTGCGGGTGATGGTGAAGAAGGCCAAGCGCGACCGCTGGCTCAGCGACGGCGAGCTGACGACGGCGCTGTGGGCCTGTGATGAGCTGTCCGACCGCAAGGCGGCTGATGTCTACCGCCTGATCCTCTACAGCATGTGCCGGCCGGGAGAGGCGGCTTACGTCTGCGCCGAGGACCTGCTGATGTCCAACGGGGAGCGGGTGTGGAGGATCTACGGCAAGAACGGTCACGAGTTCCTCGTGCCGCTCCTCGGCCCGGTGGGCGAGATTCTCAATCGTCGCTGCTTGGAGGTGGGCGGGCGGGGTCCCCTCTTCTGGGCGCGGGATAGCCGCTCCACCTACCCTCAGCCGCTCCGCTTGGCGAATGTCGAATTCCGGCACCTGTCGGGTTTGGAGAACATCCGGCCCCACGATTTCCGGCGCACCGGGCGAACGCACATACCGGCGCTGGGGGTTCCCGAGAGCGTCGCTGAGGCGCTGCTCAATCATGTCAAAGGCGAGATTGAGGGCACCTACAACCTCTACAACTACTGGCCGGAGCGCAGGCAGGCGCTCGGGCTCTGGCACGAGAAGCTGATGCGGCTGGAGAGTGACGCTCGCCAGCGGGCGGCGTAGCGCTTCCGGAGCGCTCACAGCGCGCTCGGCATGCTCCGAGCGCGCAGGCCCGCCTTCTCCGTCAACGTGCGCGATCCCCGCCTGTCGACTTATCGCAATTGCTAAAAACTCCTCCCTAGAGAGGATCTCGCCTCCTAAAGAGGAGGCGGCACCGCGTTGCCTCGACCTCAATCCGCATAGACAACGCATGTGCGTAATCTTTTTCGTAATACAAACTTCATAGACTAAGGGTCGACATCCCTGCATACGGTGGGCTTGCTGTAGAGACCACGCTACGGTAATTCTGAAAGGAGAAGAGATGAGAGGCAGATTCCCGAGTCTTGTAATTCCGATCGCGGTATTCGCCCTGACCGCCTCGGTGGCCTGGGCGGGCAATGCCAAGGTCCAGGTTTGTCACGTTCCGCCCGGCAACCCGACCAACTTCCACACCATCACCATCAGCGACGACGCCCTGTCGGCCCACCTGGCGCACGGCGACCTCCTGGGCAGTTGCAACGCCCACTGCGATCAGCTCTGCGACGACGGCAACGCCTGCACCGTCGACGCCTGCGACGGTGCCGACCACTGCGCGCTCACCCACCCGCCCGTCAACTGCGACGACGGCAATCTCTGTACGACCGACACCTGCAACCCCGCGACGGGCTGCTCCAGCACGCCGAAGACCTGCCTGGACGGCAACCTGTGCACTGTCGATTCGTGCGATCCGTTGACCGGCCAGTGCGTCTTCCCGCCCGTCTCCTGCCCCGCCGGGCAGGCGTGCAATGCCAGCAACGGGAGCTGCGAGAACGAGGGGCCGACCTGCCCTTGCATCAGTGGTCAGCTCCCCAACTTCGCTGAGATCCTGAACGGCAATTTCGGGTTGGCTTCTTGCACCCAGGGCTCTGTTAGTATCTTTGGTAACGGTTTGGTCTTGCGGACCACAAGCGCGAGTCCTGTTTCCGCATTTGTCTTGACAGGTGGCCTTTTCGGCCCCAACTGCGGGGTCCAAACCTCACCCGCCGGAGCTGTACAGTTCCGAGGGATAACCACCGCGGAGGTCGAAGCCTGTAGCGACCTCCTTCGCCAGGCGGCGGCTGCAGCGAGCCTTACGTGCCCGTGAGGCGGCGCGGCGGATTGAGCCGGGGAGTCGTTTGAAAGAGCACCCTGACCGGACCTGTTCAGGCCCGGCCGGGGCTCACTCTTATAAGGAAGGATCAGCTTCCGCCGTCCGCTTGTCGAGTGAGCCTCACGTCGTAGTTAGTTACTACCTAGGGCGCTTTGGCTTCTGCTTGGACGGGCCGCTCAAACGGGGCCGATTTAGACAGGAAGTGACACGAACCATTCGCGAGGGCCGTAAGGTTCTGTACCACAGCGTCTAGCTCGGCCCGGGAGAGGGGAAGCCAAGGGGGAGGTCCCTTTGGGCTATCCCGGAAGTGGACGATCAAAGCGATGAAGTTAGCCAGAGGGAGGAGCACCTCCTCTCCTCCATCGAACGAGAGGACGCGGAGCTTCTGCCCGTCAAAGAGGAAAAGCGTTCCGCCGGGAGCTTCGAAGAAGAATTCACATAGAGTCCTCGCTTGATCCAGGCAGAAGGCTATCCTGTTTGGCGCAATCGGATCGCTTGCTCGATGGGGGTGAGCTTCTTCTCAGCGTTTCGTCGCCGCTCGCACCATTGCAGAACTTCGGCCCGAATCCAAGCGCGTCCGCGTTCGGAGGTGGCGTAGTTGGGCGGGAAGGGATCGATAGCGCGCTTCATCAGGCTATAGAGCGTTGACTTGCGCAAACCGGTGATTCTCAGCACCTCGGAACGGCGGATCAGTTCGACCTCAGTGGCCATTGCCGGACTCTCCTGTCGTTGAAAAAGCAGAGGGGATTAGAGAGGGATAGGGGGAGGGTTAGACGCGCCCAAGCGCTGCGGAACGCGCTGCGCGGCGCCGACACTGGGCGATGTGTCCGGCGACTCTGCGCTGGTCGGGGTCCCAGAACCCGCAGAGGTCACAGGGGACGTGCGTCGGCAGCGGAAGCGGAGCGCTGAGAGCGGCGCTCTCAGCGGGGTCAACGCGCTCGGCGAGCGCTGGCAGCGCGCTCAGTTGCGCTTCAAGCGCGCTACGGCGGGCCTCCTCCTCCGCGATGCGGCGGAGCAGGTGGGCCTCGTAGGAAGCGGGCAGGCCTGAGCCTTCGCGCACCACGTCCGCCCACAGACAACCGCAGACGCACAGGGTAGAGAGCAGGCCGAGGCCGGCGCCCCAGGCGACTTGCAGCGCGCTGGAGGAGAGGATCTGCCAGAGGGGGAGCGCCTGAAGCCCTGAGACCGACAGGGGGACGATCAGCGCATTCAAGACGATGGTGATAGCCACCCAGAGAAGGGCCAGGCCGGCGTGGCGCCGGGACACAACCGCCATGCCGACGTAGACCTCAGCGAGCCCGACCAGGGCGGCCAGGGCTGCGGCGCTGATCCAGAGAAGGGCAGCGCGGGTGTCTGGGGCAACCGTTTGGCGGTCTGCCGCAATGACGACAAGACCGAGTCGCGGGACGATAGCGAGGATGGGAAGTAGAGAGATCAGGCGGCCAGGGTGGATCATGCTCAACCTGCGCCGAGAAGCCGACCATCGTCGGTAGGGGGAGGGCGCGGGCCTATCCTACATCGATGTAGGAAAGGGGTCAATCCCTGAGCTTATCGAGCGACACGACGACGAGGTGCTTTAGGTTTGACACTCTCTTCGGACTCGCTGAGGAACGATTCCTTCAGGGTCTCGTACAGAGTCTCTGCATCTGTCCTGCAGTCAAATATAAATCTCTCAATTTGCAGGCGGAAGGCGTCTTCAAAAGTCACAATCGGAACGTACACATGGGGCGGGCGACCGCGCCCGACGAGCCCAGGGCTGGACCGCAGATAGCCTTTTTTAACCAACCGGGCAAGGAAGATGCCAATGGTGCTTGGCGTCAGTGGGAAATTGGTACGCCCATAGTGCTGCGCGAGGTGCTCGCTCGCCTGTTGAGCGTTCGCGGCTCCGAGGTCCCAGATGCAACGCATCAGGACAAACTCGGTAGGGGAAATCAGCATCATGAGCTGATTCTAGCGGAAGATGGTCTGGCATGGGTGCCTGCTCCTAGCGGGTGAGAGCGCGGCCCACGCTACGGGCCAAGGACAAGGCGGCGACGGCGAGCCGCACAGGCAGGGCCGGTACACCCAGAGCTTTGGCGGCGACCTTGGCGGCGGTCTTGGCTGGATTTCCGATCACCGCGCGGGTGAGAGAGAGCGCCCGCGAGGTGGCCTCTAGGGTCTCGCCCAGGGAAGCACCCGCCCGGGCGAGCGCCTGGGCGGCGTGGGCGGGCCGGAGCCCTTGGCGAACGGCGTTCGCCATCCACTCGGCCGGTGACTGGCCTGGAACCGGCGAAGGGATGCGCCGGTTGCTGAGCTGGCGATCCAGGACGCGGTCGAGCTGCGGCGCCAGATTCCTCATCCACCACTCGCGAGCGGCGGCGGCACGGCCGGCGACCTGGAGAGCGCGCTCCGCCGCTCGGGTTAGAACCTCAGCACCATGAACCCGGGCGAGGGCGATTTGATCCCGGGGGCGCATTGACATCACCCGCTCGGGCAGGTCGGTTTGCCGGGGCGCTCCCCGGAGCTGCGACAGCTCTACCATTTGGGGGCGATGGAGTTGCTCAAGCTGCTCAACCTTGCGGCGAGCCTCGGAGAGGCGAGCGTCCGTCTGGGCGAGATCCTCGCGAGCGCGCAGGTACACGGCGCCGAGTCGGGGTAACTGGTCGGTGGCGATCTGGTACGCCTTCGCGCCTTCCGTCCCGAGGGGCAGGTAGTTGCTTCCGGCACGCAGCACAGAGCCTCGGAGCCGGCCCAGGTCGGCGGGCACGATCTCGGGGCGCCCACCGGCTTGCAGATGGGTTAGATACCGCTTGGCGGCCTCGGCCGGATCTCGATAGGCGCTCTCGGCCGTGGAGCGGACCACTGCGGCGGAGCCGTCCAGCCGGCGGGCTGCATCGTCGCGGGAAGCAGCGGCTAGGCTCGCCTCCTGGCGGGCCCTGTAGACCGGGGCCAGCTCGGCGGTGATCTCGCTCTCGCGGTATCCGGCGCGCAGGTCGCCGTCAACCTCCTGGAGCAAAGGCCGGCGTTCCTCATACGGCCCTAAACGTCCTTCGAGAGCGCGCAAGGATGCGCCGCGATCCACGGACGAGGCCTTGACGTGCCGGTGATCATCGGTGACGACGAGTCCCTGTCCCTTGCGCTGCAAGTACAGCCCCTGCTCGGCCAGGCCTTCGTGGAGCTCGCTCCAGGTGCTCGCCTCGGCGAACACGGGCCGGCCCACGGCCCGGGCGTAGTCGATCAAGGGCGGCTCTCCGGTACGCTCAAACTGCCGCACGAGCGCATCGGGTACGCGGTCGAGGTCCTTGACGTGGGGAGTGGGCTGCAAGCCAAGGGCAAGCTCCTGAGTGCGGAGGGACTCCATCAGCCGGGGGCGGTCTTGCCAACGGTCCCAGGCCAAGTGGGTCTCAGGGTGCACCCGGTTGACCATGATGTGGATGTGCTCATACGCCTTGTCGCGATGGGCGACGATGAGGGCCTGATGACCTTCGAGACCAAGGTCGCGTAAGGTGGTGTCCGCGACTTGTTCCCACTGCTCGCGGGTCAGGTGCTCATTCGGGGGAAGCGCAATAGACAGGTGCTGAAGCGGCTTGTCCGTGTGTCCCTGGGCGGCGGTGGTGCGCATCAGCAATGCCGCCTGTCTGGGATCGTCCAACGACAGCTCACGGGTTGAGGTCCACAGCACCCGCTCGGGGTTCAAGTCGTCCTTAGGGCCGGTCAGCAGGTAGCGGGTCATCCCGCCGAATCCGGAGCCGCTGGCGGTCTTGCCGATCACAGGAGTCCCCGCAGCCGGTCGCGTAGCTGCTCCAGGACCTCGTGGACCTCGGCGGCGACGAGGGGCTGTCCGTTCCGGATAGACAACTTGACCAGGTTGTTCAGGTTCACGCCTGCGCGGTTCAAAGCAAGAACCGCCTCGGCGTTGATCCGCCGGCCAAGGGGGACTCCCAGGGCCACATGGCGCAGGTAGCGCGAGGGCGACAGGCCGGCGGCCTCCGCCCGCTCCTGGACGCTTGCCCATTCCGCGGGAGTGAAGCGGGAGGATCGGATGACCGTCCGGTGGTTCTTGGCCGCGGCCGGCTTGGTCTTCTCGCTCAACTGTTGCCTGCGGAGTTCTTTGAGAGAGTGAGTGGAGGGGGTTCAACAATTCGAACGTCTGGCGAATTGTAAAAACCCGACGATGCTCTGTCAATTAACTGGACATCTCTGGAATCCTTAATAGTCCGCCATCACGAAAAACCTTGGAGGTGGGCATTTCAAGGGCGGACAACTCTGGACAACTTTGGAAAGATTTGTTCTGGACATCCTTGGAATTAAACTTTCTTTCCCGCTTGAGCGCGCAGCGCGAATGCGGGCAAGCTGCTATGTGCGGAGCGGCGGAGCCGCGTAGCACATAGCACTGGCTTGCTCCCGATTCACTACCACTTCAGTCGCTCCCGATTCACTACCACTTCAGTCGCCCGCCTTTCCCCTCACACGCGCCATCCCCCGCCCGCTCCTCCCGCTGATCACCGATGCAGCAGATTTTCGGGCAAGCGGGGTTGCTTGTCTGGCCTGCCTCTTAGCCCACCCGGCGAAGCTCCTGCAACCACCCGCGGGCCAACTCGGCGGTGACGGTCTCCTCTTCGACGGCCTGGAAGAAGAGCTTGACGGACGCCAGGGTCTCCCGGGCGACCCGTTGCGCGGCGAAGATCGGAGTCAACTCGGCAGCGATCACCTTAACTTCCGCGGACCGCCCGTCCTCCAGATAGAGCACCGCCAGCTCCAGGGTGGCTAGCGCGGTGTCGTAGGCGATTTCGCGGCTGAGGAATTCTCGTCGCACCCGGTCGAGCAGCTCCTCGGCTTCGGCGCGGCGGCCGAAGCCCGCGGCGATTTTGGATTCCAGCCAGACGACCCGCACGCTGTCGAGCGAGCGCCCGCCCGCCTCCGCCATGGCCCGCACCTCGGGCAGCTTCTCTGCAGCTTCTGCGTAGCGATGTAGATGCCCGAGGTTAACGATCCGATTGAAACGCAGGGCGAAGAGGTGCCGCGGTTCGCGCATTCCGTCGATTCGCGCCTCGGCTTCTTGAAGCGTCGCGAGGGCCTGCCCGGGCTCGCCCTGCTGTTCGAAAGTCCCCGCCTTGTTGAGAAGGGCACGGCCTGCGGCTTCCGGCGGGGCGAGGATGAGGGCCTTGTCGTGCAGCTTCAGGGCCTCGGCGAAATGCCCCTGGTGGCGGCGGAGCGACGCCAGCATGTCTGGAAGGCGCCAAGCCGCGAGAGGAATGGGAGTGGCGCCGGCCCAGGCCGTCCACAGCTCACAAGCGCGCGCGAACGCCACCTCGGACCCTGGTAGCGTGCCGCCCACGCGCCGCGCGTTTCCGAGGAAGATCCAGCAATAGCTTTCGAGCTTCTGTCGCCGCTCCCCTTGCCCCGGCGCCCGCTCGGCAGCACGGAGGGCCAGCCCAGCGAGTTTCAAGGCCCGATCCGAATCGCCAGCCGCGACTCCGGCGCTCTCGTGGCAGAGCCGCTCCACGAAGCGCCAGGTTCTGGCCTCCCAGGAGATCTCGGCGGAGTAGGTTTCGATGGAAGAGTCGTCCAACTCCACAAGAAGGGCGGAAACCGCGGTGCGGCGGACATCGGCCAAGGCGCCCTCAAGTTTGGCGAGCGTCGGCTCCAACTCTGTGAAAAGTCCGGGGGTGAAGCCCGAAATGGCGGCGCGGCCCGCGCGGACCGCCGGCAGATTGCACGCCTCGACGAACTCCAGAGGGAGACCCACCCCGTCCAGGATGAGCTCGTAGCTCTTGGCAGGCATCGGGCGGCCTTTCTCATATCGCCGCACCGAGCTGGGGTCGAGCCGGGCCTTGGCCGCCAAATCCTCCTGGGACAAGCCCTCGTAGGCCCTCAGATGTCGCAGGAGCACCGGCTGTTCCTCCGGTTCCATGTCGGGGACTTTCATCTTCGCCTCCTCTGCGTGCACACTTTCCGGGCACGGAAGGGTGTTTTTTCTCAATCAACCGTCCGGGCGCCCACTTCCGGCCGCCCGACCTGCTCCGGAAAGGAGTTTTCCCATGCCGCGAATCCCCTTGATCCTTAGGGTCGTCGCCCTGCTGCTCGTGCTGACCGTCACCGTCCCTCTGGCCGCGGCGGCGGCCCACCAATCCAGCCACCGATCCGATGATAGCGGCTTCGACGCCGCTGCACCTATCGCCCGGCTGTGGAGTTGGCTCACCGCCGTCTGGGAAAAGAACGGCTGTATGATCGACCCAAATGGCCGTTGCTTGCCGGGCACCGGAGCGGCTCCCGCCCCGCCGGCCGGCACGGATAACGGGTGCGCGCTCGATACACATGGCCGGTGCGGGAGCTGACCTGAAGACCTAGATTCGGCGGGCCGTCCCTTGGCTGGCCCGCCGGCTCACTCCTCGAAGCGGAGCCGCGGATTGTGTTGCGCCCTTTCAAGATATCGCAGGATGCGCCGCACCAGCTCCACGGTGAGCCGCTCCGCTTCCGCGGCTTCGCAGAAGAGACGCAACGCCTTCGCGGCTTCCTGGTGGACGCGTTGCGCCTCGAAGATCCAGAGCGTCTGTTTGGCCAGGGCCTTGACCTCCGCGATCCGCCCCTGGCTGCGGTAGAGTGCGGCCAATTCCAGGGTCGCCCTCGCGAAGTCGAAGGCGATGTGCCGCCTGCGGAAGGCCTGTCGCACCTGCTGGAAGGCCGCTTCGGCCTCTTGCTCACGCCCGAGACCGGCGTCGATCCGGCCTCGAAGCCAGAGGACTCGAAACCGGTTCAGCTCGTGCCCGAGCTCCAGCGCCATCTCCCCAATCGGCCCCAGCAGGGCCTCCGCCTCCAAGAATTTTTCCAGGTGACATAGGTTCACAGCGCGGTTGAAAAGCAGGCCGAAAAGGTATTGCGGCTCGCGCTGCCCGTCGATCAGCGGCTCCGCCGCCTCCAATGTTGCAAGGGCCAACTCGGGTTCTCCCATCTGCTCCAGCGTACCCGCCTTGCTGAGGAGGATTCGCCCTTTCGCCTCCGGCGGGGCAAGCGCAAGGGCCTCCTCGTGCAGCGCGAGGGCGCGGTCGTATTCGCCTTGGCTGCGGCGGTACGAGGCTTCGAGGTCGGGCAGGCGCCAAGCGGCGAGGAGGCCCGGGTCGGCACCGGCGCCGGCTTCCCAAAGCTCCCGTGCCAGGGCGAAGCCCTCCGCCGTGGACGGCATGTCGCCGCCCACCCGCCGGGAGTTCGCGATGAAGAGCCAGACGTAGCCGGTTAGGCGCCGGAGCCACAGGGGATCGCCCGGCGACAATTCGGCTGCCTGCAGGGCGAGCGCCGCCAGCTCCTGGGCTTTCTCGGCGCTGTCCGCCGCCGCTATTGCGCTCTCGTCGCAGAGGCGCTCCGCAACCGCCCACTGGTGGTATTCCGCCGAGCCCTCGACCAAATCGCGCCGCATTTGAGGATCGGGATCTTCCAAAAGCAAACGCACAAGGAAGTCGGCCCGGCCGCGGTCGCGCCGTGCGCGCGAGGAGCGCACCAGGGTGACGAGGTGCTCCTCGATAAGCACTAACTCCGCCCGAACTAGCCGGCTCGCTACCGCACGGATACGAAGGCGCTCGGCGGGTGTGGGGTCGACAGGCGACCCTGGTCCCGGACGCGGCCGGGACGTCGCGCGCAGGATGCCGAACAGGACGGAATCGACGTCGTCGGGCTCATAGCCCATGACCGCGGCGAATTCATCCATCTTCTCGCGCGGCAGGTGGTGGGTACCGAGCTCGTAGCGAGAGATGAGCTTCGGCGAGACACCGCTCGCGGCCCCTAGCTCTTCTTCGGTCCAGCCACGTTCCCGGCGCAGGGTGGTCAGGGCGACGCTTAACGGCGGAGGGATGGTCCGTGCCATGGGTCTCCTTACTTTGGCTTCGTTGTCTTCAT
>Ga0134121_10005582_pt1 | contig 10218 bp, 10 predicted proteins | sample KB301_FD_96463 | JGI IMG/M metagenome (GOLD analysis project Ga0134121, IMG submission 96463) | Terrestrial soil microbial communities without Nitrogen fertilizer from Kellogg Biological Station, Michigan, USA - KB3-0-1 | ecosystem: Environmental > Terrestrial > Soil > Unclassified ... | reverse complement strand
CGCGGCATCGCCTTCGTCGTCACCGAAGGCCAGTCAGTGGGTGGTTTCCCTCAACCGTTCCGCGACCTTGTTCTGTGGCAGCCGGGCGGGCTAAGCGTGGTGCCGCTGCTCGTGATGTTGGTCGTCACGGCCGCTGGGCGCATCTATCTTTCGCGTCTGGCGGCGGGAAGGCGCGTCTATGCCGTCGGCGGCAACGAACTGGCCAGTCGTTATAGCGGCGTGAGGGTTGAGCGGGTCAAGCTGAGCGTCTATGTCATCTCCGGCTTGACCGCCGGCATCGCCGCGCTGCTGGCCATCGGCTATTACGGCGGGGCGACGTCCGGTGACGGACCGGGCTACGAACTGGACGTCATCGCCTCAGCCGTCGTCGGCGGGGCGAGCCTGTCCGGCGGCCGGGGATCGGCGTTGGGTGCGCTACTCGGAGCGCTCATCATCAAGATGATCGACAGCGGAATCGTCATCCTCGGGATCGACCAGAATTACAGCCGCATCATCATCGGAACGGCGGTTATCCTCGCCGTCGTGCTCGATCAGTTCAACAACTGGCTGGCGAAACGCCGCCTTGTCGGTCGCTCGGGAACCAACTAAGTTTGATCAACAAATCTATGAAAGCATCTGTCTTCACTCTGGCTGCCGTTCTCTTCCTTGTTCTCAGCGCGGGCACGCCGGTTCAGGCGCAAAAGAAGTCCTACACCATCGGTCTGGTTGCCAAGTCGCAGGGCAATCCCGTATTCCAGGCCGCCCGCGTCGGCGCCAACGACGCCGCCAGGGAACTGGGCAGGAAATACGGCATTGAAATCAAGATTGACTGGCGCACACCCAACGAGGAAGACCCCCAGAAACAGGCCGAAGCCATCGAGCAACTCGCCATCAGCGGCGCGGACGGCATCGCGGTCAGTTGCTCCGATGCCAACAAACTCACCGACGCCATCAATTCGGCGGTTAAGAGCGGCGTTCCGGTGGCGACTTTCGACTCCGACGCGCCGGCGAGCAAACGATTCGTCACCTATGCTATCGACGACCTTCAATGCGGCGAACGGGTGATGGATGAATTGGCGAAGTTCATGGGCGGGAAAGGGGTTGTCGCCATCCTTGCCGGGAACCAGAACGCCCCGAACCTCCAGAAGCGCGTCCAGGGCGTCAAAGCTGCGGCAAAGAAGTTTCCCGGCATCACCATCCGCGAGACGTATTACCACAAGGAGACGCCGCAGGACGCCGCGGCGAAGGTGGAGCAGGTCATGCAGGCCAACCCGGACATCACCGGCTGGGCCATGGTCGGCGGCTGGCCGTTGTTCACTGATAACGCGCTCAAATGGAAACCGGGCACGGTAAAATGCGTCTCCGTTGACGCCCTGCCGCCCGAACTCGCTTATCTGCGCAGCGGGCACGTCCAATTGCTGCTCGCCCAGCAGGTCTATGAGTGGGGTTACCGCTCGGTCGAGCACCTCATCAACAAGATCCACCTGAAAAATGACCCGCCGAAGGTCAAGGACGTGAGCGAACTGGTTCCCGTCACGAAAGAGAACGCGGACGCATTCGCCAGGAACTGGGAGAAGTGGCTGCCGAAGTGAACCGGGTCGGACGGCGGCTCCCGCCGCTCATGTTTGTGAAGGCGACTGTTGCGCGAGTTCTGTTGCTGTTTTTCCTGGGCGCGTTGAAAGTGCAGGCCGTGGACATCATCGCTCATCGTGGCGCGTCGCATGACGCGCCTGAAAACACGATGGCTGCCTTCAAACTGGGCTGGCAGCAGGGCGCCGACGCCGTCGAGCTTGACGTTCATTTGACCAGAGACGGCCGGCTCGCGGTCATTCACGATGACAACACGAAGCGCGTCGCCGGTTTGGGTAAAAAAGTCGCCGAACAAACCCTGGCCGAACTGCGCGCCCTCGATGCCGGCAAATGGAAAGGCAAGGAATGGATCGGCGAGAAGATTCCCGCGCTCGACGAGGTTCTGACCGCCATTCCGGCCGGTAAACGCCTGGTCATCGAAGTCAAGGAAGGTCCAGAGGCTGTGCCGCCACTGTCTGACGCATTCAAACGATCCGGCCGAAAGCCGTCTGAAATCGTCATCATCGGGTTTTCCTTCGAAACAATGAAAGCCGCGAGAAAAGAATTCCCTGACACTCCGGTTTACTGGTTGGCTGGTTTCGACGCCCGGAAGCAGGCAGCCGGCGAGGAGCCGACCCTCGAGGAACTCATCCGAAAGGCCGTTGATGCGCGGTTTGACGGATTGAACCTGAGCTACAAATGGCCAATCAACGGGCCGTTCGCGAAGAAGGTCAAGGACGCCGGACTGGAGCTCTACGTCTGGACCGTGGACGATCTCGCCCTCACGAAAGAACTCGCCGCCGCGGGCGTGGATGGGATCACGACAAACCGCCCTGGATGGCTGCGCCAGAAGCTCGCGGAATAACCGCGTGAATCCGGGCGACCGGTAAAATGGCCTTTCTCGCTTTCCAGAACATTTCGAAGCGATTCCCCGGTGTGCTGGCGCTCGACTGCGTGAGCTTCGAAGTCGGACGCGGCAGTTGCCACGCGCTCATCGGCGAGAACGGCGCGGGCAAGAGCACACTCGGCAAGATCCTCGCCGGCGTTTACACCGCGGACGAAGGCGACATCGTTCTCGACGGGGAACGCATCCGGCCGGCCAATCCGCTGGTCGCCCGACAGTTCGGCATCGCCATGGTCCACCAGGAGCTCGCCTTCTGCCCCAACCTGACCGTGGCGGAAAATCTTTGCCTGGGTGATCTGCCGCAACGCGCCGGCTGGGTGGATCGGGCGAAAATGCGCGCCCGCGCCCGCGGCATGCTCTGCGAAATCGAAGCGGACATTGACGTCGAACTGCCCATCGCGCGGCTCTCCACCGGCCAGGAACAGATCGTCCAGATCGCGGCGGCCGTCGGCACCGGCGCGCGGGTCATCGTGATGGACGAGCCGACGAGTTCGCTTTCCGCCCACGAAAGCGAACACCTCTTTCGCCTGCTCCAACACCTCAAGGAACGCGGCATCACCGTCATCTACGTCTCGCATCGCATGGAAGAAATCTTCCGGCTCTGCGACACCGTCACTGTGCTGCGCGACGGCCGGCACGTCGCCACCGACAAGGTCGCTGCCACCACGCACGATCGAGTCATCCACCAAATGATCGGGCGCGAAGTCATTTCGCACGTCCCGAAACATCTGGCTCAATCTTTGGGACTTGAAGTGTTGCGCGTGGAGAATCTGTCTTCACCCGGCAGATTCAGAAACGTCAGCTTCAGTCTCCGCGCCGGCGAAGTGCTTGGGTTTGCCGGGCTCGTGGGCGCGGGCCGGAGCGAGGTCGCTCAGGCGGTCTTCGGGCTGGACGACGCGGCGACGGGAAGCCTTTTCGTCCGGGGTGAACGGTTACCGATCGGATCGGTTTCCGCCGCGTTGACGGCCGGCATCGGCTTGCTGCCGGAAGACCGCAAACGGCTTGGACTGATCCTCTCGATGAATTGCCGCGAGAACACCTCGCTTGCCGCGCTCAAACGGCTGACGCGCCTGGGCTTCGTCCGGAGACGCGAGGAGCGATCCCTGGCGCAGCGTTACGCCGATCGCCTGCGCGTGAAGGCGCCGTCGCTCGATGCGCTCATTGCCGCGCTCAGCGGAGGCAATCAACAAAAGATCGCTCTCGCCAAATGGCTGGCTCGCGAATGTGATATCCTCATCGTGGATGAACCAACCCGTGGCATCGACGTGGGCGCCAAGGCGGAGATCCACCAACTCCTTGATGAGCTGGCCTGTCAGGGTCTCGCTCTGCTCGTGGTTTCCTCCGAACTGCCCGAAGTGATGAACCTCAGCCGGCGCATTCTCGTCATGCGCCATGGCGCCGTCGCCGGCATCGTTGAGCGCCAGGACTTTTCTCAGGCAAACTTGCTCCGGCTGATGGCCGGTGTGGAAGAGAAGGCGGCGTAGCGCCGACGCTCAGCCAGCGATGTCCTTGTCGACTACACGCCGGTCAGTGAAAATCGTCTCACTCGTCCGCAACGAGCGGCCGCTGCGCCCGGGACGGGCACGAACCAAACCCCGGTTCTGCGGCACTCACTTCTCGGCAATATCCCACACCGACACTTTTAACGGTCCCGGCCGCACAGCCGGTGTTACGGTCGGGCTGGTTGGAGGACCGACCGTTCGCTGCAAGGTTCCGGTCAGTATCGAGGCAAACTGAATCCCGCTGACCCCCGCCACGCGCTTCCCTCCTCGGTCGAGCGCAACCACGCCGAATACTTCGCCAGCGGAACCGTTGAATGACGTCAGCTTTTTTCCCGTCGCAACGTCCCAAACCTGAACCTCACCGTCGCGGGGAACGTCATGAATGATGGCCGACCGATCCAGCACACCACGGCGGGCTCCAGCGCGGATTCCCCCAATTGCAAGCCGTTGGCCATCCGCGGAAGCCGCCAGACTGTGCGTTTCCAACACTTCGCTTCCTGGATTCCGCATTTGCCGCTTTTGCACCAGGAGGTCCGTACGCGGTCCCGTGTTGGTCTGGTAGATCGCCAGATCAAGCTGGTTGAACAGCGCCACCAAACGACCATCGGGCATGAATAAGACGGAACTCGCCATGCCCGATGGACCGATCACGAATCCCTCCCAGTCGCCCGTCTCGAGGTTCCACAAATCCACTTCACCGTAGTCCGTCCCGACAGCGAAATCCCGACCTGCGCTGCTCAAGGCGAACACCTGCGACGTCGGTAAAGAATGAGGTTTCTGCCCCGGTATCGACCTGTTGCGCCGGAGTGCGAAGACTTCGCTTCTCGGCATATGCTCCAGCACGGCACCGGTCCCCAGTTCCCAAACGACCATGGCGGGGACTCGATATGTCGCGCGCACGAAGGCGGCGGCGCGCCGGCCATCCGCTGATACGGCGAGGACTTCCACATTGCCCTGCGGTGCGGCCAACGAACGGACCGGCTCGCCCGTTTTTACGTCGTGGATCGCGACGTCCGTTCCAGCCGCAACCAGGACCTGCGAAGTGCCGGGGAGCCACGCGACACGACGGCCGCACCACGGCCAAGAATACCAGTTGGTTATAGGCGCAGTTTCCCATGTGAACTCCGGCTTTCCTGTGCGGACGTTCCATACGTCCACTTTGCCCGATGGACGCACAGCGACCAGCCGCTCCAGATCCAATGAGAAAGCGACGCTGTCCGGTCGGTCAGTTCCGCCGCCCTGGAGGAAAAATGAGACGACAGGAGCGCGTTCGGCCGCGGCAACCCGGCACGTTGTTACAATCGCCAGTGCAGCGATCACAACCCGGAACGAAGCCGGCGTTTTCGTTGAAGACCGCCTGCGGAGCAGAATCAATGGTGTTTTCATACTGGCCCATTCATAGGTCAGTCACGTTCCCCTCAGTTAATTGAAAAAAAAGACCGAGCCACTTCCTTAAATCAATGCGGGGTTTCCGTGACCGCGGCGGGTGTTTCGCACCAGCAGATCCTTCGGGAAGAAAGAATCTCCTTCCGGGAATGCGGTCTAACCGATTGCCGGTTGATTCCGGTAGCTGGCCACGACCCACTCGTTCATCCTGCCCAACGGAAGTTCACGAAGCGCCACAGAAGTATGCCGTGCAAAACGGCGCTGAGAATGATGAATGCCCAAAGCGGCCACTTCCGTTTGCGGTTCGCGAAGAATACCGCCAGCGCGATGAACAGGGGAAATGCCGTGGACTCAAAGCGGGTGAATGAAGTGAACGTTCCGCTCATGGCCGGCAGGATGCCAAGCATATACGTCCAGACCATCTGGTCTTTGCCCAGCTTCCAAATCACCGGCAGGGTGTAGAGCAGCAGGATGAACAGGCACCGATCCAGGACTGATCCTTTGAATTCGTGGAACTGGGTCGGATTGAAAAACCCCACCACGAACTTGGGCACGTTGAACAGGTTGCTGATCGAGTGGACGCCCCAAAACCGCTGCGCCTGGATGCCTTCCAGTGGATTACCCGTCCACGTCCACATCAAAGCAAAACAGGCGGCAAGGCCCAACGCCGGAGCCGCCATCAATGCGCATGCCTGCCAGCGCGCGACTTGATGGTTGGCTCCGGAATCATCCGCCAATCGCTCTCGTTCGGCATCGAGCCATCGCCATCGCTCAAGCCAGCTCCATTGGCCGTGCATCAGGCAATGCCACGCAATGGGCAACACGCTGAACACACCCACTCCCCGCGTCAGTGGCAGCAGGAACGCGGCGGCCCATGCCAGTCCGTAGCGCTTCCGCTCCAGCCCGCACCACAAAAGCATCACCAGGAGAAAAAACAGTGGCGGTGTCCTAATTTCAAATCGACCCTTCTTTACTACTTCGATGGGCTGTTAAAGGTTGGAGGAGGTTTATGTTCAATAACCAAGTATGGCATATCAGGCTTAAATACTGGGGTGGTCTTCGTTTTATCGCTTTGGTTGAATATCCTTATCTCACACGAAATGCCAATTGAGATCAGGGCGTCACCGAGTCTTTTAGCTTCGATTGCATATGGAAGTTCTGTTCCCTCAAACGTTCCTACGAAAACTCCATATCTATTTCCAAGATGGTTGCGTATTCTTAAAGTTTGCCAATTCGCACCGCGAATTGCGCTGTCTAAATCATCGGCAAAATCTGCGCTCTCATTGTCCATCAGACTGGATACGATCACAACTGCGCCAAACTTATTCGACAAAACTTTAGAAAGAGCGGCTTTTTGTTCTCCAGTTAATCTACGTGGGGCGATCTCCTTTATAAGCCGAAGGTTTTCATTATGGAGCGCCTCGACTTGGTTTTGGAGTCGTATGGCTTCCGGTATCGCATGGGCGAGAGCAAGGAACTCCATAAATACCCCAATTGCGACAGCAGTTATGAATTGCAGCTCCTTGCGGCGATGGTGCGACTCGTGCCCTTTCTTAGCAGGATTGAGGAACATATACCATTCACCACAGCAACCAAGAGCCACTAAGCCAGCAGCCAATATTTCCCAACAGACCCAAAACCAAAGCGATGGTAGAAGCAAGAACGCCAAAACGACTGCGGAGATAGTCATCAAGGTTGCACAAATCACTTTGATCGTGATTCTATGCATCTTGGTCTTTATTTTTTGGGCAATTACATTCCATAAATCGCGGCAGAAGTGAGCAATATTTGACATTCGAGGAATGCGTGTAATTACTACATCGCTTTGGGTGCGTAAGTTAATTGGCAAGCCCGCGTTCCTTACAATCGCGGATTGCGAGTCCGAGGCTCGCCGCATCCACTCCTCAGCCGTTCGCCACTCGCAACAAGGCGTTTCGCAGCCAAACCGTCTTATCCTCGTCGGATGCCTTAATCGCCTGCTCAATCACCCTGTTTTCGACCGCATTTACGCGGGTGCTCAACATGATGATTCTGGCCTCGTTTTTGGGCAATTTGGGCCGCCCCATCTTTTTCTTTTTTGTCATACAATTAGTGTTGACACAGGTTACTTTCTGTCATACGCTAAGTCAACATTAAAAAGAGCTATGGCAAACAACCTTGAAACCGGAAAGAAAGTGATGGCGGTCTCGATGCTGGCGGAAGGCACCAGTATTCGCGCCATTGAACGCGTAACTGGCATACATCGTGACACGATCATGCGCTTGGGCGTCCGAGTCGGTGAGGCGTGCGCCAGGATTCTTGACGAACGGATGCGCGGCCTTTCGTGCAAGCAAATAGAAGTTGATGAGATTTGGGGCTTCGTCGGAGCAAAGCGCAAGAACGCGCCGAGGGTCGGAGCATACGGCGATGTCTGGACGTTTATCGCGCTGGACGCTGACTCGAAACTGATTCCATCGTTCATCGTTGGCAAGCGCGATGTTTACCATGTCAGGGCATTCATGGATGACTTGGCCGGTAGAATGGCCAATCGGATTCAAGTTTCGACTGACGCACTGGCGGCTTATCCTGATGCGATTGAGCGCGGTTTCGGCACTGATATTGATTACGGACAGATCGTAAAAACCTACGCCCTCACAAATCTCAACAAGGAAGCGGCTAGTAGGTATAGCCCGGTCGAAGTGGTGAAGGCAGAGCGGACGGTTATCATAGGAATGCCGGACGTGAGGCGGATTACTACCTCACACGTCGAAAGCCAAAACCTTACGATGAGAATGCACTGCCGCAGGCTCACCCGGTTGACAAACGCATTCAGCAAGAAGTTTGAAAACTTTCAAGCAGCTGTTGCGCTGAATTTCGCTTACTACAATTTGTGCAAGGTGCATAGTGCCGTGCGAATGACTCCGGCGATGGCCGCCGGCGTCGAAACGCATATTTGGCCGGTCTCAGAACTCGTGGAACGCTGTGGCGAATAAGACCTACATCGAAAGATTACAACTTGCCGTTGAGCACTTGCACAAGTGCAAAGCGGCTCATTCTGCTTCCGTGCCGGTCAGGGAAGTATTTGAAGGCCGAACAATATGGAACGGGCAAGTCGAGGTTTTCGACATTACAGGACACGCCAAAGCCAAGCGTGCCTACGCATGGTCGCACCGGCACGGGAAGGATGACAAAGACGAGCGGTTTGTTGCAGTGCTTGAAATACCCCCGGTTACGTCTCCCGAAACGGCAGTCAAGGTTGCCGTTGCCGCCGAAGTGAAAGGCAAAAAGTGAGGTCAGCAATTGAAATTAGGACACCGCCAAAACAGTGGCTCGCTGTAAATGAACTGGTAGAAGAGTGAACCGGGGAAAACGACCAGCAACACCAAGGACCACCATGCCACGGTTTGTCCAAAGCGCCTCGCGGCGATGTGATAGAAGAGTACCCACGCCGCGAGCGAAAAAACATTCGCCAATACCATGCCGGCAACGAGGTGACTCCCGCCGCTCAAAACGGAAAACCAGCGGATGGTTAGCGACCACAACGGATAAAACGCGCAGGAACGCACGCCTGCCGAATACCCCTCCTCGCTGAGGTACAAGTAGTGCGCTCCGTCCCACGTCGCAAAATGACTGGCCAGCACGGGCCCGCCTTCGCGCGGCCATTTCACGTTGATCGCGTTGAACCGATCCTCGTCGAAGCCCGACCAAAGACTCACGGCACTGTAAACGATAGCCAGATAACCGACCTTGACAACGAACAACCAGAGAATGACGCGGTGCCAGTTCTTGGTGTCGGCGATCATGCCTGCTAACGAAGCGGCCTCGCGGGATTCAGTTGACCTATAGGTTTGGCCTTGGCGTTCCAGCCGAATTTCAGATTCATGAAAAAATTCCAGAGACTGACTAAGACGATGGAGATGAAATTGGCGAGATAGACGTTCATCTGCAGCCAATACACCTGCACATTCAACAGCAGCACGCTCAGGGCAATCCCCGCCGCACAGATCAGATTGAACCTTCCCAATCGGATCAAACGTGGCAGCCAACAGGTCCGCTCCGCCCCCAACCCGCGAAACGTCCAAATATCGTTCCAGAGGAAATTGTTGAAGATAGCCACTTCCGCCGCGATGATCTTGCTCACGGTCAGGTTCCAGCCGAGCGTCCTTTGGTCAGCGAGCAACCAGATGATACCCATGTCCACCACCACGCCGCTGCCGCCCACAATGCAGAATTGTGCATACCGCCTGAACAGCGGCCACCATCCCGAATTCGCCAACAGGCCGACCGATCTCATTTGCGACAAAGCTCGCGACAAAAACTCTCGATATCAACCGAACCGCTGATCCTCACAAAAAAACGCTAATTCTGGTTCGGACCGCTCCTTCTTCGGGCGCCGCACATTGTCCCGGTCCATCGGGCGCAAATTAGCGGTTTCTTAACGCGGTTCACGCCACGTGGCGTGCTGCTGCATCCACAACACGTCCGCGTTTCCCGGCATAGGCGCGTCATTGCGTGGAGCCGAGATCGTGCGCGCGTCCTTCCAGCGATGTGTTTCCACGTGCCCATCCGCAAACGTCAAGTTGCCGCCGCGGTCATGCACAAGGGCGGGTTTGTCCCGCAACACCCACGCGGCGGGCTGCTTCTCGTCAAAACCCCACTGCATCCCGAAAGACCCGTCGTTGATTGTATCAACGCGCTCGTCCACGAACACCAGCGCGTCGGACGGGGAAGGCTGCGTGATTTCCGCCAGACGACGATAGCATTTCACACCCGGTGCGTTCGTCAGCGAACCCATGAAAGAATTCAGCGATACTGTTCGCACGCGCGGTTGGGTCGCGCCCGCCACCGTCACCGGCCGAGTTGATGAAGGACAGCGCCAGATCTTCAAGTCGCCGAGAT
>Ga0134121_10005580_pt1 | contig 10219 bp, 10 predicted proteins | sample KB301_FD_96463 | JGI IMG/M metagenome (GOLD analysis project Ga0134121, IMG submission 96463) | Terrestrial soil microbial communities without Nitrogen fertilizer from Kellogg Biological Station, Michigan, USA - KB3-0-1 | ecosystem: Environmental > Terrestrial > Soil > Unclassified ... | reverse complement strand
TGTCCTTCGATGTCATCCATCTGCAAGGCCACACCCCCGGATCGGTCGCACTGGCCCTCGACGGAGCGGACGAAGCCACGCACCTGTTCACCGGCGACTGCCTGTTCCCCGGCGGCGTCGGCAAGACGTGGAAAGACGGCGACTTCGAGCACCTGCTCGGGGACGTGACGAGCCGGGTGTTCGACGTCTACGGAGACTCGACGGTCGTGTACCCCGGGCACGGAGACGACACCACGCTCGGGACGGAGCGTCCGCATCTTGACGAGTGGCGGCAGCGCGGTTGGTAGGCCCGCTCAGGCGGGCACCGTCCAGGTGACCGGTAACCGCTTGATGCCGTGGATGAACGCCGAGCGCAGGATCGCGGGCTCCTCGACCGCGACGATGTCGGGTATCTGGCGGTGCAGTTCTTCGAACATCACCCGTATCTCACGGCGCGCCAGATTCGCTCCAAGGCAGAAGTGGGCGCCGCCGCCCCCATACCCGATGTGCGGGTTGGGTTCGCGGGTCACGTCGAAGAACCACGGATTGGCGAACTTGGCCTCGTCGCGGTTGCCCGAGTTGTACCACAGGGATACCTTGTCCCCGGCCTTCATCTCGATTCCGCCCATCTCGATGTCCTGAGTCAGGTTGCGCCGCATGAAGATAACCGGCGACGCCCATCGGACGATCTCCTCGACGGCGGTGTTGGCCACACCATCGAAATCCGACCACCACTTCTCTCGTTCCTCGGGATAGCGGGTGAGTGCCACCATGCCGTGACTGATGGCATTGCGCGTTGTTTCGTTTCCCGCGGCCGATAACAGAATGAAGAACGACGCGATCTCAGCCGACGTCAGCCGCTCACCGTCGACCTCGGCATGCACCAGGCTGGTCGTGAGGTCGTCGCCGGGATTCGCTCGCCGCTCCTCGGCGAGACGAATGGCGTAGTCGGCGATTTCGGCCACCACCGCGATGACTTCGGCGAATTCGCCGGACACTTCGTCGTCGCCGAAACCCAACAATACGGTGGTCCAGTGAAAGACTTTCGCCTCGTCTTCTTCTGGAATGCCCATCATGTCGCAGATGACTTGCAGCGGCAGCAAGCTGGAAGCCTCGGCGACGAAGTCGGCTTCGGCGTCGCGATGATTGGCGACCATGTTGGTCACGATCGTGCGCGCCCGGTCTCGCACGCTGCCCTCGATGCGGGCCACCACCTTCGGCGTGAACGCCCGGTTGACGATCGTGCGCAGCCGGAGGTGACGCGGGTCGTCAAGGTTGATCATCGACCCTGTGAACTCCGCGACCTCGGGCGCCACATCGTTGAGGGACGTGCTTGTCGGAATGGAGCTGAAGATCTCGGGGTGGCGACTGGCATGGTGGACGTCGTCGAACCTGGTGAGCGCCCAATGGCCGCCGCCCGCAGGGAAGCCAGGGAACTCCATAACCTCGAAGAAGGTGATCGGCGACTCCCGTCGCAGCGTCGCGAACGCTCCGTCGCGCAGGTCGTCATCGCGCGCCCAGAACTCGAGCGTTCCGAGGTCGATATCGGCCAGCGGTACGTCCGGGGGTGGAACGCCGTTCTCCCGACGCGCAATTCCCGCCCTGTGCAGTGTTGACGTCATCATCGTCCTCCCGCGTCAGTTCGAGTTTCGCACCGGAGAACGGGCGAAGGTCGGAATTTGAGGCAGCTGCCCGGCAAATGACAATTCGGGCAGCGCTAGATTTCTTGGTGAAGAAGAATGGGCAGACATGAACAACGACCAGTTCAAGAAGGCCAAGAGCGGCGCCGGCTTCATCGCCGCGCTCGACCAGAGCGGCGGCAGCACGCCTAAGGCGCTGAAGCTCTACGGCATCCCCGAGGACGCCTACTCCGGCGACGAGCAGATGTTCGACCTGGTGCACGAGATGCGGGCCCGGATCATCACCAGCCCCGCCTTCGACGGCGACCGCATCATGGGCGCGATCCTGTTCGAGATGACGATGGACCGCGAGATCGAGGGACGTCCGTCTGCTGACTACCTGTGGAACGTGAAGAATGTCGTGCCGTTCCTGAAGATCGACAAGGGTCTGGCCGACGAGAAGGACGGCGCACAGGTCATGAAGCCGATGCCGGGCCTCGACGCCCTGTTGGATCGTGCGGTCGAGAAAGGGATCTTCGGCACCAAGGAACGGTCCTTCATCAAGCTGCCGGGAGCCGGGCTGAACGCGGTCGTCGAGCAGCAGTTCGCGGTGGCACAGCAGGTGCTGGCGAAGGGCCTTGTGCCGATCATCGAGCCCGAGGTCGACATCAAGAGCCCGCGTAAGGCCGAGGCCGAGGACCAGCTCAACGAGGCACTGCTCGCAGGCGTCAACGCGCTTCGCGACCAGGCGGTCATGCTCAAGCTGACACTGCCCGACACCGACAACCTCTACAAGCAGCTCGTAGATCACCCGAAGGTGGTGCGGGTGGTGGCGCTTTCGGGCGGCTACAGCCGGGACGAGGCGTGCGAGAAGCTCGCCCGCAACAGCGGTGTCATCGCGAGCTTCTCGCGGGCGCTGACGGAAGGACTCACCGCCCAGCAGAGCGACGACGAGTTCAACAAGACGCTGGATGCCGCGATCGCCGAGATCGCGAAGGCGTCGGGTACCTGACGCGCGTCAGGGCGTTGTGTGGACGATGAGCACGTCGGTCTTGGACCGCCGTGCGACGTTGGCAGGCACGGAACCGAGCAGTCGCCCGGCGATGGTGCTCAGCCCGACGTTGCCTACGACAAGCAGATCGGCCTTGACTTCCTCTGCGAGGTCGACCAGCGCGTCGACGGGCGCGCCCACGACCGCCTTCTCCTCGACGTTGGTCGCACCAGCGGCCTTGGCGCGCTCATTCGCTTCGCGCAGGATCGCGTAGATCGGCGCATTGCCGGCCATCTTGTAGCCCTCGTCCTTGAGCACATCCGCGGCACGCTGGTCCTCGCTCTGCGGGAAGTACGCCGTTGCCACGATCACCTTGGCGTCCGACCCGGCGGCGATCTGGCCGGCTTTGTCCACCGCGCGCAGCGACGAATCTGATCCGTCCGTGCCGACCACGATGGTCGTGTAGCCGCTCATCCAATCCCTCCCAGTGTCAGTTGCAACGCCACCCGAGACAGTAACCCGTTGCTCCTTGACCAGGGGCGCAATTCACGACACCCGATCGTAACTGGCCGTTTGGGCGCAAGCGCACCTTAAGTGATGGATCCGACGTCGTTGCCCGTCTGAACGCCCGTGTCGCAACGGCATTGCCGACGTGATCCAGATCAACCCGTCGAACATGCCACGGCCGCAAGGAAAGTCGTGACCAATCTCTACGACGCCGTCAAATAGCCGGTGGTAGCGGGCTTTAGCGAGCGCGCAGGCTAGGGGCGGGTTACGGTTTTGCCGTCACGGAAAGGGGTACAGGGCGGCCAAGTGGATCTCTCAACCAGAGCGCCGCGCCTTGCGCGCGTCCAACAACGAGAGCGATCGCGGGTTCGGGCCGGGTGGTGCGACCCCGCGATCGTTGCGGTGTTCGCCGCGGCGGTCTGCGCGGCGGGCGCCGCTCGGCCGTCGCTCTGGTTCGACGAGGCGGCGACGATATCCGCGTCGACTCGAACGGTGCCTGAATTGTGGCGGCTAATCCACAACATCGATGCGGTGCACGGCCTCTACTACCTTTTGATGCACGGCTGGTTCGCGATCTTCCCCGCGACCGAGTTCTGGTCCCGACTGTCCAGCTGTCTGGCCGTCGGGATCGCCGCGGCAGGCGTTGTCGTTGTGGCTAAGCAGTTCTCGACTCGCACCGTTGCGGTCTGCGCGGGCATCGTCTTCGCGATCCTCCCGCGTGTCACGTGGGCCGGCGTCGAGGCCAGGTCGTACGCGCTCACGGCAGCAGCGGCGGTCTGGTTGACCGTGTTGGTGGTCGCGGCAGCCCGACGGAACGCGCGGACGCTGTGGATGCTGTACGGGCCTGCCTTGGTGTTGTCGACGCTGCTGAACATATTCGTGGTGTTGATGGTCTTGGTGCATGCAGTCGTGGTCGCGGTGGTCGCCGAGAAGCGGGCGCCGGTGGTGTGGTGGGCTGCGACGTCGACAGTGGCGTTGCTCGTCGTCGCCCCCTTCCTGGCGTTCAGCCGCACCCAGATCGCGCAGGTCAGATGGATATCGCCGATTAGGCCGGGCACAGTCGTGGAGATCGCGCAAGAGCAGTACTTCGACCACAGTGTCCCGTTCGCGCTGCTGGCGGCCGTGGTCCTGGCGGCTCCGATGGTCATGCGGCGCTCGTGGGGGCCCATGAAGGGGCAACTCGCAGTCATCGCGCTCACGTGGATCGCACTTCCCACCGCGGTGCTGCTTGTCTACTCGATAGTGCAGCGACCGATCTACCACGCGCGCTACCTCTGCTACACATCGCCCGCGATGGCCGTGCTGATAGCGGTCTGCATAGTGGCCGTTTTCCGAACGCGCGACGGCGTCACGGCCGTGTTGGCCGCGTTCGCACTCGCGGCCACCCCGAACTACGTGCTGGGCCAGCGCGGCCCGTATGCCAAGGACGGTATGGACTACAGCCAGGTCGCCGACGTCATCGCCACGCACGCGTCCCCGGGCGATTGCCTCATCCTGGACAACACGGCGACGTGGCAGCCCGGCCCGATCAGGTCGTTGACCGCGGCGCGGCCTGCCGCCTACGAGGAACTCGTCGACCCCGGCCGCGGTTTGACCGCCCGGCAACGTAACCGGTTGTGGGATGCGCACCTCGGCATCTGGGGCGTCGCCGACAGGGTCCGTCACTGCACCGTGTTGTGGACGGTGTCGGACCGCGACCGCACCGTGCCGGACCGTGAGACCGGCCTGGCGTTGGATCCCGGACCCCGGCTGAAGCGGGCACCGGCATATCAGGTGCCCCACGGCATGGGGTTCCACATAGTCGAACGCTGGCAGTTCAGCTTCGCGCAGGTGGTGAAGTCGACCCGATAGGGGTAACCGACGTGTGGTGACAGCCGCGGAATTCGAACCAGACGGTGTTCGGGGCGGGCGCGCCAGCCGCCGACATGATGCTGGTCGGCGAACAACCCGGCGATCAGGAGGACAAGGCCGGAACGCCGTTCGTCGGGCCCGCTCGGACGTCGTGGTGTCGGATCTGCGGTTCGCCGCGGAGCGGCTGAGGCGAACGGCCGCGAGATCCTCGAGGCGCTGATGCGCTAGTAGAGGTCGACGCGGCGGTCAGCAAGCAGATCGACGTGCTCGGTGAGCTTCTTGTCATGCGTGGCGGCGAGGTCGACGTCGGCGACCGCCATCGCGGCGCCAGGGCCCGCCGAGGCGAGGACCCACCCGTCGGGATCGATGATCGCGCTGCCCTCCGTCCACGGCTGGCCACGCTCCACGCCTGCCCGGTCACAACACGCGATCGCGACCTTGTTGGTTCTGGCGGTCGACATGGCGGTGATGACCTCTCCTGGCCGCTCACCCTCGGGCCGGGGAAACAGCGGCCAGTTCACCGGGGCGGTGATCAGCTCCGCCCGGTCCAGCGCGACCCGGCGGGTGAGCTCACCGAACTCCAGGTCGTAGCAGACCATCACCGCGATAGCACCATGCTTCGTCTTGACGACCGGCGGAAGCGCATCGCCCGGAGTGAAGATCAGCTTCTCCCGGTCCCACAGGTGGGTCTTGCGATAGATGGCGATTACGCCGTCGGTATCGACCATCACCGCGCTGTTGTAAAGTCGTGCATCGTCGCCCAGTTCGCAGAAGCCGCCGATGACAATCGAATCACCAGCGGCCGCAGACCATTTCGTGAACGCGGAGTCTGCAGACGTGAGCGCCGCAGCCCGTGCTTCTTCGGCGTCGGCGAACATGTAGCCGGACGTGGCGAGCTCCGGCAGCACGACCACATCGGCGCCGACCCCGACCGCCTCATTAATCTGCGCCTCGATCACCTCGGCGTTGGCGGCCAGATCGCCGATCGAGGGATCGATCTGGCAGCACGCGATCCTCACCATGGTGGAAGAGTACGGGACGAGATGTGGCCCTTCCTGATTTCGCCGACGGTACGGCCACCGACTGATCGTTCCCGCTGTTACTGGAGTTACTCAAGAGAGAATTGTTGCGTTTTTCGAAACGTTGCGAAGCGGTGCCTCATCGATGACTACGAGGCGAAACACTGTGCAGCACAATGTGTTTACGAGCAACTTCCCTTACAGGGGTCGGCTGTACAGCGCTTCGAACCGCTCGATCGATCGTTCGATATCGCCCTTCACCGCCCGCGCGGCGGCCACCCCGATCGGCCCGAACAGAGGTCTGCCAGCCAGATCCAGCTTGAACGTCAACGCACAACCGGATGCGGTCGGCGAGACCGTCATCCGCATCGCGTACTTGGTGCCGCCAACACCGTCGCCAGTCATCTCGAGCAGCCGTGGCGGCTCGACCTCCCGCACCGTCCACGTGACCCGATTGCGCAGCCCCTTGGCGCCCGCAACACCCACAAGGGTCGCCCCGGTAGTGAGTTCCGCAGGAACCTCACCACGCCACCCTTGATGCATCACCAGCCAGTCGCCGAGGGCGGCCAGATTGGAGACATGCGCCCACGCATCCTCGGGGGTCAGCGACAGTTCGCGGGACAGCTCGAGTTTGGCCACGGTGCCGCCTACCAGTTCGGTTTCTGATACACCAGCCAGCGCATGTCGATGGGACATTCCTCGCGCGGGAGGTCGAACACGTCGCGACCGCTGACCCAGTCGGCATACCAGCTCGTGGGTGGCCAGGCTCCCTCGGGCAGGTGCGCCTGTTCGTACTCGTACACGGACTCATCGGAGACCAGCTGCAGAGGTAACCCGGACGCCGCGGCCGACAACTCTTGTGCCGTGAAAATGGTTGTGTAGCACTGCTGTCCGAGCTCGCGCGCGGCCTCGTCGGGCGTATATCCGGGCCTTGCGAGAAACGCGTTGAACACCAGCTGTCCACTGCCGACCAAGCACTGTGTGGCGAGTTCGAATACGGCGCGCAGCTGCTGCGCCGTGCGGAAGTCGGATACCACCTCAGAGAGCAGGATCAGCCGGTAGTCACGCCGCAGATCATCGTCGGTGGAGAAGACGTCACGCTCGATCACGCGCACATCGAGCGACTCGCGCTCGGCGTCCGCGCGAATCATGTCGGCGAACTTCGGGGTCATCTCCACCACATCGACCGGGTGGCCGCGCCGCGCCATGGCCAGGGCGTTGCGCCCGGTTCCTCCGCCGATATCGAGCACCGGATACGCCGTCGGATCGCTTGCCTGGTTCGCCAGGGTCCACACGCGGGCATCCGGTTCGGTTCCGAACAGCGGTGGCTTGCGAGTGTTGATCCAGTTCTCGTATGCGCCCTCGACCGTCGACCATTCGGCCTTGACGTGATAGTTGAGGACCGTGCCGACGGGGGCGTCAAACGAGATGACGATGTTCGACCGCGGCGAGTTCTTGTATGCCTCCGCAAGCTGGCCCTCGAGTACCGCCCTGACCTGGTTGAGTTGCTCGGGCGTGAAAGGTCTGCCCACGGTCGTGAACAGCGACTCACACATGGACAAGTACTGGTCGATCATGCTCGGCGCGGCGGGCAACGTGATCGTTCCGTTGACGACTGACCGTCGATGCAACCGCCGGGTCATCGCGTCGCGCAGGGTCGGATTGACCGAGCGAGGGGGTGGATCGTCCATTGCTGGAAACGTTAAGGAAGGCGCAGCAGTCGCGCACGACTATCGCGCAACGTGTTGCGGTCAGTTCGGCCTCGAAGCGATACGGCCCTGATCGCTAGACCCCGCGCGTAGACCCTCGTATGTTCGATTTCATTGTCGAGAGGAGCCGATATGGAGGAGCCCGCCAGGACGTACGGATGGCCGTCGTTGCGTGTCGCCGACTGGACCCCGACCCGCGACACCTTGCACATGTGGGCTCAGATCGTCGGCAAAATTCGCTTGGCGCACATGCCGCTGATCAACCATTGGTGGCAGGTGACGTCCTACGTCAGTCCCCGCGGATTGACAACCGGCGCGATCCCATACGGCACCGCGGTATTCGATATGGAATTCGACTTCGTAGCCAATGTGCTGGCCATCCGGCACAGCGACGGGAGCGAGCGTTCGGTGCCACTCGTCGCCAGGCCGGTGGCCGAGTTCTACGCTGAAACTCTCTCTGCGCTGGACAGTTTGGGCATTGAGACGCGGATCGTAGCGCACCCCAACGAGGTCGACCCCTCGATTCCGTTCGCCGAAGACTACGAGCATGCCGCGTACGACGCCGACGCTGCACGCATGTTCTGGCAGCAACTGGTGCAGGCCCACCGTGTGATCCTCCAATTCCGAGCATCGTTTGCAGGCAAAGTGAGCCCAGTTCATTTCTTCTGGGGTGCTTTGGATTTGGCTTGCACACGCTTTTCGGGTCGTCCCGCACCGCAGCATGCCGGCGGAGCCCCCAACTGTCCCGACTGGGTAATGGCCGAAGGCTACTCGCGGGAACTGAGTAGCTGCGGCTTCTGGCCCGGCGGCGGCGAGGAGGGCGCGTTCTATTCGTATGCGTACCCCGAACCGGAGGGTTTCGCGGGGTATCGCGTGGAACCGGATGCCGCCTACTACAGCGACGAGTACAAGCAATTTCTGCTGCCCTATGAGTCTGTGCGGACCGCCGTCAATCCCGACCGGACCCTCTCGACCTTTCTCCACAGCACCTACGCTGCGGCGGCCGACACTGGCGGCTGGGACCGCGGCGCACTCGAGGTCGACCCGCATCGCCTCAGAGGCGACATATGACCGACCGGCCCATTCTGGTGCTGGGCGCGACCGGCGGCCAGGGCGGCGCGGTCGCCGCGGCGCTGCTCGACCGCGGGAGGCCGCTGCGGGCAATGGTTCGACGGCCTGACGCGCCGTCGGCCCGAGGGCTTGCCGACCGCGGCGTCGACGTGGTCGCGGGCTCGCTTGACGACACGGCTACGCTGGGTGCAGCCATGCGCGGCGTCGACGCGGTGTTTGCGCTCACCACTCCGTTCGAGACCGGTGTTGACGCCGAGGTGGCGCAAGGCCATGCCATCCTGGCCGCGGCTGTCCAAGCACAGGTTCCGCACCTGGTCTTCAGCTCAGTCGCCAGCGCCGACCAGCACACGGGAGTACCTCATTTCGAAAGCAAGGCGATCATCGAAAATGAGCTAGTTTCAACCGGATTGCCGTACACGATCGTCGGGCCGACGTACTTCTTCGACAATGCTTTAGGCGGTGAGCAAAGGATCCGCGCGGGAATACTCGATCTACCGCTTCCACCCGATCGTCTCTTGCAACAGTTGGCCCGCTCAGACCTGGGAGCCTTTGTGGCGAAGGTACTCCGCGATCCGAACGCTTATGTCGGACAGCGCATCGAGCTGGCAAGTGACGCTGTCACGCCGCGGCGGATGGCCGACCTGCTCGGCGATCTGCTGGGCCGTTCGGTGCGGCACGACCAGACACCGCTCGAGTCGATTCGCAATCCCGACATGTTTGCGATGTGGCAGTTCCTTAACGGTCCGGGCTACCGCGTGGACGTCGAGGCCCTGCGCGACAGCAACCCCGACATCGCGTGGACGTCCTTCGCCGATTGGGCGCGCCAGACGTTTGAATAAGGCATGACGACGCTGGAGCGAGTGGCGGGATTCGAACCCGCGTAAACGGCTTTGCAGGCCGGTGCCTAGCCACTCAGCCACACCCGCAACGGGACATGACCCTGCCATCGTGGCCGGCACCGGCCCAGCCTTTGGATCGCGCTGATCGCTACTGCGGCACGCCGACTGCGTCAACGCCCTGCGGCCAGCCCGCGGGCGAGTCCTCCCACGTCTCTTGCCTGCCGTAGGGGGTGAGATCGAGGTACGGATAGCCCGGCGCGGAGTGGTCCAGCCCCCGCGCGAACGCCGAATAGGTGTGGAACACCTCGTCACCGCGCCGCAGAAACACGCTGGCGCCCGGCCAGTCGCCGCGCAGGACCTCGTCATCGAAGCCTGCGACGTGCAACTCGTCGATGGACATGTAGTTGTATTCGATCGCCGCCCGCTTCGGGTCCAACGTGACGTGGAAGTCGTAGGTGAAGTCGTTGTCACGCGACGAGTACCACGGGAACGTCCAGGCATGCTCGGCCTTGTACCCCGCGATGCTGGCATACGGCGCACGCGACACCGCGGCGAACGTCACGCCCTTGGCGTCCAGCAATGCGCGATCCTTCTCCGTGAAGGTGAGATCCGCGGCCATCGTGCAACTCGGGCA
>Ga0134121_10005579_pt1 | contig 10220 bp, 6 predicted proteins | sample KB301_FD_96463 | JGI IMG/M metagenome (GOLD analysis project Ga0134121, IMG submission 96463) | Terrestrial soil microbial communities without Nitrogen fertilizer from Kellogg Biological Station, Michigan, USA - KB3-0-1 | ecosystem: Environmental > Terrestrial > Soil > Unclassified ... | reverse complement strand
TGTCATAGGACGTGGTGATGATGCGCGTGCCGTCGGGGCTCCACGCGGCCGACATGACACGATCCTCGTGGCCGCGCAGGACCAGGGGCTCGCCGCTGCCATCGGCGTTCCACACCCGCACCGTCTTGTCAGCAGATGCGACTACGATGTGTCGGCCGTCCGGGCTGAACGCCGCCGAATTGACCAGGTCGCGGCTCGTCCAGACGACCGGCGCGACGCCGGCATACAGCAGGCGTTTCGCTTCCTGGGCTGATCCCGGAGGCGGAGCGCGGACGTCCTCGATCTCGCGCAGCAACGCGAGCTGGGTTGTGGGATCTCCGGGCAGCGCTCGCATCGCGGCCATCCGGGTGGCATCCCGGGCTCGCATCGCTTCCTCGGCCGCTCTCTGACGGGCCTCAGTCTGCCTCCAGGCCAGCCAGGCCATGGCGATCGCGGCCAGCACGGCCGTCGCCAGGATCCCGCTAAACAGGCGGCGCCGCATCCGGCGCGCGCGATCGGCCGCGGCGAGCACGGCCGCGAGGTAGCGCTGCTCGGCCGGTGCCAGCTCGCCCTGGTAGCGCTGCCGCCAGACGTGGGCCTCCTGCGCGACCTCGCCGGTCCACAGGAGCCCTGCGGCGTGGTCGCTGCGCTCCCAGTCCCGCGCCGCGCCCCGGACGCGGGCCAGCATCGCGGCGTCGTCCTGGTTGTCGTCGAGCCAGCGCACCAGGGTGGGCCAGCGGTCGATCAGCGACTCGTGCACCAGCTCCACGGTGTGATCCGCACCCGCGGCGCCCCGCTCGATGACCACGAGGCGCATCGCGATCAGGTGCTGGACGATGCCGTCCACGAGTTCGGGGTCGCGATGCAGCTCATGGAGCTCGGCCAGGCTCACCACGGCCCGCGTGCGTTCGGGCGTGACCATGCGCTCGAGTACGGTGCGCGCCAGCGCCTGCTGCGCCGCCGACATGCCGGCCAGCACGGCGTCGGCATGCGCGGCCAGGGCGCCGGCCACGCCGCCGAGCTGTTCGTAGCTGGCCTCGGTCAAGAGCCGCCGGTCGGGGTCGCGCCGCTCCCACAGGCGCGCGGCCGTGAACTGCAAGAGGGGCAGCGCCCCCGGCGTGGCCGCGAGCGCATCGACCATGCGGTCGACCAGCGCGGGCGGCTCGAAGCGGTGCTCGCTGGCCTCCACGGGCCGGAGGAGCGCCTCGCGCATGCCCTCGCGGTCCATGGGTGGCAGCAGCACCAGCCCGCGCGTGATCTCGGCGCCGAGCCAGCGGTCTTCGGTCAGGCGATCGAGGAAGTCCGAGCGCATGGACACCAGGACGCGGAGGGGCGAGGTGGCGTCGTCGGCGACGGCGGCCACGCAGGCGAGGAAGGCGGCGCGCTCGGCCGGGGCCACGCCGAGGGTATAGAGCTCCTCGAGCTGGTCCACGAAGATCGCGATGCGGCGCCGCTTGTTGGTGGCGTATGCGCGCAGCCGCGCGCCCAGGGTGCCGGGTTCGGCGCGCAGCTGTTCAAGCACGGCTCGTTCCGCGCTGTGGGCGGGCGCCGCGTCGGATGCATCATTGTCTGGCGAGCTGTTCGCCTGCGCGAGGACGCTGGCAAGCGCGGCCAGCGGCTCGCGGCCGGGGCGGATGGCGAAGGCATCCCAGCCCTCGCCCGAGCGTTTGAGCGCCGGGATCACACCGGCGCGCACCAGTGATGATTTGCCCGCGCCTGAGGGGCCGGCGAGTGCGACCAAGAGTGAGCCGCGCAGGCGCGCCAGGACAGCGCCGACCTCGCGGGTGCGGCCGTAGAACCGGTCGGCGTCGGCCTCCTGGAACGGGGCGAGGCCGGCGAACGGGTTACCGTCATGGCCCAGGATCGCGACGCGGTGACCGGCCGCGATGGCCTCGAGCTCTTGCAACAGGACGCGGGCGTCGCGGGTACGGTGGGCCCGGTCCTTGATCAGGCAGCGATCGATGATGTCGGCGAGCGGGCCGAGATCGGGGCGGAGCTCGCCGACGCGCGGCATCGGGAGTTCGAGCGAGGCGAGGTCGAGCAGGGCCTGCTGGAGATCGGCGCCGTCGTGGAGGACCGGGTGCGCTCCTGTGACCATCTGGTAGAGCATGATCCCGACCGCCCAGAGGTCGGTGCGATGATCGATGGCCGCGCCCTCGAGTTGCTCGGGGGACATATACGGCAGCGTGCCCATGACTGCGCCGGGCTCCGCGATCGCTGGGATGTGCTGGGCGGCGCTGGCGGTGTCGCCGCCCGCGAGCAGCGTGGCGATGCCGAAGTCGAGGACCTTGATAGTGCCGGCGTCGGTGAGCATGATGTTGGCGGGCTTGAGGTCGCGGTGCACGATGCCCATGTCGTGGGCATAGGCGAGCGCGCGCACGACCGGGATCATCAGGGTGGCGGCGAGGCTGGGCTCGAGCGCCGGGGCGCCCCCGCTGCGCGCGGCGCGGTCGTCGAGCCATGCGCGCAGGGTCTGGCCGGCGACGAACTCGAACACCATGCACGGCTGGCCGTCGTGCTCGCCGACGTCATGGATGACGACGATGTTCTCGTGGTTGCAGCGCGCGGTGAGGCGGGCCTCGGCGAGGAACCGCGCGTTGTCGTAGGAGCCGAGCCGGGCCAGCAGCTTGATCGCGACGAGGCGGCCGAGCCGCAGGTCGCGCGCCAGGTAGACCGTGCCCATGCCGCCTCGGCCGATCTCGCGGATGAGCTCGTACTGGCCGAGCCTGCCACCGGGAACAGCCGCGTCGGACGCCGGCGCGCCCGGCTCGCGTTGTATGGCAGTGGCCAGCTGTTGCACCGCCAGGCCATCGCCGGGGCCCGTCGCGGTGATGGTCTCGCTCACGCGCGGCGTGGCGACGCCTGGCAAAGCGATGGTGACGACGTCGGTACGATGGGCCGGCCTACCGGCGCCATTACGTGTGGCGACGGTGTCGGCGTGCGCGTCGGTGCGAGCGGGCACCCGCTTGCGGTCTGTGCGGGCGGGTCGAGTGAGTTCCTCGAGGCTTTTTGACTGCGGCATGATGAAGTGCGACCTGCTGCATCGTGGTTCCCGCCATCGCCGCCCTGGCAGGTCGTTGTGCAAGCCGCGAGCCCTGTAGAAAGCGCAATCGATGTGCAGCCCAATTTGCTGGCATTGTCCCGAGTTGTGGAGACGCACCGGACGCACTAGCGTTCGCCGGCTGCCTGCAGCGATCACTCCGCGTGTTCACGCGACCGCGCTGGACATGCCCATCCTGCGTCTGAACACGTCTAGCCGCGACTGGACACGGGCGGCCGTCGCAACTTCGATCGCCAACGCGTGACGCGCTCGACCTGCCGAGTTTTGGGGAGCAAGGTTGGCCGCTCAACGTTGCGGCTGATGGCGCGCTCGTTCGTCAGCGGCCGTTGCGCGCGAGCCGGCCGCGAATCTTGACCTGTGCCTCGGGTGAGAGCGACCGGATGTACTCGTTGGGCAAGAGGCGCAGCACCTCGATGGGTAGCGCAAGCGCCTGGTGATCGCGGTCGAGTCCTGCGAGGCGCTGCTCTGGTTCGAGTCCTGCGAGGCGCTGCTCTGGTTCGAGTCCTGCGAGGCGCTGCTCGAGGGGCAGGGTAGCGAGCAGCTTCTTCATCAGCTCGTCGGAGCCTTCCAGGTCTTGCATGCTCATTCCTGCCTCCTGCGTTCCGACGAGCTCCATCCAGAACCTTCGCGCCTCCGACGTGACGAGCTCTCCGTGACCAAGAGAGCATAGGAGATCGTCGCCTTCCGCACGGCCGATCACCTCGATCTCGGCCACGTACAGCACGAACAGTCCGCCTCGGACCTGCCAGTACCCGTTGCCCAGATCGTTCCACGCAAGCCCCATGTCCTCGGTATCTGCGGTCAGGGTCGGCGTGCGCGCAGGCACCACCAGCACTGCACAGAGATCCGCGCGCGTCCAGACCTCCGGCGCGCCGTCCATGCCCGCCGTGAGCGTCGTACCGTCGGCTCGCTTGCGAGGCCGGCTGCGCTCGTTGGCGAAGTAGGTATGAACGTAGCCCCAGAGCCGATCGAGATTACCCGCACGGTAAGGACGGCCGGGGCTCTTGTACTCCATCACCGTCACACGGGGCAAGAGCGCCCACAGGTGGCGCAGGGTCTCGGCGTTGTCGTCCGGCGGCGGGTCCTCGACGGCGTGCTTGCGCAGCAGCAGGTAATCGAGGTAGGGCGGCTCATCCGAGAGCGGGACCTCCGAGCAAATCTCGAAGGCGTGGGCCGCGTCTTTTGAGGTTTCTCTTGAAGCCGACGTGCCAGATGACTTGCTTGGCGCCACGGTGTTATCTGCACCGATCGTGAGTCGCCGGGCAAGCTTTCTGTGGACCGAGTGCGGCGTTCCTCGGAGCGTAGGTGCTCCGTGCGCAGCATGGGTATCGATTTGTACGTCAAAGCTCGAAGCGCCAGTGGCAGATCGCCTGGAGCATTCGGCACTGCATGAGACTGATGCTGTTGGTCACGTACCTATTCCTGTTCGAGCATCAGCACGTGTCTCTTACCGATGATATTGGTCGTCACAGCGTCGACGGAGTGAGCGATCTTAAGGTCGTGGCGTTTCGAGTGTCCTCACTCGGTAGTAGCTTCAACCTCAATATTGCTATCCATGCTCGCGAACACCTCTTGCGCAAGATCGGGAGACATTCTGTCACCCGAGAGCTTGCCAATAGAGCGCGGAGTTCCTATGCTGACACTACTGATGATCCAAAATCCACACGATGCGCTATTCAAGCGGGTGCTGGGCCAGCCCGAGCACGGCCCTGGCGTGTTGCGCGCCATCGTACCGCCGGTGCTGGCCGAGGCACTTGACTGGCAGACGCTCGCGTTTCGACCCGGCAGCTTCGTCGATGAAGCCTTCACGTACCAGCATACCGATCTGCTGTACGCGGTGAGGTGGCGCGACGGCGGCGAGGCGCTCATCTACCTCTTGTTCGAGCATCAGAGCACGCCGCCCACCGAGGGCCTGATGGTGCACCAACTGCTTGGCTACCAAGACCGGATCTGGAGGCACTGGCGCGCCGATCATCCGAGTGCCAGAACGCTGCCGATGATCCTCCCGATCGTAATGTATCACGGCCCGAAGCCGTGGTCGGAACCTCTTTCGTTCGAGGCGCTGCTCGAGGTGCCACCCGGCGTGCGGTCCACGGTCGAACCATACCTGGTCCGGTGCACGTACGTGCTCTACGACCTCTCGGAGATCTCGGACGATGAGTTACGCGAAGGCGCGATGGGGACCGCCCTGGCTAAGTTGGTCACGATGTGCTTCAAGCACGCGGGGACGCGCGCGGACTTCCTCAAAGCCCTCGGCCGCTGGATGGAGGTCGTGCGCGAGGTGGCCAGGACTCCCGATGGAGTGGTGGCGCTAGCGCTTCTGGAACGCGAGATCGGACCCGAAATCAAGGACATCATCGTGACAGCCGGACAGCAACTCATCAAGCTAGGCATCGAGCAGGGGCGCAAACAGGGTATCCAGGCGTTACTGCTGCGCCAGTTACGGAAGCGCTTTGGCGCTGCGGTGGACCCCCGCGTCGAGCAACGCATCGCGACAGCCTCGGTCGCACAGATCGAGACCTGGTCTGAGCGCTTGCTTACAGCCGCCAAGCTCACCGAGGTGTTGGCCGACTGACCCGCCGCCGGAGCGCGCTACGCGCCGAGTGGCTGACGCTGTCCTTGTAGCGGCATGGGCGGGCTCCTTCGTCAGTGACCGTTCTGCGCGAGCCGGCCGCGAATCTTGACCTGTGCCTCGGGTGAGAGCGATTCGGCACTGCACGGAGGCTGACGCTGTTAGTCGCCGAATGCTGACATGGGACGAGACTGGAGCATTTGACACTGCAGGAGACCGATGCTGTTGAGTGTGTCTTCATGCGGTCGCAGCTTCCCCTCAATATTGCTATCCATGCTCGCAATACCTCTTCATCGAGATCTGGAGACATTTTTGTCACTCGGGGATTGCCGGTGGCGCTCAGAATTCCTATGCTGGAACTGCCAATGATCCAAACTCCACACGATGCCTTATTCAAGCGGGTGCTCGGCCAGCCCGAGCACGCCCGTGGCGTGTTGCGCGCCATCATTCCGCCGGTGCTGACCGAGACGCTTGACTGGCAGACGCTCGCGCTTCGGCCCGGCAGCTTCGTCGATGAAGCCTTCACGTACCAGCATACCGATCTGCTATACGAGGTGAGGTGGCGCGGCGGTGGTGAGGCGCTCGTCTACTTTTGTTCGAGCATCAGAGTGCGCCGCCCACCGAGGGCTTGATGGCCCACCGGCTACTTGGCTACCAGGACCGGATCTGGGGGAACTGGCGCGCGGATCATCCGAAGGCCAAGACGCTGCCGATGATCCTCCCGATCGTGATGTATCACGGCCTGATGCCGTGGCCGGAGCCGCGCTCGTTCGAGGCGCTGCTCGAGGTGCCACCCGGCGTGTGGCCCGCGATCGAACCCTACCTGGTCCGGTTCACCTACGTGCTCTACGACCTCTCGGAGGTCTCCGACGACGAGGTGCGTGAAGGCGCGATGCGTACCGCCCTGGCCAAGCTGGTCATGATGTGCTTGAAGCACGCGCGGACGCGCGCAGACTTCCTCAACATCCTCGGCCGTTGGATGGACGTTGTGCGCGAGGTGGCCGAGGCCCCGAACGGCTTGGCGGCGCTGGCGCAGGTAGTGCGGTATATTCTCGAAGTCAACGAGCACGTTGCCCCCGAGACGTTGCAAGCGCTTCTGGAACGCGAAATCGGACCCGAAGCCAAGGACATCATCGTGACAGCCGGACAGCAACTAATTAAGCAGGGGATCGAGCAGGGGATCGAGCAGGGCCGCAAGCAGGGCATCCAGCAGGGCTACCAGGTGCTGCTGCTGCGCCAGCTGCGGAAGCGCTTTGGCGCTGCGGTGGACCCCCACGTCGAGCAACGGATCGCGACGGCCTCCGTCGAGCAGATCGAGACGTGGTCTGAACGCGTGCTCACGGCCGCTTCGCTCGCCGAGGTGTTGGCCGACTGACTCGCCGCCGGATCGGGGACGTGGCGGGCCAGGCGGCCCCCGGAGTCGCCACACGCCCCGCGACCCCGGCATGCTACGTTGCGTGCCCGTGACCGCGCGCGAGCCGACCAAGGGCACGGAGATCGCTGCGCTCGAGGCGAGGTACAACGAGCAACGGGTGCTCGCGGAGGGCGCGGTGCTCGGCGAACGCCGCGCGGCGCTCGCGCGGATCGTGATGACCGCGATGTTCGCCGTCGTCACCAACCTCGGTGGGACGGGCGGGCGCATCCAGACCCTGGTAGGGGTCGTGTACTCGGCGTATGCGGTCGCGACGCTCGTTGTGCTGCGCCGGCTCCAGGGCGGCGATCCGCGGAGGTCGCTGTGGCGACCGCTGATCCTGACGGTGGTCGACTTCTCGATGATCACGACGATGGGGCTGGTCGACATCACGGGCGGCGCGCCGTTCAGCCCCGGCCAGCACGTCATCGCGAGCGCGATCGTGATGTCGTTCGCGGTGGCGCGGACCTCGCTCGTGCACGTCGCCGCCTCCGTCGGGCTCGCGCTGGTGAGCTACGCGATCGTCGGCAGCGCCGGTGGCCAGCTCGGCTCGCACATCACCGTGTTCGTGATGGGCGGCTATCTCGTCCTGGGGTTCATGATCGGCATCACCAACCGCGCGGTGAGCCGGATGTTCCAGGGCCTCCGCCAGCGCGACAACCTCACGCGGTTCCTGCCGCGCCAGGTCGCCGAGCGGGTGATCGCGCTCGGGCCGGGCGCGCTGGCGCCGATCGAGCGCGAGATCACCGTGCTGTTCAGCGACATCCGCGGCTTCACCGGCATGTCGGAGGGCATGGGCCCCAGCGAGGTGCTGGCGATGCTCGACGATTACTTCGGCCGGATGAGCCAGATCGTGAAGGGCCATGACGGCGTGGTCGGCAAGTTCATGGGCGATGGCCTGCTCGCGTACTGGGGCGTGCCTGATCGGCTCGACGATCATGCGGTGCGCGCGGTCCGTGCCGCACGCGACATGCGGCGCGCCGTCCGCGAGCTCAACCAGCACCGCGGCCTCGCGGGCCTGGCGCCGATCCGGATCGGGATCGGGATCCACACCGGCAACGTCGCCGCCGGGATGCTCGGCGGCACGCTGCAATCCGAGTACACCGTGATCGGCGACGCCGTGAACGTCGCGTCGCGCGTCGAAGGGCTGACCAAGGAGCACGGCGTCGACGTGCTGGTCAGCGAGACCACCTGGGCGCAGCTGCCGGAGCCGCGGCGCGGCGATCGGATCGCAAGCGCCGAGATCCGCGGGCGCAAGGAGCCCGTCGTGCTCTACACGATCGATGGCTCCGCTGCGACCGTCGAGGTTTCGGCCAAGCCCGGCGTCTGACCGGTTGGCGCTAGTAGCGTTCGCCGGCCGGGGCGTCGCTGCGCTGCGACAGGTTCTCGAACCGCGTGTAGCGGCCCTCGAAGTGGGTCTCCACGGTCCCGGTCGCGCCGTGCCGGTTCTTGCCGATGATCACCTCGGCGACGTGCGGGTTCTCGGCTTCCTTGTTGTAGACGACGTCGCGGTAGATGAAGAGGATGACGTCGGCGTCTTGCTCGATCGCGCCCGACTCGCGGAGGTCGGAGAGCTGCGGGCGCTTGTCGGTGCGCTGCTCGAGCGAGCGGTTGAGCTGCGACAGCGCGAGCACCGGGCAGTGCAGCTCCTTGGCCAGCGCTTTGAGGCCGCGCGAGATCTCGCTGATCTCCTGCTCGCGGCTGGCCTTGGCGGCCTGCGGCGAGCCGCGCATGAGCTGCAGGTAATCGATCAGGATGAGGCCGAACTTCTTGTCGCCGAACAGCTCTTTGTTCGAACGGAATCGGCGGGCGCGCGCGCGCAGCTCGCGGAGCGAGAGCGCCGGGGTGTCGTCGATCAGGATCGGAGCCTTGGACAGCGCCGCCGCGGCGTAGGTCAGGTTCGTCATGTCCTGGCGCTGGAGCTGGCCGCGGCGCAGCGCGGAGGAGTCGACCCGTGCCTCCGAGCACAGCATACGTTCGGCGAGCTGGGTCGACGACATCTCGAGCGAGAACACCAGGCACGGCCAGCCCTGGTTGGCCGCGGCCGCCGCGTTCTGGGCGATCGACATCGCGAACGAGGTCTTGCCCATCGCCGGACGCGCCGCAAGGATGATGAGCTCGGTCGGCTGGAGCCCCGCGGTGAGGCCGTCGAGGTCGGCGAACCCGGTGGGCACGCCGGTGATGCCGTCCTTGGACTTGAAGCGCTCGTCGAGCGAGCTGAACACCTTCTTGACGAGGCCCTTGAGCGGTTCGGGCCCCGTCTTGTCGCGGCGCTGCGTGACCTCGAAGATCTTGGCCTCGGCGTCGTCGAGGTAGTCGCGGACCTCCAGGTTGTCTTCGTAGCCCTTCTCGGAGATCTCGCCGGCGGCGAGCATCAGCTTTCGCGCCTGGTGCTTGTCGGTCACGATCTCGGCGTACGCGACGACGTTGTCGACCGTCGGCACGCGGAGCGTGAGCTCGCCGAGGAACGCGACGCCGCCGATCGCGTCGAGCTTGCCGGCCTTCGCGATCTCGTTCTCGAGCGTGACGATGTCGATCGGCCGGGCGGTGGCCTCGAGGTTGCGGACCGCCTGGAACACGACCTTGTGGCGATTGTCGTAGAAGTCCTCGACCTCGATGGTGTCGAGGTGGGTCAGGACCTCGTTGCGCAAGATGATGCCGCCGAGGATGCTGGCTTCAGCCTCCACGTTATGCGGCAACACTCGACGGTCGCGGCTCATCGCTGAAACTTTATACGCCTCGAGCGGACCGAACCGGTTTCACCGCTGACCCGGCGCTACTTGTCCTTGCCGACGACCCAGAACTTGAGGTTCGCGACCACACCGGCCGCGAGGCGAACCGGCACCTCGTACTTGCCGAGCGCCTTGATCGCCTGGTCGAGAGCGATCGTGCGGTGATCGAGCTCGACCCCAGCGCGCTTGAGCTGCTCGGCGATGTCGCGGTTGGTCACCGAGCCGAACAGCTTCTCGTCCTCGCCGACGATGCGTTCGAACTGCAGCGTCATGCCGTTGATGCGCGTTGCCACCTCGGTCGCGCTCGCGCGCTCCTTGGCGACCTTGCGCTCGATCAGCGCCTTCTCGTGATCGAGCCGGTTCTTGTTGCGCACCGTGGCGCTGACGGCGAGCCCGCGCGGCACGAGGTAGTTGCGGCCGTAGCCGGGGCGAACCGAGACCAGCTCGCCGGCCTTGCCGAGGTTG
>Ga0134121_10005578_pt1 | contig 10221 bp, 8 predicted proteins | sample KB301_FD_96463 | JGI IMG/M metagenome (GOLD analysis project Ga0134121, IMG submission 96463) | Terrestrial soil microbial communities without Nitrogen fertilizer from Kellogg Biological Station, Michigan, USA - KB3-0-1 | ecosystem: Environmental > Terrestrial > Soil > Unclassified ... | reverse complement strand
CTGAGATAGTCCGGTAAAAACCGAATACCCGCGATGGTGAATATGATGGTAAGGATAAAAATGAAAAAACCGATCCCAACGATCTTTAGGGTAGATAGTTGGAAGCGAGCGACCGCTCGGCTGACGGCTCCGGGAGCGAGCGTGGTAGTGCCCAAGGTAACTACAAACCAAAACAATATCGACAGCAGCCTCTGAGCTAAGAATGTCCATGTAAAAGCCGGAGCAAATATCTGCGCAGGATTCTGAGCCACGTTGCGCACCCCTTCTTCGAACGCTCCGAACATCAGCGCCTCTTTTCCCGACTCCCGGAGTGGTTCCTTCGCCTCAGGTTTATATTCACCGCAGAAGGCAATCACGCCGCCGCCGCTATATGCGTTCTCTTTCTGAATGATCGAACCGCCAATTGTCGCAACATCCTCATCAACGCGGCCTTCGACGATAACGTCACCGCCAAAAGCCAGCACACCTTTTGCCCGTCCTTTCACAACCACCGACTTACCGATCGCGTACACCTCCATCTCCGGGGCATCATTGACCGTAACGGTCTTTTCGTCATCAGACGTCGTAAGTTGAGCCTGGGCAAAGTGGGTCAGGCTGGCGCAGGAAATGACGAGAAATGTCAGTAGAACTTTCTGAAGACGGTAGAGTGACAGATTTCGGATGATAGATAGGCTTTCCACTTTTCCGCGAAGTCGGCTAACTGCGGCTAATGAGGCTTATCAAACGCGAGACAATGTAGATATATACGACCGCTAAACCGGGAAACAACAGCTTGATCGAAGAATCCAGTACAAACCTCGAGGCGAGCGAGCGAAGAATTATTACCGCTCCGATCGCAATGTCGTAGATCATGTGAACGACAAAACCTCCTACCGCTACGAGCTTTTGAACTACGACAAAAAATCCGTCCAGTGCAGTATTTGTGCCCGAAGCACCAAGGGCAAAGATAATGATCAAGAATAAACCCGCGCATACAAAGAACGCGTTATAACGTTCAGAACGGCGTCGAAGTCCGCTTACTCGCGATTCGGCGTTGGCAACCACGACCTTGGTGAAATTTGCAGGCAGGTCGATCTCTTCTTCACTTTCAAGAGCATGGTCGAGGGCGATCAGGAATTTCTTCTGGAGATTTAGTTCAGAACGGCAGGTTTCACAAGATATAAAATGCCTTTCGAGCTCAAGTTCGCGAGAAGGCAATAATTCGCCGTCGATGTACGACGAGATCTCACCGGACGGACAATCGAACTCAGGTTGTTCCCGCTCAAGATCCATCATCTAACGCGATTTCTAAAATCCACTGAAACCTCTCTCGATAAATATTTCCCGCATCATTTCCCGAGCACGGAACAATCTGTTCTTTACCGTTCCGAGCGGAAGCTGCGTTACCTCGGCGATCTCGTCATAGCTCAGGTCCCGCGAATGCCGTAGCAGAATTAGATCGCGATATGCAGCGGGCAGGCATTTTACTACCGCCTCGATCTCCGTTCGCCACTCACTGAGCTCGCGATCCTGCTCCGGCGTCGGGTTTGGGCTCTCGATCTGGAGTTGATACGCACCGTCACCATTTTCGGTTTCAAGGCTTTGCTGGTTTACCGTGTTCCGGCGCATGTGATCGATCGCCGCGTTGTGAGCAATGCGATAGAGCCACGTGGAAAACTTGTATTCCGAACTATATTTTTTGAGGGAATTGTAGACTTTGATGAAGACTTCCTGCGTGACATCCAGCGAGGAATCATAATCGTTCAACATCCGATATACATAATTCGTGATCGGACGCTGATAACGGCGCACAAGCTCCTCGAAACCATCCTCGCGGCCGCGGATGGCCTTAGCGATGAGTTCGACATCAGTCATTTTTTGAATGTTTTCGAGAGCCGTCAGACGCATAGACCTGTGCGTGCGATTATACGGTATTAAACCTATATTTGTTTCATCGCTCTTGTAATTTTTTTACTTTCGGACAACAAAAAAGCCTTTCCACCACGGGAAAGGCAAATTTAACTACTTGTTACGGTAAGGTTTTTATCAAGCAGCTCCGAGCGATGCCAGGCCCGCCGGGGCAGCAACGTCATCGAAGTTGAGGTTTCCGATCGGCATTTCCATGCCGACATCAGCGGGCAGGTAAACCTCGACAGCCCTTCCCAAAGCGTCTTTAGAGATCTCTCTTATCTTTTCCGGAACAAACGCGTTCCCTATGGTCAACAACCCATCCAATAGGCCCGATTCCGTCGATGCAAACCGATCGTTATAAAACATTAACAGCCTGAATATCTCGTCGTCGATCTCATTTATAGAACAGGTGACCGACCGCACAACACGCGGCTCGCCGCCTCTGAGAAGTAAAGCTGTAAACCCATCGGTCTGCTGACTCAGCAGAAGCGAATCGCCAAAAGAATTGCGATTGAAAAGCCAGTTCGATTCGCTCACGGAGCGAGGCAGGATAAGTCCCACTTCCCAACCCATGGTCTCAAAAGCTGTCTCAAATTCATCTATGACGATCAGCTTAACGGCTGTCGCAAAATATCTCGCTTTCCCGTCACGGTCCGGTGAGATCTTCTGCATCGAGATCCTAAGGTCGGCGGCCGGTGCACCAAAAGTATGCTCGGCTTTCCAGTCTAGGATCTCGTCAAGTTCCTTGCGAGAAGACGGTTCGTTTTCCAAGGTAAGTAGAGCCGAACGGCCCGTGTTGCTCGGGAGCGAAACCGACCATCGGGTTTGTTTCATCAGGCCGGAAAGTGTCGCAGCTTCTTCCAGAAGATACAAAAACTCGGTCTGGTTCTTTATGTTCTTTTCAAGGAAGCTTGGTTCGATCAACCCCGTGGGAACATCCACAGACGCGGCTTGCTTTAGGGAGAACCTCCCGCGCCCTTCCCGCTGGATCGAAAGCATCGTAAGCCGGTCACGCTCGATACCGATCGCGGCCTTTGGATATTTTGGTTGCGTTAATGCGGGTATCATCTTCTAGTAATCTTCGTACTTTACGCCGGAAGAGTCCTCTCCGTCGGCGGTGCTTTTAACATCTTTTAGCCCCTGAGAATTCTCCGGAGAGTTCGGGTCGTCTCCCTGTATTTCCTTCCACTCGGACTTGTCCGTGATCGGATCGACCGGCTTTTCCCTCAGGTACTTCGAAGACACAAGGTCGTCCAGACTCGCAGGAAGTTTGCCCTTGTCCGAGGCATATTGATCTATTGCTCGGCGCATCTGCCAAAGATTTTCATGCAAGACCGTCTCACGCGCATGCTCAACTGCTTTCTGATAAGTCGGGATCGCTACCGAAAGAAGGATGATCACAATGAACATTGCGATCATCAGTTCGAGGAGAGAAAATCCCCGTTGACTGAGGCAGGAAGACGGACCACGGAAAGGGAAATACGATCTCCCTTTTTCCCCTTCTCCTTTTCTTCCCTTCTGGCAATTACCAGTCACTATACTTGTCTCCATTCAGGGCCTCATCCTTCGAAGACGAACGCACATCAAAAACGTTTACCGAGTCCCATTCGCTATCCGATTCCTCATATGAGGATCGAAGTTTCCAGTCCTTCTCCCCGGTCATCGGGTCTACAGGCATTTCTCTCAGATACACCTTGATTATTGGTGTGTCCGTGTTTATGTCGGTCGCCTGTGTTGTGTTCGGATTGATCCCGCTTCCGCCGGTAAGATTGATCCCTCGCTGTCGAACCTTTACACCTTTGACCAAAGTGTCGAGCGAGGGCGGATACCGGTCCAGATTCTGCGAATCAAATATCGTACAATCGTCTATCACGACCCGGCTGCGAGGATCGGTTGGTGTCGAAACTCCAACGCCATTAGGTCCCAATTGAGCGCTGGTCACGGCTCCCGCGGGACATGCTCCCACAGAGTCCCTTTTGAATTCATCGATGGCATTGCGAATATCCCGGAGAGTAGCTCGCAGCTGTAGCTCTTTCTGGCGTTTCACCGCGTTCTGAGTCAGCGGGATCGTACCCAGGATCAAGATCGAAAGGACGATCAGCGTGATCATCAGTTCGAGAAGAGTATAACCGTTGTTAGGGGCTATTCTTTGTTTCAGGGCTCCGATATGCGATAACATCCTAGAACCGCATCGCGAAATTCTTGCCGTCGGGCGTCAGGAAATTCACTACATCCTTATCAAGTTCCATCGAAGGCATTCCGTCAGCAAGGGCTTCGATCTCGACATAGGCGAGAACACCCGTTTGCAGCGGGGCCGCTCCTTCGGGCGAGGCAAGGCTGACATACATTTTCCCGTTTTCATTGACGAAAGGAGTCGCCGATGTTCCCGCCAATGTCGAACCAAAGACATCACCGAATGATACAGAGCGAACCGCCATCTTCTTCGGATCGAACTTAAGCCCAACAAGCGCCGAACGAAAAGACGTCGAGCTGTTTACAAGTATCGGGACCTTAACCTTGTCACCGGCCTTCATCGCGGTCATACTCACCGGCAGCTTTATTTCACTGTTCGGTTTTTGTTCGGGCGCCACGTTTTCGGATCCTGGATTGCCCGTATCGGCTGCTGGTTTCACGTCCTGCGCGGGAGCCGAGGAGGTATCCGCGGTCTGATTTACCTGCAATGGCTTGACCGACGTGTCGATCGGCTTGAGCCTTTGCAGTGCCGGCGGAACATCCGCGGTGCTTGCCGTAGTCGCATCGGCTTTAGCCGCCTTAGTATCCGTCGAAGGCGTCGCGCTCGTCCGCACATAATCCGGAGCGTCCGGTTTGCGGTCTGGAAGTTGTACGGCTGCCGTGTTCGGGACTTTCCGTGCTGACGCCAGTAACTCTTGGCGGTCCTCTTCCTGAACCATTGCCTCAACCGTCGCATTCGTCGGCATGGCGATAGTTCCGGTGTCCCGTTCTACTTCATCTTCCGGCAATATCGACGGAGCTCTTATCACTCTCGGCGTGACAGCAATAACAATATCGATCTTGCGATTGTCCTCTGTCGGAGCCGTAAACAGCCGTCCAAGAATCGGGATCAATCCAAGAAGAGGAAGTCCCGAGCGCGCCTGGCTCTCGTTAGTTGAGGCAACGCTGGCAAGCAGCAACGTTTTATTGTTCTGTATTCTGGCGGTTCCGGTGATCGTGCGTTCGATAAATGTCGGAGTCAAAGTATTAGCTCCCGCAACATCCTTAGATTCGATCGACATACCGACCTGGACATCCTGATTTGGAAAGATCAGCGGTTTGAATTTGAGCGTTAAGCCGATCTGTTCGTAATTGATCACATCCGATACAACCGCGCCCCCGCCAACAGCATTACCCGTCTGAACCTGAGCAGATCGGACGGGCACTCGCTGGCCGATCCTTGCTTGCGAATCTTCATTATTGAAGGCGTGGATCTGTGTCGAAGCCACAAGTTTCGTATTGCTCTTGTTTTGTAGAGCAACGATGTTACTGACCGGCAATCCAAAAGCTATGCTCAGAGCATCGGCGCCGGTAAACGGCAGACCGCCCGTTATCGGCTGGCTCGGTCCGGCACGAAGAAGCGGAAAACCGGCACCACCAAGATTTGCAAGTGTCGGACTATTGCCCGATCCGAGACCGAGCTGATTTCCGAATTGCATGAGGTCGCTCTTGTTAACTTCGTATATCGCGACGTCCATCACCACTTCCGCTCTATCCTTATCTAAGGACGAGATCAATTTGGCGATCAGCCTTATATTTTCCGAGGTATCGCGAACGGTGATGCTGTTGGTCGCATCATCCTTGAGAACGATGGTTTGGCTGCGACCCGGCTGGGCGGGAATTGCCGACTGGATAATTGCCTGAATGTCTTTCGGACTCGCGTTCGCTAAATAAAAGGTCCGCAGGACGAGCTGCTGAAATCTGGTTCGCTGGTTATTGTCAGCAACGATGACGGTACGCGGGCCGACTTTTTGAAAGAAAAGCCCTTCCTGCAGAAAAATGTAATCGAGAGCCTTGGCGGCGGTGACCTGGTGCAGCTCGATCTTCACAGTACGCGAATCAAGCCTGGACAGTGAATCGAACAGAACGTTCAGGTCTAATTCTTTCGCCAGCTCCTTAATAATGAACGGAAGGTTTACGCCGCCGGGGAACGGCAAATCCCTAAGCTTTTCAGGACGAGTCGGAATTTGGGGATCGTATCCGGTTTGAACGTAGCTTGCTTTGCCGTCGTCCTTCTTGTCCTTGTCCGAATTTTGGCCGTTCTTTTCCGCTTGCTTCAACCGGACCATTCGTTCCATTTCTGCTTTGGCAAGCTCATTTGTCGGATCAAAACCATATGCCTTTCGAAACGCGTTATAACCCGCCACGTAATCTTTCTCATCGGCGGCCGACGCTCCACGCTTCATGTACATCTGTGAAGCCTGAAAAAGAGCCCGCTGCAGATGCAGGCGATACTCCGGGTTCTTCGGACTGCCGGAAACAGCCAAAGCGTATTCCTCCACCGCTTTGTCCCATACTTCGGCGGCCTCCTGGCGCATGCCTTCCAGGAAATGCTTCTTCGCGTCGTCCTTGTTGGTCGCCGCCAATGTAAGCGTCGGAGCGAACATTGAGACGGCCAGGAAAAGGGCTATTGAAAGTCTGGCGATGGCTGAGATCTTCATATTGGTTGATCGAGTAGTCTGGTATTCCGGATTCCAGGAAAAATTATCCGAGCGAATACACGCTTTAGGAAGGACAATGTTCCAAAAATTATTAGGATTCGCCTGTGAGCGCGCAGCCCGTTTTAATTTTCAGCTTAATTGCCGAAAAAAGCAACTAAAAGCGCCAATTTCCAAGGATTTAACCTGTCTACGCTCAGCCCGTGAATGAACTCTTGGCTCCGGGTTTTGAGAGGTCATCGGTGCCACACATAAATGCGCATTGCGACCGGTTGGACCAAAACTTCATTTTTCATTGGCCTTAAGAATTCTCCGCCTCAGGAAATCCAGCGCCGCCTGGCTAGATCGCCAGCGAATAAGATAACGATCACCGGGGAACACGAATTTCATCGACCTTACGCCTTCCGCGTCCGCAAGAGCAATAAACACGGTTCCCACCGGCTTTTCTTCCGAACCGCCATCAGGCCCCGCTATGCCCGTTATAGAAACGGCGAAATCCGTTTGAGCTCTTTCCCTCATTCCAACGGCCATCTCCTCAGCCGTCTCTGCGCTGACCGCTCCGAATCGATCAAGCGTTTCAGACTTTACTCCAAGTCGGCTGATCTTCGCTCCGTTGGAATACGTCACGGCACCTTCCAGAAAATACTTCGACGAGCCGGGCATATCCGTCAACCGCTCGGCGATCAGTCCACCCGTGCAGCTCTCCGCCAACGATACTGTCAAGCCACGTTCGGTAAGAAGTTTACCGACCACCTCTTCCATCGTTTCGCCGTTAAATGAAAAAACCGCAACGCCTAGCTTCTCAACGACCTTATCCGCAAGTTCATCCGCCGTTCGTTTCGCCGCTGTCTCGTCAGTATCAGTGGCGGAGATCTGTACCTCGACTTCAGTCTTGTTGAACAGTATCGATGTTTGCACCGACTTGTACGCCGTATAGATCGGGGCGATCGCTTCGTCGAGCGCTGACTCACCCAGTCCGACCACACGAAGATTTCGACGTTTCACAAAGACCGTTCCAGCCACTTCTTTTAGATGCGGAAGAACGTGGTCAATGAACATGGGCTGATTCTCACGAGGCGGACCGGGCAAAACGGCGAGGAACTTTTCACCGACTCTAGCAAACATTCCTACAGCTGAGCCGTTCGGATTAGGCAGGACGTCGGAGCCGTCTATGACATACGCCTGACGTTTATTGATCTCCGGCATCTCGCGGCCCCATCTTTCAAATCGCGTGCGAAGGTCATCTTCAAGCTCAGTATGGTAAACCAGTTCCCTGTCGATCGCCTTTGCCGAAACTTGTCGGGTTACATCGTCCTCAGTCGGCCCTAACCCACCTGTGGTGATGACAATATCCGAACGCTTAACCGCATCGCGGATCGTTTCCTCGAGGCGCATTTCATCGTCGCCGACGATCGTTTTGAGTTTGACCTCAATGCCTATTTCATTGAGTTTTTCGGTGAGCCAAAGGCTGTTCGTGTCCGTCCTTTCCGGCGTCAGCAACTCCGAACCGACGGCAATGATCTCAGCTGTGAGCATGAGCCGATTGTAGCAAACTGTGCTTTATAGCGAGTTCAAGTAATCCCGCACCTTCTTCATGTCTTCCCAGACCTCGCGCTTCTTATGTGGGTCGCGAAGTAAGTACGCAGGGTGAAACGTAGGCATGACCTTGACGCCAAAATAATCCTGGAAATTGCCGCGAAGCTTCGAGATCGGCGTCTTGATGTCGAGGAGATTTTGGGTTGCGGTATTGCCCAGAACCACGATGACCTTTGGCCGAACGACCGCGACCTCGCGTAGGAGGAACGGACGGCAAGCCGCGGTTTCGGCCGGAACCGGTTGCCGGTTACCCGGAGGACGGCAGCGGTTGATATTGCCGATACAGACCTCCTCGCGTTTCAAGCCAATACCTTCGATGATTTTGGTCAAGAGCTGCCCGGCGCGCCCAACGAACGGAAATCCCTGCTCATCCTCATCCGCACCGGGCGCCTCGCCGACGAACATCAGTTCGGCATTGAAATTCCCTGTCGTGTGAACGGTATGTTTCCGGCCCTGATTACAAAGATCACATCGGGTGCAGTTGCCGACCTCGGCACGTATGCTTTCGATCGTGTCAGCTGTTTCGCTGAGGGTCGGAGCGACTTCGAAGAGGACTTCCACGGCTTCGGTCTGTTTCATTGTTACATTTGGGACACTCGCTACCGATGTTTCAAGTGTTTCACGCGTTTCAGAAGCTTTTTTAGGAAGGCTCGGGATATTAATAAGCCTTGACCTGCCTGCAGTCTGCGCCGGAACAGCTGGTTTTGGTCTCGCGACCGGAGCTTCGACGGGGACGAATTTCTCCGGTTTCGCCGATGAAGAACTCACTTGCCGATCCGGAACTGTGTCGGCGGCTAAAATGTTCCATTCGCTAACGCCAAGTTCCTGCAAATAGAGAACCTGTTCCTTTAGGTCGCGCACCAATTCTGGGATTTCCGGGTTTTCGGGCATTAAAACTATTTTTTCCTGAGTTTGACGATCTGGTCCAGTATTCTATCCGCCATTTCGCTTTTCGGCATCAGTGGAAGATCTATCTGGTCGCCGGCGGCCGTCAAAATAGTAGCGATATTCGTCTCGGTGTTAAAGCCGGCTCCGGCCCTGGTAATATCGTTGGCTACAACCATATCGAGCCCTTTTTTTTCCAGCTTCGACCTTGCATAACCGATCACGTCGGTCGTTTCGGCCGCAAATCCCACGACAAGCAGCCCGTTCGTCCGATGGGCCGACACATCTGACAAGATATCCGGAGTTTTCTTTAACTCGAGAGTCAGAGTTTCCTTTCCGTCTTTCTTGATCTTGTTATCCGCGGCATTTGCGGGTGCGTAGTCCGCCACCGCGGCCGCTCCGACGAATACTGTCGCTCCAGGTAATTCTTTCATAACCGCGTCATGCATGTCTTCCGCGGAAACGGCGCGAATCACCTTCACATTCTCAGGTGGATCGACTGCCGTCACACCCGCAACAACTGTCACATCTGCTCCGCGTTTTACCGCCGCCGCTGCGACTGCAAAACCCATCCTGCCCGACGAATGATTTGAAATAAATCTAACCGGATCGATCGCCTCACGCGTCCCTCCAACGGTGATCAGCAGGCGTTCGCCCGCCAAGTTAGAACCGCCAGGGTGAGCGGACGGCCAGTTACTCTGCCCTTTGAGGTCGGTCGTATCGCTCGATGCTCTACCTTTCTGACTGCCCGCTAACTCAGGCGGTTCTGACAGCAGCCGCAGAGCCTGCACCACGATATTCTCAACATCCTCAAGCTTCCCCGTTCCCACCGTCTTACACGCAAGTTCTCCCGCGACCGGCTCGACAAAATGCACACCGTCCGCCCGGAGCTGCTCAATATTTCGCCGCGTCGCCGGATTTTCCCACATCGACGTATTCATCGCTGGAGCAACTAGAACCGGAGCCGTCGAAGCAAGATACGTCGATGACAAAAAATCATCCGCAACGCCATTCGCAAACTTCGCGATGATATTCGCCGTCGCCGGAACGATCAGCAGCAGATCAATATTCTGCGAGAAATTTATATGAGCTATTGGATCGGGATTTGACGGGTCATAATCGTCAACGATCACATATTTGTCGGTTAGCGCACGAAACGTGAGCGGCTGCACAAACTCGG
>Ga0134121_10005576_pt1 | contig 10224 bp, 9 predicted proteins | sample KB301_FD_96463 | JGI IMG/M metagenome (GOLD analysis project Ga0134121, IMG submission 96463) | Terrestrial soil microbial communities without Nitrogen fertilizer from Kellogg Biological Station, Michigan, USA - KB3-0-1 | ecosystem: Environmental > Terrestrial > Soil > Unclassified ... | reverse complement strand
CGGCGCGATCCGGCTGCGCTGGTGGTCGGCGCGCGGCTGCACCAAAGTGCGGCGATCCCCTCCGAGCGCTACTACGCCAACCGCTTCGCCAACTTCTGGATTGCCTGGGCGGCGGGCGAGCGCATGCAGGACAGCCAGTCGGGCTTCCGCGTGTACCCGGCGCCGCTGCTCCTCGCGCTGCCGCCGCGCGTCGGCCGGGCGGCAAGCTTCGTATTCGAAAGCGAGGCGCTGATCGAGGCGGGACGCCGCGGCACCCGGCTCGAGTGGGTGGCGATCCCGGCGATCTACACGCCGCGCGGACGGCCGAGCCATTTCCGTCCGATCGTGGACGTCGCCCTTATTACGCGCATGGTGGCCTGGAAGCTGGTCTCGCGCGGCCTTTACCTGGGCGGCTTGTTCCGTAGCTTGCGCGACGCGTAGAAAACTGCCGGGAATGAAGCGCGCGCTCGCTGCGGCGCTTATGGCGTCTGCGGCGCTCGTGGCGGCCGTGCGCGCCGAGCCGCGACCGAAATGGGAGGCGGGCGCCGGCGCGACCGGCCTCACGCTGCCCGACTACCGCGGCTCGGACGAAACGCGAGAGTACGCATTTCCGCTGCCGTACTTCGTCTATCGCGGCCCGACCATGCGCTTCGACCGCGACGGCCTGCGCGGGGTGCTGCACGAGTCGGACCGCGTCGAGTTCGACCTGAGCGTGGCCGGCGCGCTGCCCGTGAAGAGCGACCGCAACCGCGCGCGCGCCGGGATGCCCGACCTCGATCCCGTGCTCGAGATCGGTCCCAAGCTCAACCTCACGCTGTGGCGCGACCGGCCGAACGAGCGGCGCCTCGACGTGCGCTTCGCGTTGCGCGGCGTGGTGGCGACCGATCTCACGCACGCGAAGGACGCGGGCGCCGTTTTCTATCCGCATCTCTACTTCGACTCCAGGCCGACGTTCCTCGGCGGGAAATGGGATTTCAGCGCGCAGCTCGGGGCGCTCTACGGCTCCGAGCGCTACCACCAGTACTACTACGGCGTCGCTCCGCAGTTCGCCACGCCGCAGCGCTCCGCCTATGAAGCGCCCGGCGGCTATTCGGGCGTGACCAGCGCCACCTCGCTCACGCGGCGCTTCGGCAAGCTGTGGGTCGGCGGATTCGCGCGCTACGATGCGCTCGACGGCGCCGTGTTCGAGCCCAGCCCGCTTTTCAGGAAGCGCCAATACTTCGCGGCCGGCGTGGCGGTCGCGTGGGTTTTCGCCGAGTCGAAGGAACAGGTCGAAGTGGACGACTAGATGAAGATCTTCCTGAGCTACGCCTCCGAGGACCGCGAACAGGCGAAGTCCATCTACCTGCCGCTGCACGAGCAGGGACACCGCGTGTTCTTCGACCGCAGCGACCTGCCGGCGGGGGAGGAGTATCACAATCGCATCCGCAAGGCGATCGAAGCTTCCGACCTCTTTGTGATGCTGGTCAGTCCGTATGCGATCGACAACGGCAGCTATACGCTGACCGAGCTCGACATCGCGGAGAGGGCTGGAGCGAGGCTCCTGCCGGTGATGCTGCGCAAGCCGGATGTCGAATCGTTGCCGGCGGCGATCAAGGCCGTGACCTTTCTCGAGACAGACGGTAGCCTGCCCGGCGCGGTCGCGGCCGAAGTGCACCGCATCAGTCGCGAGCTGTCGAGGCGGAGAAGGAGATACGCGATCGCGGCGCTCGCAGTGGTCGCCGCCGTCTCGATCGCGGCTTTCTACGCGACCAAGTCGCGACTCTGGAATGCAGAGACCGGCAAGGACGGGGCACCGACGGTCCTGATTCCGGCGGGCCTGTTCATCATGGGCGACGACAGGGTTTCGCCGCGCCGGCGGATCTACGTGGATGCGTTCCGCATGGACAAGTACGAGGTCACGGTGGGGCGCTATGCCAAGTTCCTGCAGAGCACCGGCAACATGAGGCCGCCGGAAGAATGGGACACCGTGGATGTCAAGCTGCAGGCCGAGCTCCCGGTTGTCGGGGTCGACTGGCAGGACGCCGCCAGCTACTGCCTGTGGGCAGGGAAGCGGCTGCCTACGGAGGCCGAATGGGAGAAGGCGGCGCGAGGTGGCGACGAGCGCAGGTATCCCTGGGGCAATGATGCGCCGACGGCCGATCACGCGACATTCGGGAAACCGTACCGGAACCCGGTCTACAAGGACGGGGTCGCGCGCGTCGGAGCGCATCCAAAAGGGGCCAGCCCCTTCGGCATCCACGATCTCTCGGGCAACGCGGGGGAGTGGGTAGCCGATTGGTACGCGGACAGTTTTCCGCGCAGCGACGTGCGCAATCCGAAAGGCCCGGAGCGTGGCGAGGGCAAGGTCGTGCGCGGCGGAGGCTGGTACGACGGTCCGGACCGTATTACCGCGACCAGGCGGATGCACTCGAATCTGCAGAACCGCGCCGATGACGTCGGGTTTCGTTGCGCGAGTGATTAGAACGATCGCTGATGTGCAGAAAAATAGTATTCGAGATTTGTCGCATGCGGGCGACACAATGAAAGCCGTGTCCTTTCGCACGCTCGTTATGTGAGACCTGCGAAAATACCGCTCGCGTCCGGCAATTCCGGCATAACGGGGTTGCCGAAAACATCTTCACAATTCCTGACGCGGCAACTAACAAACACGACTTCCGATGGCTGCGCTCAACGAGAACAAATCAGGGATGACCGCACGCAGCGGCCAGTGGCTGGCGCTGCTATGCGCTTTCAGTCTCGCCGCTTGCGGCGGCGGATCGAGCGACGGCAGCGGAGCCTCACAATCGCCGCTTGCACAGCCGCCTGGCACACAGCCGCCGCCAACCCCGCCCGCGCCGACGGTTTCCCTGAGCGCCGCACCGACCGCCGTTAACGCGGGCGGTTCGACGCAGCTCGCCTGGTCCTCGACCAATGCTTCGGCGTGCACGGCCAACGGCGCCTGGTCCGGCACCAAAGCCACCTCGGGCAACCAGACGATCAGCTCCATTTCGGTCACCAGCACCTATGGCCTGATCTGCACCGGCACCGGTGGAAGCACGACGCGATCCGTGACGGTGAGTGTGAATGCGCCGCCCCCGCCCGCGCCCACGGTTTCGCTGAGCGCGGCGCCGACGACAGTGGCCGCAGGCGGTTCGACCCTGCTCACCTGGTCTTCGAGCAATGCCTCGAGCTGCACCGCGTCCGGCGCCTGGTCGGGCGTCAAGGTGACGTCGGGCAACGAGACCATCAATTCCATTTCTGCCCCGAGCACGTACACGCTGACCTGCACGGGCAACGGGGGCGCCACCGCGCGTTCTGCCACCGTGAATATAGCCGGGACGGCTGGCGTGAGCGGTGCGGTGGACAGCAGCCTGCTCAACCGCCACCAGGAGAGCGCCAACCTGGTGTACGCGTTCGCCGGCTTCAATTCGACGAGCGGCACGCCCGCCGCCACGGTTCCCGTGACGCAGGACGCCGGTGCCTGCACATTCCGTTACGCCCTCACGGGGCTTGCCAACGGCAACTACACCGTAGCCCTCACGAGCGACGGCGGCACTACCTTCAAGCGCAGCGCCAATGTCACGGTGTCGAGTGCGATCGCGAACCAGGCATTCACGCCCACACGCGTGGTGCAGGTCGGCCCCGGCCGCCAGTTTACCGACCCAAGCCAGATCACCGGCCTCTTAAGCGGCGACGTAGTGGAGATCGACGCAGGCACGTACAACGGCCCCGCGGTGACCTGGTCGACGAGCAACCTTACTCTCCGCGGCGTGGGTGGCCGGGCGCATCTCGTTGCGCCGGCCACCATCTCGAACGGGAAAGCCATCTGGGTTACGGCCGGCACCAACATCGCGGTGGAGAACATGGAATTTTCCGGCGCGGCCGTTCCGGACAAGAACGGCGCCGGCATCCGCGCCGACGGCCAGGATCTCGCCGTCTGCGGCAGCTATTTTCACGACAACGAAAACGGCGTCCTCGGCGGCGGCGGCAACGTGCTGATCGAGTACAGCGAATTCGCCCGCAACGGCGCGTGCGTAACAGGGTTCGGCTGTTCGCACAACATGTACATCGACGCCGCGCGTCTCACCCTGCGCTACAGCTATTCGCACCACGCGAACATCGGCCACCTCGTGAAAAGCCGCTCGCGGGAGAACTACATACTCTACAACCGCATCATGGACGAGGCCGACGGCACCTCGAGCTACACCATCGATCTGCCGAATGGCGGCCTGTCCTACGTCATCGGCAACCTGCTGCAGCAAGGTCCTAACACCGACAACCCGACGATACTCATCTATGGCGAGGAGGGTGCGACCAACCCAAGCCAGACGTTGTATGTCGTCAACAATACCTTCGTGAACGACCGGGGATCGGGCACTTTCGTCGAGCTCTCGGGCGGCACCACCGCGACGCTGCAGAACAATCTGTTCGTCGGCGGCGGCACCGTAGTCAGCGGCGGCGCGGTGACACAGACTACGAACCAGACCACCAGCACGCCGAATTTCGTCAATAGGACGACGTTCGACTACCGTCCGACCGCGACCACGCCGGGCATCAATGCGGGAACGGCGCCGGGGCTTGGCGGCACGTTCGATCTCACGCCGGTCTTCCAATACGTGCACCCCACCAACCGGCAGGCGCGCCCGGTCAACGGCGTCATCGATATCGGCGCCTACGAGTTCGTTCCTTAGTGTACGGGGGGCCCGCCGCACGGCGACGCTATAAGGACGTGGATCGCCGCCAGCGGGACCAGTTTGCGGGCAGATCGTGCGCATTTCCGCACGAAAATTTGTCCTGCGCAGACTTAGTGTTATCCCGCTGTCCGGGGTGTGGCTGCGCAAGCGCGCACCATGGGATACTGGTCCTCAAAAAAGGGCTCACATGTCGACGCATCTGGCGGAAAAGCCTCGGGCCGTTCAGGGTTCCATTCGGATCGAGCACGTCTCGGTCGAGTTCAGGCGCGACGGCGTCGCCATGCTTGCGCTGAAGGACATCGAACTGGCGATCGAGCCGGGAGAGTTCACTGCGCTGCTGGGTCCTTCGGGCTGCGGCAAGTCGACGCTGCTCAACGTGATTGGCGGGATGGTGCGTCCCGCCCGTGGCGAGGTTCGCATCGACGACACGCCGGTGACGGAGCCGACCGCGCGCTGTGGCGTCGTGTTCCAGCAGCATTCGCTGTTCCCCTGGATGACGGCGCTGGGCAACGTGGCTTTCGGCCCGCGCATGCTGGGTCACGCTTCGCCCGAGGCCGAGGCTCGCGAGTTCCTGGCCCTCGTCGGCCTGGAGAAGTACTCCGGGGCTTACCCGGCGCAGCTTTCCGGCGGCATGCAGCAGCGCGTCGGCATCGCGCGCGCGCTCGCCACGCGGCCGCCCGTGCTGCTGATGGATGAGCCCTTCGGGGCGCTCGACGCCCAGACGCGCAGCATCATGCAGGAGGAGCTGCTGAAGATCTGGTCAAAGCTCAAGACCACGGTCGTGTTCGTCACGCACGACGTGGACGAAGCGCTCTATCTTTCCGACCGCGTCTTCGCCATGACCAATTCGCCCGGTGGCATCAAGGAGGAAATCCGCGTCGACCTCGGCAGGCCGCGGGCACCCGAGGTGGCGCTGAGCGAGAAGTACGGCGCGCTCCACCGGCGCGTCCATCGGTTGATTCGCGAAGAGAGCCTGAAGGTGTTCAACGGCATCACCAGCTGACAGGCAAATGCATGGAACGAGCCATCCGGACCAACATTCCCCCGCGGATCAGCGCGCGCAGCCTTCTGGCCGGGCCGGGCTGGGCGGCCAACACGCTCTGGGCGGCGATCGGCATCGGCGTGTTCGTGCTCGTCTGGACCGCGATCGCGCTGCAGCTGCAAAATCCGGTCCTGCTGCCTACCCCCGCCGTAGTGCTCGAGGGATTCTACCGGCTGCTCGCCGACGGCTACCTCGTCAACGACGTGCTGGCGAGCCTGAAGCGCGTATTCGTCGGATTCCTGATGGCTTCGGCCGTCGGCGTGCCGCTCGCCCTGCTGCTTGCCTATTTCGTTCCGCTGCGCCGCCTGATCCTGCCGGTCGTCACCCTGATCCGCCCGATACCGCCGATCGCCTGGATCCCGATCGCTATCCTCTGGTTCGGCGTCGGCGACAAGCCGAGCTTCTTCATCACCGCCATCGCGGCTTTCTTCCCCATCTTCCTCAACTCATTTTTCGGCGGGATGTCGGTCGAGGACCAGCATCTGAACGCGGCGCGCAGCCTCGGTGCGAAGAAGGTCTCGCTGGTGATACGCATCATGTTCCCGTCGGCGCTGCCGATGATCTGGACCGGCCTGAAGATCGGGCTCGGCCAGTCGTGGATGGCGGTGGTGACGGCCGAGCTGATCGCGGCGCAATCCGGTCTCGGCTACATGATCCAGATGAGCCGGTTGAATCTCGAAACGGCCTATGTGCTGGTGGGCATGGTGACGATCGGAGTGCTCGGATCGCTGATGGGTGCTGCGCTTTCCGGCGTGGAGCGCTACGTGCTTCCCTGGAAGTCAAAATAACCGGCGCCCAAGGAGGATGCAATGCAACCGAAAAGCAGCGCGCTGAAGACCGCCAGAGCGTTCCTGGCCGCGGCCTGGGCGGTGAGCTCGATGGGCGCCGCGGCCGCGACAGGCGCGGCGCCGATCAAGATCCGCATCGCGTATCCGAGCGGCATGAACGGCCAGATCCCGGTTGTGATGGAACGCGCCGGCATCGCCCAGAAGCACGGCCTCGATGCCGAGTTCGTCTTCTTTCAATATGGTCCGCCGATGATGGAGGCTCTCGCCTCCGGCCACATCGACGCCGTGGTGACGAGCCTGATGCCGGTAACGACCTTCCTGTCGCGCCAGCCTGACGCGGCGCTGGTAGTCGCGAGCCTGGGAAGATCGAGCTACTCGCTCATGGTAGCGAAGAGCAGCGCTGCCCAATCGGTGGACGATCTCAAAGGCAAGCGCATCGCCGTGTCGTTCAATTCCGACTCGCACCTCGACCTGCTGCTCCTGCTCAAGGAGCGCAAGCTCGCTCCCGGGAAGGACGTTCGGCTGCTCAACGTCCAGCCGAACGAGCTGGTATTCGCCCTCAACGAGGGTTTTGCCGAAGCGGTCGTGATTCGCCAGCCCCAGGTGCTGAAGATGCAGCAGCAGTTCGGTGCCCGCGTCGTCCACACCTGGCCGTTCGATTTCATCTCCATCATGCGCACCGATTATCTGCGGCAGAGCCCCGACGCCCTGCAGCGCTATCGCAACGCCCTTCGTGAGTCGATTCACTACGCCGCTACCCACAAGGAGCAGGCGAGCGTCTGGTTCGGCGAGAAGCTGCGCGTGGAGCCTGAGGTCGTACGCCAGGTCTCGAACGAGGATCCGAACTTGCGCACGGTGAAGCAGCTGAGCGATGTGTCGATCGACCTGTCTCCGCCGGTGCGCCGCCGCCTGATGGACTGGTTCGATGCGAGCTACGAGCACGGCATGGTCAAAGCCAGGATAGACCCGAACCAGGCACGGATCTTCGCCAACTGATCCTGCGTCGTGGGGTTCAAGGTTTCCGTTCTGCGCCTTCGAGCGCAAAATGCGCGGATGCCAAGGACTCTTCTTTTCGCCCTGGTGCTGGCGGCCGCGTTGCCGGCGCAGGCGCAGGACTATCCGAGCCGGCCGATCCGGCTCATCACGCCGGCGGCGCCGGGCGGAACGACGGACCTGCTCGCGCGCATTTTCGGCGCCAAGCTCGCCGAGTCGCTCAAGCAGCAGGTCATCGTAGACAACCGCGCGAGCGCCTCGGGCGTGATCGCGGGGGAGATCACGGCGAAGGCGCCGCCCGACGGCTATACGCTGCTCCTCGCGTACCACCAGCACACGGCGAACGCTGCGCTCAATCCGAGCCTGCCGTATCACCCGGTCAACGACTTCACGCCGATCACGCAGCTCACCGCCGCAGGCTTCCTGCTGCTGGTGAATCCGGCCTCGCCGCCGCACACGCTGCAGGAATTCGTCGCCTGGACCAAGAGCTTTCAGCGGCCGCTCAATTACGGCTCGGCCGGGCTGGGAACCGGCGGCCATCTCGCCGGCGAGCTCTACAAGCAAATGACCGGCATCCAGGCGCAGCACATCCCCTATAAGGGAACCGGACCGGCGCTGATCGACCTCATCGGCGGGCGTTACGAGTTCAATTTCTCCGGACTGCAGGGCGCCTTGGTGCAGGTGCGCTCGGGCAAGCTGCGCGCGCTCGCGGTGACGACGCCCAAGCGCCTCGCCGCGCTAGCGGAGCTGCCCTCGGTGGCCGAGGCGTTGCCGGGATTCGAGGTGGTCGGCTGGTACGGTGTCATCGGTCCGGGCGCGATGCCGCCGAACATCGTGGCCCGGCTGCACGACGAGCTCGTGAAGGCGCTCGAGGCCCCCGATATCCGCAGCCGCATCCTCGACGACGGCTCGGAGCCCGTCGGCAGCAGCCCGGCGGACTTCCGCGCCTTCATGAGCGCCGACCTCGACAAGTGGGGGCGGCTAGTGAAGCAGAGCGGGGCGAAATCCGACTGAAGCGGCTGCGCTCCTTCGCACCTTACCTTCGCACCTTATTGACGAACCCGGTTTGATCGCCCCATAGTAGGCAGACTCAGGGGGAGGGGGCACCATGTTTCTGCCGCGCGAGGTAACGCGGACCGAGCTTCAGGCTGCGTGGAAGGCCGGATTCCAGTTGAGCTGCACCAAGATCCTCGAGCATCCGCAGGCCCGCTATTGCTGGCAGCCAATCGTCGTCTGGAGCGTGGCAAGGTACAAGGACGAGAGTGTCATGTTCCTTCTCGCCGCCGCGGAGTTCGAGCGCAAGCCGAGCCGCGAAGCGATGATGTGGATCTTCGAGCACTTCGTCGGCGACGGCCGCAAGCGCAAGGCGCAGCGGGAGGTGAACATCCAGCACGAGGCGCGCGACAAGACTTTCGAGCTGGTCACCGGCTACCAGAACCGCAACTATCGCCGCGGCGCCCGGCCCGACGCCTTCAGCGCGGCGCTCTATTCCATCAAGAACCAGCTGCACGACATCGACCGGCTGTTCAGGACCGACGTGACGAACCAAGCGGAGCGCGAGCCGACGCACCAGATGAAAGACCTCCCAGCGATCGTCGTGGATCAGGAACTGACCAGGATGCGGCAGCTCGGGATTCTCTTCTGAGCGCCGGCGCGATGCCCTGACTTCCCGCTGGACCCGCCTCGATCGGCCGCTCGCGCACGGCCAGGCTGACAGCCGCGGCGACCGCGGCGAGCGAGAGGTCGAGGCGCCACATCAGGTCGTAGCTGCCGGTGCGCTCGAGGACCACGCCGCCGAGCCATGCGCCGATGAACGCGCCCGCCTGGTGCACCATGAACGTGATGCCGAGCAGCGTCGCCAGGCGCCGGGCGCCGTAGACGCGGCCGATGAGGCCCGCCGTCGGCGGCAGCACGGCCATGTAGGTGAGTCCCATCCAGGCCGAAAACGCGAGCACCGTAAGCTCGGTCTTGGGCGCCACGATGAAAAGGGCGACGCCGATGCCCCGGGCGGCATAGAGCGACGCCAGGGTGCGCTTCATCGAGCAGCGCTGGATCAGCAGGCCCGCGGCGATGCTGCCCGCAATGTTGAAGAGCCCCAGCGCCGCGAGCGCCAGACCCGACACGCTCGAAGGCAGCCCGCACAGCTCGATCACGCCGGGAAGGTGCGTCATGAGAAAGAACACGTGCAGCCCGCAGACGAAGAAGGTCGCGTTGAGCGTCCAGTAGTGCGGGCTGGCAAGGGTGGTGCGGACCGTGGCGGCTGCTTCGGCCGCGCTGGGAGCGGGCGCGGCAGGCCGGCGGAAGAAAAGGGCGAGCGGTAACGAGGCGAGCGTCAGCCCGGCCAGGGCGAGCGCCGCGTCGACCCAGCCGGCGAGCAGCATCATCGCCTGCGTGGCGGGCGCGAGCACCAGCTGGCCGAGGGGTCCGCCGGCGCCGATCAGTCCGGCAACCATGCCGCGTCGCTCCGCCGGCACGCGCTGGCTGACCGTGCCGATGAGAAGGTTGGTGGGTACAGCAAGGGAATGAAGCAACGCCTTGCACTGGCGCGCGCTTTGCTCCACAGACCTGAAGTGCTTTTTCTCGATGAACCAACTGCAGCTCTCGACCCGCTTGCGGCACGACACGTCCATACGCTGGTGGAAAATCTTGCGCGGCGGGAGGGCTGTACGGTGTTTCTCTGCACCCATAATCTGGTGGAAGCTCAAAAGTTATGTGACCGCGTGGCCGTGATGGAACATGGCCGATT
>Ga0134121_10005575_pt1 | contig 10224 bp, 9 predicted proteins | sample KB301_FD_96463 | JGI IMG/M metagenome (GOLD analysis project Ga0134121, IMG submission 96463) | Terrestrial soil microbial communities without Nitrogen fertilizer from Kellogg Biological Station, Michigan, USA - KB3-0-1 | ecosystem: Environmental > Terrestrial > Soil > Unclassified ... | reverse complement strand
TGCATTGGCGAACACGATGTCAATGCCACCATGTCGCGCAGCTGCTTCGTGCAGTCGCTTGAGATCGGTTGCAACGGTGAAGCGTTGTGCCGTCGTCGATCCGATACCGCGGCTTCCCCCGGTCACAACCGCTGTCTTGTCAGTGAGCAGCGCCATCACACAGTCACTTCAGCGCTGAGTTGGGCGGCATGGCGCAGACCAGTCAGGCGACTTTGTCCAACTCGGAGGCTTGGGTGCGGCGGATGTCGTCATCTGTTCGACCCTTCCCAGACAACCGGCGGAAGTGCGCCCCCGCCACACAACATGACAGACCGGTTGGCGGCGGTCCGTCACCTATTCGGGTGAGGGCGCGCCGAACGCGACAGATCGACGCTTAGAACGATGAGTGAGGAGCACCAGTCGACGGTTCGGTTCGTGCAGGACGGCGCTGTGGGCACGGTGACGCTCGACAGCCCGCCACTGAATTTGATCGGTCAACAACTGATTTCCGATCTGTTAGCGGCGTTCGATCAAGTCGACGCGGCGCAGGGGTTGCGCGCATTGGTGCTGCAAGGCGAGGGAAACGTGTTCAGTGCCGGCGCTGACGTAGAGATCTTCGCCGGGATGAGCGTCGCCCAACTGCGCCCGCTGATCGGCTCATTCATCGATCTGGGCCATCGGATCGAACGGTTGGCGTTCCCGACTCTCGCAGCGGTGCACGGGACCTGCATGGCCGGCGGCTTTGAGCTCGCATTGTTTTGCGACCTGATCTGGGCAGCCGAGGGGACGATGCTCGGCCTGCCCGAATCGCGGCTGGGCATCGTTCCGCTGGCCGGCGGCGTTGAGCGCGTCGCGGCGCGCGCCGGACTCGGCCGCGCGAGGGTGGTGGGGATGGGCGGCGACTTGCACGCTGCCGAGGAGTTCGCGGCGTGGGGGGTGATTGACCGCGTCGTGGCGCGTGCTGAGCTACGCAACGCCGCCACCGAGTTCGCGCAGCGACTCGCGGCCGGACCTACACACGCCTTCTCGGTGGTCAAGGACCTCGTCCGCGCATACACGACAGCTGGCGTCATGGGTGCGGATTCCCTGCTGACCGACGCCGCGGTTGGCCTGTTCGACACCGAAGACGCCCGACGCGGTATCGAGAGCTTCCTGACGTCCGGCCCCGGCCACGCGACCTTCGCGGGGCGCTGACCGTACCGCTCACCCGAATAGGTGAAGGATCGCCATTGCGCCGGATGCCAGCGTTGGTGTCGAGCATTCTCTCTGCCCGTGACGTACCGACCCCGGGAGGCGCCAGTGACGACGGCACAGAAGCAAACGTATGCAGAGGCCTCGACGAAGGTTGTTGCTGCCGCTGAGGGTTTCGATTACGCCTACCGCGACGTCGGCAGCGGCACAGAGCCGCTGGTGCTACTTCAGCACTTCCGCGGCAACCTCGTCAAATGGGATCCTGCACTCGTCGACGCCTTGGCCTCGGGTCGCCGAGTCGTCACGTTCGACAACGTCGGCGTCGCCGGATCGAAGGGAACCACTCCCAACACCATCGAGCAGATGGCGACGGGTGCCATCGCATTTCTTGACTCGATGGAATTCGAGCAAGTCGACATCCTCGGCTTCTCGATCGGCAGCTTCGTTGCGCAGGAGATCGCCCTGACGCGGCCTGCATTGGCACGCAGTTTGATATTGGCCTCGTCGGCACCCAAAGGCGCAGCGGGAATGCACGGTTGGGCATCGTGGGTGATCGACGCAGTCGGCAAGCCCCAGCCGGACCCGGCCGGCTACTTGAAGGTGTTCTTCACGAATTCGCCGTCGAGTCAACAGGCCGGCCAACAAGCCCTGCAACGTATGTTCACCAAGACCAGTGGCTTCGACCAGCCAACGACCTGGCAGACACGGCTGGCGCAATACGACGCTGTGTGCGCATGGGGCATACCGAATCACGCACTGCTGCAACGACTCAGCACGATCACGCAGCCCGTGTTCATCGCCAACGGCGACAGTGATCCGATGATCCTGCCGCACTTCTCCCACCTGCTCGCCGGATTGATTTCGGGTGCAAAGGTCAAGATCTACCCCGACGCTGCTCATGGGTTCTTGTTCCAGCACCATGCCGAGTTTGCCGCCGACGTGGCGCAGTTCCTTCGTAGCAGTGACATCGACAGCGCCTCGAACGGTGGTCCTGATGAGTAACGCCCACCTGCAGGCCGATGTGTTCATCGGCCCATATCTGAAGTTCGAACAGGGTGGCGGAACGTTCGCAGCGACAACGTCGACGCTCGTTTCCGGAGAGTCAGATGCCGTCCTGATCGATGCACAGCACATTCGCACAGACGTGGCCGACCTGGCGGAGTTCATCGCACGTGCGGGTAAGAAGTTGACGACCATCTATGTGACGCACGGCCACGCCGACCACTGGTACGGCGCCGGTGACTTGCTGGCCACCTTCCCCGATGCACGTGTCGTCGCGACGGGCCCGGTTGTGGAGTACATCAACCAAGCGAAAGAGGTTGAGGCGCAGCAGTGGGCGGCGATGTTCGGCGACCGGGTCGCCAAGCCGACCGCTGTTCCGGAGACGCTCGACGGATTGGCAATCGAGCTGGAAGGACACGAGCTGCAGATCGTCGAAGTCGGCCAGGGCGACATCCGGCCCAGCACCGTCGTCCACATCCCTGACCTCGACGCAGTGGTCGCCGGTGACGTGGTCTACAACCAGACCCACGCGATGCTCGGATTGAGCGGCCCCAGTGGCTGGCAGCGCTGGCTCCAGAGCCTGGATGCCATCGAGAAGCTGTCCGCCCGGATGATCGTTGCGGGCCACCGGAAACCCGAGTCCACCGACTACGAGGCCAGTCGGATGCTGGATGAAACACGCTCGTACATCAGTGACTTCGCTGAGGGCGCGCAGCGGCTCGACAGCGCCGATGAGCTGGTTGCGCTGATGAAATCGAAATACCCCGACTTCGGCAACCGCTGGACGTTGCACTTCTCAGCACAGTCGTGGTTCTCGAGAAAGCAGGCGTAGATATGCGGCGAGCCAAGGTTCTAACCGAAGACGGCACGATCCTGCGGGCGTACCTGCACTCGCCGGGCCCTGGCGCTCACCCCGGGATCGTCATGTGTCCAGGCTTCGGGGGAGTGAAACCGCACATCGACTCGTACGCTGCCTTGTTTGCCGAGGCTGGTTTTGCGGTGCTCAATTTCGACAATCGGGGCTGGGGCACCTCCGAGGGCGAACCGCGGCAGGAACTGAACGTCTTCAAACACATCACCGATCTACGCGACGCCATCACCTTCGCGGAGTCCCAACCGGAGTTCGACTCCGAACAAGGATTCGGCGTGTGGGGGTCGAGTTTCTCGGGCGGACTGGCGATCGTCACCGCCGCCAATGACCCCCGAGTCCGATGCGTGGTCGCTCAGATCCCAAACGTCAGTGGTCACCGCAACGCGGCGAAACTGTTCACCTCAGAGGAGTTGGCCGAGATCCGACGCCGAGCCGCAGCCGACCGGCTCGGTCGCCTGGTAGGTCAACCTCCGATGATGGTGCCGATGTTCTCCGAAGATCCCGACGAACTGTGTGCATTTCCGCGCCAGTTCCCCGAGGAATACCGCGAAGCAATCGAATCGGGGATGTGGAACAACGAGACGACGATTCGCTCATTGGAGAACTTCGTCGAGTTCGAACCGGCGGGTTGGATTCCGTACATCACACCCAAACCGCTGTTGATGATCTTCGCCGAACACGATGTGTGCACCTTCACCGAAGTCCAGCGCGAGGTGTACGAAGCCACCCCAGAGCCCAAGAAGCTGCTCACCTTCGATGGCGGGCACTTCGACGCCTACACAACCTTTTTCGATCAGACCGCTCCGCCTGCTCGCGACTGGTTCGTCGAGCACATGGGGGGTATCGCCGAACCGCCAATCGGTCGGCGAATCCGTTGGCACATGAGCTAGGAGACCGCATGCCACTGTGGAACGTGTACTGCACCGAAGGTACCTATTCGAAAGACGACAAACGTGCCTTCGCGGAAGCCATCACCGACATCTACGCCTCGGAGGCCGGCGGGCTTCCCGAGATGATGATGCCGCGTTTTTACGTGGTGGTCGTCTTTCACGACGTGCCAAAGGATTCCCTGTTCATCGGCGGCGTACCGCGAAACGACTTCGTGCGGTTCTCCATCGACCACATCGCGTACGCGATGCCGGACGAATTCAGAGAGCTGATGCTGAAATTCATGAACAAGACGATTCACCCGTTTGTCCGTGACCGCGGACTTGATTGGGAGATTCACATCGACGACACACCCCGGAATCAGTGGACCGTTCAGGGGATGCGTCCTCCCGACTCCGGGTCCGAGGAGGAAAAGCGCTGGATTCGGGAGAACAAGCCGTCCAAGCCAACGCCCAACGCCGCGTCGACGAACTAAACCCGTGTCAACCCGCGCCCCGCGATGACCGACACACCTGGTTCGCGGCGGGCCTTCGACGCCGTCGAGCGCACGGTGTCGGCGCGGGTCGATGCGGTCACGGCTTCGGTCGGCGTATCTGACGAATTCGGCCTCCCCGAGGTCTGACGTAGCGAAGGGAACCGTGCGATGACAATTCTCGAGCGCTTCCGCGTCGACGGTCGGGTGGCGATCGTCACTGGCGCATCGAGCGGAATCGGCGTCGCCTTCGCCGTCGCGCTGGCGGAGGCCGGCGCCGACGTGGCACTCGCCGCCCGCCGGGAGGATCGGTTGACGGGCACACGCAAGCTTGTCGAAAACACCGGCCGAGGCGCGCTCGTGGTACGTACCGACGTGACGAGTCCCGACGAATGCCGCGAGCTCGTCGACGCCACGATGCGCATGTTCGGCAGGGTCGACATTCTGGTCAACAACGCCGGCGTCGGCTCCGCTGTTCCGGCCACCCGGGAAACCCCTGAACAATTCAGATCGGTAATCGACATCAACCTGCACGGCTGCTATTGGATGGCTCAGGCGTGCGCAAAGGTAATGCAGCCGGGCAGCTCGATCATCAACATCACCAGCGTCCTCGGTCTGACCACGGCGGGGCTACCCCAGGCTGCCTATGCGTCTTCCAAAGCCGGTCTCATCGGCCTCACCCGCGACCTGGCCCAGCAGTGGACTGGCCGCAAGGGAATTCGCGTGAATGCGCTCGCGCCCGGCTATTTCGAATCCGAGATGACGGATCAGTTCGAAGGCGATTACGTCGCCCGCACGGTCATTCCGCGCACGCTTCACGGACGTCTCGGCCGCGCTGAAGAACTCAACACCGCGCTCATCTTCTTGGCCAGCGACGCCAGCAGCTACGTCACCGGTATAACGCTACCGGTCGATGGCGGCATGCTCGCCACGTGAGCTCTTGCGTCAACGTTGGCGCGGCGCTACGGCTGCTTGCCGGGAAGGAATCGATATGGCGGACAACACTATTCCCGCTACCGTTATTGATGACGCCCTGAGCGCTCATGGTGGACGCGATCGTTGGCTAGCCGTCACATCGTTGAGCGCGCCGGTCTCGATCGGAGGTAGCCTTTGGTCCGGCAAGGGGCACGACGGGGTTTTTGCCGACGCCGCCGTCGTCATCGATCCGCATCGCCAGCACGTGGAATTTCGCGGGGTCGGACCCCGAAGATTGCATACCTGGTTCGAACCTGGTCTGGTGATCGCGCGCACTGAAGACGGCACCGAGATAGAACGGCGCCGCGACCCCCGGGCGTCGTTTCCGCAGGACGCTGCGGCGGCATGGGACAACATCCACGTTGCCTACTTCGCCAGCTATGCGATCTGGAACTACCTCACACTGCCTTATCTGCTGACAACGCCGGGCATTCAGACCGCCGAGGTGGAACCGTGGCCTGGCGCCGAATCCTCATGGCGAAGGGCGAGTGCCAACTTCGCCGAAGCCCCAGTCGAGACCCACAATCGACTGCAGTACTACAGCTTTGACTCCGATAACCTGTTGGTCCGACACGACTACGACGCCGACGTGCTCGGCGGGGCGCCCGCCTCGAATCAAGCGGAGGCGTATCGCGAATTCGGCGGCCTACTGTTTCCGACGCGTCGGCGTGTCACTGCCCGCGGGGCGGATGGCGCCGCAGGCATCGGCCCCATTCTGGTGTCCATCGATTTCGGTGAAATCACTGTCCGTTGACAAGGTTGTCATGCGATTTCACCTTGTTCACGCAGGACATTCGCGAGTTGCACGCGCGACTGCACATCGAGTTTGGCGTAGATCGACCGCAGATGGGTGCCGACCGTGTTGATCGATATACCAAGCGATTTCGCGGTCGACTTGTTGGTGTGTCCGTTGGCGATGAGATAAGCCACCTTGCGCTCGGCCTCGGTGAGCGCCACCTTCTCGACCTCGGTGTGATCGCCGACCCACTTCGCGCGCCGGGCACCGGCCTCCCTCATCAGTCGCTGCACTCGTGCGCGTGGCGCCAGTGCCCCCATACGGTCGTACACATCCCACGCCGCGTCGAGATGGTCGAGCGCGGCCTCACGTTCGCCGGCCGACAGCAACATCCGGCCGTAGCCTTCTGAGCCGGCGGCCCGTAAGACCGGTCGGGGGCTGTGCTGCAGGATCTTCACCGACTCCGCCACCACGCCGAGATCGCCGCGGAACAACCCACGTAGATTCAACGCCAAGCCGTTGAGTGTGGCGACCTCGGGATTACGGCGCGCACCCTCCTCGGTGAACTCGACGGTGCGTTCGGTGATATTTGTTGCGCCGCTGATCAATCCGATGCTGAACAGGACGGTCGCAAAGCAGGGCCACCACGCCCAATAGCTGTGCGTGCGCTGGGACGTTTCCAACATCTGCGACAGCATTCGCCGCCCACGGTCCACGTCGCCCTGCTCGGTACTCAGCCATCCCGACAACAGGGACATGCCGGGATGGCGAATTGCGTCATCGCCCTCGAGGCGAAACGCGGGCCGCAACCGTTGTGCAGCCAACTCTGGCTCGCCGCGCAACAATGCCACCGTTGTGCGCATCAGGATGCCCTCGATGACATGGACCGTGGTGCCGGTTCCCCGTCCGAGTTCGATGAGCATGGACGCGGTTTGGTCGGCCTCCCGAAGCCGACCGAGGTTGTAGTGCTGCTTGAGTTGGGCGAACAGTAGGTCAGGCAGCACCGATCCGTCCTTGGCGCTGCTGTCACCGGTCGCGCCGTCGAGGAGCATCTGGGCGTCGTCGTAGCGATCCAACAGCTGCAGTTCCATGATCTCCTCGGCCAGATACGGCACTCCTGTCACCGATCGCAGCTCACGGAAATACTTCAACGCCACCTGATGTCGGCGTTCGTTGTGGGCCGATTCGCCCGCGGCCTGTAGCGCCAAGGCGAGTGCATCCTTGTCGTGTGATGCTCTCGCTTCGGCCAGTGCTACCTCGGCCTCAGCGGTCGCCTGATCAGCCGTGAGGATCCGAGTGTGGGCCAAGGCTCGCGCGGCGCGGAAGCGGGCGACGAGGTCGTACCGCGTTCCAGCCCGGTCGATGGCCCGGTCGGCACGCTCGACGAGCGCGACGGAATGGCCGGAGAGCCACATCGGCTTGACGGTATGTGTCTCGATGCGGCTCACGACATCAGCGTCGTCGACGGTCGCGAGGAGTGCATCGGCCACTGCGATGGTGTCGGCCGCGCGCTGGGTGCGCGACAGGACCGACACCGCTCGTTCACCCAGTTCGAGCCACTGCGGCTGACCGGGGTGCAGAGTCCGAAACGCTTGCAGCGCAAGGTCGGCGGCATCAACTGCGCTCGTGTTGATCAAGACCTCCGCGGCGTCGAGCATGATTCGGGCACTGTCGTCATCGCCGACGGACACCGCAACGCGGGCGTGTGCGGCGGCCAGCACGCGGTCGCCGACATTCTCGACGAAATGATGCGCGAACCGCGTATGTAGCTGACGCCGGACGTCGGGGGCGATCAGCTCGTAGACCGCGTCCTTCACCAGATCGTGGGCGAAACTCAGCTCGGCGCCAGTCGAATTGACCAGAGCAGAAGCCACCGCATCTTCGACGGCTCTGTCATAGGCGGAACTCTCATTCATGTCGGACAACTCCGCCAAGTCGATGATCGACATCGGACGGCCGGCGACCGCCACTGCTTCGACCACCCAACGGGCCGCAACCGGTAGACCGGACAGCCGCTGACGCACGGCGGACCTGAACTGCGCCGGAATGCCATCCACGACTCCGGTTTCGCCCTGGTGTGCCAACCCGTCGATGATCTGGACGGCCAGGAATGCATTGCCGCCTGCCGCGTCGAGCATTTCCTCAATGCGCGCATCGACCTTGGGGCCGAGGCGATCCCACGCGATATCGGCAAGCGCCGGGTCGGCCAACGGGCCCAGTCGGATGTGCTCGACTCCAACACTGTCGGCGGCACTGACGGCAAGACCGACGTCGTCGGATCGGCTTGCCATCACCCACGCGACGGGGATGCCGACGAGTCGAGAGATCAATGCCCGCAGGGCGTATCGGCTGACGCGATCCGCCCACTGCACATCGTCGACGGCGATCAACAGTCGCTGCCCATCAGCCAGCCGGGCGAGATGATCTGCAATACGGTCGACGAGCACCAGCGGCTCGGCGGTCAGCCCGCTGATCTCCTCGAACTCGGATGCCGACAAGAGAGGATCGCGCCCCGTGCGCAGGAGTCCGACCATCGGCGCCCCCGGCCAGGCCTGCTCGATCTCGTCGCACTTGCTTCGGGCGACACGGACGTTCATGTGCGTGGTCTGACGACAAATCTCAGAGAGCAGCGCGGTCTTTCCGACTCCGGCGTTGCCCGAGACCAGTACCACACCGCTGGCACCATGTGTTCGTGTCCTGCGGATCACGGCGAGCGCCGTGGCCAGTTCGTGCTCCCGACCGCGAAGCGGCCCGTAGGGCCTCACGCCGCGTCGCCGTCTACCGGCAGGAAATCAAGGAGGCGGTGCTTGCGCCGCAACCCGAGCGCGACGGGGTCGGTTCGCGCGGTGAATTCACCCAGCGGTGTCACGAAGACCTGATCGGGCGCTGGTAGGACCCCGCACGTCTCGCATCGCGCCGTGGGGTCCAGTGGTGTGCCACACACAGCGTGCGTGAACTCCCTTGGTCGCCGACCGGATTGCCGTTCGCCCCATGAGCGCAGCGCGTACAACGCCGGCCACAACGCCAACCCGTCGTCGGTCAGCTCGTACAGCCGCCGCCCTGAATGGCCTGGATCGGGAACCTTCGTCATCACGCCGCAGTCGACGAGCGATCGCAGCCGGTTGCTCAACACCGTGCGAGGCATGTCCAGGTGCGCGAGGAAATCGTTGAAACGCCGGACTCCGTAGAACGCGTCACGTAGAACGAGCAGCGTCCAGCGCTCACCCACGATCTCGAGTGCGCGCGCCAGCGAGCAATCCTGCCTGTCGTACGAACTCGGCAGCATGTCGCCATCAAACCAGAATTCTGGAAGTGAGTCCAGTGAATGGACTCGTCTAGTCACCGATGCCGAGATGGATGTTGAGCCCCGAGCCAGCGCAGTGACGGTCGGGGCGTGCGTTCGAAGCTGCTCCGGTCAACGGCGACCAGGCCGAAAGTCGGTCTGTAGTCTCCCCGTTCGTAGTTGTCGACCAGGCTCCAGTGCAGGTAGCCGCGAACGTCGATGCCGTCGCCGATCGCTTCCTGCATTGACGCGAGCGCCGCACGCCTGTACTCGATGCGCTGGTGATCGTCGTCGGTGGCGATGCCGTTCTCGGTGACGATGATGGGTGTTTCACCGACCACGCCGGCGATGCGGCGCAACGCACCACCGAGGGCGTCTGGGTAGTACTCCCAGCCGGTGAGTGTCTTTGGGCCGTCGCCGGCGATCTCGACAGGCCGACCGTCCGCGATGCCGACCCGGATGCGCGTGTAGGTCTGCACCCCCACCCAGTGATTACCGCGAGCCGCTTCCGCAAAGACCTCGTCACGCGGATGCACATACGTCGCGAAGACCGACTCCGCGCCCGGTTCCGGTTGGCAGTCCTGCACAGAGATGCCCCAGCCGACCCGCAGGTGAGGGTGAGCGGCTTTGAGCTTGGCCCTCGTCGTGTGATGCACATCGATCAGGGCATCGGTCACGCGCGGGTCCGGCAACGGCAGGCCGCGTGACAGTCCGGGCGCCTCGCCTTCCTTTCGCCTGGCAAGCATCGCGACGATGTTCGGTTCGTTGATGGTGCCGACATGCTCGACGCTGTCGGTCAGAACCGGTTCGATCGCCTCGACGTAGCG
>Ga0134121_10005573_pt1 | contig 10226 bp, 8 predicted proteins | sample KB301_FD_96463 | JGI IMG/M metagenome (GOLD analysis project Ga0134121, IMG submission 96463) | Terrestrial soil microbial communities without Nitrogen fertilizer from Kellogg Biological Station, Michigan, USA - KB3-0-1 | ecosystem: Environmental > Terrestrial > Soil > Unclassified ... | reverse complement strand
GGACAGGCAGCCATGCAGGCTTTGCATCCGATGCAAATCGATTTGTCGAAATCGACAATGCCGTCAGGACGCTTGAACATCGCAGTGGTCGGACAAGCGGTTACACACGGCGCGTGCGCACATTGGTTGCAGCGCGTCACCTGATGTGCCCGGCGTACCTGTGGAAACACACCTACGTCGACGTGCTTGACATAGGTGCGAGTAACACCGATGGGCACGACATTCTCAGACTTGCAGGCGGTCGTGCAGGCATGACAACCGATGCAGCGAGTATGGTCGATTACCTTGGCCCACTGCACGGGGGCCGGACGAGCTGTTTGTGGCTCGATCATTGTGGTCCTTGCGCGGACGATGAAAATTACGCGCCGGAATATATCATGGAATGCACGCGCCGTGGAGATGGAGTCAATCCCACCTCGCGAACGGGTCGGTAACCTGGTTAAGTTGATCTTGAGTATTAGTCATCTGCTCACGCGGTTGGCGCCGATCACTCGGATGAAGATGCACGCTCCAAGTGAGTTATGCGATAGTACGGCTTCGTCTTAACCGCGGGAATCAATATGAGAGAGCGACTGCTGAATTACCTTGCCTGCCCTTCGTGCGCCGGCGCGATCCGGCTGGCTTCTGAAGATCGGCGCGAAGGCGAACAGATCATCGAAGGTCAATTGTCGTGTGGCTCATGCCGGCGGACGTGGCCCATTACCCGGGGCGTGCCGAGGTTTGCTTCGCTCGATGAAATTGAGGCAGAAAAAGCCGCCACCGCGGCGGGCTTCGGCTGGCAGTGGCAACGATTTACTCAGGCCGATGAAAAGTACGCCCAGCAGTTTCTGGGTTGGATAGCTCCAGTAAAACCAGAATTCTTCAAGAACAAGGTTGTGCTCGAAGGTGGTTGCGGCAAAGGGCGTCATACTCAACTGGCCGCACAGTGGGGAGCACGCGAAGTAATTGGAGTTGACTTGAGCGCGGCGGTAGAAACTGCATTTGCCGCGACGCGTGATCTGCCTAACGCGCATATCATTCAGGCCGACATCTACAGCTTACCCTTTGGCCGTCTGTTTGATTATGCATTCTCGGTTGGGGTGCTGCATCACTTACCAGATCCGCAGGGCGGCTTTCGATCACTGGCATCGAAGGTCAAACCGGATGGTTACATTTCGGCATGGGTGTATGGCGCTGAGAACAACGAATGGATTACCCGTTGGGTGAATCCCCTGCGTGAGCGGTTGACGTCGCGCATCAATCCCAACCTGCTTTTACATCTCTCAAAAGTTCCGACCGCGATCGTGTTTGCGGCGACAAAGCTGATTTACGGTCCCTTGAATCGTTCGGCGGGCGGCGCGTCTGTCGCCAGTCACCTCTTTTACAACGATTACCTTAGCGCGATTGCTCCATTTGGCTGGCGGGAACAGCACACGATCGTCTTCGATCACCTGGTTGCGCCGACGGCGTTCTACATCTCCCGCGAAGAATTCGCCCAATGGTGGTGCGATATCGGAGCCCGCGAGGTGGATATCAGCTGGCATAACCGCAATAGTTGGCGGGGATTTGGCCGAATTTGATTTGGAGTTTAGAGTCCCGCCTTCAGGCGGTCTGAACCCCAACAGGCCTAAAGCGCCCTCAAAGCGGACTAAAGGCGGGACTCCAAAGCAATTTCGTTGACGGCCGATCCAACGAACCGCTATGATGCTGGTGGTCTTTCCGGCGTTCGTGCCCAACCACAGCAGGCGCCTTTGACCTGTCAAGTTCTTGCCCAACCCTCTCAATTCTTAAGAAACCCGAATTGGATTCCCAAAAGTACTTTTTATGTCTGTAAAAATTGACGATCTCCTGGTCACTGCTATTGCTCATTTTGCCTCGGACTTGCATCTGAAAGTCGGCTCTTTTCCCGTAATGCGCATTGGGGGCGAGCTGCATCCGATTCTCGAGGCGCCCAAGCTCTCTCCGGAAGACACTCTCGATATGGCGTTTTCGATGATGTCGAACCGCCAGAAGCAGAAACTCAAAGAAGTTTCCGAAGTAGACATTGCCTACAGCGTCAAAGGGCTGGGCAGATTTCGCGCGAACATTTTTCAGCAGCGCGGATCGGTCAGTCTCGTCTTGCGTGTGATTCCCGATCAAAGTCGCAGCACAGCGGCGCTCGGATTACCGCCGGTGATCGACAAAATCGCCGAAGAGCGGCGCGGTCTGATCCTGGTAACCGGCGCGACTGGCTCGGGAAAGTCCACCACGCTGGCCGCCATGATCGACCGCATCAACAACACGCGCTCGGGACATATTGTCACCATCGAGGATCCAATCGAATTTCTGCATCGCGACAAGAAAGCATTTGTAACGCAGCGCGAAGTCGACGTCGATACCCGTTCCTTTGCGGAAGCTCTGCGCGGCGCATTGCGTCAGGATCCGGACGTGATTCTGGTTGGTGAGATGCGCGATCTCGAGACAATCGAGACAGCCCTGACCGCCGCGGAAACGGGCCACCTCGTCCTTTCGACCTTACATACGCTGGATGCTACGGAAACGATTACACGTATCGTATCGTCGTTTCCTTCGCACCAGCAGAAATCTGTGCGCATCCAGTTAGCAGGAATCCTGAAGGCGGTGATCTCGATGCGTCTGGTGCGGGCGGCGAAGGGAGCTGGCCGGGTGCCGGCAATCGAGGTGATGGTTTCTACGGGTCTGATTCGCGATTACATTATTAACGAAGAGAAGACGTATCTGATCCGGGAAGCGATCGCCAACGGCGCCTCACAGTATTCTATGCAGACCTTCGATCAATCGCTCTTCCGGCTGTTGCAATCACGCCGGATAAGTTTTGAAGAGGCTGTGCACAACGCCACCAATCCGGCTGAATTCAAAATGCGAGTCTCAGGAATCTTGTCGACTGAGCAGGCGATCGACGATGATGACCGCGTCCGCCGGGAGGCTACTGAGCCGCCGCGCGAAGAATTGGAATCGATGATTGTGAAACTCTGAAGAATGGCCGCAAAAAGCCGCAAAAAGCACAAGAAACAAAATCAGACCAAGGCAAGGCATAATCAGCCTTTTGCGCTTTTTGTGTCTTTTTGCGGCTTAAATTCTTTCTTCTTGGCTTCCTGCCAGAGGTCTTCCAACTCTGCCAACGTCGTCTCTTCAAATTTTCGATTTTGCTCGCGCAGGGTTCCTTCGATATGAGCAAAGCGGCGCCGAAATTTGCGGTTGCTCAGTTTCAAAGCAGCTTCAGGTTCGACACTCAAACGACGGGCGATGTTCGTTATGACGAAAAGCAGATCACCGATTTCTTCCCGGATGTGCGCATGATCCGCTTCATCGTTCGTATCGGCATGCTTACTGATCGCCTCGCGCAACTCGTCAACCTCTTCCTGTAACTTTTCAAAGATGTCCTTGATCTGTGTCCAGTCAAAACCCACGCGCGCTACTTTGGTCGAAATCTGATGCGCCTCCATCAGCGCCGGCGCTTTGGTTGAGACGCCGTCGAGGATGGATGCGCTTTCGGACTTGCCTGAGCCTATACCGGCGGCGCGCTTCTCCTCGGCTTTGATAGCTTCCCAATTCCGCAGCACCTCGGCTGAGTCGCCCGCTTTCGTATCGCCGAAAACGTGAGGGTGACGCCGCACCATCTTGGCGTGTACTTCGTCGATCACGTCATCAATGTTGAATTCTCCATGTTCCGTCGCTACGCGCGCAAAGAATGTGATCTGACACAGTAAGTCACCCAGTTCTTCGCGCAACGCGGCCGGGCGTCCTTCGCGTGCTTCTTCGAGCGCATCGAACGCCTCGTATGCTTCCTCCAGAAGCATCGGCGCCAAAGTGGCGTATGTTTGTTCCCGGTCCCAGGGACAACCGCCCGGCGATCGCAGACGGTCCATCAATGCGACAAGATCCTCGAATGTTTTCGGCATCGGATTAATTGTCCAGAATCCTGGAGACGAGTTCAAGTTCAGCTTCCAGATAAGACGATCCACGAAATACACGAAGCGGAATTGTCTTGTTCGGGGTTTCGTGTGATTTCGTGGATCGTTTTTGTCCTTCGTCAAAGAGGAGAAACGAAACCACGACACTGCTCAACCAGCACGGACCTGCTCCGGCTTTTGCGGTTAAGATGATGCGGATGCTAACATCGCATTCGTCTCAACAAACTTAAGTTCAAATGCGTGTGGCCAGGGCGATTCCGTCTCGAATCCACGCCGAAGGTTTTTCATGAATGAAGAGCAGCCAACTTTGAAAGTAGTCGATCGTCGCCCCTTCAATCCGGACGGCACTCCGCGAGAGCTTTCGCCCGAGGAAAAAGAAGCTTCAGAGCGTGCCGCGGCCGATTTTTCGAAATCTTCCGCCGCTGAAAGTGCTCCGCCACGGCCTGCGCCGGATCAACCTTCGGCGCCGGAAGCCAAGGCGCAGCGCGCAGACGAGCCGGCGGCGACGGCGCGGTCGACCCGCCCGGAAACCGAGCCGGCGCACCCCGGTCGCGATCCGTTGGACGATCCGGCAAGTTTCCTGAGCCTGATCATGTCTTTGGCATCGAATGCGGCGGCTTCGCTGGGGATGATGCCTCATCCGGTTACGGGCGAAACCGGTGTAGATCTCAAGACCGCGAAGCACTGGATCGATGTGCTGGGTATGCTGGACCAGAAAACCCGCGGCAATCTGGATCCGCAGGAAGCGCAGGTGATCGAAAGTCTACTGGCTGATCTGCGAATGCAGTATGTCTCATTTACCAGTTCGCCCCCGCCGACGAAGTTCAGCGCCAGTGATATCACCGGCGGGAAGTAGGAATGGTTCGTTGTCAGTAGTTAGTTGTCAGTTGCCTTCCCATGGTCTTGCGTGCTCAAGATGCAACTACTACTAACTACTGACCACTGACGACTGACCACTAACAGATGAAACTAACCTTCCTCGGCACCGGCACATCAACCGGAGTTCCTTCAATCGCCTGCGACTGTGAGACCTGCATTTCTGACGACCCACGTGATAAGCGGCTGCGCGTATCTGTCTTGATCGAACATGCGGGCCAGACCGTGATCATCGATACGTCGACTGATTTTCGCCAACAGGCACTGCGTCACGGTCTAAAACATCTCGACGCGGTGCTGGTGACGCATTGTCACGCTGACCATATCTTTGGTCTCGACGACGTGCGACCGCTTAATTTTCGCCATGGCGCTTTGGGCCTTTACGCGAACGAACGCGCCTGGGTCGACATCCGCCGGATTTTCAAATATGTCTTTGAACCGTCCCATTTTGGCGGAGGCTTGCCGCAAATTGTGCCTCATACCGTGGTGGCCGGAGCTTCGTTTTGTCTGGGCCGCGATCTCGAGGTGACACCTCTGGAAGTAATCCACGGTCGTTTGCCGGTGATTGCCTATCGTTTCAATGATTTTGCGTATGCGACTGACCTCAGCGAAATTCCACCGGACACGCTCGCAGGCCTGCGCGGTTTGAAAGTCCTGGTGCTCGACTGTCTGCGCATTAAACCACACAGCACACATCTTTGGCTGGAGCGCGCGCTCGAATATGTCGAGGAGTTAAAGCCCGAACGGACCTACTTCACGCATATAACGCACGACATCAAACACGCGCGCGATTCGGCTTTGCTGCCTGAGAGAGTGGAGTGGGCGTACGATGGGTTAGTCGTGATTGATGAGTAAGTGAGCGAGCAGTTTCATCCTCCATTGGTCATTTGACAGTTTCATTTTGCGTTCTCTCTTCGTTCTGTTCGTGTGATTTCGTGGATCGTTTTGTATTGGTCAGGAAAGCCGGCGATCCACGAAATCACACGAACGGAACGCGAAATAGATCGGCTCGAAGGCAAAATGAAAATGGCGAATAATGAAATGGAGCAATAAGCATTCTTCCAAGACTAGCTGGGCTACTGGATGCGCCTTTTTCACGGTACCGAAAACGCCAAAATCGCTCGGCCCACGGTTCTAACCCTGGGTGTCTTCGACGGCTTGCATCTGGGACATCAGCTCATCATGAAAACGATTGTTGAGCGGGCTCAAGCAACGGGCGCCGTGCCCACCGTGATCACGTTCGATCCTCATCCGCGCGCTTTGTTACACCCCGAATCCGCGCCGCCCCTGCTGCAAACGTTCGATCAAAAGATAGAAGCGCTGAGTGTCCTGGGCATCGAACAAACAATAGTCATTCGGTTTGATCAGAACTTCGCCCAGATTCGGGCCGAAGATTTTCTGCGTACTGTGATCGCTGATCGGCTGCACGCGAAGGAGGTTTATCTCGGCTGCGGCTTTGCCTTCGGTCATGGCCGCGAAGGGAATATCGAACTGCTGCGAACTGTCAGTCAGAGTCTAGGTTTTTTTGCCGACGAAGTGCCGGAACTGCGTCTGCGCGGACGCCGCGTCAGTTCCAGCCGGATTCGGGAACTGCTGCAGCAGGGGCAGGTTAATCTTGCGCGGCGGATGCTCGGCCGCCCTTATGGCGTCGAGGGACGGGTCGTGCGCGGCGCTGAGCGTGGCGCTACGCTGGGATTTCCGACGGCCAATCTTCATCCACAGAATCGGGTGATACCTCGCAATGGGGTGTACGTCACGGCAACTTTGATCGACGGTCAATGGCGGCGCAGCGTCACCAATATCGGGACCCGGCCTACGTTCGGCTCAGCCAATGAGAGTTCTATCGAGACGTTTGTGATGAACTGGTCCGGAGATCTCTATGGCGATGTGGCGCGGGTGCGCTTCTTACATCGCTTGCGCGAGGAGAAGAAGTTTGGCTCGATCGAAGAGTTGAAATTGCAAATAGAACGCGATGTCGCGCGCGCCCAAAATTACTTCGAACGGGCCGGAGTTAAGAAAGAATTAGCGGTCGTGTAAATCGCGGAGCGCGGACATCCTGTCCGCCAGCGGGCGCAGCCCGCTCCTTCGTCTCGTTAGGATCACCCCCGGAAATATTCGCGCTTCGCGCTCAGGCGGACAAGATGTCCGCGCTCCACTCTATTTCTTATCACCGTTCGCCGGCGGCAGATTCATCTGATTGCGAAACAGATTTAAAAGCAGCAGAGTGCCAATGCCACCGCCGCCACCGCCGTCGCCTCCACCACCAGACGCCATGATGTCAGGTGTAATGCGCACGCCCTTCTCGCCGATTACTTTCAGCACCTCAACCAGCGCCACTCCCTGAGCTCCGAGCGCATTGACCTGTTCGTGATAAGCGACACCTTGCGCTTCGCCCATCAGGCGAACTTTCTCGGCTTCGGCTCGGCCCGTCTGCGAAATGTAGTGCGCTTCGCCTTCGCCCTCAGCCTTGCGTTGCTCGGCGCGTTTGCCGGCGATTTCAACTCCGACGGTTGCGGCCATTAGATCGCGCTGATTGTCGGCCTGAGACTTGGTCCGTTCCAGTTGAATGCGTTTCTCTTCCGCCTCGCGTTGCGCGTTGTACATGTTCTGGCGCTGTTCAGCCAAAATCTTCTCGGTCTGCGTCTTCATAAGCTCTTCCGGCAGATGAATGTGGCATATCAGAACATTCACGACGTCGACATGGTACTTCAGCAGATGCGCGCGCACGCGAGCCTCAGCGCGTTCCTGTTCTTCGTGCCGATTCTGCAGGTAAGCCATCGCCGAAGACTCAGAAGCCTGGTTGCGAAAGATCGAATCGATCAGCGGATGCATTACGTTCTGAATCAAACGCTCGATACCGCCAATTTTCGCGACCATGAAGGGTGCGTCTTCCGGCTTAACGCGAAACACCACCCGAACTTCCAGCTGCATCGTAAAGCCATCCTTGGAAATCACCTCGAACGGGTTAAAGGTGTTGACGACTTCGCCCGAAGTCCATTCCACCGTCTGGTTGGTTGTAGGAATGATGATCGGAGTAATTGCCAGCGTATTGACGTAATAGCGGCCGGGGCCGACTACCGTTTCCTGTATGCCGCGATAACCTTCGGGCACGACGTAGGCTTCGTGTGCTCCTTCATCAAGCCGTCGATCGGCTGGGTCCCCTGTCAGCATTTCACTCTTAATCATTTCCGCGTCGGCCACGTCGAGATGGGCAGCCGACTGCGCGGCCTGTTCTTTTTCTTCGCGCTCCATTCGCTCGCGCACCTTCGCGGCCATCTGACGGCGAATCTCGTCCGAAGGATCCTTTCCGGTATTCGAGACGATCACTGCAACTTCGCCCGGCTTCACTTCCTTGGCACTTTCCGGGATCACCTTAAAGAGCAGCGGATTAATGTAGTAAGTGCCGGGCAGCAGGATATCTTTCTGCGGGCCACGCTGTCCTTTGCTGTCGATGAACTCGTGCCCATCCTGAAAGTTGTCGTGACCTTCAATCGATTCGGCAACGTAATCGCCGGGGTTTAGTGTGGCGCCATCCAATGCTTCGACCAGGCCAATCTGATTCTCATCAATCACGGTGGCGTCGAAGAGCCTAATGGTAAACAGGCCGGGCTTGATGTCATTGCCACCTTCAAACGGTGTGGATTGATTGAGAATGCGATAGGTCCCGGGCGTAAGAATGTAGACCTGGGGACCTCTCTGTCCGCCGGCAGAGACAAACAACTCCGCATTCTGAAAACTGAGATGCCCGGCTATCGATTTCCCCAGCAGTCGTCCCGGATCAAGCGAGGCGCCATCAGCGGCAATGATCACGCCGACTTTGCCTTGCGGAATGACTGTGGTCTTGGCAACCGAGACGCGGAACAGATACGGATGAATTGGCCACAAGCCTGGCGGCAGCGTTCGCAACTGAATGCCTTTGACACCGCCCTGTTTGATGAACGCAATCGGATCCTGAAAATTGTTGTGCGCGTTTTCCGCGCGATCGAGCGCGAAGATTCTTCCAGGCAGCATCGGCTCGCCGTCAATAGCTTCAACGATACCGAGTTCGTCAGCGCCGATCTCGATCAAGGGGACCTTGCGCACGACTTTCTCAAAAGGAAACCTGATCAAATGCAGGCCGGGCTTTAGCACGTCAGCCTGGATGCCGACTTCGCCTTCGGTGGCAACCACACGCCCCGGCGGCATGCGTCGTCCAAAATAGCGCCGTTCCTTAATCGCGATTTCGCGAGCGCCGACGTTCACAAAGATGCGCCGGACAATGACCAGCAAAATAATAAAGAGAACAAACGCAATGATCAGCACGGGGAGAATTGAGAAGATGTCGATGTTATTCATGGGTTACCTCTACTTGTCCGGAGTTCCGCCTTCAGGCGGAAGTACTTTAATTTCGGAGGAATTCCGCCTGCAGGCGGTACTCCGAACGGATGCACGGAGACTGGGTCTAAGCTGGAAGGAAATCATGTTCATTGATTGGCGCCTGGCGTCGTTTCCAGTTCGCGACGCGCGCCGTCGAGGGTGCGCTTCAAGACAAAACCTGCGCCTGAACTCCTTGAGCGGGAAGAGAGTACCCAAAACTCTCCCTCAAATAAAGCGCGCAGCTCAATTGCCGAAATATCACCCAGCTTGCCCGCCCGCCACATTAGTAGAGCACTCTCTACCGCGCCTCGATAAATGTCCGGCTCATCGGTCAGCGCGGCCAGGTGCAGGGCCCTGGTTGTGCTCCCGCGATCCGGTGCAGCTTTCCACGACGCCAGTACCGCGCCGGCAAGCTCCCGGTTAACAGGCAGCTGGTTTTGACTTAGGTAGGACAGCAACGAGAGAAGCTTTGGATCTGAATCAGAAAACTGTACGAACTCGTGGAGCACTCGATCATACAGATCGAGATCGCCGGTCAGATGCGCTTCAACAAGGGCGTCTCGTGTACCATCTCCCGCCTGTGTTATCAGCTCTTCACGCTGTTGAGCCAAAAGGGCCTGGTGTTCAGCATCATCCAACGCTGTCGAATATTCATCTGCAAATAACCCACGGGCGTTCGTTGGCGGCGGCAGCCGCTCGGCAGAGTTACTTTCAGCCGGCTTTTGCCAGAAGTAAGCTCCGATTCCAAACAGGAGAAGAATTGCGACGGCAGTAAAGAGAAGCGTGACCATTTCGGTCCCGACGACAAGGCCGGGTTTTTGCTTAGCTCGGGCTTTGCCTTTCGGTTGAGAGAATTATACTCCTAGCTGGTTTGAAAAGTTCAACCCACGCATGGAGCGCGGCATGGAGCGCGGACATCCTGTCCGCCCGCGCGCAGCGCGCAGCCTTTGGCGGAAACTTCTTGCGCTAGTCTGAGCGGGCTGCGCCCACTGGCGGACAGGATGTCCGCGCTCCGGAGCTAGATGCCATGCAGGCGCAAACGAAACTCGTCGTTGAAGGCGACGATCTCCGGCAGGCGATTCG
>Ga0134121_10005572_pt1 | contig 10228 bp, 7 predicted proteins | sample KB301_FD_96463 | JGI IMG/M metagenome (GOLD analysis project Ga0134121, IMG submission 96463) | Terrestrial soil microbial communities without Nitrogen fertilizer from Kellogg Biological Station, Michigan, USA - KB3-0-1 | ecosystem: Environmental > Terrestrial > Soil > Unclassified ... | reverse complement strand
TTTGATATTCGCTCTCGCGCTTCTCCTCGCTCTACTCTCCGTTTTCAAGACACCGACGATTGCACAGCAAGGCCAAGGCGGAACTCCCTTGCGCGTGGTCGTCGACCTCGTCCAGTTAAATGTGGCCGTAACCGACGGCAAAGGCAACTACGTCACGGATCTTCGCCCCTCGGACTTCAGCATCACAGAGGACGGCATCTCGGAGAAAATTGCCAATTTTGAAGAAGGCAACGGTCCCACCCAGACCTTGGTTGACATGCCGGAAGGGGCCAACGCGGACGCGGGCGAGACATCGGCGGCGCAGGGACGTAGCCCAGCGGGCGATCCGCAACAAAGCCTCAATGCAGCTCTCGCCGGGTCCGATGTTTTCATTCTGTTCGATACCAGCAACTATATGTACCGCGGCTTTGTCTTCGCGCAGGATGCAATTTCCGATTTCATTCGTTCTCTCGAAACCGTGGACAAGGTCGCTTTCTATTCGTACAGTCGCAACCTTTCCCGCGCCGCGCCTTTGACCGCCGACCGTGCTGGGGTGGTGCGCGGTGTGCGCACCACCGTTGCCGGAGACGACGCCGCGCTCTATAACTGCCTATTATTAACAGTCAAGGATGCCGCCCAGTACCCGGGCAGAAAGGTCGTTGTGGTCTTCTCCAACGGCCCCGACAACGCCAGCATGGTGCCTCCGGAAGACGTCACCGAGTTGGCCCAATCAGTCGGTATCCCTGTTTACATGATAAGCACCGCGGAAGCCAAGCTTGAGCCCGTCTCCACGGCCGTCTTTGAGCGCATGAGCGCGGCCACCGGCGGCAAAGCGTATTTTGCCGGTAGTTGGCGTGACGAGAAAAAGGCGTTTGCTTCGATCCGTAATGACTTGGCACATCTCTACTTGCTGAGCTACTACCCGGCGGCGAATCCCAACCGTGGCTGGCGCACTATCACGGTGAAACTTGCTGGCGAGCGCCTGAAGAAGTACCACATCCGCACACGCAACGGCTATCGTCCCCAGCCGGCCCGCTTGTCCGCCGTCGGTGCCGCAGCCGCGCGGTCCGATTCGGTCCCGAACTGAATCGGAATTGCGCCCCGGCCGAGCGGAGCAGATTGTAGCTTTTCGGGAGAGATGTAGCATGGCTTTGAGAACCCTATTTCACTTAGATGTATAGGCACGTTACCGACAATTGAGCTCTGGGCCGATTTCAGTTGTCCGGTAAGCGTTAATTAGGCACTGCTTGGCCTGGCCATTCTCGAACCGTCCGATGTATGGGTAACCGTAGTTCGGGTGGGGACACCTACAACTGCGAAATTGCTATTGCGGCTGCTTAATATCCGCAGTTGCTTGCTTAATGCTGCCTTTAACGAGTTCCGTCTTCACTTCGGATTTCTGTCCGGCGAGCAGATTCAGCTCTGTTTCAAATGTCCGATAGCCAGGCAGCCCAACCTTGATTCGATGTTTTCCGGGGCTAATCAGCATAGAGTGAACGCCGCCGAACTCGCTCGCATGTCCGACGTACTTGTCATCGAGAAACACCGCTGCGCGTCCCGGTTCGACGTTCAGTTTCAACGTGGCGGTAACATCAGGTGTCACAGCGCGAGGGCTGAGGTGCATCGTTACCCGAACGGTTTGTACTTGCCCGGGTTCCACCACGATTTTTCGCAGAAAATCGTCGTAACCGGACTGGCGCACCGAGATTTCATGATCCCCCGGAAGCAGCATCACCTTCTTATCCCCGTGCAGTTCCTTTAGGAATCCCACATAATCGCCATCGACCCATACGCCTGAAGCTCTTTCCACTTTCGTCGCGCCTTCGAACTTGACCTCGCCTAAGACCTTACTGTCTTGTGCGGACGCAACCGCGATCGCGACATACAGACAAAACTGAGCGAATAGGGCTGTCATGGATCGGAACTTCAACATTTTGGGCATCCCCTTTATTCAGGCAGAAAGTCTAAGGTTGCCTTTGGATTAAGATGACTTCGTATCATTGGCCTTGTTCCCGCGAGTGAAAAGTATCTCCGATGGTGAGATACGGGCCCTTTTAATGTTCTTCTCAACTGGACTATCTTGCCTTGTCGCACGGTAAGGGCTGGAGTGCCCAGAACTCGCTAAATCCAAGAGTGCCAACCTCATCAGGACCATCATAAGTCTGTTTTCTGTTGCGGTCATGGAGCACCATCCCAGGGACTTTCCCAGGGTTAGGGCTCATCTGAGAAAAAGTCTTTTGACATCGTATGTGATAGGGCAATTCCCGTTCCAAATTCCAAGCAGGATTGCCATCCCCTTGAAACCCAGCTATTTCAAGATCTTGCAAGTTGCAGGGGTCCTGCCACCTGGAAAATGCAAGTTTTGCCCGCATGAAATTCTTCCCTAATGCCGCCTCAAAATGGGGGTAGCCCTTCCTTGCGGGTTTGGTTTTGCACGCGTGGGGTCTCTCGTTTTCTCATTTCTTCATCCCTTTCAGCTCCTCCGGCGCGCGGCGCGTGCCCCGAGTCTCTCTATGATGCCTCTACTCACTACCCACTACTCACTATCAACTTCTAACTCCCGCTAGCCCCCGCAAAACCGCGCGGTTTTTGCGCGATGAATCCTGGCTGTCCTCTTCCAGATTCCACGGGTCACAGATCATGAATCACCGGTCACGGGCAACGGGTTACGGATCACGTGTTGCCGATCACGGGTCACCGGTCACTGGGCATGGATCACCGCTCACCTCTTCTCGGCCTTCTCCTTGGCCAGAAGAACTCTTTTCCCGGATGTGCTATCGTCCGTTGGCACTGGTTTTTCGCTCCCACACTATCCGTCAATTCGAGCGGAGCGAGAAATCTCTCTTCCCCGAGTGCGATAACCAAGGAGCAGAGGAACAATGGCAGAGCGCCCCGTACTCGTTGGACTTGTACCGCAGGTCGTCGTTCTCGACCCCGGCGACCAGATCTCCTGGATCTCCGACGCCGGCAATCTTCGCGTCGAATTCGATGTCAACCGCTGCCCCTTTTCCTCCAATATCTTTCAAGCGCCCGCGGGTATGCGCCTTCTCAGTGGCCCGCCCCGCCCCGGCCTCAAGGCGGCCACATACAAATACCGACTCTGGCTCAACGATCAGCTCGTCGGCCAGGGCGAAGTCATCCTCCGCGAAAAGTAGCGGGCGAAATTAATAAGCCCGGCAGCGGAAACTGCCGGGCTTCTGGAGAAGAGATTTGGATGGTTTCTTAGACGCAGTTGCGATCTCGGGCCCACCGCTCCGGCCTGGGTTCGTTGTCCCGCCCCGTTGAGCCGCGAGGAACAAAGTTTGGGGCAGCTTGGCCCGGCCTATTTACGCTGTTTGGCTCCGCCAATTTGAGCAGCTTGACCCGGCCTATTTGGGTTGTTTGGCCCAGCCTATTTGGGTTGTTTGGCAATGACGAGCGCTTTAATTTTTGCGTACGTTGCCGCCGGAACGACCTTTTTGTTCACGAGATCGGTCTTTGTTTTGTACGGACGCCCATCAATGATTTTTTGCGAATACGCATCGCCGATGCCCGGCAGCGCCTTCAACTCATCTTTCGTCGCGCTGTTGATGTCCACCAGATCGGCCGCTTTGGTTGCTGTTTTGGATGCGGCTGGTTGCGTGCTCGATTTGGCCGCCGTGGTGCTTGGCTTGGCCGGCGCCGTCTGCGCATGTGAATAAGCAGCCCCCGCCCCCAAAATCAACGCCGCCAAAATCATCCTGCTCAGTTGTTTCTTCATTTTCTTTTCTCCTTTTTTCTTTCTAAAACTCTCCCGTGGCTTTTCCCTTCGCTCCCCTGGTTTGTCGCTACAAACTCACCGCTTCTCGTTCGCTGGTCTCACTTGGCAGCTTTATATCCTGCCTTAATCGCATCCGTCTCCAACATATACTTGCCCTTCTTCGTCTTTCCATACCAGCGCGTTCCCGGCTTGTGATACACGCCAGCCGCGGTGTTCACCCACACCATGCCCGCGCCTTTCTCCGGTGGCTTCTGCGACATCGTCGAATTAGCAGACGCTCGCGTGTTCGAATCGGGAGTGGTCGCGGCATCCGCCGCGGAAGCGGAAGCGGTAGAAGCCGGTTTCGCGGAGCTAGGCTTATCGGGCGAACCTGCGTTTGTCTGGGGTTTATTCGAACTGCCCGATTGCGCGGTTTGGGCATGCAGCGCCGCGTTGCTCACCAGAAAGCATGCCGCAAGGAGAGTGGACGCAGCGAGCGCAGCCGCCATCAGTAGCGCGCGGCGGAGACTCTTCTCGTTGGGTCTCATCGTACTGCTTCTCGCGGACATGAATGCCTAGTGGAACCCAGGGCTGCTGGAATGCGGGCATGATGGCGAAGAAAGCAGGTGAAGTCAATATGCAAGAGGGCCAGATTTGCTGGCCAAACGGTCAGGCGGGATATCCAGGCAGCTGACGCTCGTCGCCACTCGTCAGTCGCTAGGCGTTGGACGCTAGTCGCTGGCAGCCACGCTGCGCGGTGATTCCACGGATTCGGCCAGTCCCCGGCGGACCGGACCCAGCACGAACGCGGGGACTTGGCGCTCCGGCGCCAGGGAGAGATTGGTAGCTCTGCGGGGAAATTCGGTGCGCTGATCCAGCTTCATCCCCGCCTCGCGGAGGAACTCGGCGGAGAAGCCCATGTCTTCGGCGCGATCCACGCCCCAGAACCAGAGTTTCTCCTCGTGCCGCTGGAGAAAGTCCAGACTCTCCTCGAGCTTCTTCATGGCTCGGTCAAACGAAGAAGCGAGGAAGTAAACCGCGAGATTCCAGGCGTGCCGAGGGTAGAAAACCTGGATTCGAACGCAATATTTGCCAGACTGATTGCGTTCCATGCAGCAGCGGTAGTCATTGCGGACGGCGGGTGTGCGAGCAGGCGTCTTCTTCGTGTTCATAAAGTCCTGAGGTTCCGGCGCTGGGGGGCCATGGCAGAATTTTTTCGGTTTTGATGCTTTCAGCGAAACGCTTCGAACGGCAGATGTACAGCACTTGGGCTGAAATCGGCCATTCAGGAGACGGCTAATAGGCTACCGGGGAGCGACCACAAACACAAGCACTCCGCAACTGGATTTTAAGTACTGTATTATGAATTACTTAGACTAGCCCACGCTGCCGAAACTGCGAAGTTTGTCCGGCATGATCTGGAGCTTGCCCTCTTTTTTCAGGCGGTCTTCGAGAGCAGTTCGAAAGGCCTCGAAAGCGAGCGAGCGCTTATTTTGCAGGACGGCATCGGTGATTTCTTTCTTTTGTTTCTCAAAATCCGCGGGATTGGGTTCTTGCTTGTCGACTACTTTGTAGACGAGCCAGTTTGCGCCCAGATTGAGAGGCGAGCCGACATCGCCCGGTTTCAGCTGAAACGCCGCAGCGAGTTGCTTTCCGCTGGCGACATTAGAGATTGAGCCGCCACGAGCAAATTCGTCACTGGTTTTGGCATCCAGTCCGAGAGCTTTGGCGGCCGCGTCCAACTTTTCTCCAGCCTTCACCCGCTTGACCAGCTCATCTGCCTTGGAGCGAGCTTCCGTGGACGCTTTTTCCTGCTTCAGATCGGCAACGAGCTTGTCCCGGACCTCATCCAGGGTCCCCTGGTGCGCGGGAAGAATCTGCTTAACGGACAGAACCAGGTAGCCGCGGTCCGTGTGGATGGGGAGGCTCAACTCTCCCTGACGCAACCGGAAGATGGAATCACTCACTTTGACGTCTTGCGAATTCCCCAGTTCGAGCAATGGGTCGGTTGCCGCCACGGGGCGTGTCTCTCCGACAGTCAGGTGATACTGCTTGGCGAGGTCGTCTAGAGAAACCTTGTTGGATTGGCGGATGGCCTGAGAGAGTTTATCGGCGATATCGCCGGCCTGCTTATCGGCTTCCGAAAGGAGCAGCGGCGTGCGGATGGAGTCCTTTACTTCATCAAAAGTCTTGGTGTGCGCCGTCTCCTTATCAATGATTTTGATGATGTGGAAGCCATACTGGGTCTTGACCAGGTCCGAAATGCTGCCTTTCGGAAGCGAAAACGCGGCCTTTTCGAACTCCGCGACCGTTTGGCCTTGGACGATCCAGCCCAGGTCTCCGCCCTTGTCTCTCGAACCGGGGTTCCCGGGGCTGCCGGCGTCCTCGGAGTATTTCTTGGCGAGTTCCTCGAAATTTGCGCCTTTTTTGGCCTGATTCAAAACGTCCTGCGCCTTCTTCTTAATCTCTTCGGCCTCGGCGTCCGTTTTGCCGACAGTCATGAGCAAAATGTGCTCGACGTGGACGCGGTTCGGAACTTGATAATCCTGAATATTCTTTTTGTACTGGGCCTGCAACTGATCGTCCGTGACCTGCAGGTTCTGACGAACTTGATTCACGTCCACAATGGCGTAACGCACCACCCGCTTTTCGGGCACCTGATACTTTGCCTTATTTTTCTCGTACGCGGCCTTGATCTCGGCGTCATCCAAGATCATCTTCGCCTGCAAGTCTTCGGGCTTGATGAACGCGTAGTCCAGCTTTACCTTTTCATTGCGGTACTTGAATTCCGCTTGAAGCTCAGCCGGACCGGCGCTAATTCCGTCGGTAACGAGTTTCTGAAATTTTTCCTGGAGAAGGCCCTGCCGGACGGTATCTTCGAATTGCGAGACGGACATCTGCGTGCGAGACTCCACCAGGGAAGCGTATTGATCCGGGGCAATGGGAGCGCCCCCGTTGAAGGCAGCCGGAAGGATAAGCCGGATGCGGTCGGCGATCTCGTCGTTCGAAACGCGGATGCGGAGCTGAGTAGCCTCGTACTCCATTTCTTTCTGAAGGAGGAGCTGCCGAAGAATCTGCTGGGCGTAATACGGCTCGAGCATCGGCGGCACTTGATTGCGCTGCTTGATCTGGTTGAGCTGCTGGCTTATTTCCGCGACGGTGACGGTCTGATCGCCGACTTTGGCAACCGCATCGGTGGACATCTGGGTGGTTCCCGGACCCGTCGGCACGAGATACAGCAGCATGCCGCCCGACAACGCCAAGACAACCACACCGAGCAGGATACGGGAAAGAAGTTTTTGCTTGTTATCCGAGTTGCCAGCCATCCGCTGAATCCCCCCAAGTCCCTGAGCAAACTTAACATTATAGAAGATAGTTGCCATGGGCCTCAAATAGAATCGTGGGGAGGGAGTTGTTCAGTTCCCGGTTTGCCTGTAATCCGTCCAGAGTCGATGCCCAGCGCGGATATCACTCCCTACAAGCCGACTTCCCGGGACTTATCCGCACGATGCCCAACTGGATTACTTCCGAATCGCCGACCATCTGTCCGGAACCGTGGGAACATCTGGAGTACCGCGTATCTCTTGCGATACGATTGCCCCCGCGTGCTCCTCGGCGTAGAGACAGGAGACAGTATGGGCACATTGATTCAAGACTTGCGCCATGGCCTGCGCATGCTGCGCAAATCTCCGGGCTTCACTGCTGTCGCCGTGCTCACCCTCGCTCTCGGCATCGGCGCCAACACCGCCATCTTCGGCCTCGCCAACGCCGCCTTCTTCCGCGCGCTTCCCTACCCCCACGGCGAACGCCTCGCCTTCCTGTGGCAAAACAATGAGCGCACCGGCGAATCCGAAGGCGCTGTCTCCTATCCCAATTACGCCGACTGGCGTGCCCAATCCCGCAGCTTCGTGGACATGGCGTTCATCTTCACGGGCGAGGTTCTCCTCACCAAAGGGGGCGATCTCCAGCACGTCGCGGTAGGGGAAGTTTCAACAAATTTCCTTTCCGTCCTAGGCGCGACTCCGTTTCTCGGTCGCGACTTCACTCCAGCCGACGCGCTTTCCGACCAGACACACGTCATCATCATCAGCCATGATTTATGGCAGAGCTACTACGGCGGTGATCCGCACGTCATCGGCCGCCCCGCTGGCCCCGGCAATTCGGCAAAATTCACTATTGTCGGCGTGATGCCGCCGGGCTTCTCATTCCCGCCCGGTGCGCAAACGTGGGGGCCGCGCACGCTCAACGATTACCAACGAACAAGGTCACGGCAGTACCCGATTTTCAAAGTGATCGGTCGCCTAAAACCCGGAGTGAAATGGTCAGTCGCCCAAGCCGAGATGAATACCATCGCCCAGCGGCTCGCCGAACAATATCCGGCCATAGACGGCGGCGCGGGCATCCGCATCGTTCCTCTGCGCCAGCAGCTTTCGCAAAACGTGCGTGAGGGCTTGGTCGTTCTCTGGGCCGCAATCTTCTGCGTTCTCCTGATTGCCTGCGTGAACGCCGCCAACTTAATGATGGCCCGCGCCGCTAGCCGCCAGAAAGAAATCGCCGTCCGCTTTTCTCTTGGCGCAACGCGCAGCCGAATCATTCGTCAATTCCTCGCTGAAAGCCTGTTCCTCGCTGCCGCAGGCGCAGCCGCTGGACTCTTCCTTGCGTTTTGGACTGTCGCTCTCGTCTCAAAATTCAATCCCGATATCGCCCGCCTCGACGGCAGCATCCTCGACGCCCGCGTACTTCTCTACACGGTCGCCGTCGCTGCCTTCACTGCCCTCATTTGCGCTATCCTCCCCGCAGTTTCCGCGTCCCGCCTCGACCTGAATCGTACTTTTAAGGAAACAAGCCCCGGCTCAGCCTCCCCCGGCGCGCAACTCACCCGCAAAATCCTCATCGTCGCCGAAGTCTCCCTCACCTTCGTTCTACTCGTCGGCTCCGGCCTTTTGATTCGCAGTCTCTGGCAAATTCTCGCGGTAAATGTCGGCTTCGACTCCAAGCATGTTCTGGCCTTACACCTTCGTGTTCCCTGGACGTCGCAGTGGCCTGAGGACGACAAGTTGAATGCTGTTTATCGCGGCTTGATGACTCGCCTCAGCACTCTTCCGGGTGTCGTTAGCGTCGACTCTACGTCCAACGTCCTCTTTCCAGGAGAAATGTTTAAAGTCTCTTTCGTAATCGAGGGGCAGTCGACGCCGCCCCAGCAAAGATCACTTCTCCCACACGGCGAAGCCACTGCCAATTATTTCCGCACAATGGGAATTCTATTGCTTCGCGGCCGTTTTTTTAGCGCTGCCGACGCGGTTGATAACGCACAACCCGTTGTCATCATTAACGAGACTATGGCCCAGCGTTATTGGCCAAATGCCGATCCTCTCGGCAAGCGATTTCGCATGGACGACCCTAATCTCAAGAGCCCGTGGTTCACCATCGTTGGCGTCGTGGGCGATGTTCATCAAGAAGGCCTCGAAAATTCCGCCGGCTTGATGGCCTACTTCCCCTCGGCGGGCTACTGGGGCGATGATCTAGTGATCCGCACTGCTGGCGACCTCGCCGCGCTGATTCCAGCGGTGCGCGAGGAGGCCCGTTCAGTCTCGGCTAATTTTGGGATTGATCGACTGGTTCCTGGCAGCGAAATGCTCTCCTCCCACGAATCCCAGCGCAAATTCAATGCCTGGCTGCTCGGCATGTTCCCTTTCATCGCTCTTTTGCTCGCCGCGGTGGGGATTTACGGAAGCATTTCCTACTGGGTGAAGCAGCGTACGCAGGAAATCGGCGTGCGCATGGCTCTCGGCGCGCAGCCGCGAAACATTTCCGCGCTGGTCATCGGTCGGGGCATGGCCGTCATTTTTGTCGGCCTCGCGTTCGGCATCGCTGGAGCCCTCGCCCTCACGCGCCTGATTTCAGCCATGCTTTTCGGCGTTAAGCCCGCCGATCCCCTCACTTACGCCGCTGTCGTGCTCACGCTTGCGTCTGTCGCTCTTGCCGCTTGCTATATCCCCGCCCGCCGCGCCATGCACGTCGATCCCATGGTCGCACTGAGATTCGAATAATCTCAGCACGCAGGCGGGTGCCAAACCGTACTTTGAACTACCTCGCAAGAAAGTGTGTGGGACTTGTGTGCATTCCTGGCGATTGACGGGCAAACCGGAAGTAATGCCTCCGGGTTGGCAGATTGCTCCCGATAAACGCGCATCTCGTCAATGCTTGATTTCCTGATGAGATGCCGACTTATGAGGATTGTCCGGAGCGCAGCGGAGGCAGAGCGCCGTTCGCGGAGTATGGGCGCGGGGAAAGGGATGGCAGCCCTTGTCCCCGCCTCAACGCTGAAGCGGACGGAGCGCGCAGCGCTCTGAATCGCACCCACTAAAAACGCATCGGACGGTGCATCCCTTCCTTGCACGCTGGCTCAGACCGTTGCCTGGTCCCGCTTCCCTAAATATGCCTTGACACGTATATGCCCTGTGGAGTATATCAAGGGAATGGAATCCTTCGAAATCATTGCGGAGCCGAACCGCCGCGCGATACTGAGCC
>Ga0134121_10005570_pt1 | contig 10230 bp, 27 predicted proteins | sample KB301_FD_96463 | JGI IMG/M metagenome (GOLD analysis project Ga0134121, IMG submission 96463) | Terrestrial soil microbial communities without Nitrogen fertilizer from Kellogg Biological Station, Michigan, USA - KB3-0-1 | ecosystem: Environmental > Terrestrial > Soil > Unclassified ... | reverse complement strand
GCTGAAGATCATGCGCGACGCGCAGTGAGCGAGGGATGACGTCATGAGTTGGTCGATCGGCTACGACAGCAACTGGAATCGAGACATCGGCTACAACATTCCATCGATCTGCGATCATCCTAGCTATGGCGAGGAGATCGATCGCGGCCTAGGATATGTCTGCGGGAGCGAGCCTTACGGTGGTGACGAGGGCTGCGGCCTGTTCTTCTGCGGCAAGCACCGTAGCGGATACGGGCTGTGCCAGCGCTGCGATGCTGAGGATGCCACGGAGCACTTCACACCAACGCCGGACACTACCGAATGGATCACTCACAAGCTGACTCACGAAAGCTGGTCAGTATGGCGTGATACGAACCCGAGCGAAGTTGGGTTGATGAAGGCCGAGCTGGAGCGACGCTCCGCTGTCAATGGATCAGGAGGTACGCCGTGAAGAACCCGGTGCGGGAGTTCCGTATGCAGCTCGCCAAAGAATTGGTCGAATGGCGGGACTATGGCGGGCCTGTTGAAGATGTGACCGACCTCATCGAAGGGCTCATCTCGGTAAAGGTAGACGAGATTCTGCAGGCCCGTGAAGACAACGCGCGCTCCGGTGTCAGCGCAGGAGGTAGTGACAATGGATGACACTCGCGGCAAGAAGCGGGACAAACATCGCTACGTGAAGCTCCGGCCAAAGGAAGGCGGCCCGTGGTGCGTATGCGAGCCCGTCGAAGTCGAGTCGATGATGGACGGAGAGCCGGCTGAGAACTTCGAGACTCAAGAGGTTTGGATGACGCGCGCCGAAGCCGAAGCGCTGTCCGAGTTCGAGGGCTGGTGATGCAACATTCAACCGTGGGAGAACGTCGTGCCGAATGAAGTTGAGCCGCCAATTTGGAAAGCCGCGGTCGCTGCGACGAAGCGTTATTTCAGAGCCGACGGCGTGAACGGCTGGCACAGCGCGGTCGCACAGTTCTATCGCACCGGCTACATCATGGGATATCGCGCTGGCCTGCGCCTCGGTGCGAAACGAGCTTCTGGCTCCACGCCTGCGGAGCCGAGATGAGCGTCGAAGTAATTTCATCCGGCCAGAGCACAGCGCGGAAGCGTCATCGCTGTACGTGGTGCGGCCAATGGATCGAGCCCGGCGAGCGCTACACGAAAGAATTTGTGAAGGTTGACGGCGATCCAAGCTGGAACAAGCTGCATCCGGAGTGCGATAAGGCAGTTGCCGAACTGGCTTCATATGAAGGCGGAACGTGCACTTACACGCCGTACGATAACGAACGACCTGCTCTACCACAGCCAGCGGAGCAGAAATGAACCTACCGACCAGCTATCGGCATCATCCTTTCGAGACGCGCTGCCGCTCCTGCGAGGCACTGATCGTGTGGTTCAAGACGGCCTCCGGTAAGCGCATGCCCGTGGACGCAGAAACCACGAAGCCAACTGACGCCGAGCACCAGCTCGATTTGAAACGGCACAAGAGCCACTTCGCAACCTGCCCGAACGCCAACGATCATCGGAGAGAGCGATGAGCAAAGAGCGCCGAGACAAACAGAATCGCCTGCTGGGCCCCAAGCAGACGGCCGAGTTCATGGCATGGCGTCGCAACCGCGATAAAATGATCGCGAACCCGCGCCGGCTAAAGTCAGTGCAGGAGGCGGAAGAGAAGGCGAAGCCGGACGCTGGTCAACCAGGAGAACGTAATGGGTGAAATTCACATGGGCGTTATGGATTGGATCATGGCCATGGCGATCCTCGGCGTTCCGATGTTGCTGATCGCCTTCTGCATCGTAGCCGAGATCGTCGGCCACGACGAAATGCGCGCCCTGCTGTTCTGGGTGCGTGGACGCAGCGAACAGACCGGCGAGCCAGTGCGGCGCTTCCCGCTGCCATGACCCGTTTGTAACTCACCTTGTCGCGGAGATTGAAGATGGCCGGTGGATCGGCACCAACACAGCGAACGATTGAACTGACGGTGGCAGTTGCCACTGATCGCATCGCTGGAATGAAGTTCAAGACCATCGCCGAGCGGCACGGTATCAGCGTGCCCATGGTTCGCTACATGCTGAACCGCGCCATGAAGACCGGTGTCGCATCGCCTGACGCTATCCACTTCCAACCGGGTAAGCCCCACCCGCGGAAAGGCGACGATGAATACAATACCTCGTGGATTCGGCGCGTGCTGAACACCTGCGAGGTCGCCGGGAACGGCTGCTGGATCTGGAAGTCGACCATCGGAACATGGGGCTACGGTGAAACCTCATATAGAGGGAAGAACATAAGCGTTCATCGCCAGATGTATCAGGTCACGCATGGCGCGAAACTCGACCGCTGGCAACTGGTGATGCACTCCTGTGACACGCCTGCGTGCTGCAATCCGGTGCATTTGAAGATCGGCACACCGGCCGACAATGTGTTGGATGCCGCCAGCAAGGGCCGCCACCACAACGCGCGCAAAACCCATTGCAAGCGCGGACACGAATACACGCCAGAGAACACTTACCTCAAGATCACTCCGAAGACGACGATGCGATCGTGCCTGGAGTGCCAGAAGATTCGGATGAAACAGCCGCACTACAAAGAAAAGGCGCGCGAACGTCAACGCCGTCGACGGGCAAAGAAGAAGGAGATCGCCAATGTCACGTGACTCTGAGTCCCCTCCGGTCCTGACAAAACAGAAGTTACAAGATGCGCTAGCCGAATGGGATCGCTGGAGCAGTTTGATTGCCGGGCCGGACTTGGCCTTCGATGTGGTTCTGGAGCGACGCAAGCAAGCGCTAGACGGCATCATTGCAGCGGCGCGCGAGGTGCTGCGTACTGACGAACCGGGAGTGCGTATCGAGACGGATGCGGAGATCGCCGCCGGCCTGACGATGGCGAATCCCGCCTATCCGTCGCCGCCAAAAGATGGCCCGGCTCCAGACATGCGTCGATACGAACCGCCTGCGCCTCGCGCAGAGCAATGGTCTCCTGATGAGATCGCTCGCATGCGAATGGAGCAGGCGATCAACATGTGCCAAGGCTGCTTCCGGCCTGTATCCGCGTGCGTGTGCTCATCTGTGAACCGGACATCAGCTCATGAGTGAATGGCAACCGATTGAGACGGCGCCGAAGGACGGCCGGACTCTGCTTCTAGGCCACTTCAACAGTGCCGGGAAATGGCGAACCCTGCGCGGGCAGTGGTACTCGTGGGATCTGATCAACGAGGAATGGGAAGAGCCCGAGAACGGTCACGAAGGATGGTACGAGACCTCCGTTGAGAATGACGATCCTCCAAACTGCTGGAGGACCGAGCCGACGCACTGGATGCCGCTTCCGCCACCTCCGAGAACCACATGAAGTCCAACCTGATCCCTGAGCCGATCCGCATGCCGAACGAGCAGCCTGTCCAGAAGCTGAAGTTGCTAGGCATTGAGATCGACGTGGTAATCGATCCTCGCATGCGTGAGGACACCATGATTCTGCACACCGATCGTGAGGCGGTGGTGTGGGACGGTCAGGCCGGAACGCTCACGCACCTACATCTGCGTCGAGGAGCGGGTCAATGAAACTTGGATCGATGGTGGTCACGTGCGAAGGCTGCGGATGTCAGGAGATCCTGCAACCGAGCCTCAGCAAACGAGCGTTTATGCGCTCGTTCAACCGCTGGATGCGAGACCACCGAATGCATGAATACAAGAAGCGCGTTGGCGAGTGGAAACCTCGCAAGGTCAGCAAGGGCGAGCAGCACAAGCGCACGCTGCGACGGATGACGACCTACGGAGTTACGAAGCAATGACCGACATCCTCACGCGCCTGACCGAGCTGGCTAGTGTCCAGCGGAAGTATGAGAACGAGATTTACGCCCATGCCGCTCAGGAGATTAGGCTTCTTCGGCACCAGTTGGAGCAATTTCGGGAAGCCAGGAACCTGCTGGAGGAGTGGTACATCGGTGACGATCCAAAGACCTTTGATATCAAAGAATACGCATTACGCGTCCATGCGTTTTTGACAGCCACCAATCCGATACGGAAATGACCGCAACAAGGTAGCGGAGAAGGAAGTAGTGAGCGATCTGGCTGGAAAGGACTACCTGACTGTGGAGCAAGCCGCTGAATACGCCGGCATCTCCTACAGTCACTGGAGAGCTCGCATCCAGCGGGAGTTTCCGCCTGGGCTGTTTTACGGCAAGCTGGTCTATCGAAAGGCTGATGTCCAGCGCTTCATCGAAAGCAAGATCCAGTGGCCACAGTCTATCCCCGGGGTGAGCGCTGGTACCTCAACTGGTTCGAGGGCGGCAAGCAACACCGCAAGTCACTGGGCAGGATCACGGCCACCGAAGCCGAGATCATCCGCAAAGGCAAAGACCTTGAGCTTGCCACCGGCCAACGAATCTTCGTCGCCTCGGCCGCCTTTGACGCTCATCTCGAGCGATACCTGACATGGCACCGCACACAGTACCCGCACAGTCACTTCCGGGTGAAGCAGATCGCGGAGCAGTGCTTCGATGCCTTCCGCGGGCGTGGGCTATCACAGATCCTGCCGGCCGATGTCGAGCGATGGAAGGCGGCCAGGATGACGCGCGTCGGCGTGAACCGCCACGGCGAGCGGGCGATCGTGAGCTCGGAGACCGCCTCCAAGGAACTGCGTACACTCAAAGCGGTGTTAGCGAAAGCGGTTGAATGGGGCGAGATCGACAAAAATCCCGCGCTGTCGGTGAAGGCGCCCAGGAACCTGCGCAGCCAGCCGATTCATTGGTACACCAAAGTCGAGCTCCGCAAGCTCTACAAGGGATCCAGCTATGCCTTGATCTGGCGTTTGCTCGCGAACACGGGACTACGTCGGGCCGAAGCAATGCAGCTGCGCAAGGAGCACGTGAACCTGAAGGGCGGCACCATCAGCGTGCTGTCCTCGGAGAGCGCACGCACGAAGTCAGGACGGTGGCGCCAGGTCCCCTTGTCCGATTCGGCCAGGGCCTCACTCGTGGCGCTTATGAGGCGATCCGATCACGAGTACGTCTTGCCCCGGATGACCGGCGAAAGCCTCTCCCGCGCCTTCCTGCGCGATATCTCGGCCCGCAAGATGAGCGGGAGCTTACACAGCCTGCGGCATACATATGGAGCACATCTGGTGATGGCTGGCGTCCCGCTGCGCACGGTGCAGGTCCTGATGGGACACGCGAGCTTCTCGACCACGGAACGCTACGCGCACGTGGGCAAAGATCACCTTCAGGAACAGGCGAAACTCATCAATCTGTAGCTCGGAAAACAGCACAGCGTTTCGCAAGTCATTGTCACGACAATGGGTATCCGGAGCCCTCTCAAGACTGTAACGCGGGTTCGAATCCCGCTGGGAGCGCCATGAAATCAATCACTTGCCCGAAGCAGAAGGACCGCGACCTGCTAAGAAGTGCTTCTGTGTGCTGTGAAAGTAGCACAGCCAGCACACCCCGATTGATGGGCCGCCACGGCGCCTACCTCCTGCTTGAGGTGCGCGACGAGCGCGGAAGGAAGGCGCTGAGGTACATTCGACCCTGACTGGCCTCCCGCTTGCCGGCGAGCCATCACTGAGCCTTCAAAGATCCCAGAGGGTTCGGGGCCGGCAGACGCGGAGGTCAGTTGACCGCGTGCAGCTGGATGCCTGACACCATAAGGCTCAAAAGCCAGAGCGCAAGGCCAAGCCAGCCCCACTGCGGGCGGTTCGGCGGTCCCTGGAACAGCGAGAACGCCGCGAAGATCAGGCAGATCAGCGCGCCGATCTGAAGTATCAACGGGATGACGGTCATGTTAGCGGCCCTCACTCATGGCCCGTGCGATTTCTGCATCGAGCGCATCGAGATGCTAATCCAGCATCGTGCGAAGGCCCGCAAGCTCCGCCGAGGTGAGCGAGCGGCCTTCCAGTGCGCCTGCTTCACCAGCGCGGCGGCGGCGGAGACGCGGTCGATCAGCTGAATCACGAGATCGAGTCCAGTCAGGATGGCGGCGCTCATGTCTTCACCTTCTGGTGGTTGGCAACGTACTGCTGCAACTGCTTGAGGATGTTCTCCGCGAGCGCCAGGCGATTCGAAGCGGACGTGGGATCCGGATCCGCAGCTGCGGCGGCCGCAAGCCCCGAGAGCCCGCGTCCCGCGGTGCTGACGTACTGGGCATCGGCGCTTGAGATCGTGTGAGCCGCGAGCGCATTCGTGGTCGACACGACCAGCGCATCAGCGCCGCTCGTGACATAGGCGATACGGTCGGGGGTGTTTTGCGGGGTCTCGATGCCGAGCGATGCGCAGGCACTAAGTGCCAGCAGCAGGAACGGCAGGAAGGATAGTCGGTGGATTCGTTGCATTTGGAATCTCCTGGGGCGTGGGTGTCGTGACCCTCTGTACGGTTTCGGTGGTGGTCGTCGTGGCAGGATCAGGGATGCCGGCGGCGCGGGCTCTCTGGAGCCAGAAATAAAGCACGATCAGGGCGCCGCCGGTCATCCAACTGACCATGCTATCGAAAGTCTTTTCCTGTCCCGGCGTTCCCAGTTTCGAGAAGCCGAGCTCGTAGATGATGATTACGACGAATGTGCAGACGATGTAGATCGCCGAGAGAATGGCCTGCACCCAGGCGATGAAGTTGTCGAGCTTCATGCGTACAAACCAGTATGATTGTGGGCATGGGAAAAACCGTTCTTCAGCGCTGTGTTACGTGCGAGAAAGAATTTGAAGCACGCGCCTACGAGGTAGCGCACGGGCGCGCTCGCTTCTGCTCCAAGTCGTGCCAAGTAATCGACCAGCACAGAAATGGCGTACCACTTGGAGCCAGAAAAGGTGCTGAGCATCATTTCTGGAAAGGCGGCGTGAGCGAAAGTCTCGGATATCGACTTCAGTTGTCGCGTGAGCACACGCATGCACGCGAGTGCGAATACGTTCGAGAGCACATAGTTATTGCAGAGCGTCTGCTTCAGCGTCGATTGAAGGTTGGCGAGCATGTTCATCACATCGACGAGAACAAGCTGAACAATGATCCCCTGAATCTGGCGCTCATGATTAATAGCGAGCATGTTCGCCTCCATCGCTTGATGGAAAGCGCTCGAAAAAGAGGTGACGTGGAGGGCTTGGCGAGGCTGCAAAGCTCGATCCAATCACTAGGCGCAGGAGCACTGGTACCACAAGCAGTTCCAGTAGACTGCTGGCGACGCTCTCGTCACCCACGTCCGGCGTGATGTTCCGCTGAGTGCGCGCGATGAGCAAGTCAAGAATGTTCACTTGATCCCTCCCCACGATAGCGAGAAGTGGTTGCCATCACGTTTCGTGAAGTCACCGCCCCACGCACAGGCCGGATCGAGTGATTTCCAGTAGTCACCGAGCGGTTTGTATGCCTCGCTGTCGGTGAGATAATTGCCGTCCTTGAACAGCTGCACGTCAATCGCAAGGCGCAGGATGTGCAGGCTGTTCGCAATCCCCACACCGTGCTGGGCGTTGAGCGCCGCCTGCTCGGGGCTTCGATAGCATTCCCCGAAGCTGAGTTCGTACCCTTGCGCGTAGGCGAAATCGATGAGCTTCGCTACGAGCGGCACGAATCGTCGTTGATGTTGACCGAGTGTTTCTGTCATGACTTCTTCCATAAGACCAGAGCAATTCCCAGGAAAAACTGGAATGCGAGCACAACCCCGAGTCCGATCCAGAGCATTTTCTGGAGCGCCTCGATCTTCTCCGTCATCGAGGATGCTATCTGGTTCGCCTCGGTTCGAGGCATGTAGGTTCGTTGCAGCGTCTCCACCGTATTGCGCCACTCGTTGCTGTTTTCGAAACGTCGTTCTGTCGCATTCTCGGCTTTGGTGACGGCCTCCTTTGCCGCGGCAAGCGCGGCGGCGACCGCTTTTTCCTGAGCGGCAAGAGCGGCAGCGACGGCTTTCTCTTGCGCTTCAAAGCGCACGTCGACGTACTCGCGCAAGCGAATGTCGTCGCTACTCGCGGCCATCATCCACCCGGAGGCGCCACAGTCTCGACGTATGCCGGCAACGCATTGCGCAGGAACTGTAGATCTTCAGGAGACAGATGCGTTTTCTCGAGCGTCTCGCAAATCTGCATCGCCTTGATTTCGTCCTCTCCCGCCGCATCCGCGATCGTCGGGTTTGCGTAACAGGATCGAAGCTGCGCCTCCATCTCCTTGCGATCCTTGTCGCTTTTCGGAACGGTTTTGTAGCGTACGAGAGCCTGAATGATGATCAAACACGGTGCTCCGCCCATGATTAATGCTCCTTTCTAGATGATCTGTCTTCGAGAACCTCAACCCTGCTCTTCCACTCTTCCTGTTTTTCCAGTGCCAGCCGCGCGTTGGTCTTCGCGGTATTCGCACTCTCCTCAGCTTTTGCGATTCCCGCCTGAACCTTCGCATCGATAACCTGCGGCATGAGAAAGGTCTGCATCAGGAAGAGTCCGAGGCACAGAGCCGAGATAACGAGCGCGAGGATCGCGATATAAAGGCCGGTGCGGTCATGGACTTCGGCGTTTCCGCCCTGCGCTACCGTGCCACTGACTTCCTTGATCGACTTGTCCGGCGAGTCGTGCTGCCGATTCATCGTTGGGTTAGGGTCTGACATTAGTACTCCCCATGCATGATTGTGGATCGAGGCGACACTTGATCCTGATCACATCGTCATGCGTTTGGGAAGTGGTGCTATAGATATAGCCCATGAAAGCGAGAATCAGCGCCTGCAGGAAGCCCATTACGAAAAGCGCAATCGTCTTCCAGTTGCTGTCAGCATCGCCATTGTTAGGCGGGTTAAAGGCTCGTCCAACCCGCACTCCGCGTTCAAAATCGTCTTTGGCATAGTCAACTGGTCCCTGATCCGGCAGAGAGGCCATTCCCAGTGCGCGGCGGATCTTGTCGAGCAGCGCCCACATCATGCCGTCGCCCCTGAACAGATCTCGTGCGTTGACGGTGACCCGCGTCTCGTGGTTGGGCTCGCGCTCCATGGCACTCAGAAAGGGCACCTCATCCTGCTGTGCGTTCGTCGTCGTCATGACTCCCTCGTTTGGCTCTTCTGTTCACTCGTTAATCCCATGTCCTACGCCGTGCCCTATAGATACCCGCGACGAATCCAGCCGCCCGGTACCGATTGATAGGTGGCGCCGCTATAGATGTTCGTGAAGGCTTCCGTGGCCGCACTGCCGCCGCCAGAATTGTAGATGACATCCGCGCCGGCGCAGGTCACGGTCATCGTCGCCGCCGCGGCGGTCTTGATGATTGTGATGACCTGAGACGGATCGCCATTGGACGGCGGAAGCTTCGGCGTCCGGTTGCCCGCCGAGGTATCTACCCGGCGGATGTCTGTCTCGATACCAACCTGTGCAGTGGCTGATTGATCGTCGAAGACGCTGGCGACCTCGCGGATGTCGCTTCCAGAGTTGATCACAAACGGCGCTGTGGAGGCGCTCAGCCCGAAGATCGCGTTCTGTCCTCGGTACACCACGGCGCTGACATTGCTCTGCATGAAGCCATTGGTACCGGAGAGCAGGTTCCCGTCGAAGTAGATGCTGCTCGACGAGCCCAGCGCGTACAAAGCTCCGTTATTGTTTGGATCTTTCAGGATGTTCCCGGAGATCATCGCGCCGATCATTCCTTGCGCGCGGATGCTCATGAATCCTGCCGTCGCGCCGCCACTGATCACGTTGCCTACCACGGTCGTGTAGCAGTTGGCTGGGGTCACGCCATCGTTCAGGATCGGATCGAGATCGATGCCGGCTTGGTTGTCGATCAGCGTCATGCCGAGCACGGAGTCGTAAGTGACGCCCTGGCCGACATAGAACCCGAACCCGACATTGCTCTTGGCCTTGAGACCCCAGAACCGACCGTAACTGCCCGGCGTTGCCGTCGAGCAGTAGTGCGACAGGCCTCCCTGCGCATTGCCCGAACAATCACCGCCCATCCATTCGACACCGTCGAGCGTGCCGATAATGCCGGCGAATCCGTCGTTGACCGTGGACGTTGTGTTGTTGCGTGCGCCGGAGTTGCGGAACACCGAAGCGCCGGTCGCGCTCTTCACATACCAACCACCCTTGTTGCCATCGGCATAACAGTCCTCGAAGATCGCGCGCCCCGTGCAGGTTGGTTTGCAATAGACTGCGACACCGGGGAAGTCACTGCCGGATGTGCCCACGAAGTTGTTGAAGTTGAAGTGGTAGCCTTCCGGCAGTAGCGAGTTGTCACAGAACACCGCATTGCCCTGCACCGAGTAGGTGCTCCGATTACCATCGAGCGTGCCATCCTGAAAGATCATCTGGCCGCCTGCGGT
>Ga0134121_10005569_pt1 | contig 10231 bp, 6 predicted proteins | sample KB301_FD_96463 | JGI IMG/M metagenome (GOLD analysis project Ga0134121, IMG submission 96463) | Terrestrial soil microbial communities without Nitrogen fertilizer from Kellogg Biological Station, Michigan, USA - KB3-0-1 | ecosystem: Environmental > Terrestrial > Soil > Unclassified ... | reverse complement strand
AATGATGGCCGATGACAAACTGAAATCAACAACCGTTCGATTTACCGACTCTGACCTTGTCGTGCTCAACCACCTACGTGTGAAATTGGGACTCGGAATGATCCAGGTAATTCGACTCGCGATTCGGCGCCTGGCTGAAATTGAGAACGTATTGCCACTTTCGCCAGCGCGAAAGAAAGACTAGAAAACATCCTTGCTGGGACGACAATATCAGTCCATTTCGAATCCAACGTAGACCACTCGACCTTCACGCTCGACTTGCAGGACAACCGGATCTCCCGATTTGATCTTGTCAAGGCTGGTTCGCAGTTGGTCAACGCTGGATACGTCGTCCAGGTTCACAGAGTGGATGACATCGCCGGCGTTGAGATCCACGCCAAATCTTCGCTGAACCGCCCTTGCGGCGATGACGACGACTCCCGCCGTAGACTGCATCGGCACCGCGAGCGACGTCGGTGTTTGGCGCACATCTGCGCAAAGCAGTCCAAGCTTGAGAACGACCGAAGTTCCGCGATAAAACGAATCGGTGCGCCTTTCAAGGTCTGCTGCCCTTAGCGTAATTCGCAGAGTGATTGGTTCTTGACCGCGGAAGCCGGTGAGTTCAACAGCATCACCCGGGGACGTGTAGTACATCGCAGTTGTTAAATAGGGGAGGCTTTGCACCGTTTTCCCATTAAAGGTGAGTATCAAATCATGCACGCGCAGGCCCGCCCTGGCTGCAGGATCTCCGGGAGTGACCTCTGACGTGACTATGCCGTCGGCTCGAGAAAGTTTCAAACCAGCAGCCAGAATTGGAGTTACGTCCTGAAAGGCCGCGCCCATTGTGCCGCGACGGACCGAACCGTTCTTAACGATCTGCTCATAGAAGAAGCGGACCATCTTACTTGGAATCGCGAACCCTAGGCCTTCATTGCCGCCTCCAGCCGTGATGATAGAAGTATTAATTCCGACGAGTCGTCCATCGATATCAACCAGCGGCCCTCCGCTGCTGCCAGCATTGATTGCGGCGTCGGTTTGGATTAGCAACAGGGGATTCAGTTCATCGACCTGCCTCTCGACAGAGCTTACGATCCCCATGGACGCTGAGTTCTTGAGCCCTCTGGGACTTCCGAGAGCGATCACGAGTTGACCCTCTCGGAGCACACTGCTTTGGCCGAAATCCATCGCGGGCAGATCGCGAGCATCAACTTTCAGGACCGCGACGTCTGCTTCAGGAACGGTACCAACGACAGACGCTTCGAGAATGGCGCCAGCAGTTCTTGCGGAGGAATTCAATGTCGGCGGTGCGTTCCGGTCCAGTGTCACCTGAATTCGCCGTGCACCTTCGATGACATGGAAGTTCGTAATAATCAACCCGCTCGGATCCACAATGACACCAGAACCATTGCTTGGAGGGAGTCCGTCGGTTTCCTCACTTGAAGCGCGAATCTGGACCACGGTTGGCGACACCTTCGCGACCACCCGTTGAAGTGACCAATTCAACTGGTGTAGTAAGTCGGGGGCGTTTTGCGGGTTCTGCGATCTGCAGAGTGGCTCGAATGAAAGAACGGCCAGACACGCAACAGCGAGGAATATTCTAGGGCTGTCGGGTCGGTGCATGGCATCTCCTGGCGAGCCCAATTATCATGCTTAATTCACGGCGCGCCACTGACAGAATTGACAGCAATCCGTCTGAGCCGAGCTTTTGCTACGCAGGAACCGGGACTATTTCATGCTAATGTCATCTTCAACTCACATTCCGCCCCGGACTCGAGCTCAACGATCGGGGGATTGAAAGTTGTTCTCAAACGAAACCGAGCTGGGCTGGTTCGTCGGGTTCACAACTACCACACGGGAAAGATCCTTGTTTTCAGATCTCATTGCCGGCGGGGGCGACTGCACGGTCTCGAGTTGGGTAGCGAGGCGCCTCGTAATCCCAAGAGACGGGGCTGGAAATGCGACGCGATCGAGGCTTTTCAAGGTCGTGCTCATGAATTGCATCCAGATCGGAAGAGCTGCTCTCGCCCCGGTCTCTTTCTCGCCCAGTGATTGTCTCTCATCAAACCCGACCCAAACACCACAGGTGAGCGAGCGGGAGAAGCCAACGAACCACGCATCGGTGAAGTCGTTAGTGGTTCCAGTCTTGCCGGCCAGCGAGTATTTCATTCGGCTTGCCGCCGCGGCAGTTCCGTGCAGTACCACGTCTCGGAGCATGGAGGTCATTATGCGTGATGTGCGTTCGCTTATCACATCGTGAACCCCAGAATATTGTTCCTCCAGCACTGTTCCGTCGTAATCAGTGACCTTGCGCAAGTAGCTGGGAGCTATGCGAATTCCGTCGTTCGGGAAAGCGCTATACGCCGATGTTTGCTCCAGCACAGTGAGGTCCACGGCGCCGAGAGCAATTGGCAGATACGCAGGAATCTTTGCGCTGATACCGAAACGATGGACGTAATTGATGACCTTTGAAATTCCCACACTGTCAGCCACTTTAAGCGCAGGTATATTGCGCGATTCGGCCAATGCGCGTCGCAGTGTAATTGCGCCCTCGAATTTCTGGTCGTAGTTGTGGGGGCGGTAGGAGCCGGAGGCATTCGTAAAGGTAGTCGGTTCATCGACAACGGTATCTTCCGGCTTAGCGCCCCGATCAATCGCGGCAGTGTACACGTACGGTTTAAACGATGATCCAGCTTGCCGTAAAGCCTGGGTCGCGCGATTGAACTTCGACAAGTTGAAATCACGGCCACCTACCATGGCCTTTATGCCGCCGGTTTTGTTATCGACTGCTACCAGTGCTCCCTGGACTCCGGACTCCTCTTCCAGACTGACACGTACCTGGAAATTCGGGCCAACGGAAACAACTTTTACATAGACAATATCCCCGACGGAAAGAAGTTGAGGTAAGGATCGCTGTATCCAGAGGATATCCCTTGTGGTGATAGTCGTGTGGTACGGACCCAGCTTGAGTACAGCCGATGACGATGAGACCGAGATCACAACAGCATGCAGATACATTCCTGGACTTATCACTTCTAGCCAGTCGGGGTGGCTGTAGTCTGCGACGGTCGTGCCGATATCGCGCACGTTCTGCAGCAGCACGCGCCAGCCATGCCGACGTTCGTAGGCCGCCAGACCATCGAGCACAGCGGCATTCGCTGCTTCTTGCAGATCCACGTTCAGGGTTGTGTAGACTCTCAGGCCATTTTCGTGAACCTGTTCACTGCCATATTTGTTTGTCAGGTATTGCCGGACGTTCTCGACAAAGTACGGCGCTAGCCCATTAGGGTTGGGTTGAACGTGGAGCACAATCGGTTTCTTCTTGGCAACATCGGCCTGCGCGGCACTGATTTTACCGTTTTCCAGCATGGCGTTGATGACTAAATTGCGTCGCCGTAACGCAGCTTCCGGATTCCGAATAGGTGAGTAGTTGTTAGGCGCCTTGGGCAGACTGGCAAGGAGGGCTGCTTCCTCCAACGCCAACTCTTTGGCATGCTTGCCGAAATAATACTCAGCGCCGGTCTCCAGACCATAAATTCCGTGCCCCAGATATATCTGGTTTGCGTAGAGCGTAAAGATCTGCTCCTTGGTGAAGTGATGCTCGACTTGGGTCGCCAGCAGAATCTCTTGAAGCTTGCGGCTGTAGGTGCGCTCCCGTGACAGAAAGAGGTTCCGCGCCAGCTGCATGCTGAGAGTGGAGGCGCCTTGCAGGTTCGCCCCGGTCGCAACATTGCGGTAGGCAGCGCACAAGATTCTCCAAAAATTGATACCGGAATGATGTTCAAAGTCCCGGTCCTCGATTGAAATGACTGCGTTATACAACATTGGTGGGTAGTCTTGGTACTTCGCAATCACGCGGTGCTGCAAGGCGAAAGACCCAATGATTCGACCTTGGTCATCGTATAATTCGGTATTGGCGATTGGGCGATAGTGCTCGAGAGTGCGGATCTGCGGCAGGTCAACCGTGTGCACCAAAGCTAAGCCAACCAAGGCTCCTGACACGGCTGAAGCCAACAGCAGAAGGCTGAAAACACCCCACTTCAATGACTCGCGCTTGCCGGCGTCGCCTTGCTGCACACAAGCACCCCACATCCAACCTTCTGGTCAGATCCAAATGTGCTGGCCGGCGGAATACCGGAGAACTGTCAAAAGTGATAGACATTAACCAGGCAAGGACCCGCAACGGCGATTTCGCAATGCTGACGAGTTGAAAGTGCCGAAAGGCGCGGAGACATGTACGACATGCCTCGTAGCACTCTTTCTGACCGCGATTCCGATAACGCTCCGCTGACGACGGATTACTGTCACCTTTGCCAGTTCACGGAATCGCAGATCACGCCTTAGGGTTTGCGCCAGCAGAAGGAAAAGGAACATGATTATGAGTCAGGCCAACCTGCTTGACGCAATCAGATTGAAATCCATTTTTCATCCTTCGGACTTTTCTGAGGCCAGCGAAGTCGCCTTCGCGCACGCCCTGAAGATCGCACTGGTGGTCGGGGCCAAACTTACAATGCTCCATGTCACCGCGAGTCCCAGCGCCGAATGGCAGGATTTCCCCGGCGTCCGCGACACGCTCGAGCGGTGGAAGCTCATCCCGAAGGGAAGTCCCAAGAGTGCGGTTGGGTGGCTCGGCATCGAAGTCGACAAAATTATCGCTTCGAGCAAAGATCCGGTGAAAGCCTGTCTTGGTTTTCTTGGGAAGCACCCCGAGGATCTTATCGTGCTGGCAGTTCACCAGCGGGAAGGCCCCGTGCGCTGGCTAGAGAGGTCGGTGGGCGAGCCGATTGCGCGCGGGGCTGGGCAGATGACTCTGTTCATCCCCCACGGCGTGGGGGGCTTCGTCTCGCGACAAGACGGTTCAATCTCGCTGCAGAACATCCTCATCCCGGTCACGAGCAAACCCCGCCCGCAGCCGGGCTTAGAAGCCGCCGCGCGCCTGATAAGCAACCTCCAGCTGTTCGGTGGCACAGTCACGTTGCTCCATGTGGGACCGACTGGCGAAATGCCCTCTGTGAAGCTCCCCGTGGACACCAATTGGAGTTGGAACCGCGTGGCCAGGGCCGGCGAGCCGGCTGAGACTATCCTCCAAACCGCCAAAGATCTTCGCGCGGATCTGATTGTGATGACGACCGATGGTCCCGACGGATTTCTCGACGGTCTGCGCGGGACCACCTCCGAGCGCGTGTTGCGGAAGGCGCGATGTCCCGTGGCGAACCTGCCGGTGGGATCTATGTTGGGCTGAGGAGACAACGCGATCGGTCCCTCACATCACAAAGTTCCGAGACGAGGTGAATTTCATTGAGGTCCGGTTCACAACCTGTTCACAGAAAGCGATTTAGGTTTGAAACAGTAACTCTTAGCCCAACTCGCATCACACGGGGGGACAATGGCATTTGCAGAAAACTGTGGCAGTGAGCAAGCTTCTGTGGCTCTTCGGCCCATTGACCGCTTGACACTTGGATTGATTGGGATGGGAGTAATATTCGCCTCGCTAGGTCTTGGCGAAGCCGTCTATCGATTCGCGTTCCTCGACTTCGATGGAGCAACTGATCGTCTTCCAATCGAGATGCTATTCGGGCTTGGGTTCGCATGGATAGCGACGAAGCTGGCTAAAAGGATTTACCAATACCGACTGGAAACCTCCGCGAGAATCAATCTGATTCGAAATCGCAATTACAAGATCCGTCATGCGGTAGAAGCAATTGGACCGATGCCAAATCCGGGCAATCTCCAAGCCATCCGAGTGATTCGTGAAGAAGTGGATCGAATTGAGTGGGTGTTGACCGAGATCATACCGCGGTAGCCGTACCCGAAATGTTTTCCGGCTGAAGCGCCGCCGGTTGAAGTCTCACTGGCTCAGCAAGTCGTCACCGCGGCCTAAAGACCAGAGTCCGAGTAGCCCAAGATCAGACTGCAGGGCACTCTGGAAAGAGCACTAGTACAGCAGGGAAGCCGTCACACTACACCTATTACCATATCGGCCCACTTCTTCGCGAAGCCTTCGATCGGACTGAGTGTCGGCGCAGCGTACGATTCGCAAATTGGGAGGAACGCGTGATCGCGAATCTTGTCGCATCGCTGAGACAGAATCCTGAGCTCGCCATCTTCTTGACGCTCGCGCTCGGATTCCTGCTCGGGCGTGTGCGGTTTGGGACCCTCAAACTCGGAAATGTCGTCGGCGCGCTGCTCGCGGGCGTCCTCATTGGCCAGTTAGCCATCAAGATCCATCCGCTAGTCAAGATTGTGTTTTTCGACCTGTTTCTCTTTGCGACCGGCTACAAGGTGGGCCCGCAATTCTTCCGGGGGATCAAGAAGAACGCATTGCCGCAAGTGTCGCTGACAGTGGTCTTGTGTGTGACGAGCCTCGTGGCTACGGTGGCGGCGGCGAAGGTGCTCGGATATGACTGCGGCACCGCTGCGGGCCTCATGGCTGGAGCCTTCACAGAGAGCACAGTCATCGGCACGGCGGGTGACACGATCGCCCGGCTCAATCTGCCAGACCTCGAGAAGCAGAGACTGTTGAACAACATCCCGGTCGCGTACGCGGTGAGCTATCTGGTTGGGACCGGCTTTGTCGTCTGGTTCCTGTCGAGTCTTGCGCCGAGGCTGCTTGGAGTAAATCTGAAAGTGGAGAGCCAGAAGCTCGAAGCGCAGATGTCCGCGGAGTCCATCGAACCGTCCGGCAGGAGTTCAGGCTACCGGGTGTGGGACATTCGGGCGTATCGTCTTGCCGACGTTTTTGCGAGTCGTCGGATCGTCGATGTGGAAAAGTCCTTTGTGCCTGAACGCGTATTCGTTGAGCGAATCCGCCGCGACTCCAACGTCGTCGATGCGACGCCTGATACCGTGCTGCACGCCGGCGATATCGTTGTCGTGGTGGCCCGCCGCCGCGTCCTGCTCAGCGAGAGTTTCGCGATTGGCGTCGAGGTCGAGGACCGCGAGCTGTTGGACTTCCCTGTGACCACGGCCGATGTTGTCGTCACCAACCGTGCTGTTGTGGACCAAACGATCCCAGCCCTTGCCGAACAGTACGGCCGCGGCGTTGCCCTCCAGAAGCTCATTCGAGGTGCGGAAGAAATCCCATTCACCTTGGAGACGACGGCGCAACGCGGCGACCTCCTTCGCATCGCCGGTGCCACTCAGCACGTGGAGCGCGTAGGCAAAATCCTCGGCTACATCGAGCGGTCCTCGAGCGAGACGGACGTGGTGTTCGTCGGCCTCGGCATCTTCCTGGGAGGGTTGATCGGCTTGCTGTCTGTCAGGGTCGGCGATTTGCCACTCAGCCTAACCGCCAGCGGTGGCTCGCTGATCATGGGGCTCGTGTTCGGGTGGCTGCGATCCATACGCCCTACGTTCGGGCGCATCCCTGAGCCGGCACTCTGGGTCTTCGACACCGTCGGCCTCGCGGTCTTCATCGGCGTCGTTGGCCTGAACGCCGGGCCTAGCTTCGTCACGGGCCTGCGCGTCACGGGGCCGAGCCTTCTCCTCGTGGGTTTCCTCGTTGCCGTGATACCGCACGTGGTCGCGCTCCTCTTCGGACGCTACGTGTTGCATGTAAACCCGGTGATTCTGCTCGGCGCCTGCGCGGGTGCAGGAACGGTAACGGCGGCGCTTCGGGCGATTCAGGATGAAGCCGGGAGCAAGCTGCCGGCGCTCGGTTACACGGTGCCGTATGCGGTGGGCAACATCCTGCTGACCACATGGGGCCCCGTTATCGTGATGCTTACCCGGTAGTGGATCCTAGCTTTCGATCTGACAGTTCTGACAGTATGACGGTCTTTCCTACCTCCTTTAGCGTAGCTCCATTGCAACGATTTTCTGCCTTTCCGCCGAATAGGCAATACATGGTTTTTCGTTTGGAACAGGTGAGGTTGGCTCGACCGATCTTCCAGCCGGCACCGAGTGGGTCATTCTTTGCCGAACCTCTATGAGAGTGAGAGAAAAGAAGTGCACGAGTTACCTGGGCATAGCTGCCATACTTTTTTTGTTCTTGCTGTCTTGCTCAGCTGCGTGGCCCCAGGCTGTGGCTGGGAAGGCTGCCAGCGCCGAAGCGCCACCCGCACCTCCCAAGGACACCCTCGGTCGTAGCACACCTCGAGGGACAGTGCTGGGTCTACTCAGCGCCGCGCGGAAGGGCAACCTGGAACTAGCTGCTCTCTACCTGAACACTCCCCTGCGTGGTCCGGATGCAGCGGATCTGGCGAAACAACTTTCGGTTGTCATAAATCGTCGTCTCCCTGCTCGGCTCGACCAGATCAGCGATAAGCCCGAGGGCGCGGTTCCAGACCCACTAAAGCCTGACGAAGACCTGATCGGGATAGTCAAGACCGCGAACGGTGATCTCGAAATTAAGGTCGAACTCGTAGATCGCGGAAAGGCGGGAAAGGTCTGGCTTTTTTCCCGGAAGACTCTGGCTTCGATTCCCGACGCCTTTCAGGAGTTGAACGCAAATGCCACAGAGGAGCTCCTCCCGGATTTCTTGGTCACCACTCGAGTGGCAAGCGTTCCGATTTTTGAGTGGCTGGCGCTCTTTGTGGGGATGCCTCTCCTCTACTTGCTGACGGGAATGCTGAATCGCATTCTTGGTTTGGCTGCCGGCGCTTTGCGGCGGCGCCTGCGCGGAAACGCCGATCTGCAGAATCCCCGGATCTTGCGGCCACCGATTCGGCTGTTGCTTGTTTCCCTTGCCATCCGCTGGTTGATATCAAAATATCCTCTGCCACTGTTGGCGCGGCAATTCTGGTCAAGCACTGCCCTGATCATCGTGGTTGTCGCCATCATTTGGTTGCTGATGCTGTTGAACAGCTGGAACGAACGTTACCTTGTTGGGCGTCGTCGCAGTTTGAGCGGATCAGCTTCTGCGTTGCGTCTCGGTCGCAGGGTCATTGACGGGATCATCCTTTTCGCTGGTTTGCTGTTCACCCTTAGCCACTTCGGCGTAAACGTTTCTGCCGCGTTAGCTGGACTTGGGGTCGGTGGCATTGCAGTCGCACTCGCTGCCCAGAAGACACTTGAAAACATTATCGCCGGCGTCTCTCTGATCGCCGACCAGGCAGTCCGTGTTGGGGACACTTTAAACCTGGGCGATGTCCAGGGCACCGTGGAGGAGGTCGGACTTCGCTCAACCCGTATCCGCACGGCAGATCGTACCGTCGTCAGTTTGCCCAACGGCCAGATCGCGAATATGAAACTAGAGACCCTGTCCGCACGGGACAGGTTCTGGTTCCATCCGATGGTCAACTTGCGCTATGAAACTACTCCAGTCCAGCTGAATTCAGTCATGGCCGCCATTCGCAACCTGTTAGGTGAACACGCTCGTGTCGATTCGGCTTCGGTGCGTGTCCGATTTGTGCGTTTCGGTGTGTCCTCCCTTGACGTGGACGTCTTCGCCTATGTGTCTACCCATGAGTGGAACAATTTTCTCGAGATACAGGAAGAGTTGCTCTTGGGTATCATGAATATTGTTCAGAAGGCAGGAACCGGGATTGCGCTCCCATCGCAGACTCTATACATCGCAGGCGACACGTCAAAACAACAAACCCAACCAATTCATGATAACAGCGAGCGACCCAAAGCTGACGCGCTCCATTAAGAACGCGTCAGCCCACTGATCCCTGTCGGGTCGCTAGGCCCGATTTGTTCACGCTGGGGGTGGAGTGTAAAAAAGGACATTTGAAGGATGACGATGACCTCGGCTGCACAGGAGACCGCCTCCGTCCGTACCCCCATGTGAAAGCCACCATGTCGTTGGTTGCGTCAATAGACAAATCGAATTGCCAGCAGAGCCCCCTTTACCCTTTAGGCTGGCAGAGCCGATTACCTTGAAATGATTGATGCAGCATGATTGAGCCCAGGCATTCGCGTTGTGAGACAAGCAATATGTATACCGCCGTTTGCAGAGCTTTGAAAACTCAACGTGGAAGATCGTACCAAGCTGCGATTTGCGAATCGAATGTGAACAAGCTGCCTGGATAGATCGAGCGCAGCTTCCGCGTCATCGTCATCGTGCGCGGGAACTCTATTATGCCGTCGACGACGAACAGGAAGAGAAGCAAAGTTTGGACGATGCGATGTGCATCCTTCATGCCCTGCGGAGGTCACTAACCGCCGTCGACCGGCTGTCCAGAGCAAACGTAATTTGGGTTGCCGAAGAAGTGCGTGACGCGATTGTTGATGAAAACAGGCATTTACCCACACGATCCGGTCAGTCAGTGAAAAATGCGATGTTACGACCACTTGACCCATGGGCAGACTT
>Ga0134121_10005568_pt1 | contig 10231 bp, 9 predicted proteins | sample KB301_FD_96463 | JGI IMG/M metagenome (GOLD analysis project Ga0134121, IMG submission 96463) | Terrestrial soil microbial communities without Nitrogen fertilizer from Kellogg Biological Station, Michigan, USA - KB3-0-1 | ecosystem: Environmental > Terrestrial > Soil > Unclassified ... | reverse complement strand
TGGAAGAGCCTGCCGTTCTGGACGCTGATCCTGGTGGCAGGGCGGCTCGCGATTCCCGGCGAGCAGTACGAGGCCGCCAGCGTCGACGGTGCCACCGGCTGGCAGAAGTTCCGCTTCATCACCTGGCCGGCGATGCGCTCGCTGTACCTGACGTCGACCATCCTGTCGATGATCTGGACGCTGGGCGACTTCAACAGCGTCTATCTGCTCACCGGCGGCGGCCCGGCCGACCTCACGCACGTGCTGGCGACGCTGGGCATCCGCTACCTGCGGCTCGACCAGGTGGACCTCGCGATGGCGAGCATCGTCGTCTCGCTGCCGCTGGTGCTGCCGCTGGTGTACTTCATGATGAAGCGGCTCAGCAAATGAGCGCCGTGCGGCCGCTGCGAAGGCGCTCACTCCCCCTCGGGGGGAAGGGCCGCAGGCCCGAGGGAGCTGCATGCGCCGCGCGGCCGCTCCGAAGGTGCTCACTCCCCCTCAGGGGGAAGGGCCGCAGGCCCGAGGGGGCTGCATGCGCCGCGCGGCCGCTCCGAAGGCGCTCACTCCCCCTCGGGGGGAGGGGCCGCAGGCCCGAGGGGGCTGCATGAGCACTCGCATCAGCTGGCGCAAGGTCAGCCTCGAGGCGCGCCTGCTGCTGGTGGGCATCCCGGTGCTGCTGTGGACGATGATCCCGGTGTACCACCTGTTCCTGTTCGCGATCTCGTCGAAAGACTCGGCCACTTCGGGCCGACTGTGGCCCAAAGAGCCGACGTTGCAGAACTTCGAGATCGTGTTCCGCGAGCAGCACTTCTACCTCAACCACTTCTGGCTGCAGCTCGGCAACTCGCTGTTGATCGCGCTGGCGGTCGGCGCGCTGACGCTGTTCGTCGCCACCTGCGCCGCGTTCGCGATCAGCCGGCTCAAGGTGGCCGGCGGCCGCACGGTGATGAACCTGGCGCTGTTCACTTACTTCATCCCGGCGGCGTTTCTCGCGGTGCCGATGTACAAGACGATGGGCCTGTACGGCCTGCTGAACAACCAGTGGGCGCTGATCCTGGCGATGGTGACGATCGCCTCGCCGTACTGCATCTGGGTGCTGAAGCAGGCCTCCGACAAGCTGCCGCTCGAGCTCGACGAGGCCGCGCGCATCGACGGCGCCAGCCCGCTGCAGCTGTTTCGCCTGGTGTACCTGCCGCTGATGGTGCCGTCGCTGGTGGCGGTGGGCACCTATGCGTTGCTGCTGGCGTGGAACGAGTACCTCTATGCGTTCCTGCTGCTGTCCAACGACACCGACATCACGCTGGCGGTGGCGCTCGGCCACTTCCTGTCGGCCGACGACTCGCCGTGGGAGCTGTTGATGGCCACCGGCTTTCTGTACGCGCTGCCGCCGGCAGCGATCTACTACGCGTTCAAGCGCTACATGGTCTCGGGCATCACCGCCGGGGCAGTCAAGAGCTGAAAGGCTCCAGCATGGCATCGGTCTCGTTTCGCGACATCCGCAAGTCCTTCGGCAAGATCGAAGTGATCCACGGCATCGGCTTCGACATCGCCGACGGCGAGTTCGTCGTGCTGGTGGGGCCCTCGGGCTGCGGCAAGAGCACGCTGCTGCGCATGCTGGCCGGTCTCGAGGAGATCACCGCCGGCGAGATCGTGATCGACAGCCGCGTCGTCAACGACCTGGAGTCGAAGGACCGCGACATCGCGATGGTGTTCCAGAGCTACGCGCTGTACCCGCACATGACGGTGCGCGAGAACATGGGCTTCTCGCTGCGCCTGCGCAACGCCGACAAGGCCACCACCGACGAGCGCGTGCTGCGCGCCGCGCAGATCCTCAATCTCGACCAGCTGCTCGGCCGCTATCCGCGCGAGCTGTCGGGCGGCCAGCGCCAGCGCGTGGCGATGGGGCGCGCGATCGTGCGCGACCCCAAGGTGTTCTTGTTCGACGAGCCGTTGTCGAACCTCGACGCCAAGCTGCGCGTGGCGATGCGCGCCGAGATCAAGGCGCTGCACCAGCGGCTGAAAACCACCACGGTGTACGTCACGCACGACCAGATCGAGGCGATGACGATGGCCGACCGCATCGTCGTGATGCACGACGGCATCGTCGAGCAGATCGGCACGCCGCTCGAACTGTTCGACAGGCCCGGCAACCTGTTCGTCGCGCAGTTCATCGGCTCGCCGGCGATGAACGTGCTGCCGGGCACGCTGCGCCGCGGCGCCGACGGTGCGTACGTCGAAGCGCTGGGTGCGCGCTGGCCGGTGCCGAGCACCGCCAGCGGCAGCGATGGCCAGGCCGTCAGCTACGGCATCCGCCCGGGCGACCTGAGCCTGGCCGACAGCGGCATCGCCGCCAAGGTGTTCGTGGTCGAACCCACCGGTGCCGAGACCGAGCTGCTGGTGCAGGTGGGCGACACGCAGTTGATCATCGTGATGCACGGCCGCACCAGCGCGCAGCCGGACGACACCGTGCACCTGGGCGTCGCCGCGGCGCATGCGCACGTGTTCGATCGCGCCAGCGGCCGGCGCCTGAGCTGACGTGCCGTGCCGCCGGTCATCGTGATGGGCGTGTGCGGCAGCGGCAAGAGCACCGTGGGCGCCGTGCTGGCGCAGCGCCTGCACGCCGCGTTCCTCGAGGGCGACGCATTCCATCCGCCGGCCAATGTCGCACGCATGGCCGCCGGGGTCGCGCTCACCGACGACGACCGCCGCGACTGGCTGCGGGCGCTGAGCGACGAACTCGGCGCCGCCGCGCGCGCCGGCCGCGCGGTGGTGTTGTCGTGCTCGGCGCTCAAGCGCAGCTACCGCGACACCTTGCGCGCGCAGGCGAGCGACCTCGCGCTGGTGTACCTGCGCGGCACGCCGCAGCTGCTGGCGCAACGCATGGCCGGTCGACAGGGCCACTATATGCCGCCGTCGCTGCTGGCCAGCCAGCTCGCGACGCTCGAGCCGCCGCAAGACGACGAGCACGCGCTGACGCTCGACGTCGCGCACGATCCGCAGCAGCTGGTGCACGAGACACTCGCCTGGCTGGGCCGCTCGCATGCGGCGTGATCCGCTGCGCGTGCTGCAGCGACCGCCGCTGCTGCGTGCGGCCGCGGTGGTGATCAAGAACGCGCACGGCCACACGGTCGACCGCATCGGCGAGGCCATCGTCGGCGGGCGCTACGCGGTGGGCTGCACGCTGCCGGCCGAGCCGCTGCTGTGCGACGAGTTCGGCGTCAGCCGCACCGTCGTGCGCGAGGCCGTCAAGTCGCTCGCGGCCAAGGGTCTGCTGGTGGCCGGCCCGAAGGTCGGCACGCGCGTGCTGCCGTCGGACAACTGGAACTGGTTCGACCCCGACGTCGTCGCGTGGCAGACGCACGCCGGGTTGACGCACGAGTTCCTGCGCGATCTGCAGGAGCTGCGCCGCGTGATCGAGCCGGCCGCGGTGCACATGGCGGCCGAGCGCGCCACCGCGCGCGACCTGGCCGAGATCGAAGCGGCCTATGCCGGCATGCGGCAGGCGATCGAGCAGGGTGGCGACTACGTGGCCAGCGACCTGCGCTTCCACCAGGGGCTGCTGCGCGCCGGTGGCAACCGCATGATGGTGCAGATGAGCAAGGCGATCGGCGCGCTGCTGCGCACCAGCTTCGAGGTGTCGACCACGCTGCTCGACGGCCCGGCGTCGTCGCTGCCGCTGCACCGCGCCGTGCTCGATGCGGTGATCGCGCACAAGCCGGAGCAGGCCGAGCGCGCGAGCCTGAAGCTGATCGACAGCGCGGGCGACGACATCGACCAGGTGCTGGCCTCGGGCCGCAAGCTGCCGTGGCTGCGCCGCGCTGCCGCGGCCGGCGGGCGTCCGCGGCGCGCGCAGCCGCCCGGCGCGCGGCGCGACAAGCCGGCAGGGGCTTGAGCCGGACCTTGATCCGGCGCCCGATCCGGCCTAGGCTGCAAGCCTCGGACGTACCAGAGGCCATGTCATGAAGTTGTTGTCGATCGCGCTCGCGTTCCTCGGTGCCGGCGCATTGGCCTGCCCGGCCGATGACCCCAAGGATGCCCAGGCCCCCGTGCAGGACAAGCCTGCCGCCGAGGCGAAAGCGCCGGTGCGCGCGCCCGCCAAGACCGTGGCGGCGAAGAAGGCGCCGGCCACCAAGGTGGCCGACAAGTCGGCTGCCGAAGCGGCGCGCAAGTCGTCGCTGTAGTCGGTCGCCTCAGTCGGTTTCAAGCTGAGCCCGCGCCGCTGACGCGGTGCTTCGGTGGGGTTGCGCGGCGCTCGCCGTGCGCGGCGCGACGCGTTGTGCCTCAGGCGCTGCGGCGGCGCCACAAGCGCGCGAACACCGGCCAGGCCAGGATCACGAACGTCGCTGCGGCGAGGAAGCCGGCGATCGGGCGCGTGAAGAAGGCCAACGGATCGCCGTCGGACTTGATCATCGAGGTGACGAAGTTCTCCTCCAGCATGCCGCCCAGCACCACGCCGAGGATCGCGGGCGCACTGGGAAAGCCGTTTTCCTCCAGCACGAACGCGAACAGGCCGAACGCCAGGATCAGCAGCACGCCGAACACCGTGTTATTGATCGCGAATGCGCCGACCGCGCAGAACAGCAGGATCACCGGCATCAGCAGGCTCTGCGGCGCGCGCAGCACGGTCTTCGCGACCTTGATCGCGGCCCAGCCGAGCGGAATCATGATGATGTTGGCGAGGATGAACACCAGGAAGATCGCGTAGATGTTCTGCGGGTTGTTGATGAACAGCGTCGGCCCCGGGTTCATGTTCTTCAGGTAGAGCACCCCGATGGCGATCGCGGTGATCGAGTCGCCCGGGATGCCGAACACCAGCGCCGGCACCCACGCGCCGGCCAGCGCCGAGTTGTTGGCCGCGCCCGACTCGACGATGCCTTCGACGTGGCCGGTGCCGAACTTCTCCGGCTCCTTCGAGAAACGCTTGCTCGACGCGTAGGTGATCCACGACGCGATGTCGGCGCCGGCACCGGGCTGGATGCCGATCGCGGTGCCGATCGCGCTGCCGCGCACGAGCTGCCACTTGTACTTCTTCGTCAACTCCCACATGCCCTTGAACACGTTGCCGATCTTCTCAGCGGCAACCGGCGGCGTGGGATGCAGCGAGGTCACGTAGCGCAGGATCTCCGACACCGCGAACATGCCCACCATCACCGGGATCAGCGATACGCCGCCGGTCAGCTCGGCGTTGCCGAACGTGAAGCGCGGGTGCGCGCCCGGGTTGTCGAGGCCCACCGCCGAGATCAGCAGCCCGAGCATCAGCGACGTCACCGCCTTGAGCTTGCTGGACGCACCGATGAAGACCGCGCCCGACAGTCCGAGCACGACGAGCCAGAAGTCCTCGACCGACGAGAACTTCAGCGCCCCCTCGGCCAGCACCGGGGCGAACGCGATCAGCACCGCGGTGCCGAACAGGCCGCCGATGGCCGAGAACACCAGGCCCGCGCCGAGTGCGATCTCGGCCTGGCCTTTCTTGGTCATCGCGTACGCCTCGTCGGTGTAGGCCGCCGAGGCCGGCGTGCCGGGGATGCGCAGCAGCGCCCCGGGAATATCGCCGGCGAAGATCGCCATCGCGGTGCAGCTGACGATCGCCGCCACCGCGGGCACCGGCGGAATGAAGAACGTCACCGGCACCAGCAACGCGGTGGCCATCGTCGCGGTGAGCCCCGGCACCGCACCGACGAACAAGCCGAACAGCGACGACGCCAGGATGATCCACAGCACGTAGGGATCGAACACCAGCGCAAAGGCTTGGCTGATCACGGCCCAAGTCAAGTCAGCTCCTCAAGCTGCCGATGCAGCTCGATTCCGCCCAAGCCACCCGCCAGCCAAGCGGCCGCTGCGGATCCGGCTTTGCCGGTCCGCTGGCGGTGCCCCCTGGAGGGGGAGGCGCCGAAGGCGCATCGGGGGTGGTCAATACAGCACCGGCAGCACGCCCCACGGCAGCGGCACGCGCAGGCCCTTGTAGAACGCGATGTGAATCAGCACGGTGCTCACCACCGACACGATCAGCGCGGTCGCCGGCTTCACGCGCAGCGCGAGCATCAGCGACAGCAGCATCACGATGCCGGTGACGATGAAGCCCACGCGCTCGCTGGCCAGCACGTACAGCAGCAGGCCGAGCACCGTGACCGCGAACGCGATCAGCTGGCGCGGGTGACCGGTCCACGCGCCGCGCACGAACCACGCCGACGCGGCGCGTGCGCGCACCCCCTGCACGATCAGCAGCACCGAACACAGCGCCAGCACCGCGGCGGCCACACCGGGAAACGCGGCCGGCCCGATGTTCTGCCCAGGGATCTTGGGATAAACCTGGATCGTCCAGAGCACCAGCAGCGCCAGTGCGAGGAACAGCGCGCCGAAGACGGCGTCGTTGAGCTTCACGCTGCGCGCGCTGCGATGTGCGGACGCGGCGCCATCACTTCGCGATGCCCACGGCCTTCATGGTCGCGCCGAGGTCGGCGTCGGACTTGGCCATGAATGACGCGAACTCCGCCGGGGGCGCCCACAGCATGCCGAAGCCGCGGTTGGTCATGAAGTCCTTGAACTCCTGTGACTGGTGCGCCTTCTGCAGCGACGCCAGCAACTTGGCCTGGATGTCGGCCGGGATGCCCTTGGGCGCCGCGATGCCGCGCCACGCGGCCATCGTCCACGCGCTGCCGGTTTCGGCCTTCAGCGTCGGCACCTTCGGAAACAGCGCCGCGGGGTTCGGGTCCATCACCGCCAGGCTCTTCACCTTGCCAGCCTCGATCAGCGCGCGCGCCTCCGGCAGCGAGCACGGCACCACCTCGACGCCGCCGGCCACCAGGTCATTCAAGCCCGGCGCGGCGCCGTTGCTCGGCACCCAGGGCAACGCGGCCGGGTCGACCTTCTGGTCGCGCAGGAAGCCGGCGATGGCCAGGTGCCAGATGCCGCCCTGGCCGGTGCCCGAGGCCTTGAACTTGCCCGGGCTGGCCTTGATGGCGGCCACCAGGTCGTTGACATTCTTGTACGGCGCGTCGGCGCGCACCTGCACGCCGGCGGGGTCGGCGTTGACCAGCGCAATCGGCGTGTACGACGCGCCGTTGAGGTCGGTGAGACCCTGGTGGTGCATCATGCCGATCTCCACCGTGATCATGCCGATCGTGTAGCCGTCGGCCGGCGCGGCCGCGATCGCCTGGTGGCCGACCACGCCCGAGCCGCCGGTGCGGTTGACCACGTTGACCGGCTGTCCGAGGTCCTTCTCCATCAACGTGCCGAGGATGCGTGCCACCGCATCGGTGCCGCCGCCGGCGCCCCATGGCACGATCAAGGTGATCGGGCGTTCCGGGTAGGCGGCGAGCGCACCTGCGGGCAGCAGGGCGAAGGTGGCGAGCAGCGCGGCCAGCGCTTTCGAAAGCGTGCGCATCGTGTGAGTCTCCTGTACGTCTTGCAAGGCCGCAGCGCGCACCAGCGGCGGCGGCCGTGACGCGATGATGCAATCGGCCGAGCGTGCGCGGCCACCGTGTTTGCACGCGGGTCGTCGTACGACTCAGGGTCGGCGGGGCAGTACCGTCAACGCGGGGCGCGCTCCCTGCGCCTTGCCGGTGATCGGTGGCGGCGGCAGCTGCGCTTCGCCCGGCTCGATCACGAAGTGCCGCTGCAACGTGTACCACGGCGCGCGCAGGTCCGTTTCCGGCGCGGCGCGCGCATCGTCGTGGCGCTCGTAGTGCGCGATCAGCGCCTGCGTGACGCCGAACTGCGCGTCGTTCTCCAGGTGCGGATCGTCGCTCGAGTACACCTGCGAGAACTGGGTCTTGTAGCCTGGCTTGTGGATCAGGAAATGCAGGTGCGCCGGCCGCATGTTGGGGCGGCCCTGCGCGCGCAGCAACTCGCCGACAGGGCCATCCACCGGCACCGGGTAGCCCGCCGGTTTCACGGTGCGAAAACGGATGCAGCCCTGCGCGTCGGTGGTGAAGCGACCACGCAGGTTCATGTCGGCCTGCTGTGGGTCCTGGTTTTCGTAGTAGCCCTCGGGCGATGCGTGCCACACGTCGACCTCGGCGTCGGACACCGCGCAGCCCAGCGTGTCGTGCACCCACGCGGTCACGAACACCGCGTCGCCCGGCGTCGGCGAGCGCACGATCGAGCCGCCCGGCTCGGTGTGCGGCGCACCCTGGCGCCAGAACGGCCCCATCAGGTTCGCGGTGGTGCCTTGCCCGTCGGGAGCGCGGTTGTTGAGCAGGCACACCAGCGACGAGACGCCGAGCGACCCAGCGGCCAGCATCACTTCGTTGTGCGACGCGGTGGTGGCGTGCCCGAGGCGCGCGATCGCGACGCACAGCCGCCGGAACTCCGGCTCGGTGAGCTGCGCATCGCGCACGAAGGCGTGCAGGTGCGCGATGCCGGCCAGCAGGATCTCGCGCGTGCGCGCATCGGGCGTGCGCGCGGCCTCGACCAGCACGGCGGCGGTGACGTCATCGGGGGTGGCAATCAACATCGTGGAAATTCCGCGTACCGTTGTGTGAAGTGGTATCGGTCCTGGCCAATGCGCGCCGGATTTCCGCTATTGTCCATGCGACGCATGGCACCGCACGACGCCGTGGGCGGCGAAGAACCCGCGTTTTTGCTGAACCATCGGGCGGGTCGCCCTGAGCGACGCCGAGCGTTCGGCGTGCTCGCGGTCTCGCTGCTGGTGTTCTGCGCGGTCGCACCGTGGGCCAGCGTGCCGCTGGCGCCGGTGGCCGCGTTCATCCCGGCCTACGAAGGCGCGCTGGTGGTGATCGACCTGATCGCCGCCGCGCTGCTGTTCGGCCAGACCCGCATCGTGCGCGCGCGCGCCCCGCTGGTTCTGGGCAGCGGCTACCTCTTCACGGCGCTGATGACGATCGGCCACGCGCTGACGTTCCCCGACCTGTTCGCCCCCGGCGGCTTGCTGGGCGCCGGGCCGCAGAGCACCGCCTGGATCTACATGTTCTGGCACGCCGGCTTTCCGCTGTTCGTGCTGGCTTACGTGTGGGTCAGTGGACGCGAGCGTGCGACCGGCGCGCCGCCCGGCCAGCCGCTCGGCGCGCACGCCTTCGCTGCGCCGGCGCTGGCGGTGCTGGCGGCGCTCGGGCTGGTGGCGCTGGCCACCGCGGGGCATGCGCAGCTGCCGCAGATCATGCTGGGCCATCACTACACGCCGGCGATGCTGGGCACCGTGGTCGGCGTGTGGCTGTTCAGCCTGGCGGCGTTGGTGGCATTGGCCCGGCGCCCGCAGTCGGTGCTCGACCTGTGGCTGATCGTCACCACGGTGGCGTGGCTGCTCGACATCGCGCTGTCGGCGATGCTCAACGCCGGCCGCTTCGACCTCGGCTTCTACGCCGGCCGCATCTACGGGCTGCTGGCGTGCAGCGCGGTCTTGCTGCAGCTGCTGCTCGAGAACGGCCGACTGCATGCCGGCCTGGCGCGTGCCTACGAGGCCGACCGCGCGAAAGCGCTGGCGCTGGCGGCCGCGCGCGACGAAGCGCAGGCGGCCAACCAGGCCAAGAGTTTGTTCCTGGCCAACATGAGCCACGAGATCCGCACGCCGATGAACGCGATCATCGGGCTGTCGCACCTGCTGCTGCAGGACGACCTGAGCGAGCGTCAGCGCGACTACATGACGCGCGTGCACCACTCGTCGAAGGCGCTGATGTCGCTGCTCAACGACATCCTCGACTACTCGAAGATCGAAGCCGGCAAGGTCGCGCTGGAAGAAGAGGAGTTCAGCCCCGAGGACACGATCGAGACCGTCGGTGACCTGTTCTCGGCCAAGATCGAGGAGGCCGGCCTCGAGCTGGTGTTCGAGATCGACGAGCAGCTGCCGCAGCGTCTGGTGGGCGATTCGCTGCGCCTGGCGCAGGTGCTGAACAACCTGGTGGGCAACGCGATCAAGTTCACGCCGCGCGGCGAGATCGTGATCGGCGCCAGGCTGGAAACACGCGACGACGCGCGCGTGCAGGTGCGCTTCAGCGTGCGCGACACCGGCATCGGCATGTCGGCTCAGCAGAGCGGGCGTCTGTTCCAGGCGTTCTCGCAGGCCGATCGCACGATCGCGCGTCGTTACGGCGGCAGCGGGCTCGGGCTGGCGATCTGCAAGCGGCTGGTGGAGCTGATGGGGGGCACGATCACGGTCGACAGCACGCCGCACCAGGGCAGCACCTTCAGCTTCACCGCGGCGTTCGGCGTGGCCGGCCACGGCGGCAGCGAGCCGATCGATCTGCATCGGCTGCGCGGCATGCGCACGCTGGTCGTCGACAGCCAGCCCACCGCG
>Ga0134121_10005566_pt1 | contig 10233 bp, 8 predicted proteins | sample KB301_FD_96463 | JGI IMG/M metagenome (GOLD analysis project Ga0134121, IMG submission 96463) | Terrestrial soil microbial communities without Nitrogen fertilizer from Kellogg Biological Station, Michigan, USA - KB3-0-1 | ecosystem: Environmental > Terrestrial > Soil > Unclassified ... | reverse complement strand
CGTCCATTTCAAAGAACCGCCTGGAACGAACTGTTGGAACTTCATTGGACGCATTGAAAAATACAAATGTATTGGAAGCGGGCTGTGGTGCCGGCCGGTTTACCGAGCTGCTTGTTGCTGCCGGAGGCAACGTACACTCCTTTGATCTGAGTTCCGCTGTCGAAGCAAATAAAAAAAACATCGGTGAAAAGGAAAACTATAAAATTGCGCAGGCAAGTCTCTATGAAATTCCGTACCCTGATGAAGCATTTGACTACGTGATTTGCATCGGCGTTCTTCAGCACACACCGTCACCTGAAAAGAGCATTGCACATTTATGGAAAAAAGTGAAGCCGGGCGGATGGCTCGTGATTGACCATTACCGTTTGCTGTCATCCTATTTTTTTAAACTAAAACCGGTCTGGCGATTTTTCCTCAAACGCATAAGCCCAAAAAAATCAATGCGCATCGTTGACAGGTTACATAACTTTTTTTTCCCTTTTCACTGGCGGCTGAGAAATTACAGGATCGCGAGGAAATTGCTGTACCGTATTTCACCGCTTACGGATCACCTGGATGATTTGTCGCAACTCGATTACAAATCCCAATCCGAATGGAGCCGCCTGGACAGTTACGATTCTTTGACCGACCATTACAAACACCTGAGAACCCCTCGACAGATCAGGAAGGTCCTGGAATCTATGGGCGCAAAAGAAATTTACATCAATACGTCGGGAGTACGAAGCGTAGAGGCCAGGGCGAGAAAATAACAGGTTAAAATACCGACGCTTTAATTCCAAGTTTCTTCCACACCAATACGTACATACAAACGTTCAGCATGATGATGCTCGTAGATGATGCAATGGCCGCACCGGTAGCCCCAAATCGTGGTACGAGCAACAGGTTTAAGACGATGTCGATCGCGGAAGCCAGGATATACACGAGCAAAAATGTATTTTGATTTCCTGTCATAGCCATTAATGCCCCGACCATTCCCGTAAGCGCATTGATAAACTGACCCACAATGAGCACCACCAATGGAAGGTAGGAGGACTGGAATTCGCCACCGAAAATCATCAGCAGATACTTCCCCGATACAATGAGGAGGACCGACAGCGGAACGGTGATGAGAATAATAATTTTCGCCGCATGCGAAATGTACTGCTGCAGCTTCACACTGTCATTTTTTGCATAGAGGGAAGAAATACGCGGAGTATAGACGTAATCAACAATGCTGAGACCAAAGGGAATCAGCGCAGAGATTTTGACTGCCGCCGAATAAATCCCTGCTGAACCATGGCCGAAGTAATGGCTGACAAATAAAATGTCAGCCTGCTTGATCAGCAGCATCAGGAGATTCATGATGAAAAATATGGCCGTCGTTTTTAACCACAACCCGGTTTCATACACCGGCTCCGACTGGTTGTATTTCGGGGCGAGATCTTTTTTAACCCTGCGCATCATGTACAATGCAACCAGCAGGGAACAAAGCAGGTTCATCAGCACGGCGGCATCTGCGCGCATGGAATTACCATTCAGCCGGTAGCAAACCAGGGAGGCAATTGAAATACCCAGCGGAAGAAAAATATAAACAGAGACGAGCGATAGTTTAATCCGGTGCAGCGACCGGAAAATTGCACTGGCCTGGTAGATGATTGAAAGAAGCGGGATCACAAACATGCTCCATAAAAAGGCTTCGGAGTAAGTGCGCGGGTAAGGATGAGGGGTCGATTGTTTGTTCCAGAGGAATAAAAACCAGCCGACCATACAAAGAACTGAAACGACACCGATGGTCCGAAAGCCTATCCTGACAAAGCCATGAGCCTTCCCCCAATCTTGTTTTGCATAAAGCATTGAAAAGAAACGCTGCGCGCCGTGGTCAAACCCAAAAATGCTGATGGCAACCATAAAATTTATCCACGTCATGATGACCGTGTAGTCGCCATAAGACGAAACTCCCATGAGACGGGCCATGAGTACCTGGTTCCCGTAGAGCAGTGCCATCCCCGCCAGGCGCAGCACGAAAGTCTGGGAAGTAAGCTTTACAAAAAGTTTTTGCTCTTCGTCGCCGATAATAACGGATAACAGTCTTCGCATTTTTTTACAGGGTGCAGAAAATTTTCAGTTGCGCACTCCGCAATAATCGAGTACCACTTTTTCTTTTTTCAAGGCAAGCCTTTTAAATTCTTTGTGGGCGACGAGGAAGACAATGATGTCGGCCTGGCGCACCGCCCTGGCGGAATCAGTGAGCTGAATGCCTGGATGGTGCGACACGTTTGGTTCTGAGGCCAGCACATTGTATTTCATTTTCAACAGGTCCTGCACAATCTCAAAAGCCGGGGACTCACGCAAATCATCTATGTCGGGTTTATAAGCCAGTCCCATGCAGGCAATGACTGCAGCCCGCTTATTTTTTTTCCTGAATTCTGAGGCCGCATTTTTTATTTTACCGATCACCCACTCGCGCTTGTAGTTATTTGTCATGCGTGCCTGCCTGATGATTTTTGCTTCGTCTTTAAAATCAGAGACAATAAACCAGGGGTCCACAGCAATGCAATGCCCTCCGACACCGGGACCCGGCTTGAGAATTTCTACGCGCGGGTGCTTGCTGGCAAGGGAAATCAGCTCATTGACATTGATCCCTGCCTTGTCGCAAATAATGCTGAGTTCATTGGCAAAGGCGATGTTTACGTCGCGGTAAGCATTCTCGGTGAGTTTGCACATTTCAGCCGTCTTTGCATTGGTGCGGTGTAACTCGCCCTTCACAAACCTTGCGTAAAATGTAACGGCGGCGTCAGTGGATTTCCCGTTGATGCCACCGATGACCCTGTCGTTATGTTGTAATTCATGAATGACACTTCCCGGCAGCACACGTTCAGGGCAATAAGAAATAAAAATTTTGTCTTTCAGTTCCGGTCGCTCGCCGAAGATCAGTTTTGCAAGTTTTTCAGTGGTGCCTACAGGGCTGGTGGACTCAAGGATGAACAGGTTTCCTTCGCGCAAAAACGGAATTACCATTTTGGTGGCTTTCTCCACGTAAGTCGTATCCGGAATGTGCTCACCCTTGAAAGGAGTAGGCACAGCTATGAGAAACACGTCTGCTTTTTTCGGGAGCAATGCCGCCACGAGGTATTCCTGGCGTACGCCAAAGTGTACCAGGCCTTCCAGGTCAGGTTCCACAATGTGAATCTTCCCTTTATTAATTGTATCGACAACTTTTTTATTGATGTCCACACCATGCACGTGTATCTTTTTACTGGCAATCAGCGCCGCTGTCGGCAAACCGATGTATCCCAAACCCATTATTACAACTTGCATCCTTTTGACTTACGAATAAATAAATACTTAGTTTCGTAAAGCGGTTTTCAGGCAACGCCCGTGCACCGCATCGATTCAATGAAAGATCGCGAAAGTAAAAAAGTTATGTCGAACGGCTCATCCGACAAAACAAGCCCTTCTGATTATTTTCCGCAGGCGTTTGAAGCCCCCGCAAATAAACCGAAATGCACGGTTCAACGTAAAAAAATTCCGGATCAGTAACTCCGCAGGGATTTCGGCGTAAGAATCATTTATTATTAAATCAAAACAGTAACTATTAAATTCTATTACAATGAAAAAAGGTACAGTAAAGTTCTTCAACCAGCAAAAAGGTTTTGGATTCATCAAGGAAGAGGGAACGGGCGCAGAAATTTTCGTTCACTCCTCCGGATTGCAGGACACCATCCGCGAAAATGACGCTGTGGTTTATGAAGTAACTGAAGGTAAGAAAGGACTCAACGCAGTGAATGTAAAATTAGCATAGGCACGCTCCATTCAACACAACAGGAATGGCTGTTCTGAAAAGAGCAGCCATTTTTTTTTCGCAAAGATTTTCCCATTCGGTTCTAAACCGTAAACTTGTTCCCGCATGATTCAGAAAGGCAACAGGAAACTCATCAATGCATGGGCCATGTACGACTGGGCCAACAGCGCCTACTCGCTCACCATTACGTCTGCAATCTTCCCGATTTATTTCACGGCTGTCACCACCGTGAATGGCTCAAAGGACGTGATGTTCCTGGGGCGGATGTTCAATGCGGATTCGCTGCAGACCTATGCCATCTCCATTGCTTTTCTCGTCATCGCCGCCATCAACCCGTTGCTTTCTTCTATCGCCGATTACAGCGGTAACAAGAAAAAGTTCATGTACTTCTTCAGCACGCTGGGCGCGCTGTCATGCGCATCGCTTTATTTTTTCAGGGGACCCGGCACCATTTCTATCGGCGTTGCAGGCTGTGTGTTTGCGGCCATCGGGTATGCAGGAAGCATCGTGTTCTACAATGCCTTCCTTCCGGAAATAGCGGAGCCCGGCGACCAGGACAGGGTAAGTGCAAAAGGTTTTGCAATGGGCTACATCGGAAGTTCATTGCTGCTGATTTTTAACCTGGTGATGATACAATGCCCGCAATTCTTTTTCAATGTGACGGGCAAAATGAATGAACTGCTTGCCGCCAATCCGTCGCTCACAAGTGACGAAGCCATGCAGCAGGCCAAGAGCTTTTTCAGCGGACCGGCGTCACGCATTTCATTTCTTACCGTGGGCCTCTGGTGGTTTGTTTTCGCGCAGTACACGTTCAAACACCTTCCCAACAATGTATTCAATCTCAAACCGGCGGGCCGTTACATTTTCAACGGCTACCTGGAACTGAAAAAAGTCTGGTTTGAACTCCGCAGCAATTCACGCCTGAAAAGATTCCTGCTCGCGTTTTTCTTTTATAACATGGGCACACAAACCGTGATGTATGTGGCGACACTTTTCGGAAACAGTGAATTGCACCTGCAAACGGCTGTGTTGATTGCAGTCGTGCTCATCATCCAGTTCGTAGCCATTGCCGGCGCTTACATCTTCGCGGCGTTGTCGAAGAGGTTCGGAAATATCTACGCCCTCACCATTTCCATTGTCGTTTGGGTCCTTGTGGCTGTACTGGCATATTTTGATGACAAGCGTTTCGGCGTGAATGAACAAACCATGTTCATTGTGATCGCAGTTATCGTAGGATTGGTGATGGGAGGCATCCAGGCGCTGTCACGGTCCACATACTCAAAACTTTTACCTGAGACCATAGACCATGCATCCTATTTCAGTTTTTACGATGTGTGTGATAAGATGGGAACTGTGCTTGGCACTTTTGCCTTCGGACTCATCAATGAACTTACCGGCAGTATGAGGAACTCCATTTTGGTGCTTGGAAGTTTTTTCCTGATCGGGATATTTTCATTACTCCGGGTTAGGAATGTGAAAATGGAAAATGGGAAATAGTCGGTGATTCCAATGAAAGAGAGAAACATAAAGAGTTTTGAAGATCTCGACACGTGGAAATACTGCCGTGAACTTCGAAAAAAGTTTGAGCAGCTTGTCAAATCATTTCCAACAGACGAAAAATTTAAGCTTGTTGACCAGGTTATCAGGGCCGCAAGGTCAAGTCATGATAATATTGCTGAGGGTTATGGCAGATATAATTACCAGGAAAATATCCAGTTTTGCAGAATCAGCCGAGGGTCGTTATATGAGCTCATCAACCATCTTTATACGGCACTGGACAATAACTATATACATCAACCAACCTTTGACAGTATGAAAGCAGAATGCATGTCTGGGATTAAATTGGTAAATGGCTACATTCGCTTTCTAAAATCGCAAAAAGAGAACGACGATGAATAGAAGGTGGCATAAAAGGATTATGATGTATTTACTTTCCTCTATTCCAATACCCATATTTCGATTCTCTCACCCAATTCCCTTTTCCAATTTTCCTATTTCCTATTTCCCAATCCCCATTTTCCAATTCCAATTTCCCAATTCCCAACCATGATCGTCGACCTCTTCATTCCCTGCTTCGTTGACCAGCTCTATCCTGATGCTGCTTTTAACATGGTGAAAATATTGGAAAAGCTGAACGTGGGAGTGAATTACAATCCCGAACAAACATGCTGTGGCCAGCCGGCTTTCAATGCAGGGTATTGGGACCAGTGCAGGGAAGTGGGAGAAAAATTTATAAAAGATTTTCCGAACGACCGTCCTATCGTGGCGCCATCGGCATCCTGTGTGGGCATGATCAAAAATTATTATGGTGAAATGTTTCACAACTCTTCACTGCACAATCAATACAAAACCATCCAGAAGAACATCTATGAATTCAGTGACTTCCTCGTCAACGTCCTGCACGTGTCTGACGTAGGCGCGAAGTTCGAAGGCGTGGCGACCTACCATGATGCCTGCAGTGCACTCCGCGAGCTGAACATCAAACAGGCGCCCCGTACGTTGCTGAGCAAGGTGCGCGGGCTTGAATTGCGGGAGATGAATGACGTGGAAACCTGCTGTGGTTTTGGCGGAACATTTTCCGTGAAATATGAATCGATTGCCGTGGGCATGGCCGAACAAAAAATTATCAATGCCGAAGCCACGAGGGCCTCGTATATCATCAGCACCGACCTCTCCTGCCTCATGCACATGGACGGCTACCTGAAAAAACAGGGGAAGAATATGAAAGTGCTGCACATTGCTGACGTATTGGCCAGCGGCTGGTAATGATGTCGTTAAGCATCCGTTAATCTTTTCCTGCTGCTATAAGATTTGGTTTACTTTTACGCGCCACAACTGGCAGTTCCCGGAACAAATGAAAGGGTTTGGAATATTTTTGAAATTGTTTGGCGAAAGTTTTCTTTTTGCCTTTGAGGCATTGCGTGTTAACAAACTCCGCACACTCCTTTCGTTGCTGGGCATCACCATCGGCATATTTGCCATCATCAGCGTGTTTACTGTTACTGACGCCCTGGAACGAAAAATCAGGACGGACGTGCAAAGCCTTGGCAACAATGTCATCTACATTCAGAAATGGCCATGGACTCCTGAAGGAGGCGATGAATATCCATGGTGGAAATACCTGAACCGTCCCTTGCCGGGATATAAAGAAATGACAGAGCTGGAACACCGCGTAAGCACAGTGGACGCATTTGCCTACGTGGCCAGTATCGGGGGACAGCTCATCAAATACAAAAACAGCTCAGTTGAAAATGCTTCCATCCTCTGCGTAAGCCAGCAGTACAATGAAATCAAAAGTTTTGAACTCGAAGACGGCCGGTATTTTACGGATGCAGAATCCAACAGCGGCCGTCCCATTTGCCTCCTCGGCGCAAATGTCGCAGCTGCACTGTTCCCGGATGGGAATGCCATGAACAAAGAAGTGAGCGTTCGCGGAAATAAATTTGAAGTAGTGGGTGTGATCAGGAAGGAAGGAAAAAGCATGGTAGATATTTCACCTGACGACAACATGATCATCCCGGTAAACTATGCCCGCAACCTCGTGAACCTCCGCAGCGACAGAATAGATCCTTACATGATGGTGAAGGCGAAAGAAACAGTGGCCATGCCTGAAATGCGGGACGAGCTGAAGGGTGCCATGCGCAGCATCAGGAAATTAAAACCACGCGAAGAAGATGACTTCGCACTCAATGAAACCAGCCTGCTTGCAGACGGACTGAATGACCTCTTCCATACACTCGGCATTGCAGCCTGGATCATCGGGGGCTTCTCCATCCTGGTGGGCGGCTTTGGCATTGCCAACATCATGTTCGTTTCTGTAAAGGAACGTACGCCGATCATCGGCATTCAAAAGTCACTGGGCTCGAAGAATTATTTTATCCTGCTCCAGTTTTTAATTGAAGCCATTACACTTTGCATTTTCGGGGGAATGATCGGGCTGGCCATTGTGTATGTGCTGACGCTCCTGGTGGGAGGTGTATTTGAAGATTTTAAATTTGTGCTGACCTCAGGGAATATCATCGTGGGCATCGGGGTAAGTGCTATCATTGGTGTCATCAGCGGATTTGTTCCCGCCCTCCAGGCATCGCAGATGAATCCTGTGGATGCAATCAGGGCTAACTGAGTTGATCCATGGCCCTTTCACGGATAACTTTTTTCGCATGAACGGAACTTCAACCTCCAAATAATTATTTTTGCTTCGTGCGTGTCCCGACAGCCATCCGTTTTGCACTGTATGTTTTCTTCCTTTCTGTCTTCGCCCGGTGCGGATCAGACAAGCAGGGGGATGCCATCGGAACTTTAAAAACAACTGAGTACCCGGAAACCTACGAGGTGCGGAAGTCGGAAATATTTGAAGCCCCGCGCGTAACGGGTCCCGATTCCAAATCGGTTTTCCCTGAACATGTGGCGACCACTTTCCAGAAATATTCCGGCGGGAATGCAAACCGGCTTGCAGTGCTGGTCACGGACAGCGCCTCGTCATGGCTGGGAATTGCGCACGGGCTTAAAGCCATCGGCGTGCCTTTCATGGTTACCGGCGACATCAACGAAGCGCTTCGTCACCAGGTTGTAATGGTGTATCCTGTTATTTCAGGAGCGGCATTGAGTCCTTCGGAACTGCAATTGCTGGCAGCGTTCCCGCGCAACGGGGGAACCATCATCGGTGTCAACGTGCTCGGAGCATTGAATGAAGTGTTTGGTTTTGAAGAACCTTTGCCTTCCAAGCAGCACTTCGAAATATTTATGCGGAGTGACTCTTCAGAACTCACCAATGAATTTACGGATGAGCGCGAACAGCATATCAGCATCGGCAACAAAAAGAAATTCAAGGAAACCATCGGCACGTATAGTTATTCCAAACCGATACTGACTCCTTTGGCGGTGTATGAAGATAAAAGCGCTGCCATCACGCAGCGTTATTATGAAAAGGGAAAAGCGTTTGCCATCGGCTTTGACATCGGCTACCTGATTTTAAAAGGACACAATAACAGGCATGAAGAATTTAACCGGTCCCAGGTGAATGATTTTGAGCCCACCGTTGACGTGCTGCTCCGTTTCATACGGAATATTTACCTGGCGAGCGACAAAGATGCTGTCACGATTCAGACGGTACCTTACAATAAAAACCTTTCTGTCGTGCTCACGCACAATATCAATACGGAAAACTCCCTGGACAATGCCTTGCTGCTTGCTGACGAAGAAAAGGTCATGGGGCTGCACAGCACTTATTTTATCGAGACAAAATACATCAGGGACATGCATCCCTTTATTTTCAAATCTGAAAATGATTTTAAGAAGCTCAGGCAGCTGGAAAAGCAGGGCATGGACCTGGCGAGTTTAAGTGTTTCAGGATCTCCTTTGTTCGACCAGTTTGAACAGGGCACTGGAACTGAACAGTATCCTGCATACCGTCCTTATGTGATGGCCTACGAGAAAACCTACGGAGGTACTGTTTATGGCGAAATGCGCGTGAGCAAATACCTGATCGAGCACTATGTCCCTGGTGTGAACGTGGGAAGTTTCCGCACCAGCAACCTGTACATTCCGTTTACTTATCCGCAGAGCATGATTGCCACCGGTTACCGTTACAGTTCATCTGTATCTGCGAACGCATCACTCACACACTTTCCTTACCAGATGAATTACAACAGGGAGTACGATGATGAGATGGACGCTTTTGCATTTCCCGTTACAGAGGATGATGAGTTTCCGCCATACACGTTTGACCGGTTACGGCCGGCTTTGGAACTTGCAAGAAAGATCGGAAGGTATGGGGGATGTTACGTCGGGCAGGTTCATCCGAATACACTCGGCCGCAGAGTAGAAAGGGCTTTTGTGAATGCGCTGAAAGACGAAGCATGGTTCGGCTCGTTGAAAGATTTCGGCGACTGGTGGGCAGGAAGGAACCTGGTGACTGTTGATGTAACGCATGAGGATGGAAAAAGAGTCGTTGTGCTGAACGTTCCCAGGAGGATGGAGGGACTTGCCGTGATGCTTCCCATCCGGTCCACGCCGGTATCCGTGGAAAACGGAAGCAGGTATTTTAACGACGGCAAGCTGATCATTTTTGAAATTGCCGAAGGCACCATCCGCATCACCCTCGATAATTAATCCGCATTTTCAGGCATCTGCATCCAATTCAGGAGGTTCCCTGAAATGCATGCCTGCTGAGAATTTTAATGCATGCGACAAACAAATTCTTAGTATCTTGCGTACAAGTTCAAATATCCATTTCCCCTCAGGAATATGAAAAATCAAAAAGAAATACGTTGCAGTTTTTGCGGGCGCGATAAAAGCGAAACGTACGTCCTGATAGCCGGAATTACGGGTCACATCTGTGACCAGTGCATCCAGCAGGCGCAGAACATTCTCAGCGATGAGATGAGCAGCAGGCTTAAGAACAATATTAACACGCAGCTCAACCAGCTCAAGCCTATTGAAATCAAGAAATT
>Ga0134121_10005565_pt1 | contig 10233 bp, 5 predicted proteins | sample KB301_FD_96463 | JGI IMG/M metagenome (GOLD analysis project Ga0134121, IMG submission 96463) | Terrestrial soil microbial communities without Nitrogen fertilizer from Kellogg Biological Station, Michigan, USA - KB3-0-1 | ecosystem: Environmental > Terrestrial > Soil > Unclassified ... | reverse complement strand
CGCCATCGCCGGCATCTCGCTGCTGGTCGGTGCCATCGGCATCCTGACCATGATGTGGATCGCGGTCGGCGAGCGCACGGCGGAGATCGGCCTCGTGCGGGCGATCGGGGCGACGCGGCGCCAGGTCCATCTCCTCTTCCTGACCGAGGCGGCGGCGCTGTCGACGGTGGGAGGCGCCCTCGGGGTGCTCGGAGGCATGGGGGTCGCGGCCCTCCTCCGCCTCGCCATTCCCGGCCTGCCGGTAAGCACGCCGCCGCTCTTCGTGGCCCTCGCGGTCGGGGTCAGCCTGGTTACCGGCCTCCTCTCCGGCCTCCTCCCCGCCCGCCGCGCCGCCGCCCTCGATCCGATCGATGCGCTGCGGACGGAGTGAGCTTCAACCGAGCGGGGGTGACCGTCCTGCTCGGCCTGGACGGCGCAGGCGCGGTAGCGAGCAGCGCTGACTCAAATCTGGAGATGGAGACACCAACGTCTCACGGCTCGTTTATCGAGCCGCGACGCTGTCGAGCTCCAACGCCCAGAAGAGGGGATCGAGCACCCTCCGCGGGGTCCAGGGAAGCTGCAGGCTCTGCCCGTCGACCAGGCCTGAGCCGGTCGCGGAGACGATCGAGAACCGCAGATCGACGTGATACGCAGCGGCCCGGCGGATCAACATGTGGCCGACCAGGGTGGTCTCGAGCCAATGGTGAATCTCCTGGTGGACGAGCGCGAGCCGTCCAAGATAGTTGCGCAAGGATTCCTCCTTGAGCCGCAGAGGCTCGGAGGGGAACGGCGGCGGTGGCGACAGCAGGGATACCTCCGAGCGGACCGCGTCCCGGAGCGGATCGTCCTTGAGATATTGGCGCAACGACGGTGGCAGATTGGGAATGGCGTCCGCTTTGGTCAGCACCACCACGAGGCGGAACGGGCGGGTGTAGGCCGCGAATCCCTGAAGAGTCCGGGTCCGCATCAGGTCGTCGAAGAGCATGTCCAGGATCTCGGCCCGCGCCTCTCCCAGATCCTGCAGGCTCACCAGCCACAGGGCCGGCGCGAGCCAATTGGTCCTCTCGGACCGGTTGCCGTCGAGAGACGCCGCGAACACGGGATCGGGCCAATCCCAGACGATCAACTTTCGATCTCCCCAGCGCTCCATGCTCTGGAGCCCAAGCTCGTAGCGATGTTTGTTCGCCGTGGGGCCCGGCGCCGGCAGCAGCGCGCCATGAACGCTCTCATGGATCCCCTTCAGAGCTTCCTTGGTGGACTCGTCCTGCGGCGTGCACAGATAGTCGGGCCACACGAGGCTCATCTTTCTCAACATGTAGAGCAGAGACCACAGATAGCTGCTCTTGCCGTGCCCGGCTTGGGAGAAGACCTCCAACGTCGGCACGGGTCCAAGCGAAACAGGTGGTGGGAGGATGGGGTCATCCGGTCCCTTGCGCCACTGCCGCCACCAATCCTTGAGCTTTTCGATCACGCCCATGGCGATGTCCTTTCACGATTTCCCGTTGACGAAGACGAGACGGAACCCCAGGCACGGCAACCGGACGGCGTCGGGCCGGTTGGGATAGACAGGCTCGCCGCTCTCCGGCGCGGCCAGGGTGCCGCACAGCTCGGGGAACGGCTCACCCATGGCTCCCCAGCGCTCCTCGGCATCGACCCATTCCAGGAAGCCGAGCCGCATCAGGAGCTGGTCCGCCAAGCTGCGCCTGTAGCCCAGCCGGCGGGCCGCCTCCGACGCCGCGTCCTCGGTGCGCAGGACGAGCTCGCGCAGCCGCGGCGGGAGATCGCCCAATTCCTTTTCGAGCGCCAGGACGGGCTGCGCGCTCAAGATCCGGTAGGCCCGCGCCCATTCCTGCCCGGAAGGCAACCGAAAACCATCACCGCACCAGAAGGCGAACCGCTGCGCCTCGGCGGGCAACACGGCCGAGAGAAAAGCGTTCCAATAGTTCGCGGGCGAGATCCTCGCCGGCGTCACCCGCGGATTCAACCGCAAGACTTCCTCATACCACCGGAGGTCGAACGATCGATCATAGGCATCGCACAGGAAATATTCGAACTGAATCTTGGTGATCGGCAGCCAGTGCAGATAGAGGTCAGGCTCCACCTGGAGCATGGGGAAGCCGACGCGATCCTTGTGAATCTTGATTTCCATAATGATGATTCTCCATTCAGGCGGCGGCGCTCGCCGCGTCCTCGTCCGCCGCGCCTCGCAAGAGGAAGCGGGCGATGGCGACGCCCATGGATTCTCCGTTCAGGGCCGGCACCGCCGCGAAGCCGGGGTGGCGCTCCCCGTCCGCGCCCGGTTGATAGAACACGATGCGATCCCGCCACTCCGTCTCCAGCCAGTCCTCGGCGTCGAGCAACGGCCGGGCCGTCAAGACCAGCACGAGCTGCGTGCGCTCCGCAAGCCCGGGATCCATAAGGATCGGCCCGAGGAGCCGCGGCTGCCGGGGAGCCTCCGGCACCAGCAGCACATCGCGTGGCGGTGGCGGCGCGCCGGCGGCCCAGACCGGCCGGCGCTCTCCCAGCCGATAGATCACAGGCTTCAAGGAATGTCCGTTCCGGCCGTTCAGGGAGCGGAAGAGATCGATCGCCACGCTATCGAGATTCGCGGCTTTCGACGCGCTCAGGTCCGACATGTCGAGCACGATCAATGCATAGCGCTCGCCCTCATCCAGCTTGGGCAACACCCTGGGTACCCCCAACACGGGGCGGAGCTGGATACGCTCGAGCATCGCCGCCAGCGACTCCTCGCGGAACGGCGCGGCCGGCATCTCCTTCACCTCGGGCAGGAGCCGCCGGAGCTCGCCGGCGTGCTGTGGCGCGAACCTCTCGGCCCACCGCAGCAGACGGCCGCGCCCCTCCACCACGTCACCGGCGAGGTATTCGGCCCAGAAGGGCTCTTCGATCCACCGGCGGACGGTACGCAGCACGGCCTCGGAGCCGTCCTTGCTCTGGTCCGCCAGCGGCGCGGCCAGCTCCTCGAACAGGATCTCCGGCGCTGAATCTTCGGGCGAAGGTGTTTCGGCGGAATGGATCGCGAACAGCACCCGGGCTCCGGCCGCGCCCATCCATTGCTGGAAGGGCGGAGCCTCCTTTTCCAACCAGCTCTGGAGCAGTTGGGCGCAGGCCCGCAGGTCCCGCGAGGCGTACCAGCCGAAGATGCAGAGAATCTTGCGCGCGAGGTCCCCATGGCCCGTGGCCAAGCCGATGTCGCCGAGACCGCCCACCAGGCGGCCGAGCCATGGGCGCGGTCCCTCCTCGATCTCCTCGCCGAGATCAAAGCTCCGCAGCACACCCCACCAGTCCCAGGGTCCCGCCTGGGCCAACGCCCGGGCCCAACGGGTCTGCAGGGCCCGCTCCACCTTTTCCACCTCCTCCGGCTTGGGATCTTTTCCGATCGGTATGATCTGGACCCCTTCGTGCTCGCCCATTTCGTCGCCGGCGGCCACCACGAAGAAATCCTTGGCCCACGGCTGGCCGGCGACGTCCTCCAGATCCCAGAGGCGGCGCGCCGTCAAGACGAGGACCAGCCGCGTGTCCGCCGTCCACGCGGCCTCCAGAGCGGGCATCACGAGCGGTGGCACCGAATAGTCCGTCGCAAGCAACAGCGGGCTCTGGTCCGTGAGTTGGACGGCGTCGCGCGCTCCCAGGTGGACGGCCGAGACGTCGACCTGCGCTTCCAGGAGTCCGATGAGATGGCGATACACCTTCTCCTTTCGATCCCGGACCTCCTTCTCCTTACGATCCTGAGCCTCCTTCTCCTTGCGATCCAGGGTCTCCTTCTTCTTGCGATCTCGGGCCTCTTCGTCCCCGCTCAGGAAGGTGGGATCGAGCACGAAGACACAGCGGCCGAAGCGCGGCCGGTCCATCAGGGCTCCGTCCATGGCATACGCGCGGGCGATCACGGCCTGTGCGATCTTGAATGCCTCCTCGGATTCCCTATTCGCTCCCCGATGCAGCCAGAGCCGCGACAGGGCAGAACGGAGCTTCGCCCGCACGCCGGAGCTGCCGCGGTTTGCCACGTCGAGGAGGGCCTGAAAGATGGGGCCGTGCCAACTCTCCCAGCGGAGCCAGCTCTTCACGGCCAGGAAGACCTGCTCCACGAGCAGCCGATCGTGCTTGCCTCTTCCCGCAGCTGCGAGCACCGGCTCCACCAGATCGAGAAACGGCCGATGCTTCGCCTCACCGGGTTTGTAACGTGGCTCGGTGAGAGATCCGAAGATCAGCATCAGCGCCTCTCTCGCAACCTCAGTCAGAAATTCGTTATCTTCCTGAAGCCATTCTCCGAGCAGAGGGGCGCGCCCGGAGTCCAGCAAGAAGATTCTCCTGGCCGTGCCCCACGCGCATATTCGATTGGCGCGACCCAGCTTGTGCTTGAGATCCGCTGCCATCTCTTCGCTGAACGAGGCGGATCTCTTGATCAACCGCCGTAGCAGAGCGATCAAGTGATTCTGGAATGCTCTTAACACTTCCTGGCTGGCGACCTCGCCGCTTGTAGCGGCGTAAACTCGCGCCAACGACGCGCCCGCTGCCCACATCAGCGAGGGTCTCCTTGAATCGATCCAGGAGCGCAGCTTCTCCAGCACTAGCTTTCTCTGTGCCTCGAAATCCCGGCGCACCGTCTCTTCTAGAGCATAGCCGGCAACCACGGCCGCTTTGTCCCAGCCTTGACCAGCCAAGCGCTCCACGGCCGAAACAAAGCTTTTCCTGCCGTGGAGCGACATCCTGCCGAGTGCGTTGCCGAGCCCCCGCCTGGGCTGCCAGGAATCCCAGTCCTCACCAGGTTTCACGTCCTTGACCAGCGGGTCCACGACGGACCAGATCAGATGAGCCCAGCTCTCGACCTGAGCCGCCGCCTCTTCCTCGAACTCGGCGTCCTTGAACTCGATCAGCCCTCCAAGATCCCGTACCTCGATGGCTTCCAGCATGTCGCTGAAGCCCATCTGGCGAGGGTCATCTAGCCAAATGAAGCCTTCGGCGCGCAGCCCGTACACCGATTTCCGATAGAGCTCTTCGAGGGGTTGGCGCTCGCCGCCGAACAGATAGACCAGCATCGCCAGCAGCTTCTCGTTGCTGCGCAAGCCGCCGAACCATTCCTGCAGCGCCCGACGGCCGGCCACGGCGGCTTGTTCGGCGAGCTTTTCGATCTCTTCAACGTTCCGCGGAGGCTGCTCCGCCAGACGCCGGCAGAACCGTTCGATCTGCGCGGGATTGTGCAGTGTGCTCTTGAGCGCAGGCCACTTGGCGAGCACCCCTTTGACGATCTCATCTCCCAGGGCCCAGTTCTCCTGCTTCCGCAGGTATTTCAAATGAGCCTCTAGGACTCTTTTCAAGTCTCGTACCCGTGCGCTTACCCTGGCGAGCAGGAAGGAGCCAGAATCTTCAACCTTCGTCGTCAGCAGGAGACGGCACTCCTTGTCCTTCAACACCTCTTCGAGATCGCTCAGCTCGGGAGGCTCGAGCTCGCGGCGCGCCACGTTACTCTCGAAGACGTTCTCGAGAATCACGACCGTTCCCTGCTTGATTCTCTTCGATTGAATGGCCTCCCTGAGGGAACGGGTCTCATCCGCGCCACGCTTGTACAGATAGATCTTCGGTGGGCGTTCCGCCTCCCTCCAGAGATCGCAGGCCAGGTTGACAGCGCAAGTAAGCTTTCCGGATCTCTTGGGGCCATGGACGGCGATGATCCGGCGCTTGCGGATGCTTTCCAAATTGATAGCCTTTTCATAACCGTCCGGCCGGGCAAAGACCCCACGCAGCCGCGCGATCGTGATCCGGCCCAGCTTGGCGACGATGGGCTCGTCCTCCCGACTTTTTTTAATAACTTTCTTTTTGATGTACTTGCCAACGGCCCAATTACCCTTGCCTTTCTGCTTTCCAATTTTCAGAAGAATGGAGGGCTGGTCGAGATCTTCTTCGTCTTCGTCCTCACCGTACTCATCATCCTCCTCATCATCATCGTCTTCATCGTCCCCATCCTCGTCCCCATCTCCCTCTTCCTCATCATCCTCCTTCTCCTCCTCGTCTTCATCGAGGCCGGAACCGGATCTACCGCTTCCTCGCGGCTCGTCTTCATCAGCCCCTCCGGTCGTCTCAGGATTAGGATTTTCAGAGGGATCGGCCTCAACGCCCGTTTCGGTACCGGCCTCGTACGGCTCCGCCGTTGCGCCTTCCGGATCCCGCTTGTCTTTGACGTCATCCGTTTCCATGGCTTAGCTTCCTCGTTGCGATTGCTCTTTGAGCTTCTGAAGGAGCTTCTCAATCCTGGTTTCGCGCGCTGCAAGATCAGCATCCGAAAAGCCACCAATCATCTGAAAGCCGACCAGTCTCGTCCCTGAGCCGGTGATCTCGCGGGCCTTCATGTGGATGTTTGGTGCGTCGCCGAAACCGGAATCGTTTCCACCCGTGGAGCTGACGCCGATGACCTCATTGCCGGTTCCACCGAGCGTTCCGACATCGATACTGACCTTGCCCCTCGATTTACGAGATTCCTGCTTCTTTAACTTGCTTGCAGCCGAGATCTCCTTCCTCGCCGGCTTCGGTAGCAAGGTGCCCCGATCGCGCCGGCGCGAGAACGCCAGCGCGTGGACCCAATCGAAGGAGGAACGCTGGAGCTTCAGCGAGCTGCGGGCCTGGCTCACCGCAAGCTCGACCGGTATATGGAGCAGGCCTGCGTGCAGCACGGTGGCAAACTGAACGGCCGACGTATCGTGGACGGCTTGCTGGAACCCGATCACCACAGGAACGTTGAGGCGCGCCAGAGCCGGCACGATCCCCGTGCTGGCGCCACTATGACAGACGTTGAAGACCGCGATTCGCAATTCGGGACAGAAGCCCACAATCTCCTGCAGTTGATCGATGTCGACGGGCTGGCTATTTTCCTCCGTCTCGAGGTAGAGCACGAGCTCTTCCTGCCCCGCACGAGTCCGCCGGCCGCCATGGCCGCAGTGATGCCAGATGTGGAAAGGCTTTCCCTCGTTGCCGGCTCGGCGCCACACTTTTTCCAGTTTCTCGAGGGATACGTTGCGCTTCACGACGACGTCGACAAGCGGGCCCGCCTCCTCGTAAGCCATCTGGATGGCCGCCGCCTCTTCTTCGAGCGCAAGAGGAGTCATGTCCTTGGGGCTGGCCAAGGTCACCAACACGCGCAGCGGCGGCTCAATCTCCAGGCTCGCGACCGGCACAGGTTGCTCGAAATACCGAACGATCGCCGTGCGCGGATCCTTCGCCAGGAATCGGTGACCATCGTGCAGGAGCTCCCACGGCACCTGCTGCAGGGATGACAGAACCCGGAGCTTGAGGAGGATGAGCAGGGCGTTCTGGCCACCATTCAGCGTAGCTGAACGCGCCCGCTCATAGACCTCCCGGATCTCGTCCTGCACCAGGATGTCGAAGAGCTCTCGCCCGAACTCCAGGAGCTTCCCTTCGACCTCCCTGAGGGAAAGACACTGGGGTGACACCGAACAGAGATCTCTCGTTTCGTCCCGCACGGAGCGACTCGTGACCGCGGGCTCCGCCTGTTGTCGGATTCGCTCGATGCCGGCCAGCTCGTCGGTCTCGAGAGACCGCCAGGCCTGGCCGAGCGAGCCGTCGGGTCCGGCACTCGCATAGACGAGGACGCCGGCCTTGCCTTCGATCAATCCCAAATTGAAGTCGATCAACGGATCTCCCTCCATCAGCTCTCTTTGACGTTTTCGTCGACGTACCGGGCCAGCCAGGCGTCCCTGTCGCCAGCTTCGGCCTGATGCCGGCTCGAGTAGTAGCTCCGCAACGCTTTCGGCATCAAGAACAGCTTGATGGTGAGCACCAGGAACGGAATGAAGATGGCGATCAGGTGACAGGCCAGGACGGACAGGAACAGGTGCCACTGCCACCCTCTCCTCCCCTGGTCGAGGCTCGCGAAGCCATACTGGGTCTCAAGGGTGGTTTGGAGTGCCGGCGGGGCGTTCAGCCAGCGTGGCGGCCGACCATACACCAGGTCCCAAACTACGTGGATCTGCTCGAAGAAGTCGTACTCCGGATCCTTGTAGGGCGGCCAGGGCTCATCCCAGGTCGAAGAGCCGGGAGCGTCCGGCTGGGCGGGGGCCGCGATCTTCCATTTTTCCTTGACTTCCTCTTTCGGCTTCGAGTCCTTGAGCTGATCGATCCAGCTACGAAGTCTGTGATCACGTCCGGTGTTGCTAGCCAGCCGCATTTTGATCAGCTCGATGAGCTCTTTTTTTGCCTGCTTCGCCTGATCACGAATCTCGGGGCTTCTGCCATCCGCCTCGGCAATGCGGAGCTGTATCTGGCCGATCTCTCCGGAGATCCTTGCCGCGCGGGCCTCGGCTCTCGCATAGCCGATCTCGGCGCTTCTTCTCTCGGCCGGCGTATCGGCGGAACTGCGCTCCTGCCAAAGCCTCGCGGCCTCGCTTCTCGCGACTGCCAGGTCGCCTTGCTTGCTAGTCAACTGGGCCTTAAGAGATTCTCTCTGCCCCGCCAAGTCCTGGAGCCGCTTCTGCAATTCGTCGTAGGCCGCCTTGCTTATATTTGATTGATCATTTATAGCCGCAGTCTCTTGCTCTCCTTCCTTGAGCAGTGCGGCGAGCTTGCTGACGGCCTCCTCTCGGATGCCTTCCTCATGAATCCGCTTCTGGATCGGCACGCGGAAGAAGAGAAGCTCGAGCGGCTGCGCCGTGATGAAGGCCGCGGTTAGGATGAAAGCCACTCGAATGACGGCCGCTCCCCACGCGCGTTTTCTCTGGTCCTCGTCGGTGGTGAGGAATTGACGCTCGAACCAGAAGACAGCAGACCCGAACAGAGCAGCCATGAGCACCGCCAGGATCGTCGGCAAGCCGAATTTCACGAGGTCCGAGTTGAAAATCGTGTTGAACAGGAAGAACCAGGCGCTGAATTCGAACAGGCTGACGATCAGCAGAATGAAGGCGGCAAAATTCATCTCCGTCCGGGCGCTCTTGCCCAGGAGGACCTCGGAGTAGAGATGCAGTCCCATCTTGCGGGCGAGACGGCTCGGCAGCCGTTTGGGCTCGTCGGTTTGCGGCATCGTGAGGAAAAATTTGACCTCGGGCCGTTCCGGCGGAGAGTCCTGGTCCGAATTGCGATCATCACGGCTGGACAAGATCATCGGCGACCTCCGAATTGAAGCAGTTTTTCTCCCCCGTTCCCGGCAGAATGATCGGAAGGCTCGACCCGTGGGTTGGGGGTGAGCTCCGCGACCGGATGCCGTGCTTCCCCCGTGGCGAGGAAGAGCAGGGCTTCCCGGATACCGAAGGGCGACCACCGTTCGAGAGCGGACGCGCCGCGGGTCCGGGTCGCTGCCGAGCCGCCGAAGCCCCAGGCACTCGCCAAGCCCACGGCCAAGCGCACCTCCGGAGCCGCGGCGGCCCGGAGCTGGCCCAGAAGGGCGGTCCCAAAGCGGTCCTCGACCATGCGAATCGGATCGAGCTTCTCGGCGAGATCCCGAGGGCGCCGAGCCAGGTTGGCCAGAACCGGCGAGATGGGCTCCGGGGCCGGCGGGCCTTGCGACAGGATCGCCGAGGTCGCGGCGGTGCAGGCTTCATCGATCTTGGTCAACAGGACCAGAATCCGGGTGTAGGGGAGCTGGCGCTTCGGGCTCAGGACGGGGGGCAGATCGCTCTGACCGGACCTGCTCAGCCGGTCGATCAGACGGCCGGAGCTGACGGCGAGGCTCTCGACGAGCTGAGGGAGAAGGATCTCCCAGCGGAGCCTGTCGGTCGCCATGGAATCGACGCAGAGGATGAGACAGCTCGCGCGTCGTGCGGCCTGCAGCCAGAGCCTGGCCTGCGTCGAACGGCTGAGCGGCGGCGGCTCCCCTTCCGGAGGGCCGAAGAGCTCGCGACCCGGGAGCTCCCGCGTGACGACCTCCAGAGAGAGCGGGTCGTTACTCCCAGGTGCTCGGACGTCGAGCTGAAAATCGTACGAGACGGGCTCTTTCGTGGGAGTGATCGCGTTCGAGCCTCCGGCCACGAACCGTGCGGCCTCTCCGGCCAGCTCCGCCAGGGCCTCGCCGGGAAACAAGGAGAGGCTGAAGCCTCCCTGAATATCTCCCTGGCAAGCCCGCAACAGGGCGCTCAGGAAGCTGCTCTTCCCCGCTCCAGAGGGACCGAGGAGGACACAGTCGTGCTTGGGCTCGGCGGTGATGTACCCGATCTCCCGCAGCAGAGCCGGGTCTGGCGTCAAGCTGGACGAGGCCGGCCAGAGGCCTTCTGAGTCTCTCGCATCGGTAGAGCTTGG
>Ga0134121_10005564_pt1 | contig 10235 bp, 9 predicted proteins | sample KB301_FD_96463 | JGI IMG/M metagenome (GOLD analysis project Ga0134121, IMG submission 96463) | Terrestrial soil microbial communities without Nitrogen fertilizer from Kellogg Biological Station, Michigan, USA - KB3-0-1 | ecosystem: Environmental > Terrestrial > Soil > Unclassified ... | reverse complement strand
TTGACCGTGCCGTTGCCCACCAGCTTCTTGACGATGACGTCCCCCGAGCCGGTGTCGATCCGGGTCTCGCCCTTGGCCGAGCCGAGGATCACGTCGCCCGAACCGGTGTCGACGGTGAGCTGGCCGGAGTGAGAGGCGATCTGCACCTTGCCGCTGCCGGTGTCCACCGACAGGGTGCCGTCAAGATCGCCGCCATGCACGGCGCCCACGGCGTTGCGCACCGCCACGTTGGAGCCGGCGGGGAGGATGATCCGCAGGTCGGCGTAGAGCACCGGAGCCGACGAGCGCTTCTGGGCGTAGATGCGCACCCGCTCCCCACGGTAGGTAGTCATCGTCTGGCTCCCGATATTGAGGAAGCTCAGGAAGGCCGGCAGCTCCGTGTCTCCGTCCTTCTCGTGCTCGCGCGGATAGGAGTAGGAGCGGTACTTCTCCACCGGGTAGGAGAGCACCCACTCCTCGCGCCCCTTCTTGTCGTGGCTCTTGACCCACTTCATCTGGGCCAGGATGCGCTGCGTCTCGGCGGTGCTGTCGGCGTCGCCGTGGAGCGTGGCGTCGACCACCACTTCGCGGCCCGGCCCGGGCACGATCTCGAGGCGGCCGGCGAGATTGGCCAGCCTCAGCTCCGCCGCCCCGGCCGGAAAGGCCTGGTGGAGCGCGCGGGTCTGCTCGGCGGCATGGACGGTGGACGCCCTGGCGCCCAGCAAGAGAATCAGTGCCGCGGCCAGCTCGGGCACTCTGGAATTGGGTTTCAAAACGAATTTCATAACGGGCCTCCGTCTTCTCGGTATGGTCACACTACGGGGGACGATGGGAGAAGGTTGCAGTTTCCACGGCCGGCGCTAGACTCGTGCCGATTCTCGCCACTACTTTTCGCCAATGCTTTTCGCCATAACGAGGAGGACGCATGCGCCGATCGCTCATTGCCTGGACTCTCGCCGCGGCCCTCGCGGCTCTCGGGTTTCAACCCGCCGTCGCCGCGACCGCTCCGGAGCAGCCGCCGGCCCGGGCGGCCCTGGGCGATCTCATCGCCCCGGACGCCAGCGGGCGCCGGCCGTCGCAGTTGTCCTGGTCGCCGGACGGCAGGCTCCTCGCCTACGCCTGGGCCGAGAAAGGCGACGAGAAGGGGGAGGGATCGGAGAAGCTCCTGTGGTCCCTCGACCTCGCGACCGGCAAGCGCGAGGTGCTGCTTCGCCCGGCCGACCTGGGTGACGAGAAGAAGGACGACAAGGACTCGAAGGAGAAAAAGACCGAAATCGAGGAGTACTCCTGGTCCCCCAAGGGCGATGCTCTTCTGGTGGTGGCCGGCGGCGACCTCTATCTCGAATCCCTGGCAGGCCACGCCGCGCGGCGGCTGACCCACACCAAGGCCGCGGAAGAGGACCCCCATTTCTCGCCCGACGGCCGGCGCATCGCCTTCGTGCGCAGCTTCGACCTCTACGTTCTGGACGTGGCCTCGGGCACCGAGACCCGCCTGACCTCCGACGGCCAGGAGAACGTCGCCTTGAACGGCACCAACGACTGGGTCTACGGCGAGGAGATCTGGAACCGCCAGCCGGAAGGTTTCTGGTGGAGCCCGGACAGCTCCCGCATCGCCTTCCTCCACTTCGACGAGTCGCCCGTCGGCGTCTACTCCCTGGTGGACGACACCCCCCTCTACCCCAAGGTGACGCCGCAGAAGTACCCGAAGTCCGGCGAGCCCAACCCCATCGTCAAGGTCGGCGTCGTGGACGTCGCCACTCAGAAGACAGTCTGGCTCCGCACCGGCGAAGGGAGCGAGGCCGAGTACCTGGCACGGGTGGACTGGGCGCCCAAAGGCGACGCCGTGGCCGTGCAGCGGCTGAGCCGCGACCAGAAGCACCTGGATCTCTTGCGCTGCGGCGCCGCGGACGGCGCCTGCTCCGCCTTGATCGGCGAGAGCTGGCGCACCTGGATCAACCTCGGCAAGGACTTCCACTTCCTGCCTGACGGCCGCTTCCTCTGGGGCTCGGAGCGCGACGGCTGGCGGCGCCTCTACCTCTATGGGGCGGACGGCCGGTCCGTCCACCCCGTCACCCCCGAGGGCTGGGCCGTGACGGCGCTCGACGGCGTGGCCGACGACGGCTCCTGGGCCGTGGTCACCGTCTTCCCCACCTCGGAGCTCGGCGCGGTCGACCGCAAGGTGGCGAGGATCTCGCTGAAGGGCACCGGCGGCTGGGAGATCCTCACTCCCAAGCCCGGCTCCAACTCCGCGGTCGTTTCCACGCGGACCGGCTCCTGGGTCCACACCTGGAGCGACGCCGACACGCCGACACGCAGCGAGGTGCTGCCGGCCAACGACGGCCATATTGGCCAGCCCATCGTCCTGCCGTCCTCCGAGCCGAAGTTCGACGCGGCCTCGCTGCCGAAGTAGGAGATCTTCACCATCCCGGGGCCGGACGGCTCCCGCCTGCCCGCGCGCCTGCTGAAACCCGCCGGCTTCGATCCCTCCCACCGCTACCCGGTCATCATCTACCACTACGGCGGCCCCGGCTCCCAGGTGGTGGACAACGCCTGGAACGTCCGCAGCCTCTGGCACAAGCTGATGGCAGAGCGCGGCTTCGTCGTCTTCAGCGTCGACAACCAGTCGTCGACGTTCTTCGCCAAGGCGGGGGAGGACAAGGACTACCGCCGCTTCGGCACCGTCAACCTGGCGGGCCAGCTCGCGGGCGTCGACTACCTCAAGACGCTCCCCTGGGTGGACGCTTCCCGACTCGGGCTCTGGGGATGGTCCGGCGGCGGCTCCAACACGCTCTACTGCGTGCTCAACCGGCCGGGGGTCTGGAAAGCCGCCATCTCCGGCGCGCCGGTGACGGACTGGCGGCTCTACGACTCGATCTGGACCGAGCGCTATCTCGACCGGCCGCAGGACAACGCCGACGGCTACCGCGACTCCTCGCCCATCACCTACACCGCCAACCTCAAGGACCATCTCCTCGTCGTCCACGGCCTGGCGGACGACAACGTCCACCCCCAGAACTCGATCAACCTGAGCGGCGACTTCATCAAGGCCGGCGTATCGTTCGAGCAGGCCTTCTACCCGGGTCAGAAGCACGGCTTCCGCGGCGCCTCGTCGCGCCACTTCTACGAGCGGGCGACGGAGTTCTTCGAGCGGGAGCTGAAGCCTTAGAAATTGCCGGCGTAGCGCTTCATGGCGATCGAGGCGTTGGTGCCGCCGAAGCCGAAAGAGTTGGAGAGCGCGTACTCGAGATCCACCTTACGGGCGTGGTGGGGAACGAAGTCGAGATCGCACTCCTCGCCCGGCTCGTCGAGGTTCAGGGTTGGGGGGAGGGTCTGGTGGCGGATCGAGAGGGCGAGGATTCCCGACTCCAGCCCGCCGGCCGCGCCCAGCAGGTGGCCGGTGGCGCTCTTGGTGGACGACACCGCCAGCTTGTAGGCGTGGTCGCCGAAGACCTTCTTGATCGCCCGCACCTCCGAAAGGTCGCCCAGCGGCGTGGAAGTGCCGTGGGCGTTGATGTAGCCGACGCTCTCCGGCTGGATGCCGGCGTCGGCCAGGGCGGCGCGCATCACACGCACCGCGCCTTCTCCCTCCGGATGCGGAGCCGAGAGATGGTAGGCGTCGGCCCCCATGCCGTAGCCCACGATCTCGGCGTAGATGGGAGCGCCGCGCCGCTCGGCCGCCGCCATCTCCTCCAGCACCACGACGCCGCAGCCCTCGCTCATCACGAAGCCGTCGCGCTGGGCGTCCCACGGCCGCGACGCCTTCTCCGGCTCGTCGTTACGGGTCGACAGCGCGCGCATGGCGCAGAAGCCCGCCATGGCGAGCGGCGTGATCACCGCCTCGGTGCCGCCGGCGATCATGGCGTCGGCCTCCCCGACCTGGATCAGCCGGAAGGCGTCGCCCACGGCGTGCAGACCGGTGGTGCAGGCGGTGGCCGGCGAGGTGGTGGGACCCCGGGCGCCGTAGCGGATGGAGACCTGGCCCGCCGCCATGTTGACGATCAGACCGGGGATGAAGAACGGCGACACCCGGCTCGGACCCCGCTCGAGGAGGATCTTGTGCATCGTCTCGATGAGCGGCAGGCCGCCGATGCCGGAGCCGATGATGACCCCCACCCGATCGGCGTTGTCCTCGCCGATCGTCAACCCGGAGTCTTCGACGGCGAAACGGGTCGCCGCGAGAGCGAACTGAATGAAGGTGTCGCTCTTCTTGACGTCCTTCTTGTCCAGGTAGTCGAGGGGATTGAAGCCTTTGACCTCACCGGCGATGCGCGACGGGTACTCGGCCGCGTCGAAGCGGGTGAGGGGACCAATGCCACTGCGCCCCGCCAAAAGGGCGTCCCAGTTCTCGGCGGTGCCGACTCCCAGGGGGGATACCAGCCCGACCCCAGTGACGGCGACGCGGCGCAGATCTTTTTTCAAGCTGGATCAGTGGCAAGGCTTGAAGGCAGGAACCTAGTTCTGGTCCCCGGTATTGTTCTGGATGTAGTCGACCGCCTCGCGCACGTTGCTGATCTTCTCGGCCTCCTCGTCCGGGATCTCGATCCCGAACTCCTCTTCGAAGGCCATCACCAACTCCACGATGTCCAGGGAGTCGGCGCCCAGATCGTCGGTGAAGCTGGCATCCAGGGTGACTTCTTCCTCGTCCACGCCGAGCTGCTCGACGATGATGCTCTTGACCTTATCCGCAACTGCCATCGTTGTTCCCTCCGTAAGGGTGATCGGCGCGGCCAAGACCGCGCACGATGTGGGGTTCTAACACAAAGGCCGCGTAGGAGTCCATGCGGACCCGTATCCCATTTCACATATCCAGTGTCAAATATAGAGACCGCCCGATACATTGACAGTCGTTCCGGTAATGTACCCGGCTTCCTCGCTGGCGAGGAAAAGCACAGCCCATGCCACATCGTCGACGGTGCCCAGCCGCTTGAGGGCGATGACTCCCGTCAGCTCCTCGCGGGCGGCCTCCGGCAGCTTGTCGGTCATCGCGGTCTGGATGTAGCCGGGAGCCACGACGTTGGACGTCACGCTGCGGCTGCCCAGCTCGCGGGCCAGTGACTTGCTGAAGCCGATGAGCCCCGCCTTGGCCGCCGCGTAGTTGGCCTGGCCGGCGTTGCCCATCATCCCCACCACCGAGGAGACGCTGATCACCCGCCCCCAGCGCCGCTTGATCATCCCCCGCACCACCTCCTTGGTGAGCGCGAACGCCCCGGTCAGGTTGGTGCGCAGCACCCTCTCCCAGTCGTCGAGCGACATGCGGGCAAGCAGGTTGTCGGCGGTGATACCGGCGTTGTTGACCAGAATGTCCACGGCGGCGTAATCCTCGGGCAGGCTCTTCAGCCGCTCGGCGAAGGTCTCCGGCTGCGTGACGTCGAGCACCAAGGCCCGGGCGCAGCCGCCGCCGGCGTCGATCTCCGCCGCCAGCCGCTTCAGCTTCTCCTCGTTGCGGGCCGCCACGATGACGCGGGCGCCCTGCTGGCCCAGCCGCCGGGCGATGGCCTCGCCGATCCCCTGCGAAGCGCCGGTGACCAGCGCCGTCCTGTTGTCGAGTCTCAACATCGGCTCCAATTCCTCCTCAATCAATCGTCCTCTATCAGGATCTGACGGAGATGATCGGGGTCCGAGACCGCCGTGGTGCGCGCTCCCTGGACGATCCGCCGCGTGAGACCCGCCAGCACGTTGCCCGGCCCCACCTCGACGAACACCTCGACGCCCGCCGCCTCTTCCATCCACCGCACCGACTCCACCCAGCGCACCGGGCTGTCGATCTGCCGCTCCAGAGCCTCCCGGGCGGCGGCGCCCGAGGCCAACGGCACGGCGTCCACGTTGCTCACCACCGGCACTTTGGGGTCATGAAACGGCGTCGCCGCCAGCATTGGCGCCAGCCCCTCCCGCGCCGGCCGCATGAGCGGCGAGTGGAAGGGCGCCGAGACGGCGAGGAGGGTCGCCTTGCGGGCTCCCCGCTCCTTCGCCAGCGCCACGGCGCGGTCGATAGCCCCCTTGTGGCCGGCGAGCACCGTCTGCGCCGGGCCGTTCAGGTTGGCCACGGCACAGATCTCTCCCCGCGCCTCGTCCGTGGCTTCGGCGGCGATGGCGGCGATGGCTTCGGGGTCCATGCCGATGACGGCGGCCATGGCGCCGGCACCCACGGGCACGGCCTCCTGCATGAGCTGGCCGCGCCGGCGCACCAGGCGCAGGGCGTCGGCGAAGCCGAGAGCCCCGGCCGCCACCAGGGCCGAGTACTCGCCCAGGCTGTGCCCCGCCATGGCCACGGGCTTGAGCTCCGGCGCCAGGACGCTCAAGGCCCGGTGGATGGCGATCGAGGTCGCGACGAGCGCCGGCTGGGTGTTCTCCGTCAACCCCAGTTCCTCCTCCGGACCCTCCCAGCAGAGCCGGGAGAGCGAAAAGCCCAGAGCCTCGTCGGCCTCCTCGAAGGCGGCCCGGGCTTCCGGGACGGCCTCCGCCCACACCCGGCCCATGCCCACCTTCTGCGAGCCCTGGCCGGGAAACAGGAACGCGATCTTCTTGCCGGCGACTCCCATCAAGCCTCGCCCCTCTGCCGGCCGGCGGCCAGGAGCTTCTCCTCCCGGCTGTGCAGCTCGGCGATCTTGTCGCGGATCTTACGGTCCAGCCGCGTGTTCGAGAACTCCTCGGCGCGGCGGATGGCGCTGTGCATGGCCCGCGCGTTGGCGCGGCCGTGCGCGATGAAACAGCCGCCGTTCAAGCCCAGCAGCGGTCCCGCCCCATACTCGCTGTAATCCACCCGCCGGCGGAAACGGTCGAAGACCGGCTTGGCCAGAGCATATCCGAGCTTGCCGCGGGCGCTTGCCGCCACCTCCTCGCGCAGCATCCGCAGCAGCATCTCGGCGAGCGATTCGGCGCTCTTCAGCAAGGCGTTGCCCACGAAGCCGTCGCAGACGATCACGTCCACCTTGCCGTTGAACACGTCCCGCCCCTCGACGTTGCCGACGAAGTGGAGGCCCGTCGTCTTGAGCAGGCGCGAGACCTCGCGGGTGAGCTCCGTCCCCTTCCCCTCCTCCTCGCCGATCGACAGCACGCCGATGCGCGGCTGCGCCGTGCCAAGCACCTCCCCGGCGTAGAAATGGCCCATGACGGCGAACTCGCACAAATGGATGGGCTTGCTGTCCACGTTGGCCCCGACGTCGAGCAGCACGGTGCGTCCCCGTAGATTGGGCAGCACGGCGGCGAGCGCCGGCCGGTCCACCCCCGCCACGGTGCCGATCACCATTTTGGCCGCCACCATGGCGGCGCCGGTGTTGCCGGCGGTGACCATGGCCTGGGCGCGGCCGTCCTTGACCAGCTCGGCGCAGAGGCGCAGCGAGGAGCGCCGCTTCTTGCGGATCGGGGTGATCGCCGGCTCGTCCATGCCCACCACCTCGTCGGCGTGAACGATCTCGATCCGCCCCCGGGCGCCGAGGCGCGCCAGCTCAGACTCCACCCGCGCCCGGTCGCCCACCAGCAGAATGGACGCGCCTTCGGCGGCGGCGCGCACCGCGCCCTCCACCGCGGACTGCGGCGCATGATCCCCACCCATGGCGTCTACGGCGATCGGCATGCTCGGTTCCCACCGACCGAAACGCCCTCGGATGAGGGCAGGTCTTTGAGGGAGCTCTGATTGGCTTAAAGCCGGGCGATCCTTAGCGTAAGGGCCGGATCGGGGTTGCGGGAGAGTTACAGATTTTCCTTGCCCGCGATCACCTGGTTGCCACGGTACTGCCCGCAGCTCGGGCAGGCGCGGTGCGGCATCTTGACCTCGCCGCAGTTGGGGCAGGTGGAGGTGGCGGGACGCGCCAGCGCGTCGTGGGCGCGGCGCTTGTCACGGCGGGCCTTGGAGTGGCGATGCTTCGGATTCGGCATGGTCGTCGTGCCTCTTAGGGTCTCGGGTCTCTTGAATCCCGGTCGCGGATCTCCGCGACCGGCGTCACGATCTCAGTCATCTCAGTCGTCTCAAACGTCACTTCGCACCCGGCAGCCGGTCCTTCAGCGCCGCCAGCGCCGCCCAGCGGGGATCGGGAGCCAAGTCCTCGCACTGGCAAGTCCCGGCGTTCCTGTCGGCGCCGCAGATCGGGCACAACCCCTGGCAGTCCTCCCGGCAGAGCGGCTTCATCGGGATGTTGAGCTGGAGCTGCTCGATCAGGATGGGATCCGTCTCCAGGAGCTCGTCCTGCAGGTAGAGGATGCCCAGGTCCTGCTCGTGCAACGCATGCTCGCCCCCGGCTTCGGGACCGTGTTTCACCAGGATCATCAGCTCGACGTCGGACTTCGACTGCTCGACGATCGGCTTCAGGCACCGGTTGCAGCTCAGCGTCTGCTCATAGGAGAGCCGGGCCCGCAGGAAAAACCCGGGATCGGCGAAGACCACCTGGCCGCGCCACGACACGGGACCGAGGTCCAGCAGCTCGGGGCGGTCCAGAATCTCCTTGGAAACTCTCTGCGTCTCATCCCAGTTGAAAGGTTCATCGCGAACCTGATCCAGCCAAATTTGCATCTACACCCTCCAACCGGGGCAAACGGGAAGGCTAAGGGATTCCGTCCTCCCCTGTCAACGTCGGCAGATATCGGCAGACGCCGGCAGACCTCACCGGCAGCCGTGCAGGCGCAAACGGAACGAGGAGGGGGAGCGGGTCGACATCAGGGACAACCGGTCGCAGGAGGCGAACGGCGAGAGCAGCGTCTCCCAGTCGCGCCAGCGCTCCACCTGCCCCCGGTCGACCAGGGGCACCTTCTCGAGCCCCTTGCGCATCTGGTGCATCCGCGACAGGGCCGGACGGGGCCGCAGCCACGCACCGAGCACGATCTGAACGTCCGCGCCAGCCGAGCCCGCCGCGCCGGGCGGCACCACGGCCGAGATCCGCGGCGCCAGGGCCTCCGCGCGGGCGAGGCTCTCGGTGTCGAACGCAACAATGTCCCATCCGGCCGCATTCCCCCGCGGCAGACTGTCCGTCAGCAGCCCCGCGAGCCCGCGCGCCGGCAGCGCCCAGCGGCTCCCCCCGGGCGGGTTGAGCACCGCGCCGCCCGGCAGCTCGATGGGGCCGATCTTCAAACCGCCCTGAACGTCGAACAGCGCCAGGGCGGCAGGCGGTAGGGGCTTGGGCGACTCGGCCGGCCAAGCCGGCCCCGCCACGGCCAGCAGCACCGGCGCGTCGCGGCCCGCATCGGTAGCGTTGGCGATCTCCGGCTCGGGAGCCTCGCCGCCCGCGAGGGTCATCTCCAGATCTCCGTCCCGCCGCGCCAGGCGGTACTCCCCCGCCGGCAGCTCGGAAACCTCCCGCGCCAGGTGGAGGACGCCGAGGCTCTCCGGTGCCGGCGCCGGTACCGGTACCGGCGGCGCGGAGCCAGCCTCGGGGAGCGGGGGCACCGGCCCGGAGCGCACCATCCACAGCCCATCCTGCCAGGAGATCTGGAGCATCCTCTCCCGCACCTCGTCGCCGCGGCCCCGCGCCTCGCGGACGCTGCCGCCTTTGAGCCAGGGGTTGCCCGCCACGGTGCCGGCGAGCCGCGCCACGGCGGCGAGTCCGGGATAGACCCGCGCCACCACCAGGAAATTTTCGCCGTCGAGGTCCGAGCAGGCCACGATCTCCCGCGACGGCGGCACCGTGAACGGCCCGAAGGCCGGCAGCGACGGCGACGACGATCCGGCCAGCCGGCCGACGGCCGCGAGGAAGGCCGAGCCGTCGACGAGCGACGCCGAGAGCAGCCCCAGGTTCTGGTGCGGGTAGGGCAGCCAGAGGCACGCGTGGTAGGCGCCGGACGCCAGCAGCCGGGCGCCGTAGCTGCCCGGCTCCGGCGCTCCCGCCCGCTCGCGCGGCCAGTACCAGTAGAAGATGTGGATCCCCGCCCCGAGCAGGAGAGCGAGGACGATGCCCAGCTTGACGAGCCGCTTCAACCGTGCATCCAGGCTGCTAGTCCGCTGCCGTGGCCGCGGGCACGGCGGCAGCCGCCGCGATCCCCGTCATTCCCAGCTTCTCGCGGATCTTGGTCTCGATCTCGTCGGCCAGGTCCGGGTTGTCGCGCAGGAAGTTCTTGGAGTTGTCGCGCCCCTGGCCGAGGCGCATGTCGCCGTAGGAGTACCAGGCGCCGCTCTTGATCACGAACTTGTGCTCGACGCCGAGGTCGACGAGCTCGCCGTTCTTCGAGATCCCCTCGCCGTAGTCGATGTCGAACTCGGCCTGGCGGAAGGGGGCGGCCACCTTGTTCTTGACCACCTTCACCTTCACCCGCGAGCCGGTCACCTCCTC